>ERZ837910.5151-NODE-5151-length-12050-cov-2.551480_pt1 | contig 12050 bp, 12 predicted proteins | sample MGYA00519940_ERZ837910 | MGnify/ENA primary metagenome ERZ837910 (study PRJEB31850, sample SAMEA3708825) | human gut metagenome | biome: human gut; feature: human-associated habitat; material: faeces | place: China | collected 2014 ... | reverse complement strand
AAAAACAGTCGGAAAATTTCTGTCATTGTGCATCATCATACAGGCGAGGAGCAGCTGCAGAAGCTGAAAGAGAATTTTAAAGAAGCAGCAGCCGGCCTGGAGTTTGAAGTGTTTACGGCAGACATTGAATCAAAACAAAACACCTCATTTGCCGAATTCTGCAACGAAGCCGCAAGAAAAGCAACGGGTGAGTATCTGTTTTTCCTGGATGAAAGCGTACAGCTGGCATCCGAATGTCTGAATGCCATGCTGCTTGCAGCAGAACAGAACGAGAAGGCCGGGGCTGTGGGAGCAAGGATTCTCTATCCTGAATCTGAGAAAGCCATTTCAAAGTTCGCTGCGGTGAAGAGCTGCGGCATTGCCTTCCACAAAAAAGACCGCAACAAAACCTGGTACTGGCAGCCGTATGATCTTCTGGCAGGCGAGGAGACTCTGGAGGTGGATCTTCAGCCGTCCGTTCAGAAGGCTGTCCGTGTGGATGTGATGCTTGTTTTGCGGGAGCGTTTTCTGGAAGTACGTGGTTTTGATCCGGCTTACCAGTCCATCCATGTAAAAAAAGATGAGTTTTCAGAGACAGACCTCTGCCTGAAACTTTCAAAAGCCGGATATCAGAATCTTCTGGCACCGGCTGCACTTGCTTTTCAGAGTGCAGAAGAAAAGAGCAAACCGGATCAGGCAGAAAAGGATCGAAGACTTTATAATCTATATGTTTATCAGGGAAAATGGCAGAGCTGTTTGACACGGATGTTTTCTGAGGCAGAGGATAAGCCGATTGTGCCGGATCCGAAAAAGATTGATATTTGTGCACCGATGCCGGATGACGAAAACAAAAAGTTCTGGGGAGATTATCATTATGCCCTGGCAATGAAAAAGGAGCTGGAGAAGCACGGCTATCAGGTGGATGTACGCCCTTATCAGAGATGGTATGAAAGCACAGACAGTGCCGTTACGATTGCTCTGCGTGGAAACCGGCCATATTATCCGAAAGAAGAGATTGTACAGAAAAATATCATGTGGAACATTTCTCATCCGGCAGATATTCCGGAAGGTGAATATGAGCGATTCGACCTGGTTTATTTTGCATCAAAGAAACTGTGCATAAAATGGAAAGATAAGTTAAAAACGAAATGTGATGTTTTATTGCAGTGTGCAGATCCGGATGTGATGAAGAGTACTGCCGGAGAAAAGAAATACGATCTGCTCTTTATCGGCAATTCCAGGCGTGTTTACCGTCAGATCGTGCAGGATGCCCTGACACTGGATTATCCGCTCACCATCTACGGAAGACACTGGGAAGCATTTGAAGAAGCACAGAAGTGTGTCAGAGAACCGTACATGCCAAACGATCAGGTTGGTCAGGCATACCGCGATGCGAAGATCGTGCTCAATGACCACTGGGACGATATGAAAGAAACCGGTATTGTCTCCAACCGCCTGTTTGATGCACTGGCAGCCGAAGCGTTTATCATCAGTGATGAGATGCCAGAGATCGCGGAGATCTTTGAAGGAACGGTTGTCACTTACAAAGACTGCAAAGATCTGAAAGAAAAAGTGGATTATTATATGGAACATCCAAAGGAAGCAGAAAAACTCGCCGAAAGAGGCCATCAGCTTGTGCTGGAAAAGCATACCTTTGCAAAAAGAATGGACAAACTGGTGCAGGATCTTTCCGGTCTTTAAGGAGAAACAGAAAAACAGCAGCCATTGCTTTGAAGCGATGACTGCTGCTTTATTAAGTAAATATCAGGAAAGTTCTGCATCGGCACAGTCGAGTGCGGCAGCGATGACCTGATCCATATCGTAATATTTATAATTGCCAAGTCTTCCGCCAAAAATCACACGCTCTGCCTTTGCAGCCAGTTCCTGATATTTGGCTGCCAGAGCGGAGTTTTTGGCATCATTGATCGGATAATACGGTTCGATGCCCGGTTTCCATTCCGAAGAATATTCTCTAGAGATGATGGTGAATGGCTGTGTGCCGAATGTAAAGTGTTTGTGTTCGATGATGCGTGTATAAGGAACTTCACGGTCGGTGTAATTTACCACGGCATTTCCCTGGTAATTGTCACATTCCAGACGTTCTTCCTCAAAACGTACGGAACGATATTCCAGAGATCCGTAGCAGAATCCGAAATATTCATCCAGCATACCGGTAAATACCGTCTTGTGTGCCAGGGCGGAGAGTTCTTCTTTATGGGCAAAATAGTCAGTATTTAAGCGGATATCTGCACCGGAGAGCATTTTTTCTACAATGGCTGTGTAACCTTCAACCGGAATGCCCTGATAGCGGGAGTTGAAATAATTATTATCATAAGTAAAACGAAGCGGAAGACGCCTGATGATAAAGGAAGGCAGTTCCCTGCAGGAGCGTCCCCACTGTTTTTCTGTGTATCCTTTGATCAGCTTTCCGTTCCGACCAGAGATAAAGCCTGTTCTTCCAGGTTCTTTGGCTCTGTGATGCCAAGATCTGCGATCTGTTCGGCAATTTTGGCTTTTGCCTGAGCCGGTGTCTGGATGTTCCACATTTTACTGAAGGTGTTCATATTAAAAGGAAGATTATAAAGCTCATCTTTATAGATGGCTACCGGTGAGTTGATGTAGTTATTAAACTCGGAAAACTGGTTGATATAATCCCAGATTTTACGGTCAGAAGTATGGAAAATATGGGCACCATACTGGTGGACATGGATTCCGTCTACATTTTTACAGTAAATATTTCCTGCGATGTGATTTCGCTTTTCTACAACAAGGCAGGATTTTCCATGTTTTTTTGCTTCATGAGCAAAAACGGCACCAAACAGTCCGGCACCGACAATCAGGTAATCGTACATAGTATACTCCTTTGGTTATGATATAGTCGTTATCCTGGGGAAATTGCGTTCACCCAAATCTTAAACAGAGTGTAACATAAAAGCAGAAAGTTGTAAAGAAAAGCAGAATACTTGATATTGAGTGTAAAAATGTGCTATACTCGTGAAGCAAAAGAAATTCACGTATCAGGTTTTGCGTGTATTTGATTGAATAAAGGCGGTGTTACCGAGAAATGAAAAAAAATAAGGGGAACCTGTGCAGAATGTTGCGATTCTGTATATGGTACTGCATGATAGTCGGAGTGATATGGGGGGGATGTCATCCGCTGAGCGTTCATGCAGATATTTATGATGCATCAGATCTGATCTATGCAGACTGGGAGGCAATCGGTGAGCTGGAGACTTCTTCAGCAAGAGGATGGCCCCAGTCTATTTGTGTTACGGACAAGTATATTGTATGTCTGATCAACGGGGCAGCAGCGGAAGCAATCCCGGATACGCTGATCGCGTTTAACAAAGACGATTACAGTTATGCGTTTGAAGTAACGGAACGAGATTATGAGCATGGAAACGGCATGACTTACAATAGTAAGACCAATGAGATCTACGTGATGCCGGGACCATGTCTGGATAAGGAAAATGAAGGCAATATTTATGTGGTAGATGCGGATACACTGCACTGGAAACGGACCTTTCAGTCCTCCAGCGGGCAGAATTTCGGCGGGATCGAGTATCTGGAAAGTACCGATCAGTACGTGGTATCAGGCGGAAACGGAAGTAAGTTCCGTCTGATGAACTCGGATTTCGAGATTCTGAAAATCATCGCTCCGAGAACCAAACCGCCAGGATCAACGTATCAGGATTTCTGTGTGACAGGGGATTATATTATCTCGCCGTGTTATGACGGAGAGAGTAAAGTAGATAATTATTTTGTTATCTATTCCCTTTCCCAGGGAGAATATCTGAATACGTTTTATGCGGATCTTCCGGGCGATGATGAGAAAAAGGAAATCGAATCCCTCTGTGAGATCGAGCCGGGCAAAATTATGCTTGGTGTGGGGATTAGCAATCCAAGAAGAGTCCGCCTTTATGTGGCAACGCTGCGTGCAGCTTATGACATCACTGCATCGGCAAAAAACGGAACGATCAGTGCCAGTGAGGAGACGGTGGAGGGCGGAACCGACTATCAGGTAAATTTTCAGCCGAATGAACATTATGAGCTGTCACAGCTGATCGTAGACGGAGAACAGGTAGAAAGTGATCCGAAACAGACAGAATACACGTTCCGTGCGGTGTCCGGTAATCATTCGGTGCAGGCGATTTTTGCAGAAATTCCACAGTATAAGATAAAAACAAAGGTGATTGACGGTAAGATTGATGAGACAGCGAGTGTTTACCGGGATGAAGACTGGACGGTATCTTATAAACCAAAGAAACACTATGAACTGAGCAGCATCTGGATTGACGGAACAAGCATCAATATTGAAAATGCGAAAGACAGTTATACGTTTACCAATATTCAGGGCAAACATGATATTCGTGTGAAATACACGGAGATTCCGTCCTGGGCGATCAGTACCAGTGTCAAAAACGGAACCATATCAGACAGCATACGCAAAGCGTACCGCGGCAGCAGCCATACGATCCAGTTTGAAGGAAAGAAAGATTATGTGCTTTATGAAGTCAAAGTGGATGGTGTAAAAGTGGATAAAAAGCAGTTTACGGATTCGTATACTTTTGCAGATATCAGCGGTGCACACACCATACAGGTTGTATACATATGGAAATATCTCTGGGTATGTGCCCTTCTGGGAGCAGCATTTGCAGCATTTCTGATCTTCTATATCCGCATCCGTATCATCCGGAGAAAGAAAAGAAAGAAACGTCAGGAAGAGAGAGAACTGCGGGCTAAAGAGCTGGCTGCAAGAGAACTTGCGGAAAATGAAAACGCAGATGATATCACAGAAAATGCAAAGAATATGACAGAAACTGCCGATGATAGTACAGAAGATACAGAGGATATGACACAAACTACAGATGATCATACGGAAGATGCAGTCAGTGAAGAAAAGATAACAGATTCAGAAGAAACAGGAGAGTAGGTGAAGTCACTGTTTGGATATATCATTGTCAATAAGCCGGAGATGAAATTCAAAGAATTTGATCTTTACCATGCATATTACTGCGGGTTGTGCCGGTCGTTAAAGAAATGTTATGGCATGGCAGGTCAGATCAGTTTAAGTTATGACATGACCTTTCTTGCCATGCTGCTCTGTGGGCTTTATGAGCCGGAGGAAACATGCAGCCGGGAAAGGTGTGTGGCACATCCACTGTCCAGACATATGGCGATCGAAAATATTTTTACAGAATACGCAGCCGATATGAATGTTCTGCTTACCATGTACAAGTGTGAGGATGACTGGCAGGATGAGAAAAAGTTTGGCAGGCATCTTTACGGAAACGTACTGAAAGTAAAAAGCATAAAAAAGAATCCATATCCGGAAAAGGCAGAAAAGATCAAAGCCTGTCTGGAAAGTCTTTCGCAGAAAGAAAAGGAAAATGTCCAGGATATCGATACGATGTCGGGGCTTTTTGGTGAGATCATGGCAGAACTTTTTGCTTATCAAAAAGATGCGTGGGAGCCGCGGCTGCGAAAAATGGGCTTTTATATGGGCAAGTTTATTTATCTTCTGGATGCTTATGAAGATGTTGAAGAAGATAAAAAGAAGCAGAATTATAATCCTCTGGCGATTTACAGCAAAAAAGCGGATTTTGAAGAATTTGCAGGGCATTTGCTGACCATGATGATCGCAGAGGCGTCCAGAGCCTTTGAACAGCTTCCGATTTTGAAAAATGCAGAGATACTGCGAAATATCTTATATTCCGGTGTCTGGTGCCGATACGAAATGATCAAAGAAAAACGCAGACAGAAAGCAGGAGAAAAAGCAGATGAATGATCCATATCAGATTTTAGGTGTTTCAAGGAATGCAACCGATGACGAAATAAAGAAAGCATATCGCAGCCTCAGTCGAAAGTATCATCCGGATGCCAATCTGGATGATCCAAAAGAGGCGGAAGAAAAGTTCAAGGAAGTACAGCAGGCTTACCAGCAGATCATGCAGGAGAGAAGTTATGGCGGCAGTGCAGACGGAAACGGTCAGGGAGGCTATAACGGAGATCCGTTTGGCGGATTCTGGCAGTACGGTGGCTTCAACACGCAGCAGAGGCAGGAAACCCAGGAAGATACGCACATGCAGGCAGCAGCAAACTATATCAATAACGGGTATTATCAGGAGGCACTCAATGTTCTTAGCGGGATCTCAAGCCGCAATGCCAGATGGTATTACTTAAGTGCACTTGCAAATTCCGGAGTCGGAAATAATGTAAAAGCACAGGAAGATATCCGTGAAGCAGTACGCCTAGAACCGAACAATTTCCAGTATCAGAGCTTAAAACAGCGTCTGGAGGGTGGTACCGGCTGGTATCAGAAACAGAGTACCGTGTATGGAAGACCGGATTTCTCCGGTCAGGACTGGTGCATGAAGATGTGCCTGCTCAATCTGTTCTGCAACTGCTGCTGCAACGGAGGTATGTGCTGCGGTACACCGATAGGATATCGATGATCAGGAAAAGAGGGATTTTAAGTGATTGATCTGACAGGATGTGTGTCCATTCCGTATTTTAAGAAAACCGTGTTTACGGGAAGTGATGGAAAAATGAGATATCTGCTCGGAAAAGCAGAAGAAAACGAAGAAACGGTTCTGAAAGCGTGGTACTGGGAAGGACCTTATGCCAGCATGTATGTGCCGGAGGAGAAAAAAACGGCCGCAGTTTTTCCATTTTCAGAAGAAGGAATCAGCCAGGCGGTTGCCTGGCTGAATGAAGCTGCGGTTAATTTTTAGCAAAATACCACATATTTTTAATCTGACCGGAAATCTCCTGGAAAGTGTACGTCTGGGAAGTGCGTACTTTGCTGGCAGGATCGTGTACCGTAAAAGCACCGTCCTGATAACCGGTCAGCACAATGAAATGTCCGGTCGTGGTAAAAATACCAGGTCCCATGCTGCAGATGATCGGACAGCCGACCGAAAGTACATTGATCATGGCATTTTCATCCAGCCCGAGAATGCTTCCGCTGATCCCAAAATGCTCTACACCATTGGTCATCAATTCCCATTTAGTGTCCAGATTTTCATCCAGATAGCCATTGGAACTTGCATAATCTGCAACGACGGCAGGCGTAATGGAAGCATCCTGCAAAAGACCGCTGATCACCATGGAAAGGGCGGTCGGACCGCATCCGCTGACTGCAATGATCGTTTCCGAACCGTAAGGGGCATAGCCCCAGCGTTCATCCCACTGGATCAGGGCAGGGATCTCACCGGTTACAAAGTCATCTCCGATGCTTTTGGCAGCGGCATTTTTATGTTTTTTCGGATAATGCAGCACAAAATCCAGCATTTCGCTGTTTTTGGAAAGTGCTTTCAGCAGCGATTTCGGATAACGGGAAGGATCTTTTAAGATCTTTTTTAATTTGGGCAGATCCGCAGACTGCTGCTGCAGCAGACCAAGATAATCATCCGCAGAAACAGGGGTTGTCTCAGATACATCCGTTGTCTGGGACTGCTTTTTTTTCTTTTTCTGTGCTTTTTCGGTTGCTGCTGCGGTTTCCGTGTCCGGATCGTTTCGACTGGCCGTTTCCAGAGCAGCAGAAGATGCTGCTTCAGAGAAACGTTCCGATACGTTACCGGAAGTGGCAGTCTGTTTCTGCTGATGAACGTAAGTCAGAAGGCCAAGCCCGGTAAACATCAGGATTACACCAACGCCAAGAAGAATACTGAGGCGTATGATGTGAAGCTGCCGTTCTCTCTGCTGTTGTCGCAGCTGACGGTATTTTTCTCTGTCTTGTGTATCCATAAATTGATCTCCTCTTCGTAAACAGTATATCGCTTTTTGGACAGAAAATCTTCAACACAATGTAAACAATTTACGAAAAAAGCAGAAATATCAGGAAATCATACCTTCTTTTTCCAGAATTTCCAGAATCTCTTCTGCAATCTCTGCGGATGTTTTCTGATCCGTTGCCACCTGGTAATTAGCGGCTGCTTCATAAGCAGGTCTGCGTTTTTCAATCAGGGCTTCGATGTCTGCTGTGTTTTTGCGGCCTTTTAAAAGCGGGCGGTTTTCATCGTCTGCCACTCTTTCAAGGATGGTTTCCGGAAGAGCAGTGAGCAGGACGATGATGCCGCTTTTTTTCATTTCACGAACATTTTCTTCCCGCATGGCGGCACCGCCGCCGCAGGAAACGAGAAAACCGCCAAGAGCGGAAGTTTCTTTCAGAAGATCTGTCTCAAGCTGACGGAAATAAGCTTCTCCGTGTTCAGAAAAGATAGCAGGGATGGACATACCTTCCCGTTTTTCAATTTCCTCATCCATCTCAAGAACTGGCCGGTGAAGCATCCTGGAAAGTTCAGCTGCGATCGTGGACTTTCCGCTTCCCATAAAACCGATCAGAAATAAATTTCCGGTAAAAGATTCTGCCTGTGTTTTTGTATTTGCTGTTGTCATATAAACTCCTTTGTACTGTACAAAATCAATTTTGACGTCTGCAGTTTCAGTTGGATGTACGCCAGGATACACGGAGATTCTGTCAGGTAAATGTCAGCAGAGCTGACCAGAATTGCGTGCCAGGTCTTACGTGCACTCGACTTGAAAAAACAGACATCACATTGGCACAATTATAACACGTAAGTGCAAGTCTATCCAGTCAAAATCAGTGGCTTGCGGCTTTTTTTGCAAAGTCTGTGGTCACGAGCTGTTCATAAGGGACTTTTTCACTCAGCTCACCGGCACTTTCCAGAATGTCAGAAAGCAGTAGGAAACTGTCTTTTTCAAAAATCAGAGAATCTTTCCAGGTATCCTGTTCCTGATAACGTTTGACGATGGCGGTCAGTGTCTCCATGTCGGTATCATCAAACTGCGGTTTGATCACCTGTGCGATTTCAGCAGGCGTGTGGGCATGCACATAATCCATACCTTTTTGCAGAGCATTGGTGAATCCCTGGATGATCTGAGGTGATTCTTTCAGATAACTGGATTTTGCACAGTAAGCTGTGTAAGGAACATAGCCGGAGTCAACGCCGAGTGAAGCAACAACATAGCCGCTGCCTTCCTGTTCCAGAGCCGTGGCGGACGGTTCGAACTCGACGGTGTAATCACCCTGTCCGCCGGAGAAAGCGGCAGCAGTAGAACCAAAATCGATACTCTGGTCAATGGAAAGATCTGTTGCCGGATCAAGGTTATTCTTTTTCAGAATATACTCAAAAACCATTTCTGGCATGCCGCCTTTTCGACCGCCAAGTACTTTTTTTCCTTTTAAGTCCTGCCAGGAAAAATCAGGATCCTCTTCTCTGGCCACCAGAAAGTTGCCGGCACGCTGAGTCAGCTGAGCAAAGTTGACAACGGAGTCTTTGGCTCCTTCGGCATAGGCATAGATCGTTGCCTCAGCTCCCATAAAGCCGATGTCTGCCTCGCCAGAAAGTACGGCTGTCATGGTTTTATCTGCACCAAACCCGGTGACAAGATTCAGATCTATTCCTTCTTCGGCAAAATAGCCTTCCTGTATGGCAACATATTGAGGGGCATAAAAAATGGAATGTGCTACTTCGTTCAGGGTTACTTTGGAAAGCGTTTCACCGGAAGGATGTTTTTTGCAGCCGACAAGTGCGAGCAGTGCAAAAAGGATCAGGAAAGATAAGAGAAATGATTTCTTTTTCATAAAAACTCCTTTCTTTTTCTAACTGTAATATATGAGAAAGAAAAAGAAAGGTGCATTTGCATTCGGATTGAAGATTTTCAGCTCCTGTGTTACAATACGAAAAGAGGTGTCGCAATCAATCCTTTCCAGGTTCGGCATCCGGAGCATGGGTTTGAAATTTTATCAGAAAATAAAACGACAAGAGGCAAGGAGGAACATACAATGAAAAAACCGATTCTGGTAATTATGGCAGCAGGAATGGGAAGTCGATATGGTGGTTTAAAGCAGATCGATCCGGTTGATGCACAGGGACACATCATTATGGATTTTTCGATTTATGATGCAAAAAGAGCAGGATTTGAGGAAGTTGTATTTATCATAAAAAAAGAAAATGAGGCAGACTTCAGAGAGAGTATCGGAAACCGCATGAGTAAAATTATGAAGGTCTCCTATGTATACCAGGAACTTTCCAATCTTCCGGAAGGATTTGAAGTGCCGGAAGGAAGAGTGAAACCGTTTGGTACCGGCCATGCGATCCTCAGTTGTATTGATGCGATCAGCGGTCCGTTTGCGGTGATCAATGCAGATGATTATTATGGTGTTCATGCATTTCAGGAGATTTATGATTTCCTGTCCACACATCAGGATGATGATAAATATCGTTATACCATGGTGGCATATAAAGTCGAGAATACTCTGACAGAAAACGGTCATGTGGCGAGAGGAGTCTGCACAACAGATGAGCAGAATCATCTGGTTGCGATCCATGAGCGTACGCATATTGAAAAACGTGGTGATCAGACGGAATACACAGAAGACGATGGACAGACCTGGACTGTAATCCCGGAAGGTTCCCTGGTTTCCATGAATATGTGGGGATTTTCTGCAAGTATTCTGAAAGAATTGAAAGAACGTTTTCCAGTATTCCTGAAAAAAAATCTGTCGGTGAATCCGATGAAATGCGAATATTTCCTGCCGGAGGTAGTCAGTAACCTGCTTTCAGAAGGAAAAGCAACGGTAGAAGTTCGTAAATCACTGGACAAATGGTATGGCATTACCTATAAAGAAGACAAACCGTTTGTCGTAGCGGCAATCCAGTCTTTAAAGGATCAGGGTCTGTATCCGCAGAAGCTCTGGGAGGAGTAAAAGTATTAAAAAAGGATAAAATCAGTTGAAATCGTGTACAGGAGAGGCGGTAACTCTTTACACTATAAGTTTAATGTGCTAAAATGGAAAAAGTGATATTTCAGGTGTGGCTTACGTCAGAAAACACAAAAAGAGCAAAAAGTAAAGGGGTTACGTCATGAGTAAGAAAATCAGAACAGAGGCAGTGGACAGTCTGTTTGAGGCTATTTTGAGTCTGCAGGATAAGGAAGAATGTTATGCATTTTTTGAGGATGTATGTACCGTAAATGAGCTTCTTTCTCTGTCACAGAGATTTGAAGTGGCAAAGATGCTTCGTGAGAAACGTACTTATCTGGAAATCGCAGAGAAGACAGGAGCTTCCACCGCAACGATCAGCCGTGTGAACCGTTCTCTGAATTATGGAAACGATGGTTACGAAATGGTGTTTGACCGAATGGGCAAATAAGAGACAAAAAGAGCTGTATGGTCCGTGTCAGAAGACACGAACCGTACGGCTCTTATTTTTTCTTCAGAAAATCCGGTGCAGGTAGTTGGTCAATCAGACGTTCGATCATTTGCTTTTTCAGGTAGACATCGAAACTCAGCATGCAGATAAAAGAGAACTGCCGTAAGAAATCCTGCTCTTCTTCGGATGCATCGGAAAAACTGTTCTGAGAAGTACTGTACAGGCGACGTACCGTGTCTTTCAGAACATCCACCTGCGATTTTTCCAGTTCCATGACTTCGTTGTAAATAGATTCCAGATTGTAACCGTCTTCCTTCTGAAAATATTTTCCGGTCAGAGGTTCCATTAAAGTCTGAATATCAGTAATAGAAAGGAAAGATTTGAAATAATAAATAAAGAGCATCAGAAGCATATGTTCTCTGGAATACTTTTTCTTTTCCGGCGGTGGAAGCAGATGATTTTTTGCATAGTTGTTGATCATGGTCTTTGTTAAGATCTTATCGCTTGGATAACGTCTGGTGGAAGCCAGATGAGAATCCATGAAGGTGGTTACCTGATCCATATATAATCCGATATCCGGGATGTCTTCCGGTGGAATAGATTCTGTTTTTAATAAATTACACAGCCAGTCTTTATAATTATCCAAAATGGTACCTCCATATGTTTTACAAATGTTTGTGTAACTATATTATATAGTTTTTATTACTATATAGCAAGTGGAAATATCGTGAAAAATAAAATCCATATCCTAAGTGACAAGAATATAAAAGTAATGTATAATAAAAATAAATACCTGTCTTTTGACAGTGAATATAAAATATGTATATACAATAAATGTACTTGCAGATTTTGTAGTACATGGGTGTAAGGAGGTATATTATGGGATTATTT
>ERZ837910.5149-NODE-5149-length-12053-cov-14.622604_pt1 | contig 12053 bp, 9 predicted proteins | sample MGYA00519940_ERZ837910 | MGnify/ENA primary metagenome ERZ837910 (study PRJEB31850, sample SAMEA3708825) | human gut metagenome | biome: human gut; feature: human-associated habitat; material: faeces | place: China | collected 2014 ... | reverse complement strand
CGTTACAAGTTTTTCGATATTGTTCAATTTTCAAGGTCCTGTGCGCCTCAGCCTTAGCGGCTGACGACTTGATTATTTTACCACAGAAGTGATTTTTTGTCAAGTACTTTTTTAGAAGCTTTTCGATCTTTTCGAACTTGTGGCTCGTTTTTCAACGTATCCATATTGGTTCTTTCGCTTTGCTTCTGCCGCTTTCAGAAGTCATTCTTTCCGGCGGCCCTTGGCGCTCAAGTATAATACCACATCCCCAGCCTTCTGTCAACACTTTTTTGCATCTTTTTTGAGTTTTTTCTATATTCCGCAAAATGAGTGCTTCCGGGCAGGTTTTGAACCCCTCCGAAATGGCCACGGCCATTTCGTCTCCCCTTTGCCAAGGGGAGAGCCCTTGCAGTTTCCGGGGCGGTGTTATATTATATAATTACATTATAGAGCGGAGGAGGCCCCGACCATGATCCTTACGGTCAACATCGGCAACACACACATCACGATTGCCGGCTACGAACACGACACCCTGCAGTTCAGCGGACGGCTGCATTCCAGCCCGGCCGCAACGGTGGACGAATACGCCATGAACCTGCTGAATCTGCTCTCCTTATATCAGGTCGCCCCCGAGCGGATCGAGGGCGGCATTCTGGGCAGTGTGGTGCCCGCACTGACAGGCCGGGTATTGGGTGCGCTGCGGAAGTTCTGCTCTGCCCGCTTCCTGACCGTTGGCCCCGGCCTGAAAAGCGGCATCAAGCTGCGGCTGGACAACCCGGCCCAGCTGGGCGCAGAGCTGCTATGCGGTGCTGTGGCCGCACTGGAAGAGGGACCCGGACCGCTGGCGGTCATCTCGGCAGATACCGCCATCTCCATCATGGCAGTCAACGGCAAACAGGAGCTGGTGGGCGGTGTCATCCTGCCCGGGCCGCAGCTTTCCCTCTCCGCGCTGGTGCAAAAAACCGCCCAGCTGCCCCAGATCGACCTCTCCGCTCCAGCTTCCTCCTCGATTTTGGGCAAGAACACCTCTGCCTGCTTACAGAACGGTTTTGTGCTGGGCACCGCCGGGCTGCTGGATGGGCTGGCCGAGCGCTTTCAGGCAGAGCTTGGCCCGGATATCCGCTTTTATGCCACCGGCAACCTGCCCCGCACCATCCGGGAAGCCTGCCGTACACCGATCGAATACCGCGAGTATCTGATCACGGACGGCCTGTACCGCATCTGGCAGAAAAATCGGAAAGGGTAATATCAAAATCAAAAGGAGTCCTACACCATGAATTCCAAACTCGTATCTCTGTTCTGCTGTCTAATCATGCTCGTGAGCTTTTCCGGCTGTACCAAGGTCACACAGCTTGTAAAAGACAGTCAACCAACCAAAGCAGACCTACTCGCAGAAATCAACGAAGAACACCGCCGCTGGGAGAGTGGTTCCTCTGACCCAACTCCCTATCTGCGGCATTACGATGACCCCGCCGATGCCCAGAAATCAACCGATTATCTCACCGACACCTACAGCGAATACGATGCCGCCAAAGAATTAAGTCTGGAAGAAGCCGAAGAAGATGTGAACTATCTCTTCGATGCCTTCTATTATGATTTTGCTTTCTATGACTATTTTGGTGGGCACACTGTATTCGATCAGGCAAAAGCAGAGATTTTACAAGAGCTTCAAGCAAAAGACAGCCTGACCTGCAAAGACTTACAGGAGATTTTGGTGAAACACCTTACCTTTATCAAGGACGGCCATTTCAATATCAATCAGAATTTCCCTGCGGAAAAGGATATCCCCTTCTTTTTCCGGCAGGTGACGTTCGTTAAAACCGACAGCGGATATCAGGATTCCAAAGGTAAGACAGTCGTATCGGTAGACGGCCATCCAGACTTGGATGCACTGTTCAAACGCTCCATTTCCAAAGAAGGATATCTTGTGTATTATCCTGTGCTGCTGAAAAAAGCAAAATTTGATGGAACCGAGTGGGACAAGCATGTGTGCGACGAGCAATTGACCGTGCACTATGCCGATGGCAGTACGGATGTATTGACAGCAGACACTTGGAGCCAGTATTACAAAGATCTCCCCAAAGGGCAGAATACCAACTTGCGCCAGACCGACGGGATCCCGGTGTTCCAGTTCAACCATTTTGACCCGTCCTTTTTGGAAGAAACCAATGCCGCAGCAGCGCAGATGAGCAATGCGGAGATCTCCATGCTGGACCTGCGCTCCAATGTCGGGGGCTACGAGGAAGTTGCGCATCAGTGGTTCAACCGATACAGCCACCAACGGGTATTTGGCACTGGAGTTCGTTATTCCGTTCTTCCAGCTTCTCTTGTCGCTTCACCTTCCACCTCAAAAACGCCCCGCGCAAGCAATGACAACATTCTGATCCTTCTAAGCGCTGATCCTTCTAAGCGGAAAGTGCTCTGCATCTTGTGCGGAGATCACACTGGATCTTTCCTATAATTTAGACAACAGCCTGATTATTGGAGAGAACACAAATGGAAGTATGATCAGTAACAGCGGCCATATCGAATTGCCCAACAGCAAGTGTTCGGTGGATATGACTTTCTCCACGGTCTATCTGACCCCGGATGGTTCCGATTATTTTGAAGAACTTCGGGGATTCTTCCCGGATATCTGGGTTCCGGCCAAAGAAGCCGAGACGCTGGCGGCAAAACTTATGGAGAATCTAAAGTAAAACTCTGGCCCGCACGGCCACAAAGAAAAATCCCCGGCACACTTTTGTGTACCGGGGATTTTATTAACACATGCGACCGGGAGGATTCGAACCTCTGGCCTTCCGGGTCGGAGCCGAACGCTCTATCCAGCTGAGCTACGATCGCACATTACTGGCAAACCAGTGTAATGTAGTATAGCACAGCCGGAGGCAAAAATCAAGCCGTCTGGCGGCTCTGTATCCGGATTCCGTGCCCGATCCCGCGCCAGCAAGTCACTGACGCATTCTGTTCTTCCTTTTTGAAAGATTCATCTTGCAAAAGTGTGCGCATCTCCTATAATAGGTGTTGTGCCCCGGTGTGCGCGGGTACGGTTTAGGACTGGAAAAGGAAAAAAGAGAACATGAAATCTAGCACAAGATCCCTGACAGAAGGCCCTCTGGCAAAGCAGATCCTTCTGGTCAGCCTGCCGCTGGCATTATCCAACCTGCTGCAGGTCTTATTCAACATGTCGGACGTGGCCGTGGTGGGGCGGTTTGCGGGCTCCACAGCGCTGGGCGCGGTGGGCTCCACCAGCATCTTTGTCACGCTGTTCACCGGCTTTCTCATCGGCCTGGGCAACGGCATCAACGTGCTGGTGGCCCGCTTCTACGGAGCCAGACACCCGAACGATGTCCACGACACCGTCCACTCGGCCCTGATCGTCAGCCTGATCGCAGGCGTGATCCTGCTGGTTGTGGGCCTGCTGGGCTCCCCTGCCATGCTGCGGCTGCTGAACACCAAGGAGGACCTGCTGCCGGGTGCGATCCTCTACCTGCGGGTGTATTTTCTGGGTATGCCGGCACTGGCTCTGTACAACTTCGGCAGCGCCGTGTTCAGCGCTATCGGTGAGACCAAAAAGCCGCTGTACATCCTGAGCTTTGCCGGTGTGCTGAATATCCTTCTGAATCTGTTCTTTGTCATCGTCTGCAACCTGGACGTGGCAGGCGTGGCGCTGCCCAGTGCCATTTCCCAGTGTGTTTCTGCCGGGCTCATCCTCCACGCCCTGACCAGGGTGCAGGACTGCTACGCCCTCCATTTCAAGGAAGCAAAGCTCGATCCCGCCATGACCAAAAGCATTCTGGCGCTGGGCCTGCCTGCCGGGTTCCAGAACGCCATTTTCGCCATCGCCAACCTGTTCATCCAGGCCGGTGTCAACTCCTTTGATTCCCTCATGGTCAAGGGCAACAGCGCCGCCGCAAACGCCGACCCGCTCATCTACGACTGCATGGCTGCCTTCTACATGGCCTGTGCCAGCTTTATGAGCCAGAACTACGGCGCAGGCAAGCCCGACCGTGTCAAGAAGAGCTACTTCATCTCGCTGGCCTACTCCTTCGGTGTGGGTCTGGCGCTGGGCGGCGGCCTGTTCCTGTTCGGGCGGCAGTTCCTCGCCCTTTTCACCACCGAAAGCGCCGTTATTGATGCCGGTATGAAGCGTGTGGGTGTCATGGCGCTGGCCTACTGCATTTCCGCCTTTATGGACTGCACCATCGCCGCTTCCCGCGGTCTGGGCAAGACCGTGGTGCCCACTGTCATCGTCATCATGGGTTCCTGTGTGTTCCGGGTGATCTGGGTATACACCATCTTCGCCCACTTCCACACCATCCCCTCGCTCTACCTGCTCTACCCCTGCTCCTGGGCTCTGACCGCCATTGCGGAGATCCTCTATTTCATCCGCTGCTACAAGCAGGCCATGAAGATCTTCCGGGAGCCGATTCCCTCTTCGCTGTAAAACAAAAAGATGGATGTCGTGCGGCATCCATCTTTTTTGTTTTTTCTATTACACCTTGACTTCCCCGGCCAGGACCCGCTTGTAGTCCTCATAGTTGCGGGCCAGCAGGGCGGGCGTATCCAGCCCATAGGGGCACTTGGCCTTGCACTGGTTGCAGTGCAGGCAGCCCTCGATCTTCTTCATCTTGGCCTGACCGGCAGGGCTCAGATGCTCTGCCGAGGGCGAGCGCCGGAGCAGCAGGCTCATGCGGGCGCAGTTGTTGATCTCGATGCCAGCCGGGCAGGGCATACAGTAACCGCAGCCACGGCAGAACTCACCGCACAGCTCCTCCCGGTCGTGGGCGATGACCGCAGACAGCTCTGCGTCCATCCGGGGCGGGTTATCAATGTAGGAGAGGAACTCGTCCAGTTCCTTTTCCCGCTGAACGCCCCAGATGGGCAGAACGCCCTCGAACTGCGCTTCAAAGGCATAGGCGGCGGCGCTGTTGGTAATGAGACCGCCGGACAGACCCTTCATGGCGATAAAGCCCATCTCGTGCTCTTTGCACAGCTGCACCAGCTCCTGCTCCTGCTCACCGGAAATATAACTAAACGGAAACTGCAGGGTCTCGTACAGGCCGCTCTCAATGGCTTCCTTGGCCACGGACAGGCGGTGGTTGGTGATGCCGGTGCGCCCCAATGTGACCATATCCATAGGGAACCTCCTGTTTTTTCAAAAATACTCTCTGTGTTCATTATAAGACGAAGCGCCGCACGACGCAAGAAAAGCCCTCTCCATCAAAGCGTGGCAGTGCACAGCGATGACAGAGAGGGTCAGTTTTACTGATAATCGTGGTTCAGGAACAGTGCTTTGATGGCGACGATCTCGTCGTACTCCTCCTGCTCCACCTGCACATCCGCATTGACGGCCTGCAGGCGGGCCTTGACGGCATCCAGTGCCTCGGCGGTGGTCACGGCCTGACCTTCCTCCACGGCATCGATCATCCGCTTGAGGACGATCGGGTGGGCGTAACAGCTGGGCACCGGGAAGCTGCCGTTGGGGTAGTGCTTCACATACTCCGCCATGGCGGCATCGGCCTGATCGGCCCGCTTCATAATGGCGCTGTTGTTATTGTGCGCCGTGGGCAGCATGTTGTAGCTGGAAAAGAGGAAGATGGCTGCAAAGCCGAACAATGCAAAGTACACGCCGTAGCTGCCGGTGTGGGTGAACACCGCGTACAGGCCGTAGGCCGCGGCGGCCGTGCCGAACAGGAAGATGGCAAGAGCCACATAGCGGTAGACCGGCTTGCTCTTGAGCTGGGCGCGCTTGCGGCGCTGGGCAGCACTGAGCTCATTGGAGAGCTCGGGCTTTGCGTCCAGATACTCCTTTGCCCTGCGCAGGATCGTCACGGTGTGTTTGGCATCGTCAGACAGTTCCGGCAGCTTGCGGGCAGCCTTTTCCTCGGCCTTTTTCTGCAGCGCCTGCTCCCCGGCGGCACTCAGCAGCCGGATCTGGGGCTGCTGCTTTGCCAGCAGCTCCAGCAGGGCATCCACGTCCCGCTCGTCCTTGAAGTTGCACTGCTTCTGTTTGCCGCCGTCGTACTCCACCACAAGGTAGGCCATGGAGGCAAACATTCCCTTGCCGGTAAAGCCGCCCGCACTCATGGCCACCCGTTTGAACACACGGGTGATGCTGGTGTAGGGCAGGTAGTAGCGGCGGTCGATGTAAAAGCTGTTCAGATACAGGGCTTTTTTGCCCACGCCGCAGGGGCCGATCTTTTTGCAGGCTTTCCGGTCAGCCGCCAGCTCGGCGGGGTCGAGCCTGGCAAGGCCCAATTGTGCAGGTTTGAAGAGCATAACGTTCATCCCTCTTTTGCGTTTTTGTTTGTACCCATTTTCCCACTCCGGCAATGAAAATGCAAGGCCCAGCCCGCACTCTTAGCCAAAAAACAGGAAACCGGCCGCTGAGCTGACAGCGGCCGGTTTGTTTTACTGAGAAATTGCCGCTATGAATGGGTTATGCGGCTTTCTTCTCGGTGTTCTTCTTGGTTGCATAGATGAACAGTGCCAGCATGGCAATTGCAAAGACGATACCGATGGGATATGCAACTGCGGTGTTGTAAGCCACCAGCTTGCCGTCTGCATAGGTGTTGATCATCTTGCCCAGGCACTCAGGAGCCAGCACGAAGTAGGTGCAGGACACAGCGCTCATAAAGGTAGCGGGCACTGCAGTGATCCAGTAGTTCTTCTTCTCCTTGAACAGGTACATGGAAGCAGCCCACAGAACGATCATGGCCAGCGTCTGGTTGGTCCAGCTGAAGTAACGCCAGATCACAGTGTAGTTGATGAAGCCCAGTGCATTGCCGATGCCCAGGAATGCGCCCACGCCCAGAACGGGAACGCAGAGCTTCAGGCGGTTTGCGTAGCTGTCCTGATCGATCTTGAGCCAGTCGGCCAGGGTCAGACGAGCGGAACGGAACGCAGTATCACCAGAGGTGATGGGGCAGATAACGACACCGATCATAGCCAGTGCGATGCCCACGCCGCCCATGGTCTTGGAGCAGACATCATAGATAGCGGCAGACTGACCGGCGCTCAGAGCCTCGGCCAGACCGGCCATCTTGCCGTCGGTGATGGTGTACAGTGCGCAGCCTGCAGCGGCCCAGATCAGAGCGATAACGCCCTCGCAGACCATGGCACCGTAGAACACGAAGTGGCCCTGCTTCTCACTCTTCATGCAGCGGGCCATCAGAGGCGACTGGGTGGAGTGGAAGCCGGAGATCGCGCCGCAGGCAACCGTGATGAACATGAAGCTCCAGATGGGCGTACCCGACGGGTGCATGCTGCCAAAGTGATCCCAGATCTCGGGGATGGTATAGGCGGGGTTGGTGAAGATGCCAAAGATGACACCGATGGCCATGATGATGAGGCAGATACCGAACACGGGGTAGATCTTGCCGATGACCGCATCAATAGAGATAAAGGTCGCGATGAAGTAGTAGGTCAGAATGATGACCAGCCAGAACAGCAGCGAGGTCATCACGCCGGATGCACCGCTCTGGCTGCACAGCTCAACGATCAGTCCGGCAGGGCCAACGGCGAACACGGTGCCCACCATGATCAGCAGCACAACAGAGAACACACGCATCACATTCTGCATCACAGGGCCTAAGTATTTGCCGGTGATCTCCGCGATGGAAGCACCGTCGTTGCGCTCACTCATCATGCCGGAGAAGTAGTCATGCACACCACCGGCAAAGATGGTGCCGAAGGTGATCCACAGGAACACCACGGGGCCCCACAGAGCACCCTGCAGTGCACCAAAGATGGGTCCCAGACCTGCAATGTTCAGCAGCTGGACGAGGAACAGCTTCCACTGGGGCATCACGACATAGTCCACGCCGTCGTTGATGCGCACAGCAGGCGTTTCACGGTCGTCCGGGCCGAAGGTATTGTCCACGATCTTGCCATAGACGAAGTATCCGCCCACCAGGATCGCAAGACAGAGCAGGAAACTAATCATACCAGAAACCTCCTTTTTGCCCCTGCCGGCCGCGGCCCCATTCTGCCGCATACCCGGGGCTCTTTTCTGGCCTCATGGTAGCACACTTTTTTCCAGCGGAGAAATATCTTTCCGGCATGGGGTCATATCGTTTCCGATATAGCTGCAAAGATTTTTTGCCACTTCTCCGTTTATTTTTTGACCATTTATCAGCAAAAATAAAACCGGGCGCTTATTTTCGCCCGGTTTTGCATCCATTTATTGGTTTTTCTGTCAATTCCGAAGGGAGCAACCTTTGCCGTGCCTTAGCCGGGAAGCCCCTTTATTTTACGGTGGAAGCCGCTTCCTTGTGGAGCAGATCCACAAAGGCCTGCTCCTCGGGGCGCAGGCGGCCCTTGTCCGGGTAGACCAGCACATCCCGCATCTGCTGGCGCTGGGCCGGGCACTTTTTCAGCACCAGATGGTACTGCTCCAGTGCCCTGCGGGGCATGGGCGATGCCCACATGTAGGCCGTGGGCAGCCGCTGCAGGATCGAGAACTGGCTGCACCGCTCATACACATGGATACGGCGCTCCGGGTTGACATGCCAGCGCACACCGTCGCCGCCCTCCTCGCCGGGCAGCTGGAAATCATCGTGGAGGATCTCCATATACTTGTCCAGCTCAGACAGGTCGCGGATCTCCTTCCGGGCCAGCGGGCCGTCCCGGTTGGTCAGCAGGCTGTATTCAAAATCCATAATGGGTTCCATTTTCAGGCCCCGCCGGGCGCAGTAATGGGTATAGTGCTCGTCATCCTCCACGGCATACCGCAGCAGAGCCAGATGATACCCCTGCCGCAGGACATGATCCAGTGCCTCCATGGAGCCGCCCTCCCGGATGTGGATGTGGAGCCGTTCTATGGAGGACACCTTCTCCAGATAATCCACCGCCGCATAGGAGGCATAGGTGGCGTGGGGGATCATTACCCGCAGCTCGGCGCAGCGCTCCTGCGCCTCCTGCACGCTCTGGTCCAGCCGATCCACCTCCCGCAGCACCCGTTCGGCCTGCTCGATGAAATGCCGCCCCTGCTCCGTGGGGATCATGCCGGTGGATGACCGCTCAAAAATGCGGAGATGATATTCTTCTTCCAGATTTTTCAGCGCCTTGCTCACGTTGGGCTGAGCGGCATACAGCCGCTTTGCCGCCGCACTCACAGATCCGCATTCCATGATGGCGACGAGATACCGCAGTTCTGTAATGTTCAACTTTTTCTCTCCTTTTGGCGTTTTTATCCCTTGCGCCTAGTTTATCAGGCGGCACACGGGGCTGTCAAGCGTTGACGGGGCCCCGCTGCCGTTTTATAATGTAAGAAACAATCTGCCCGAAAGAGGTCGAAGAGGATGGAAGAAAAAAACTACCGCGTTCTGCGCATTGAGGAGCAGCTTTATGGCTGCGAGGAGCTGCCCGAGGGCCGGCCCGTGCTCTGTGATGTCCTGCTGGAGGCTGCCGACGGCACGCAGCGGGTTCTCCCCTACCCGGATGCCGAGCTGACCCGGCTGGACATCAACGAGGGCAGCACTGTCACCCTGCGGGATCACAGGCTGGCCAAGGCGGCGCACAAGGTCTATTTCACCCGCCACGGCGAGACCGTGTGGAACGTGGAAAACAAGATCTGCGGCATGACCGACAGCCCCCTGACCGAAAAAGGCCGCGCCCAGGCCCGGGAGCTGGGCGAAAAGCTCCGGACCAGCGGCCTCCGCATCGATGAGATCCTGTACTCTCCCCTGTCCCGCGCCGCCGACACCGCCCGGGCCATTGCGGAGGCCACCGGCATTCCTGCCCGGTGTGAGCCCCGGCTCCGGGAGCAGTGCTTTGGCCGCTACGAGGGCACGCCCCGGGACGGCGAAGAGTTCCGCATCTCCAAGACCCACTTTGCCGACCGCTACTCCGGCGGCGAGAGCATGATGCAGCTGGCCCAGCGCATCTACAACCTGCTGGACGAGCTCCGGGCCGACACCGATAAGACCTACCTGCTGGTGGCCCACAACGGCATTGCCCGGGTGGTGCAGTCCTATTTTTACGATATGACCAACGAGGAGTACGCAGCGGCAGGCATCAAAAACTGCGAGTTCGTGGAATTTACATTCTGAAAACAGAAAGGACCCGCCGTGGGTCCTTTCTTTGTTTGCGGTTATTCTGCCTTGCGGTAATGGAACTGCTGGTCTCTGGTGATGAACAGGCCGATGCTGACCAGCAGAGCGGCCAGCTCGGCGGCAGTCACGGCCAACCAGATGCCGTCAATGCCCAGCAGGAGCGGCAGCAGCAGAACCGCCGCCACCTGGAACAGCAGGGTGCGCAGGAACGAGATGAGCGCACTGGTCACGCCATCGCCCAGCGCCGTGAAGAAGGAGGACGCATAGACGTTGAAGCCCATGATGAGGAAGCTCAGGCCATAGAGCCGGAAGGCCCGGGTGGTCAGAACGAGCAGGTTTTCATCATAGCCTACAAAGAAGCGGGCCACATGGGGAATGATGAACATGGAGCCGATGGTCATTCCCACTGCAACCACGCCGATGAGCTTCAGGCTCTTGCGGTAGAGGTTGTTGACCTCTTTGCGGTTATTGGCACCATAGTGGTAGCTGACGATGGGCGCACTGCCCACGGCGTAGCCCACAAACACCGCCACGAACAGGAAGGACGCATACATGATCACACCATAGGCGGCCACGCCATCCTCGCCCGCAAAGCGGAGCAGCTGATAGTTGTACAGGATGTTCACCAGCGACATGGAAAGGTTGGTCATCAGCTCGGAGGAGCCGTTGATGCAGGCATTCAGCAGAACTTTGCCCTCAAAGCGGGGACGGCAGAGGTGGATGCGGCTGGTGTTGTTCCGGTTGAGGAAGTAGAACACCGGCAGCAGGCCGCCCACTACCTGACTGAGCATGGTGGCAATGGCGGCACCCTCCACGCTCCAGTGCAGGATGCCCACCAGCAGCACGTCCAGCACCATGTTGGTGCAGCCCGCACCCACCGTGAAATAAAAGCCCAGATGCGGCTTTTCGGCGGTGACAAAAAAGCTCTGGAACATATTCTGCAGGATAAAGGTGGGCAGGCTGAGCATCAGCACCCGGCCATAGCGCAGGGCGTAGTCCAGCATCTCGCCTTCTGCACCCAGCATCAGGGCCACCGGCCGGAGCAGCAGCATCCCCAGCACGGACAGCACGATGCCGGCGATCAGCGCCGTTGACATGAACAGGCTGAAGTAGCGGTCAGCTTTTGCATTGTCGCCCTCGCCCAGCGTGATGCCCACAATGGCGCTGCCGCCGGTGCCCAGCATAAAGCCCACGGTGCCCACCAGCATGGGCACCGGCATGATGAGGTTGACTGCCGCAAAGGCCGTTTTGCCCACAAAGTTTGAGACGCACAGGCCGTCCACAATGCCGTAAATGGAAGTAAACAGCATAGTGCCGATGCAGGGCAATACAAACCGGATCAGCCGTGAATAATCAAAGTGGTCGGACAATTGGATCATATTCTTTGACATGATTTCTCCTTTCGATCAGAACATACAAAAAAGGCCGGATAAGTTTCGCAGCTCCGGTGTTTCCCCTTGTCTGCTGAGATGCTACGGCCATTCTCAGCCTCCGGGGAACACGAACTGCGACATCTTATCCGGCCTTTCAATTACGTTGAAACAGCCCTCCGATGAGCAAAAAAGAGTATACCAAAGTTTATTTTTTATGTCAAGGCTTTCTTTACATCATTCCGCCGGGCCGCCAGCCGGTGCAGTAGCGGGCGTAATCGCGGTCGGCCTGTTTGACGTAAAGGAGGAACTGTTCCCTGCCTTCCTTGTCCGTGACCTGACGGACTTTGGTAGGCAGGCTCTGGCGCTGGAGCAACTCCAGCTCATCGTTGAGCTCTTCCTCGGTATCAAAGGCATCCAGCTTGGTCCAGTGGGTGGCAAAGAGCCAGATGTTCGCAAGGGTGTTATTCATATTCAGTCTCCTTTTCCGGGGCATCGGCAAGGGTGCCGGCCCGGTAGAACGGCGCAATGGCGTTGGCATCGCCGTGGCGCACGATGGAATAGGTAATGTCGCAGTAGGGCTGGATGGCGGTGCTCTTTTCCACGGTGGAGATGAGCAGCACCTGCAGCTGCAGGCGGCGGAACAGCT
>ERZ837910.5147-NODE-5147-length-12064-cov-5.320010_pt1 | contig 12064 bp, 10 predicted proteins | sample MGYA00519940_ERZ837910 | MGnify/ENA primary metagenome ERZ837910 (study PRJEB31850, sample SAMEA3708825) | human gut metagenome | biome: human gut; feature: human-associated habitat; material: faeces | place: China | collected 2014 ... | reverse complement strand
TTTTTAAAGTTTTGTTTTATTTTTAATATACAAAAATTATTGATTTGCCATATAAAAACAATAATTTACATATAGTTTAACACATGCTATACTATTGTGGCAAACAAAAAAGAAAGGGGTTCTCTATATAAAATGAAACTAATTGATTTTGAGCATGGAACAGTGACAGGAAATATTCTTGGTGCCGCTCTTCCAATGTTAGTAGCTCAGATTTTAAATCTACTATATAATATTGTAGACCGAATTTATATTGCACGTATTCCAAATGTCGGAACAGCAGCACTCGGCGCTGTCGGACTGTGTTTTCCACTGATTGTTGTGATTACCGCCTTCAGCAATTTATTTGGAAGCGGAGGTGCTCCGCTCTTTTCAATTTATCGTGGAAAAATGAGTCGCAAAAATCGGCAAGTATTATGAACACCTCATTTACAATGGTTGTCGCCTGTGCCGTTGTCTTGATGCTTATTGGCTTTTTATTTGCCAGACCGCTTCTTGTCGTATTTGGCGCATCAAAGGATGCCCTAGTTTATGCCTATCCGTATTTTATGATTTATCTAATTGGAACACTGCCATCTATGATTGCCACTGGTATGAATCCATTTATCAATGCACAGGGCTACTCGACAATCGGTATGACCTCAATTGCCGTCGGAGCTATTGCCAATCTCCTATTAGATCCATTATTTATTTTTGCTTTGGGCTTTGGTGTGCAGGGTGCCGCGATTGCAACTGTAATTTCTCAATTTCTGTCGGCTGCATTTGTACTGTTTTTCCTGACAAAAAAATCCGAATTAAAGGTTCGATTCTTGAAAAAGGACGAATTTGCCGAATGCACCGGCTATGCAAAAAATATCGTAAGCCTTGGAACAGCAGGTTTTATCATGCAGTTGACAAACAGTCTTGTATCTATCTGCTGCAACAATATTCTGTCGAATGTCGGTGGCGATATCTACATATCAGTCATGACAATCGTATCGAGCGTTCGCCAATTGGTTGAGACACCGATCCATGCAATGAACGAGGGAACCTCTCCGATTTTAAGCTACAATTACGGTGCACGTCGTCCCAGTCGCGTGAGAAAAGCGATGATGGTAATGGGGGCTATGATGCTTGGTTACACGGCCATTATGTGGAGCATCATTATTGTATTTCCCAATGCATTAATTGGTATTTTTAGCTCAGATGCCACACTGATGAAGGATGCAGTCCCAGCTTTAAAGCAATATTTTGCAGCATTCATCTTCATGGATTGCCAATATATTGGTCAAACCGTCTTTAAATCATTAAATAAAAAGAAGCAGGCGATTTTCTTCTCACTGCTTCGTAAAGTCTTTATCGTTGTGCCGCTCACCTATCTGATGCCATACGCACTTCATATGGGAACAGATGGTGTCTTTTTGGCAGAACCAGTATCAAACGTCATTGGCGGTGGGCTTTGCTTTGTCGTAATGCTGTGCACAGTCTTGCCAGAATTAAAGAAAATGGAACAATAAAAAAAGAGAAATGGGAGGATACTGTACTCTAGTACAATTCTCTCATTTCTCTTTGCGGTGAGAAAATAAATAATAATTCAGCACTTTTTAGAAGTATACAAGATCTTCCTTCGGTGCACTTGTCTGAGCAACCTCAGTCGCACGAAGCACCGGTCCCTTCTCGCCATACAGATCAGAATATTCCCACTCAAACGTTGCAGTGACCATTACCCACTGACGTCTCTTTAAGCTCGCTGTATCCTTATACTTGCAGACAAAGCCAAGGAAACGAATATCATCGGCACAGCATGTCATCGCATTTCTTCCTGGAACGAACACATCTGCCGGGAACTCCTTATTCTTCATAACCATTGCCTTGAACACAATGGTCTTTCCGACATACTCATCTGGATTATCCTGTGCATCAATATACCAGATACCGTAATCCTCATCCTCAAGATGAATCACATCCTGATCGCGGTCATAAGGAAGTACATCTTCTGGCTGCAAAGTCTCTCCATCCTTTGTCTCAAACATCACCTCTGCACGACGGTTTACTGCCTTGATTGAACGATTGAATGTATCAATTGGCGTTTCTTGTGTACAGCGATTGAAAACAACCATATCAGTGTATGTTAAAAGCTCCATTGCCAGCGACTTGATATTATTTAAGTACAGCTGGAAGGTGCTTCCGTCGAGAACAGTGATCGTCTGATACAGTTCCCATGAATATGGAAATGGAAGCTGTGTAATATTCTTCGGAGACCACATACCATTATACTCGATAATAACACGATCTGGCTTGTGGCGCTTTCCTACCTCACGGAAGTACTCTCTGTTTAATTCACTCTCTTCCTCGATTGTCTCTGTCACAACATGATACTTGTCCATAAATTCCTGATCAAGCTCTGTCTCTCCTTCTTCGCAAAGGATTAAAAGTGTCTTAGATCCATCATTAAAATAATCCTGCTGCAGCGTAAATTTCAAAAATGATGTCTTTCCGCCTTCCAGAAATCCGGTGATCATATATACTGGTATCTCATTTGCCATGTTACTGTCTTCCCTTTCTAACGCTTTTATAACGAAGAGCTGCCTCACCTTATTACAGGATTGGCAACTCTATCGCCATGTTTCTCTACTTTTTTATCGCTTACAGCTTAAACAGCTTTTCTAACTTATCGGTATCCATCTTAGAACCAATTACACAAAGTCTTCCTGTGTAATCAGGTGCACCATTACGGATCTCATACTCACCCGGAACAAGGTCGAAATACAGCCATGTGCCATCTGCTGCCGGCAGCATTCCCTTTGCTCTTAAGATAATACCAAACTCGGTCTCCTCAGACAGCTTAACAAGAATTTCATCAAGCTCTTCCTTTGTATACTTTCTAGGAGTCTCCTTGCCCCAGCTGGTAAATACCTCATCTGCATGATGATGGTGATGATGATCATGATCGTGGCAGCCACAGGTGCACTCCTCGCCATGCTCGTCATGGTCATGATGATGCTCATGCTCATCATGATCGTGGTGATGATGATGGTGCTCATGCTCGTGATCATCGTCGTCATCGTGATGATGATGCTCGTGATCATGGTCATGGCAGCAGCAATCATCATCGTCGTCATGATGGTGATGATGATGCTCATGCTCCTCTTCTTCATGAAGCTTCATAGCCTCTTCCATCAGCTCCTCTGCCAGTGAATGACCCTGCTCCATAACAGCCAAAATCTGCTCACCTGTCAGCTCGTCCCACGGAGTGGTAATGATCTTTGCCTTTGCATTCTTCTCCTGAATCATGGAAACTGCCTGAGCCAGCTTTTCTTCCTTCATTCCCTGAGTTCTGCTTAAGATGATGGTGTTTGCGCTCTCAACCTGATTGTTGTAGAACTCACCGAAGTTCTTCATATACATCTTGCATTTTGTCGCATCTGCAACTGTTACAAAGCTGTTTAAGTCAAGATCAATATCACCTGCAACGTTCATGACAGCTGCGATAACATCAGACAGCTTGCCTACGCCTGATGGCTCAATAATAATGCGGTCTGGATGATACTGCTCAACTACTTTCTTTAAAGCAGCGCCAAAATCACCTACAAGTGAGCAGCAGATGCAGCCTGAGTTCATCTCAGTAATCTGGATTCCAGCGTCCTTTAAAAAGCCGCCGTCAATGCCGATCTCACCAAACTCATTCTCAATCAAAACGACCTTCTGGCCATTTAATGCTTCCTGTAAAAGTTTCTTTATTAAGGTTGTCTTTCCTGCTCCCAGGAAACCTGAAATAATATCAATTTTTGTCATTGTGTAACCATACCTTTCTGTACTCTCGTACAACCAAACAAACGTTGCCGCTTCCAACTTTATATCTTAGCATGTTTGCTTATATTTTGCAAGCCTTCTTTTGCGCAAGTTTTTTCAAATATTATACTACAGTTCACGCGTCATGTTACGAAAGCCCCTCAACTTAGGGCTATGCAACAAATATCTTCATAACTACAAGCGGTGCTAACATCACCTCGCTTCCTATCCCAACAGCCCATATCAGCCCTATGCGAAATAAAATCCCGATTTGCTCTCCTAATCTAAATTCGCTGCGTTTATAGGCTAGCTCGTAAAGTGCCCAGTATCCAAAAATATAAAAGATAAAGTGCGGCAGAAAAAGAGCCAGAGCCTGCAATATTCCTGTGATGCCAAAAAGCATCGTTGCTGATGTGATTATAACTGCTGCTGATACACCAGAAATAAAGGCGATTGCTGCAAAAGCAGCTGGTGCAGCATTTGTTAAAGCTGACACTGCTATCATCAAAAAAACGGGCAGGCGAAGGCGGCAAACATACTTCAAAAAGCCAGAAGGAAAGCCTGCCTGTTTAATTTGAAGATGAACTGCCGGAAGATAGCAGATCGTTTGCTTATATAAATACGCTGAGCGCCAAATACTGACTGCTGTTCCAATAAAAATCCCTACTACAAACATTACAATCGGCAAGCTGTAAAGTAACGAATTTCTCCTAAGATCCATCGCACACCTCCCCCTAAGCAAAGCTTATCACGCAACTATATTTTATGCTGTGTAAAAAGAGAATATGCGAAAGTGATATAAAAGAAAAAAGGTGCTGCTCTCACAACACCTTTTGTCATTACTTTGCTATGTCGGTAACTCTGGACTCTCTGATCACACTTACCTTGATCTGTCCAGGATACTCCAACTCTGCTTCAATCTGCTTTGAAACATTTCTGGCCAGAATAACCATATCAGCATCTGACACCTGTTCCGGAATAACCATAATCCGAACCTCTCGGCCCGCCTGAATTGCATAGGATTTCTCAACTCCCTTAAACGAATTGGTAATCTCCTCCAAATGCTTCAGACGATTCGTGTACGCTTCGAGAGTTTCTCTTCTTGCACCTGGTCTTGCTGCAGAAATTGTATCTGCGGCCTGAACGATGCATGCAATTAAAGAGGTTGGTTCTACATCGCCATGGTGGGACTCAACGGCATTGATCACAATCTGGGACTCTCTGTACTTGCGGCACAGCTCGGCTCCCAGCTGAATATGTGAGCCTTCCATCTCATGGTCTACTGCCTTTCCAATGTCATGTAACAATCCGGCACGCTTTGCCATACGGACATCTAACCCCATCTCTGCGGCCAACAGTCCTGAAAGATGAGCAACTTCGATTGAATGCTTTAACGCATTCTGACCGTAGCTTGTGCGGAACTTCATGCGTCCTAAAAGCTTTACAAGCTCTGGATGGATGCCATGAACACCCACCTCAAGCAGGGCTGCCTCTCCCTCTTCACGAATCATTACTTCAACTTCTTTTTGCGCCTTCTCCACCATCTCCTCGATTCTTGCCGGATGAATACGGCCATCAAGGATCAGCTTTTCCAAAGCGATTCTTGCCACTTCTCTTCTCATAGGATCAAAAGAGGACAAAACAACTGCTTCCGGTGTATCATCAATAATAAGCTCTACTCCGGTAAGCGTCTCAAGGGTACGAATATTTCTTCCTTCACGTCCGATAATTCTTCCCTTCATCTCATCATTTGGCAGCTGAACAACTGAGATTGTTGTCTCTGCTACATGATCGGCAGCACATCTTTGAATGGCAGTCACTACATATTCCCTTGCCTTCGCGGATGCCTCATCCTTTGCCTTTGCCTCCATCTCCTTAATCATCTTTGCAGTGTCAAGTTTTACTTCGTTTTCCACGCTCTTGAATAAAAACTCTTTTGCTTGTTCGGAGGTCATACCTGAAACACGTTCCAGTTCCTGAGAAATCTGTGCCGTAAGTTCGTCAGCCTTTGCATGTTTTCTGTTCAGGCTTTCTTCCTTTGCATTCAGGCTCGCTTCCCGCTTTTCTAAAATACTTGTCTTTCTGTCAAGCGCCTCTTCTTTATTGACAGCACGCTTTTCCATTCTGGACAATTCGCTTCGGCGTTCTTTGATCTCTTTTTCGAGTTCATTTTGAGCTTTCAGGTTTTCTTCCTTCGCCTCAAGAAGCACCTCGCGTTTTTTGCTTTCTGCGGTCTTAAGAGCATCGTCTATTATTGCTCTGGCTCTCTCCTCCGCACTTCCAACGGTCGCTTTGTACTTGGACTGCTGGATGCCGGTTGCGACGAACCAGACGATAACAGCAACAATCACTGCAGTAACCGCTGCTGTAATAATAATAGGAACCACAGGAGCACCTCCTTTATGAAATTTTCATTGTACGGTTTATATTTCATATATAAACAGGCAACAGTATAATTTTATACGATTCATTTATAAAAGTCAAGACGTTTTGTGGAATCCAACATACATCCAGCCTTTCTTTGCCTATTTATTTGTAGAACCATACTCATCACGCAGCTCCCAGACAGCACGCTTTGCCATTTCGTACGGAAATCCCTTTGATACAAGACTTTTTACTGCCTTTAAAAAATCTTCTTCTGTGCGAGGCGGCTTTTGCATAAGACGCTTTCGTGCCAGACGGCGCACCGTATTTTCCTGCTCATCTGCATAAGCCTCAAGTGCATCTTCAATCGATTCCTTATCCACACCGCGGCTTGAAAGCTGCATATAAAGCTGACGCCTGCTCTTTTTCTGACAGCCAGTCCGAACATATTCCATAGCATAATTTCCATCATCCACATAGCCAAAGCTTTCGGCGTAACGAATAGCATCATCTGTCTGTTCTGCCGAAAAGCCATCGTCCATTAGGCGTTTTTTCAGCTGATAAACCGTTCGTGGACTGTACTCGAGAAGATGCAGGCAGCGTCTTCTGGCCTCGGTGTTAAAACCTTCTGAATCTTTCTGAAAAGGCAAAGAACCGTCCTCAGACGGACGGCTCTTTACCTCGCGATACAGCTCGCTTGTCTCCCACTGCTTCACTCTGCATCATCCCCTGACTCTGCTAGTGCTGTCGGCTCTGCATCCTTAAGCGGAAGGTTATAGTGTGCACGTACCTTATTCTCAACCTCAGCCATGATATCAGGATGCTGTGACAAATAAATCTTCGCATTCTCACGTCCCTGGCCAATCTTTGCATCATTATAGGAGAACCATGCACCTGCCTTGACAATGATATTTAAATTCACCGCAAGATCAAGCACATCGCCTTCCTTGGAAATACCCTTTCCAAACATGATATCAAACTCTGCTTCTTTAAATGGCGGAGCAATCTTATTCTTTACTACCTTAATTCTTGTATGGTTTCCGATTACCTCACCTGCCAGCTTCAAGGACTCTACACGGCGCACATCAAGACGAACAGATGAGTAGAACTTAAGTGCACGTCCACCAGTAGTCGTCTCTGGATTTCCAAACATAACGCCAACCTTCTCACGCAGCTGATTGATGAAAATTACGATACAATTGGAACGGCTGATTGCTGCTGTCAACTTACGAAGTGCCTGTGACATAAGTCTTGCCTGAAGACCTACATGGGAATCACCCATATCGCCATCAATCTCTGCCTTTGGAACAAGTGCTGCAACAGAATCGACAATCACAATATCAATAGCACCTGAGCGAACCATCGTCTCAGTGATTTCAAGTGCCTGCTCTCCATTATCCGGCTGAGATATGTAGAGATTATCAATATCAACACCAATATTTCTTGCATAAACAGGATCAAGTGCATGCTCAGCATCAATAAAGCCTGCAATGCCGCCTCTTTTCTGAACCTCTGCAACTGCATGAAGAGCAACAGTTGTCTTACCACTTGATTCTGGTCCGTAAATCTCAATAATACGACCTTTCGGCAGTCCACCAAGTCCAAGTGCAATATCAAGACTAAGGGAACCTGTCGGTACAACCTCAATATTCATATTTGCACCAGAATCGCCCAGCTTCATAACGGCACCCTTGCCGTAAGCCTTCTCAATCTGAGTTAACGCAACGTCCAATGCTTTAAGCTTTTCCTGATTATTCTTATCCAAACCTTACCTCTTTCTGTACAGAATAGTCTGTACGCTTTTATGAACGCATGTTCGTGTCTATATTATATAATACACCAGTTCGACACTTTTGTCAACAAGATATTTTTCGATTCCTCTTTATAATACACCAAAACACATGTTTTGTGAAGTGGAAATTTAACGCAATTTTCGACAAATAAAAACCCCAGCTGCAAACCAGCCGAGGCTTTTATTTTTGTTTTTATTTTTCGTCCTTCAAGCCCGGATAATCAAGCGTTGCAAAGTAGTCCTGCGGTGTCTCTGCCCGGCGAATCTGCTTTACAGTGCCATCTTCTTTAAGTAAAAGCTCTGCACTTCTTAATTTGCCGTTATAATTATAGCCCATTGAAAATCCATGCGCACCTGTATCATGAATTACAACATAATCTCCGATGTCGATCTTTGGCAGCATACGGTCGATTGCAAACTTATCGTTGTTTTCACATAAACCGCCTGTCACATCATACATATGATCACACGGCTCGTTCTCTTTGCCAAGTACAGTGATATGATGATAAGCACCATACATTGCCGGACGCATCAGATTTGCTGCACATGCATCAAGTCCGACATAATCCTTCCAGATATGCTTTTCATGAAGCACCTTTGCTACAAGACAGCCATATGGTGCAAGCATGAAACGGCCAAGTTCTGTGAAAATAGCAACATCATCCATTCCTGCTGGAACAAGAACCTCATCATATGCCTCTTTTACGGCTGCACCGATTGCCATGATATCATTTGGTTCCTGATCTGGGCGATATGCAATACCGACACCACCTGAAAGATTTACAAATGCGATATGAACGCCAACCTCTTTCGACAGCTCTACAGCCAGCTCAAATAAAATTCTTGCCAGCTTCGGATAGTAGCCAAGTGCTACTGTATTTGATGCTAAAAATGCATGGATTCCAAAATGCTTAACGCCATGTGCCCTTAACTTTGTAAAGGCTTCCTTCATCTGCTCCTTTGTCATGCCATACTTTGCATCCTTAGGCGTATCCATAATCTCATTATGCAGCGTAAAGTTTCCGCCCGGATTATAACGACAGCACATTGTCTCTAAAAATGGTGCGCCAATCTCCTCATAGAAATCAATAAGAGACACATCATCAAAGTTAATGATTGCACCAAGCTCAGCAGCCTTTTTAAAATCCTCTGCCGGTGTTACGTTAGAAGAAAACATGATATCATGACCCTTAAGACCAACAGCATCTGACATCAAAAGCTCTGTATAAGATGAACAGTCTGCGCCGATTCCCTCTGACTTTAAGATATCCATGATGTACGGGTTTGGCGTTGCCTTTACAGCAAAATATTCATGGAAGTTTGGATTCCATGCAAATGCAGCCTTTAGCTTTCTGGCATTCTCGCGGATTCCTTTTTCATCGTACAGATGAAATGGAGTCGGATATGATGTAGCCATCTCTTTTACTTGCTCTAATGTTACGAACGGTTTTTTTTCCATAATGTGTCTCTCCTCGCTGTGTACTTCTTTATCCTATCGTTACAGTTCATCCGCGCCATTGTTCAGAACAATCGCACTCGAATGAACTGTTAAATCAATTGACTACGATTACTCTCATATTGTTTGTCTCGCCGATTGCGTAGCTTGGCTGATTCTTATGCTTTACGCCAACTGTAACAATAACGGTATCTCCGGACTCAATATAGCCCATTTCCTTTACAGTATTTACGGAATGCTCAATCAGCTCATCGGTATCAGTCTCCCTCATAGCCTTAACCGGTGTTACGCCCCAATTCAACTGCATTTTACGTAAAACATCCCAATTTGGAGACATACCAATGATACGGCATTTTGGTCTCCAGTTAGACAACAGATTTGCAGTAAATCCATGCATCGTTGGCACAATGATTGCCTTTGCATTAAGAATCTCTGCTGTACGTACTGTTGCACTGCTGAGTGCGTTTGAAATCACATGATCAGAACGCTTTACATCTCTGCGGTTATAAGTACGATAATCAAGATATGGCTCAGATGACTCTGCAATCTTTGTCATCATGCGAACTGCCTCAAGCGGATAACGTCCTGCTGCTGTCTCACCTGAAAGCATAACAGCATCTGTTCCATCATAGATTGCATTTGCAACGTCAGTAACCTCTGCTCTTGTAGGGCGTGGATTACGTATCATAGAATCAAGCATCTGAGTAGCTGTGATAACTGGCTTTTGTACCTCATTACACTTATCGATGATTGTCTTTTGGATATGAGGAACTAATTCTGCCGGAATTTCAACACCAAGATCACCTCTTGCAACCATGATGCCGTCTGCTGCCTGCAAAATCTCATCAATATTTTCAATACCCTCTGCGCTCTCAATCTTTGCAATGATGCGCATTCTGCTTCCATGAATATTTAAAATATCGCGGATTTCCTCGATACAAGCTGCATTTCTTACGAATGATGCTGCAACAAAATCAAAGCCCTGATCAATACCAAATAAGATATCCTTCTTATCCTTCTCAGTAATTCCTGGCAGATTGATCTTTACATTCGGTACGTTTACACCCTTCTTAGAGCCTAACTCACCGCCGTTTACAACTGTACAGTGCAGAACATTTTCTTCCTTAGAAATAACCTTTAACTCGATCAAACCATCATCAATCAAAATACGGCAGCCAATTTCAGCATCTGCAACAAGACCTTCATAGGTAATAGATGCGCTTTTTTGTGTTGTCTCTACGCTCTGATCAATTGTAAGATCAAAATCCTGTCCTTCTACAAGCGTAACCTTCTTATCCCCTGGTACGCTTCCAGTACGAATTTCTGGTCCCTTCGTATCAAGCATAGTGGCAACAGGAATATTCACAGCCTTTCTTGCTTCCTCAACAAGTGCCATACGTCCTGCATGCTCCTCATGACTTCCATGAGAAAAGTTGAAACGGGCAACATTCATGCCGCTTTTGATCATTTCCTTCAAAAGCTCAACATTCTCTGTTTTCGGACCCATAGTACAAACAATTTTTGTTCTCTTCATACTCTTTTTTTCTTCTCCATTCGATTTTTTTGCACGTTTACAAACGCTGCCAATTACTGCCTGTCATATTACTGCTTATCATACGAATGTGCAACAATGTGCTTATGCGTATAAAGATGCTCGCTGCAATACTCGTAAGCGCCGTCACACTTTGAACAATAACGAAACTCCAGATCTGGAAAATCCTTATCTGTTCTTCCGCAGACGGTGCACTTATGCAGTGGCCTGCCGCTTTGTTCCCTCTCCCCCATCTTCTTTTGAAAATCTCTTCTTCGATGTACCTCTCTGGGGTTGATCCGCTGAAGATCTCTCGTGCCGAGGAAATAAAGTATAAAATTTATAAGTGAAAATACAATCATGATCAGCATTGCAAAACCATACGGCATCCAGCCTAATCCGTTTACAACCTGCATCAGATCATAGAGGTACATTACTACACTCAAAAGCGCCATCCACTTTGCCTTGACCGGAATAATGAAAAACAGCAAAAACTGCACATCCGGGAAAGTAGCTGCCAGCGCTAAAAATAATGAGTTGCTAAGGTAAGAGATGCTGACCTGCATACCCATCTCCACACCAAACACAAAGTACACCAGAAACGCTGCCACAATTGTTCCAAGCAGACCAGTAATGATGTACATATCCATGCGGAAAGATCCCCATACACGCTCAAGCGTCTGGGAAATCGAATAATACAAAAATGCAAAAATCAAAAAATTAACAGGGCTTGTCGTGTATGGCACAAGAATAAATGAAACAATTCGCCAGATCTGTCCATGAAGAATGGCACTTGTGGACCAACACAGATAGTACTGTGCCTGCGGATACATGATGGTAATCAAAAGCCCTGCCGCATTAAGAATAATGATGTAGAGCATCAGATTTGGAACGGCATACCGGCCAAATTTACGCTCAAGCTTGTTCAGAAATTTCATAGATAATCCTTTCTCGCCCGGCTTCCCCCCGACCGGATCATCTTTATCTTTTTTTATTCTCTTTTTCACACATACCTCTATTATAGTTTTCACACGTTTGTTTGTCAAACTTTTTTAGAGAGCATTCTTAAATTAGTTTGTATCCCTGTTACAGTTCACGCGTCAGGTTACGAAAGCCCTTCGGTGCAATGGTTTCGTCGTCGGACCAAATTCCG
>ERZ837910.5136-NODE-5136-length-12099-cov-2.985968_pt1 | contig 12099 bp, 6 predicted proteins | sample MGYA00519940_ERZ837910 | MGnify/ENA primary metagenome ERZ837910 (study PRJEB31850, sample SAMEA3708825) | human gut metagenome | biome: human gut; feature: human-associated habitat; material: faeces | place: China | collected 2014 ... | reverse complement strand
GAATGGCAGAAAAGGTTACCGGGTTGACCCGAAAGACCGGAAGGAGCTGCTGGATCTGTTTGACCGCGGCGGTCAGACGTTAGGCTATTATACCGAGCACAATGGACGCGATATGGTGGTCTGCCATGAGAAACCGGCATTCCGCCAGGAAAACCGGGAACTTTACCAGTATCTGAACAAAACGTATGTGGAAGCAGAGGAGAAAGAACCGGTTCAGGGGTTTGCGCGTGTCTGTGAAGGCGAACCGCTGCAGCTGACGCTTCAATACGAAGATCCGCTGACGGGAGAAAGCCGGATGGCAGGCGGAATCGGAGCAGTTGTCCAGACGGCAGTGAAACAGCCGATGAGCAAGGAACGGATTGAGAAACAGCTCGGAAAAACGGGAAATACGCCGTATTATTTTGAAAATCTGGAAGTGGAGACAGGCGGCAGCCCCTTTGTGCCGGTGCAGGAGTTAAATGAACTCCGCCGCTCTGCGTTTGAGCAACTGACCGAGGAGATACTGCGTCCATACCGCCGGGAGATACCGGAAAATAGGGCGTGCGGGACAGGAAAAGGGTGGCAAAATCCGGAAGAAAAGAATCTGGAAGAAAATAACCAGACAGGTTCGGAATCAGAAAAAACCAGCCCGGCTCAGGACGTTGAACTCACAGCGGGTTTACCTGTACAGAGCCAGAAAATGCTGTTTGAGAATAAAAAAGGGAATAAAACAGCTCTGTACCACATCCACGTTTCGGTCGAACACCCGGCACAGTTAAAAGTGGCGTTATCCGTACCGGAAGTCGGAGCCATCTATCTGGATAGTGCTGAATTTGGCGTCGAACAGTGGAACGAATGGGTATCGCGCTGCCATGAGGCAGACAAGCAGTGTCTTTTGGTAATGCCGCATATTTTCCGCGATCGGGCAAAGGAATATTTTGAAACACATCGTTCCAGGCTGGAATCGGCGGGATTTGACGGTCTTGTCATCCGGGCATGGGAAGAGCTGGAACTGGTGCGCGAGTGGAAGATTTCCATCCCGCTTGTGATGGATTATGGTATTTATACGATGAATCACCGGGCGGAGGATTTTGTGCGGGAGATGGCGCCGGAGCTTTCGATGCGTTTTACCCTTCCGGTCGAGCTCAACAGCCGGGAGTTGGAGGCGCGCGACAGCCGGGAACGGGAACTTCTCGTATATGGTTCGATCCCGGTCATGGTAACCGCCCAGTGCATCCGGAAAACAGTGGAAGGATGCAGTAAATGTCCGGAATATCTGTATCTGCGGGATCGCAAAAAGAAGGTATTTCCGGTAAGGAACCAGTGCCGTTTCTGCTGCAATACGATCTACAATTCCAGCCCCCTGTCGCTTTTGAAGGATAAAAAGCAGATAGACCGCCTGCAGCCGGAGGTGCTGCGTCTGGCATTTACGTCGGAGAGTGCGGCACAGACCGGGGAAGTGCTGGATGCCTACGTGAAGACCTTCCTCCATCAGGAACCGGTGGAGCTGGAGGGCGAATTTACAAGAGGTCATTTTAAGAGGGGCGTAGAGTAGCGTGTGTACCGGGAATCTTCCGGGTACACATGAAAAGGAGGATCACCATGATAAATCTTGTGACAACGATGTCCAGGTATCTGATGATATTGCTGATACTGATTTATACATATTACAATTTCCGCTTTTTTTCACTGCCGGATGACGAGTCGAAACTCCGGCTCTGTCGTCTGCAGAATGTACCGCTGTTTTTGATATTTCTTCTGTCGGGTACGATCATTTATCTACAAACCGAGGATGAGGCAGTTGTGCTGTTTTTCGGCGCGCAGCTTGTCTTTTTTGTCCTGTACCAGCTCTTATACCGGCTGTTTTACCGGAATGCGTCGAGACTGTTGCTGAACAACACGTGTATGCTTCTGTGCACCAGTTTTATCATGCTGACGCGCATCTCGATGGACAAGGCGGTCCGCCAGTTTATCATCATGGCAGTTGCGGCGATTATCACAATGATTATACCATATGTGATAGATAGAACCTGGCAGCTCGCTAAGATACCGTGGGTGTACGGCCTGATAGGTCTGGCGCTGCTGCTGGTTGTCTGTGTGATCGGCAATACCAGCTTCGGCGCGCAGCTTTCGATCAGTATCGGCGGATTTTCGTTCCAGCCGTCCGAGTTTGTTAAGATCAGCTTTGTATTCTTCGTGGCGACGATGTTTTACCGCTCAACGGAGTTTAAAAATGTGGCGATCACGACCGGCGTGGCGGCGGCGCACGTGTTGATTCTGGTGTTATCCAAGGATCTGGGAAGTGCGCTGATTTTTTTCCTCGCCTATGTCCTGATGCTGTTTATTGCAACCTCCAACTGGCTGTATCTGGCTGGCGGTCTTGGAAGCGGCTGTGCGGCTGCGATGCTGGCGTATAAGCTGTTTTCGCATGTGCGTGTCCGCGTGGAAGCATGGCAGGATCCGTGGAGTGACATCGCAGGAAAAGGATATCAGGTTACGCAGGCGCTCTTTGCGATCGGCACAGGCGGCTGGTTTGGCATGGGACTTTACCAGGGGATGCCGAAGAAGATACCGGTTGTCGAGAAGGACTTCATTTTTGCGGCGATCTCGGAGGAGCTGGGCGGCATCTATGCGCTCTGTATTCTCCTGATCTGTCTGGGCTGCTTCATGCAGTTCATGCTGATTGCGACCCGGATGCAGGCATTATTTTACAAGCTGATCGCGTTTGGTCTGGGAATTGAGTATGTGGTGCAGGTGTTCCTGACGATCGGCGGCGTGACCAAGTTTATCCCGTCCACCGGTGTGACGCTGCCACTTGTCAGCTACGGAGGCAGTTCGATTCTCAGCACATTTATCCTGTTTGGCGTGATACAGGGACTATATGTCCTGAAACGGAATGAGGAAGAAGAGGAGGAGCAGCAGTTTGATGAGGCAGAAGGATGAAATGGAAAGAACTGAAAATGCGAGAGCGCGTTCAAACCGTCATATTCTGTGGCTGACCTATGGGATTGCGGCGCTCTTTATCGCGATGGCCGTTTATTTTGGCTGGTTTATCCAGTTTAAGAGTGAAAATGTGATCGGCAGCTCTTATAATGCGAGGCTCGATCTCCTCTCAGACCGGGTGACCCGCGGTTCGATTATGAGCAATGATAAAACGGTGCTGGCGCAGACGAACGTTGCAAGTGATGGAAGCGAGAAACGCTATTATCCGTATGATTATCTGTTTGTCCATTCGGTCGGATATTCCGGCAAAAATGGAAAAACAGGTCTGGAGTCGCTGGCGAATTTCTACCTGCTTTCCTCCCATGTGAATCTGATTGAGAAAACGATCAATGAATTTCAGGGGAAGAAAAATCTGGGCGACAATGTGATTACGACGCTCGATGTGGATCTGCAGCAGACGGCATCCGACGCGATCGGAAAACACCGGGGCGCGGTGATCGTCATGGAACCGGATACGGGAAAGATTTTAACGATGGTTTCCCAGCCGAATTTCAATGCGAATCTCGTCGATGAGCGCTGGGCAGAGTTGATATCGCCGGACAATACGAAGGCGCAGTTAGTCAACCGCGCGACGCAGGGCTTATATCCGCCGGGATCGACGTTCAAGATGCTGACGGTGCTGGAATATATGAAAGAGAACCCGAATACCTGGCAGGACTATGTGTATAATTGTAATGGCTCTTACCAGAATGGCGATTATACGATTAAATGTTACCACGGGACGGCACACGGGGCGCAGAACCTGATTCAGGCATTTGCCAATTCCTGCAACGGTGCGTTTGCGGAGATTGGAATGCAGATTAATTCAGAAAAATTCCGGGCGCTGGCAAATCAGATGCTCTTTAATTCGGAGCTTCCGTACACACTTCCGTACAACCAGAGCACGTTTTCGCTCGACGGCAGTTCGGATGACTGGGAAAAGCTTCAGACCGCGATCGGACAGGGAAAAACCCAGATTACGCCGCTGCATAACCTGATGATCGTATCGGCGATCGCCAACGGCGGCACGCTGATGAAGCCATATATGATCGATCATGTTGAAAATGTGGGTGGTCAGACGGTCAAGAAGTTCCTTCCGTCCGCCTATGGAGCCCTGATGTCTGCGAATGACGCACAGTTTCTGACACATCTCATGAGCCAGGTGGTCGAGATTGGTACAGGTTCCGCGATGCGGGGGGCATCCTATACGGTGGCCGGAAAAACCGGTTCCGCCGAGTTTGAGACAGGTAAGGAGACACATTCCTGGTTTGTCGGTTTCGCTCCGGCGGACAAGCCGAAGGTGGCGATCTGCGTGCTGGCAGAAGAGTCCGGTTCCGGCGGTGCGGTCGCTGCGCCGATCGCAAGACAGGTGCTGGATCGGTATTTTGCGAAATATGGGCAGTAGGACAAAAGAAAAGGGCAGGAAAGCGATTTGAAGCTTTTCCTGCCCTTTTTGTCTCAAATATGCATAGTCACATTTTATTTACACAGCCGTTTCAGATCCCCATAGAATCCCGGATAGGAGATGTTCACGCAGTCTGCATCCAGAATTTCGGTCTCGCCGGAAGCGCCGAGTGCGGCAACGGCGAAGGTCATGGCGATGCGGTGATCCTTCTTGCTGTCGATCACAGCACCGTGCAGCGGCTTGCCTCCGTGGATGATCATGCCATCTTCGGTCTCGGTCACATCCGCGCCCATAGCGGTTAAATTCTCTACCATGACAGCAATGCGGTTTGACTCTTTTACCTTCAGTTCCGCGGCATCGCGTATGACGGTGGTTCCCTCGGCATAGCACGCCATCGCAGCGATCACCGGAAGCTCGTCGATGAGAGTCGGGATGATCGCACCCTCGATCGCGGTTCCAGTCAGCTTACCGGAGCGGACGAGCAGGTCGGCGGTCGGTTCGCCGGAGGCGGTGTTTACATTGAGAAGTTCGATGTCCGCGTTCATCGCCTTGCAGACGCGCAGGATGCCGTCGCGGGTCGGGTTGATACCGACATTTTTAATTAAGATTTCTGAATCCGGTACGATGAGTCCGGCTGCGATAAAAAAGGCAGCGGAGGAGATATCGCCCGGAACCTGAATTTTCTGTCCATAGAGCTGTTTTGCCGGCTGTAAAATCGCGGTGGTTCCTTCTGTGTGGATGTCTGCGCCGAATGCGGACAGCATCCGTTCACTGTGATCGCGGGAGATGTACGGTTCGGTCACGCGGGTTTCTCCGTCGGCATACAGACCTGCCAGCAGAATCGAGGATTTGACCTGGGCGGAGGCAACCGGAGAATTATAATGGATGCCGTGCAGCGGTGAGCCGGTGATATGGAGCGGCGCGCAGCCATTTCCATTGACACTCTCGATCTTTGCGCCCATCTGAGAGAGAGGATCGATGATGCGCTTCATCGGACGTTTCTGGATGGAAGCGTCGCCGGTCAGTGTTGTGTCAAATTTCTGGGCCGAGAGAATGCCGGAGATCAGGCGCGTTGTGGTGCCGCTGTTGCCGCAGTCTAAAACGGAGTCTGGGGCAGTCAGCCCGTGCAGTCCACGTCCGTGGACGAGAACGGTCTCGCCCTGATTTTCGATCGAGATTCCCATTTTGGAAAAACAGGAGATCGTGGAGAGACAGTCTGCGCCCTGCAGGAAGCCGTGGATTTCGGTCAGTCCGTCCGCAAGAGCGCCGAACATGACGCTGCGGTGGGAGATGGACTTGTCTCCCGGAACGGTCAGTTCGCCCCGGAGAGAAGATGTATGGGTAAATTTCATTGAGTTCATAGTTGTACCTGCCTAAACATTAATGTTGAAAGTTAAGTTTGAAACATACATTGCAGTCTACGCGAACAGCGTGTAATTGTATTTCTTCAAACGCGCCCACGCCGCTTCCATCGAAGCCTTGTCGTAGAAGCTGATCCGCAGCGCGCCCTCGCCATGCTCACGGTTGTGGCTGATGCCAATATTTTTGATACTGATTCCTTTACCAGAGAGGATCGAGGAAATGATGGAGATAGCACCTGGCTCGTCCACCACGTCGGCGGAGAAGGTGTATTCCGGCTGTATCGATCCTTTTGGAGTTTCTGCAAACGAATTCCGGTAGTCGCGGGAGGACTCAAACAGCTGGTAGATGGCTCTGGACTGGTGGTCGGACAGTTCTTCCCGCAATGTCGTCAGGGAATCAATGTAGCGATCCAGCACCTCAGTGATATTGCCTGTGTTCGTCATGCAGATCTGTTCCCACATGACCGGAGAAGAGGAGGCAATACGGGTGATATCCTTGAAACCTCCGGCAGCCAGCCGTTTCATCATCTGATCCTCGCTGTCGCAGTCGTGTACCAGGTTGACCAGGCTGGAGGCGATGAGGTGCGGCAGATGGCTGATCGCCGCGACAATGAAATCATGACGATGGTAATCCAGCACCAGGGGCAGCGCACCGATCGCCTTTGCCACATCCACCATACGGTCAGTGTGGGAAGCTGGGGTGTGCGGTGTCGGGGTAATGATATAGTATGCATTTTCCAGCAAATGGTCGGTTGAACTCTCGTAGCCGGTCTTTTCCGAGCCAGCCATCGGGTGTCCGCCGACGAAGCAGCTTTCCATGCCAAGCGCGGCAACGGTCTCATGAATGCTGGTCTTGGTGCTTCCGACGTCAGTCACAATCGCGCCTTCCTTTAAGAACGGTCGGATCTGGCGCAGATAGGATTCATTAAATTCAACCGGTGTGCACAGGAAAATGATGTCGCACTCGCTTAAATGCTCGTCCACGCCGTCCAGAATCAGGTCAACAATGCCGTCTGCATGTGCCTGTTCCAATTTTTCGCGGGTCCGCATATAAGCCATGATCTGAATATCCGGGGCACTGCGTTTCAAACCTCTGGCGATAGAGCCGCCGATCAGACCGAGTCCGATGAAACCGGCGGTAAGATGATTAATCGGTGTATTCATAGCAATTACGCTCTCTTTCATAAGTAGTATAGTAAAAAAATGAAACTAGAAATTATTGTAGAATAGAACAAGTCACTTGTCAACGATTTTACGCGTTGAAGTGAAAAAGAAATTTTTTTGCATCTGTTTATTACTAAATTTGCGAAAATGCGATTGATTTCACCGCCTTTGAACAGGGAAATTGTCGCATTTTCAATGCTTTTCAAAATAAAACGAATAAATTTTGTATAAAGGTGTTGTTTTACTTGAAATTTTCTCTATTTTCTTGTACAATATGAACAGAGGTTAAAATACAAGAAGAAAACATCAAAATAAATAGACGGGAGGACTTAACTATGAACGTGTATGGGACAAAACAAATCCGCAATGTAGTGTTACTGGGGCACGGCGGTGCCGGCAAGACAACGGTAGCAGAGGCGCTGGCACTGGTAACAGGTACTACCAAGAGAATGGGAAAAGTTCCAGAAGGAACCACCATCAGCGATTATGATAAAGAAGAAATCAAGAGACAGTTCTCTATCTCCACCACGCTGATTCCGTTGGAGTATCAGGGAGAAGATGGACCGATCAAGATTAACCTGTTAGATACCCCTGGCTATTTTGATTTTGTGGGAGAAGTGGAAGAAGCGGTAAGCGCGGCGGACGCAGCGGTCATCGTTGTTTCCGGCAAAGCGGGAGTTCAGGTAGGCACGGAGAAAGCCTGGGAGCTGTGTGATAAGTATAACCTTCCGCGAATGATCTATGTGACAGAGATGGACGTTGACGATGCAAGTTTCCGTCAGGTAGTAGAAGATCTGACTACCCGTTACGGCAAAAAGATCGCGCCGCATTTCCAGCCGATCCGCGAGAACGAAAAACTTGTCGGATATATCAATGTTATTAAAAATGCAGGAAGAAGATATACGGAGATCGGGCAAAGAGAAGAGTGCGAGATTCCTGATTACTGTAAACCGAATCTTGAGATTTTGAGAGACTCTCTTATGGAAGCTGTCGCAGAGACAAGTGAAGAGTTTATGGAGCGTTATTTCAACGGCGAAGAATTTTCGGTAGAAGAGATACGCTCTGCAATGCGTACGGAAGTTATGGACGGAGATATCGTTCCGGTAGCAATGGGATCCAATGTTCAGGCACAGGGTGTTGCAAACTTACTGTCTGATATCGTAAGATTTTTCCCAAGTCCGGAATACCGTGAATGCGTAGGCATCAACCGTAAGACCAATGAGATCTTTGAAGCACATCATGATTTTGCAGCCGCAAATACCGCATATGTATTCAAGACCATGGTAGATCCGTTTATCGGAAAATATTCTTTCGTAAAAGTATGTTCCGGTGTATTAAAGGGGGATGATGTCCTTTACAATCCGGAGTCAGATGCAGAAGCAAAGATCGGCAAGATATACACCTTATCCGGCAACAAACCGGTAGAAGTTCAGGAACTGTTTGCAGGTGATATCGGAGCGATTGCAAAACTGACAAGTACAAAGACAGGGGATACCCTTTCAACAAAAAATACACCGGTATCTTATGGAAGAACCGAATACTCCAAACCGTATACATATATGAAGTATGTAGTGAATAACAAAGGTGATGAGGACAAGGTATCACAGGCTCTTGCGAAGATGATGGCAGAGGATGTGACACTGAAAGTGGTAAATGACAGTGAGAACCGCCAGTCACTGATTTATGGAATGGGTGACCAGCATCTGGAAGTGACAGCAAGCAAGCTGGCAGAGCGTTACAAAGTCGGAATCAGACTGGAGACACCAAAAGTTGCGTTCCGTGAGACGATCCGCAAGAACTCGGATGTAGATACCAAGTATAAGAAACAGTCCGGAGGACATGGACAGTATGGACATGTTAAGATGCGTTTCGAGCCATCAGGCGATCTGGAGACACCTTATGAATTTGAACAGGTTGTAGTTGGTGGTGCAGTTCCGAAGAACTACTTCCCGGCAGTTGAGAAGGGCCTTCAGGAAAGCGTTCAGAAGGGACCTCTGGCTGCTTATCCGGTAGTAGGCGTTAAGGCTACACTTTACGATGGATCTTATCATCCGGTAGACTCTTCCGAGATGGCATTCAAGATGGCAACGATCCTGGCGTTCAAGAAAGGCTTTATGGATGCATCTCCTGTACTCCTTGAGCCGATCGTAAGCATGAAGATCACTGTTCCGGACAAATACACCGGTGATGTTATGGGCGATCTCAACAAGAGACGTGGACGTGTTCTTGGAATGAACCCGGATCATGAAGGCAATACCATCATCGAGGCTGATGTACCACAGCTTGAAATCTATGGATATTCTACAACACTTCGTTCCATGACTGGTGGAAGCGGCGACTTCTCCTATGAGTTCGCACGCTATGAGCAGGCTCCTAGCGATATCCAGGCTAAGGAGATTGAGGCACGTGCAAGCAAAGTAGACAGCGCAGATGCATAAATGATCAGACTCCTGTGAATTAAGAAATAAAGAAAACCGGCTGCTGAATCTGTTTTGAATAGATTCAGCAGCTGGTTTTTGCTGTGCATAAAATATGTAATTCAGAAAAACCGGATCATTCTTTGATCTTGATCTTGTTTTTCAGTACAACGCAACAGGCAAGGTCTCCAATAACATTGACGCAGGTTGCACCCATATCACACAGAGTGTTGATACTGATGTAAACACCAAGGATACCTGCCGGAAGTCCTGCCATGGTTGCCAGTGCTGCAAAAGAAGCGATCGCACCGCCAGGGATACCAGGAGTACCTACAGACAGAAGCACGTTTGCCAGAAGGATCACGATCATCAAGGAAACGCTGACATTGATTCCGCAGGCGTTGGCGAAGAACATGATCATAAAGGACATTACGATGGATACCGCGTCCATGTTGACAGTGGCACCAAGCGGGATCGCGATACTGGTGATCTGGTTGGAAACACCCATCTCTTCCTCCATACACTGTTTGCTGATCGGGATAGTAGCGGAGCTTGAACAGGTTCCGAATGCATTCAGTGCAGCAGGCATGATCGCTTTGAAGAAGCGGATCGGGCTTTCTTTGCCAAGGATCTTGACAGACAGACCATACACGAGAAAAGCAAAACCGAAAAATGCCACATAAAGGATGATGAGCTGTGTTGCCAGTGAAAGGATGGTCTCTGTTCCGTTTGCCTCAACGACCGGTACGATCGTACAGAAGACACCGATCGGGGTAAAGTACATGATCGTGCCGATGATCTTCAGACAGATCTCATTCAGTGAATCAATAAAATCAAGGAATGGTTTGCCTTTTTCTCCGATGGAGATCAGGGTAAAACCGATGATCACTGCGAATACGAGAACCTGGAGCATATTTCCCTCGGCAAAAGCCTTGACAGGGTTTGACGGGATCAGGTTTTTGATCGTATCCAGGATACTGCTCATCTCGGTTGCCTGGATATCGGCAGTTGCCATCTCAAAAGAAACACCTCTTCCAAGATGGATCAGACGCGGGATGATAAGACCGACGAGGCTGGCAAGTGCGGTGGTACTGAGAAAATATACCATGGCAGAGCCTGTGATCTTTCCGGTGGTGCGGATATTTCCGATGCTGCAGATACCGATGACGATCGAACAGAAGACCATAGGGAAGATCATCATGTTCAGGGCATTCATGTAGATGCCTCCGATCAGACTGGTGACAGTCAGAACCGGTGTATATCGTCCGGCAAGAAAAAGTCCGGTCAGGATACCAAGGACCAGTCCGGTAAAGATCGCCTGGGTGATATGCTTCTTGTACCAGGAATAAAAAGACTTCATTATATTGTTCCCTCCTCATAAAAATAATAAAAAACACGAAAAAAAATTATATCATGTCGAAAAATGTGCGTCAACAGAAATGCTTTACTTTGATAAAGTTCACCTTTTTGTTGAGAATAAGCGGATAATCGCGAAACGTTACATTGACAAAACGCTCTCCTTGAATTAAAATTAATTCTCAGATACAACAATGAATGTTGGAGGAACCATAGAGATGAAATACTTTTTTAAAAAAATTGAGCCCAAGTGGCAGGCGAAATGGGAAGAAAGCAAAGTCTTCGAAGCCAAGGACAACAGTGACAAACCGAAGTTCTATGGTCTGGTAGAGTTTCCATATCCAAGTGGTGCAGGTATGCATGTAGGACACATCAAAGCATACTCAAGCCTTGAGGTTATTTCCAGAAAACGTCGTATGGAAGGCTACAATGTACTTTTCCCGATCGGATTTGATGCATTCGGTCTTCCTACCGAGAACTATGCAGTCAAGACAGGAACACACCCACGTATCATCACAGATGAGAACATCAAGAAATTCTCCAACCAGTTAAAGAAAGTTGGATTTTCCTTTGACTGGAACCGTGTGATCGATACAACAGATGAAGACTACTACAAATGGACACAGTGGATCTTCCTCAAAATGTTTGAGAAGGGTCTCGTATTCAGAGACAGAACTCTTGTAAACTACTGCCCGCACTGCAAGGTCGTTCTTTCCAATGAGGACAGCCAGGGCGGCAAATGCGATATCTGCCACAGCGAAGTTGTGCAGAAATCCAAGGACGTATGGTATCTGAGGATCACTCAGTACGCAGACAAACTCCTGGAAGGCCTCAAGGACGTTGACTATCCGGACAATGTAAAGCAGCAGCAGATCCACTGGATCGGTAAATCCAAGGGTGCTTTTGTAGACTTCGACATCGACGGAATCGACGAGAAGCTTGAGATTTATACAACCAGACCGGATACTCTGTTTGGTGTTACTTTCATGGTAATCGCACCGGAGCATCCGATCATCGACAAATACAAAGACAAAGTCGCAAACATGGACGAGATCACTGCATACCGTAATGAATGTGCCAAGAAGACAGAGTTCGAGAGAACTCAGCTTGTCAAGGACAAGACAGGTGTGCGTATCCAGGGACTTGAGGGAATCAACCCTGTAAACGGCAAGAAGATCCCGATCTACATTGCAGACTATGTAATGATGGGATATGGTACCGGCGCGATCATGGCGGTACCGGCACATGACCAGAGAGACTATGATTTCGCCAAGAAATTTGGTATTGACATTATCCAGGTTATCAAGGGCGGCGATATTGAGAAAGAAGCCTACACAGGTGACGGCGAGATGATCAACTCTGATTTCCTGAACGGCTATACAAATAAGAAGGATTCCATCAAGCGCATGCTGGAAGAGCTTGAGAAGAAGGGCAT
>ERZ837910.5123-NODE-5123-length-12114-cov-5.559997_pt1 | contig 12114 bp, 9 predicted proteins | sample MGYA00519940_ERZ837910 | MGnify/ENA primary metagenome ERZ837910 (study PRJEB31850, sample SAMEA3708825) | human gut metagenome | biome: human gut; feature: human-associated habitat; material: faeces | place: China | collected 2014 ... | reverse complement strand
TGGAGTGTCTTCCTTTCTTTCGCTGTCTGCACCGTCACCGGAGTCTTCTTCGGATGGTATCCTGCAAAGAAAGCAGCAGATTTAGACCCGATAGAGGCTATCAGATACGAATAAAAAACTATCTTTGTCTTTATGAAACAAAGCCTAACATCCGCACGTCGTCCCCTGGAAGCACTGATACATATTATCGGCTGGGGGATTATGTTCGGTTTTCCGTTCTTCTTTGTAGAGCGCGAAAACGGAAACATCAACTGGATGGCATACTTACGCCATTCTGCCGTACCGTTGTCTTTCATGATCGCGTTCTACGTCAACTACTTCTTGCTGGTTCCCCGATATCTTTTCCAGAGCCAGACCAAGAGGTATATTACTTACAACATCCTCCTGTTGTGTGTCATCGGTCTGATGCTGCACCTTTGGCGGAGTCTGACATTCGATCCTTCCTTTGTTCCCAAGCCTCACCGGTCGGGTGGTCCTCCGGGATGGCTGTTCTTTGTCAGAGATATGCTGAGTCTCGTCTTCACCATTGGACTGAGTGCCGCCATACGTATGAGTGCCCGATGGACACAAGCGGAAGCTGCCCGTAAGGAAGCGGAACGGAAGAATCTGCGCAATCAACTGAACCCGCATTTTCTGCTCAATACGCTGAACAATATCTATGCCTTAATTGCTTTTGATACAGACAAGGCGCAACAAGCTGTGCAGGAACTAAGCAAGCTCCTACGCTATGTGTTGTATGATAATCAGCAGACCTACGTCCCGCTAGGCAAAGAGACTGACTTTATCCGCAACTATATCGAACTGATGCGCATCCGCCTGTCCTCCAATGTACAGATGACTACGCAGATTGATATACTGCCGGACAGTCGGACTCTTATCGCACCGCTTATCTTTATCTCGCTAATTGAGAATGCCTTCAAGCACGGTATATCGCCTACGGAACGGAGTTTTATCCATATCCATCTTGCGGAAAATGAGACGGAAGTGATCTGCGAGATAAGCAACAGCAACCACCCGAAGAACATAATGGACAAGAGTGGTTCGGGGATAGGACTGGAACAGGTGAACCGACGACTGGAGATTCTTTATCCAGGCCAGTATACCTGGCAGAAAGGAATTTCGGAAGACGGCAAGGAGTATAGATCAAGGCTGAGCATCCGTGTGAGGGAGAGTATTAATAAGTAATAAGTATTAAGTAATAGGTAATAATTGAGAGTATATTCGGTTTAGGTAATTAAATAAAATATAGAGAATTATGATATTACGTTGTGCCATTGTAGATGATGAGCCATTGGCTCTGGGCCTACTGGAAAGTTATGTGAATAAGACTCCGTTTCTGCAACTTACAGGAAAATATTCCAGTGCAGTTCAGGCAATGAAGGAGTTGCCGGGCGAAGAAGTCGATCTTCTTTTCCTTGACATTCAGATGCCGGAACTTAACGGACTGGAGTTCTCACAAATGGTAGATTCCCGTACGCGTATCGTTTTTACCACCGCATTCGGTCAATACGCTATCGACGGTTATCGTGTCAATGCACTCGATTATCTGCTGAAACCGATCTCGTATGTCGATTTCCTGCAAGCAGCCAATAAAGCCCTGCAATGGTTCGAGCTGGTGCAGAAGCCGGAAGAGATAGACAGCATCTTTGTAAAAAGCGACTATAAGCTGGTACAGGTAGAACTGAAAAAGATCATGTACATCGAAGGACTGAAAGATTACATCAAAATATATACGGAAGATGATGCCAAACCCATCTTGTCACTCATGAGCATGAAAGCCATGGAAGAGCTTTTGCCTTCCAGCCGGTTCATACGTGTACACCGTTCATTCATCGTCCAAAAGGACAAAATACGGGTGATCGACCGTGGACGTATCGTCTTTGACAAAACGTATATCCCCATTAGTGATAGTTACAAGCAGGTTTTTCAGGCATTTTTGGATGAAAGAAGCTGATGATTGTCTAATTTATCGGCAAAAAAGTGAATTTTGTCGATTATAGTTTGTCAGAAATCGGTTTTATATGTAACTTTGCAACGAACAGAAAGGGATTGTGAAATTCCAAGAATAGAATAGTTTAGTTAAGTCTAGTTTAGTTTTTGTGTTGAGTGCTTCCTCGTCGGCGGACGATCTAGGAAGCACTTTTTATTTATCTATTTATAGAACAAGCTGGACGATAGCACTAAATCAAAGAAAAATAACATAAAGTTTGATTATACCTAAAGCTCTTTTATATTCTATTAAATCTTAATGCATTTCTTTTTGCGAGCAAAGACTTGACTCCGTTTGTTTATAGGGGGATGCTCAAACAAGAACAGCTCTCCAGACGTTATACTACTGATATCAACCAAATTATAAACATTAATTGCAGATAATATGTGTTTCCACAACTCCATGTCAGCCAAAGCCATCAAAGTTGCCGCCCGTTACGGACGCCAATCGGATGTAGTCGAGATTTACCAAAGCATTCTTGACGAACAGTATCATGTGAATGCGTTCACTTTCCCCAGATATCCTATCATTACTTCTTCGGACGAAGTACAGGTTTTCAACTGGGGACTCATCCCTTTCTGGGTAAGAAGCGAAGAGGATGCGACAGAAATAAGAAAGATGACACTCAATGCCCGTACGGATACCATTTTCGAGAAACCGTCTTTCCGCGAACCGATCATGAAGAAACGGTGCATAGTGCCCAGTACCGGCTACTTTGAATGGAGGCATGAAGGAGCAAACAAGATACCTTATTATATATATGTAAAAGATGAACCTATCTTCTCGATGGCCGGCATCTACGACCGTTGGCTGGACAAGGATACGGGAGAGGAACACGAAACTTTCTCCATCATCACCACTGACACCAATTCGCTGACCGATTACATCGATAACACCAAGCACCGGATGCCCGCCATACTCACCCAAGAGGAAGAAGAGAAATGGCTCAATCCCTCATTGAGCAAAGCCGAAATAGCTTCTTTACTGAAACCCTTCGATACAGAGAAGATGGATGCATACGTTATCAGAAACGATTTCTTAAAGAAATCTCCCAATGATCCGACAATAGTACAAAGGGCATAGGAAAAAGAAGTTTATCCTAAAAAAGTGAGAGGTGTGAGGGAGGAATTGCAACTTTTATATTTTTATTTCACTGTTTCTACTCTCTAATTTTCAACTAAAAAAAATACGAATGTTAGAAATCCTCTCTCACTCCTCTCACTTTTTCCCCTTTATTTCATGAAATTCGGAAGAAAGTACAAAAAGAAACAGAGTTCAAAGAGTAAAACGTGGTGGGAAATCCGGAAAACATAACCATCTTTTCCGAACTTCCCACCACGTTTTATCTAGTTCGCACCGTCCGGTGATTTACTCACCCCACTCGCCTAGCAAATCATACGACGGCGCAAAGAAAAGCGTCCCCGTTATTGCCGTACTGAAATCGAGCAAGCGGTCGGTATTGCCCACCGGACTGCCGATAAACATATTCTCCAACATCCGGCGAGTCGTGCTGAATGTACTAGCATACCCAATAAAATACGTACCATACTCCCCCTTCGAAGTATTGGCAAACGGCATATTGGCACGTACAATCTTCAGATCATCACCGATATTGGTCACAGCATTATGCGCATTCTCCGGCTTCTCTTCGTCCGACAGCTCCACATCATTGAACTTATGACGTCCGATCACCTTTTCCTGCTGTTCCACCGGAAGCGCATTCCACGCAACCATATCATGAATGTACTTCTGCACAAACACATAACTGCCTCCTGCAAAATCCGCATCCTCCTCGCCTATCACCGCAAAATGATAGGGATTCTCATCGACAGCAGGATTCTCCGTACCGTCCACAAAGCCGATAATCGCCTTACCATCCATATAGCGAAATCCATGCGTCTCATCAACAGACACCACAGCCCCTTTAAGCTTCTCATCAAGGATAGAAGCAAACTCGAAACACAGCCCCATCTGCTTCGCCCGAATATGGAACAACAAATCACCGGGAGTGGAAACAGCTGTATACTTCTCCCCTTTTATCTCGGAGAAAGTACTCAACTCTTTCGGTTTACCCTTATCGGGGAAAAGCCGCGTCCACGCATCAGCCCCAAATCCCATCGTGCAACTGAATTGCGTATCAGGAAAACGATTGCGCATACTACGGATCATTGCCGAGAAATTGGCACATACATCCTTTACTTTATCAACCGTATCGGGGGAATCTGTCAGGTTATAGACTATAAATATTACATTCTCTCCCTGTTTTCCGGCCACATCCTGTGGGATATGACCGCCGAACGAATTTTGAAATGGATTCATATTCTTTTAATTTTAGTTTTTTAGTTTCGCCCATAAGATATATCCGGTGATAAAACCGAATCAAAACCGAATGGCTACATAGGCAAGAAGCTCCCGGCTTCGACCCCGTGAGCTTCTCTCTTCTCCAATGTTACTCTCTCTTCTTATATATAATATACTTTGTCTTTATATTGTCTCTCTCTTTTCAGTCATTCCGCACATACATCGCGGCTCCGGCATCCATAAAGAGTTCGACATTCTCCGCATGATGCGCTATATAAGCCGCCGGTCCCGTATCTCCCGAGTGGCAGATTTCTTCCACCACTTCCGCCTTCGCTTTTCCGGTAATCAGAAAAATAACAAGGCGGGCAGTCAGAATCGGGAATCCGGTCATTGCAATGCGTTTCTGTCCGTTGCGGGGATGAGTGCTGGTCACATAAATCTGGTCGGAAGAGAGCAAAGCCTCCTGTCCGGGGAAGATAGAGGAAGTATGTCCGTCATCTCCCGCTCCCAACAGCACAATGTCAAATTCGGGCCAGCCATTCTTCTTGGGCACCTGCCGGCTGACAAGTTCGGAATAGCGGGCTGCTTCTTTTGCCGGTTTCTCTTCACCACGAATGCGGTATACATTTTCGTAAGGAATGGGCACTATCCCCAAAAGCAGGGAACGCATCATTCCATAATTACTATCAGAATCTTCGGGAGGAACGCAACGTTCGTCTACCCAATAAAGTTTCATACGCTTCCAAGGAGTAATATCAGCGTATTCATTTGCCCATAAATCAAACATCAAGGCGGGAGTGCTGCCACCACTCACTGCTATGTTGAACGTTTTGTCCGGTTCAGCATTCATGATATCCACCAGGTGGAATATCAACGAACGGGCTGTCTCCATAGACGACGGGAAAACAGATAGTTTCATAGTTCGCAATATTGGTCTGTATTTGTTAAATTCTTACACGGATTGGTCCAGTCTGCCCCATGCTCGTGCATCATAGCTTCACTTTCGAGAGGTCCCCACGTACCTGCCGGATAGCCGTACAAAGGTGCGTCCGGATTATCTTTCCAATAACGTAAGACCGGATCAAAGAAGTTCCAGGAAGCCTCTACAGCATCACTTCGAGTAAATAAGGTCGGATCTCCCTGAATGCAGTCGTCAATCAGACGGGCATAAGCGTCACCGCTCGGCACGCCGCCCAACTGTGCGTAACTGAAATCCATCGTCACCTGACGGACTTCGAAACCTGCACCCGGAACCTTCATTCCGATCTTCAGCACAATACCCTCGTTTGGTTGCAAACGAAGAATCAACTTATTAGCCCTCGGACAATTACCGCCAGAACAGCGGAACATCTGATGGGGCGTCTCGCGGAAGTGAACGACAATCTCCGTCACCTTCGTCGGCATCTGCTTACCAGTGCGGATGTAGAACGGTACCCCGCTCCAGCGCCAGTTACTGATGCCCAGCTTCATCGCAATATAAGTCTCCGTACGCGAGTCGGGAGCCACTCCCTTTTCCTCACGATACCCCTTCTTATTGCCCGAAACCGTATATTGCCCGCGAACGATATGTTCGTTCAAGTCCGTCTCCGTAAGCGGAGTCAGTGACTCATAAACCTTCACTACCTCATTCCGGAAATTATCCGCATTGAATACCGCCGGCGGCTCCATAGCCGTAAGAGCTACGAGCTGAATCAGGTGATTCTGCACCATATCCCGCAAAGCCCCCGCCGTCTCGTAAAAACCTCCGCGCTGCTCAATGCCCAGATTCTCTACAGCAGTAATCTCCACATAATCTATATAATTACGATTCCATAACGGCTCAAAAATACCATTGGCGAAACGGAAAGCAAGCACATTCTGCGCCGTCTCCTTGCCCAGAAAATGATCGATACGATAAATCTGATGCTCATCAAACACAGAAGAGTAAATCTTATTCAACTCAAGCGCCGACTCCAAATCATACCCGAACGGCTTCTCAACAATAATACGAGAATGAGGAGTATTCAGCCCGGCCGCCTTCAAATGCAAAGGCACCACACCATACAACGAAGGCGGAGTAGCCAGATAGAACAACAAATTATCCGGATCGACCTCCTTCGTAAGCTCTACCAAACGCTCCCGCAACTGCGAATATCCCTCCACTTTCGCAGGATCCATCGGCAAATAATACAAATGAGACACAAAAGAAGACATCAGCTCCAAATTCTGCTCTTCAGCCTTTACAAACTGCTGCAACTCCCCAAGTATATATGAACGGTAATCTTCATCAGAATAGACAGTACGCCCAATTCCCAGAACAGTAAAACTCCCCGTCAGCCGTTTATCCCGATACAGAGAGTACAATGCAGGCATCAACTTGCGTTTAGTCAAGTCGCCCGAAGCACCAAAAATAATCATTGCAAATTTATCCATCGTCGTATTTTTAACTTTTTACCTTTTATCCATCCATCACCGCACCTAAACCGACCAGCCTCAACCAACCGACCAATCTCAACCAACCGCCCTAACGCATAATCACCCACACACCCACTACTACCCCCACCTACAACTTACCATCCGAACGGTCTCCCGGCCTCACCGAAGGAGCGTCAAGCGGAGGCTGTATCTCCGGCGTGAAGAAGGGCAGGCTGTTTGAGCGAAGCGAGTTCCTGCCCTTTAGCCGGAGATGCAGCCGGAGTAGCTCCGTAGGTGCAGCCTTGATTTTTTCTTTTGGTACCTTTCTTTTGCATCAAGGCAAAAGAAAAGTACTCAGACATTATAAGTCCCCGACTTCGTCTCCCCTCCGTGTCCCGTCCAATTCTCATGAAAGAACTGTCCGCGCAGCTCATCCTTCCTCTCAAACGTATGCGCACCGAAATAATCACGTTGCGCCTGCACCAGATTGGCAGGTAAATTGTCAGAAGTCAGCGAATAAAAATAATTCAAAGCCGAAGAGAAAGCCGGAACAGGCAATTCCTCCTTCATCGCCTCCGCCACCAGATTCTTCCATCCGGGGAGCAAAGACTTGATTTCCTCACGGAAGTAAGGAGCCAGCAACAAATGCTTCGGCTTATCCGCCGCCTCAAAAGCAGCAGCTATATCATTAAGGAAAATACTGCGGATGATACATCCCCCACGCCACATACGGGCAATGGAGGCCAAATCCAAATTCCATCCGAAAGCATCAGAAGCCCGCTGCAACACAGCAAAGCCCTGCGCATACGACACCAGCTTGGAAGCGTAAAGCGCAGAAAATATCTCCTTCACCAATTCCGCCTTATTATATACAGGTAATGTATGCTTGCACAAGAACTGCTTGGAAGCCAGATGACGCAACTCCTTCTGAGCCGAGAGACTGCGTTCGAACACCGCCGTGGCAATCAAGCCCAACGGCATCCCCAACTCCATCGCATTGATGACAGACCACTTTCCCGTCCCCTTCTGTCCGGCAGCATCGAGAATCTTATCGATCAGATACCCACCGGATTTATCCTTGTGACGCAAAATATTAGAAGTAATCTCAATCAGATAACTGCGCAACTTCCCTTCATTCCAACGGGCAAAAACGTCCGCCATCTCCTCGTTCGTCAGATCAATGAGATTCTTCATCACCCAGTAAGCCTCGGCAATCAACTGCATATCACCGTATTCGATACCGTTGTGAATCATCTTCACAAAATGTCCCGACCCGGCAGGGCCTACCCACTGGCAACAGGGAGTTCCGTCCGGCGCTTTCGCCGCGATGCTCTGCAAGACAGGCTTCACTTCCGGCCACGCTTTCTCCGATCCTCCGGGCATGATGGAAGCACCGTTCAACGCACCTTCCTCACCGCCCGACACTCCGCTTCCTACAAACAAGAATCCTTTCGATTCAGCTAATTTTACACGGCGATTGGTATCTTCGTAATTAGAATTACCACCGTCAATCAGAATATCTCCGGGAGAAAGCAAAGGGAAAAGCTGATCCATCAGTTCGTCTACCGGACTGCCGGCACGTACCATCATCATAATCTTGCGAGGGGTGGCGATTGATTCCACAAAAGCCTTTATATCTGTAAAACCTTCAATGTTTTTACCTTTAGCACGACCATTCATAAAGCGGTCTACTACTCCTTCTTCCACTCCGGGGACGGTACGATTATAAACAGAGACGTGCCAGCCCTTGCTTTCCATATTCAAAGCAAGGTTCTCACCCATCACTGCCAGACCGATCAACCCGATATCTGTTTTATTCTGATTTGCCATATCTTATATATTTTAAAATATTGTTTATGTAAGAAACACTTGAAAAGCACATTTGTTCGCTAGTTTTGGATTAAAATACTATTTTTGTGGTCAACAAATAACTATCAGAATGAAGAAAATCAAGATCGACCTGCTGCCACGCATCATTATTGCTATCATCTTGGGGATTGCCATTGGCACTATTTTTCCGGCTCCGCTGGTACGAATATTCGTTACGTTCAACGGAATTTTCAGTGAATTTCTTAACTTCTCCATCCCGCTCATTATCGTCGGACTGGTCACCGTAGCCATTGCCGACATCGGCAAAGGTGCGGGAAAGATGCTGCTTGTCACCGCCCTCATCGCTTACGGTGCGACGCTCTTCTCCGGCTTCCTGTCCTACTTCACCGGTGTCACCGTGTTCCCCTCGCTCATCGAAGTGGGCGCGCCGCTCGAAGAAGTCAGCGAAGCGCACGGCATTCTCCCCTACTTCTCCGTATCCATCCCTCCGCTGATGAATGTCATGACGGCATTGATCCTTGCCTTCACACTGGGATTGGGACTGGCGGCACTGCACAGCGATGCTCTGAAGAGTGTAGCACGGGATTTTCAGGAAATCATCGTACGCATGATCAGTGCGGTCATCCTGCCTTTACTGCCGCTTTACATCTTCGGCATTTTCCTGAATATGACTCATTCCGGACAAGTATATGCCATTCTGATGGTCTTTATCAAAATCATCGGAGTTATCTTTCTGTTACATATCTTCCTGCTCGTCTTTCAGTATTCCATTGCAGCACTCTTTGTCCGTAAGAATCCGTTCCGGTTGCTGGGCAGGATGATGCCGGCCTATTTCACCGCATTGGGCACGCAATCGTCCGCCGCCACCATTCCGGTGACGCTGGAGCAGACGAAGAAGAACGGAGTATCCGCCGACATTGCAGGATTCGTGATTCCGCTCTGCGCCACCATTCACCTGTCCGGCAGCACGCTTAAAATCGTGGCCTGCGCACTGGCACTGATGATGATGCAGGGAATGCCGTTCGACTTCCCGCTATTTGCCGGATTCATCTTTATGCTGGGCATCACGATGGTAGCCGCACCGGGCGTTCCGGGAGGAGCCATCATGGCGGCACTCGGTATCCTGCAATCGATGCTCGGCTTCGACGAGTCGGCACAGGCGCTGATGATCGCACTCTACATCGCCATGGACAGTTTCGGAACTGCCTGCAACGTGACGGGCGACGGAGCCATCGCACTGATCATAGACAAAGTGATGGGAAAAGGGACGGGAAAATAAAACAGACTTGGTTTGCATATACAGCATAAAATAACGAAATTTGTCCCCCGTATCTTCAAATAAAAAATAAAGGAATATGAAAACAGCCCTTATATCAGGCATCACCGGACAGGATGGTTCTTATCTTGCCGAATTTCTCTTGCAAAAAGGTTACGAAGTACACGGTATCCTCCGTCGTTCTTCCTCATTCAATACCGGACGTATCGAACATTTGTATTTTGACGAATGGGTACGCGACATGAAACAGAAACGTACCATCAACCTGCACTACGGCGATATGACGGACTCCAGCTCACTGATCCGCATCATACAGCAGGTGCAACCGGATGAAATCTACAATCTGGCAGCGCAGAGTCATGTGAAGGTATCGTTCGACGTGCCCGAATATACTGCCGAAGCGGACGCTATCGGCACACTGCGTATGCTCGAAGCCGTACGCATCCTGGGACTGGAAAAGAAAACAAGGATATATCAGGCTTCCACCTCCGAGCTTTTCGGCAAGGTGCAGGAAGTTCCACAGAAGGAGACGACTCCGTTCTATCCCCGTTCTCCCTACGGAGTGGCAAAGCAGTACGGTTTCTGGATCACCAAGAACTACCGCGAAAGCTATGGCATGTTTGCCGTTAACGGCATCTTGTTCAATCACGAAAGCGAACGTCGTGGCGAAACATTCGTTACCCGCAAGATTTCTCTCGCTGCCGCACGTATCGCGCAAGGCGAGCAGGACAAGCTGTATTTAGGTAATCTGGATGCCCGCCGTGACTGGGGATATGCGAAAGATTACGTGGAATGTATGTGGCTGATTCTTCAGCATAACGTTCCGGAAGATTTCGTAATCGCCACCGGAGAGATGCACACCGTACGCGAATTTGCCGCACTAGCATTCAAGGAGGCAGGCATCGAACTTCGTTGGGAAGGTGAAGGCGTGGACGAAAAGGGTATCGACGTGGCTACCGGAAAAGTATTGGTAGAGGTTGATCCCAAATATTTCCGTCCGGCAGAAGTGGAACAACTGTTAGGAGACCCTACCAAAGCCCGGACATTGCTGGGATGGAACCCAAGGAAGACATCGTTCGAAGAACTGGTAAGCATCATGGTGCGCCATGACATGGAGAAAGTAAAAAGAATGATCGCTACCAAGCACTAACAGACCTCAAACCGAACGCGGATTACGCCGATTAAACGATCTTCTTTTTTTACAGAAGATGCGCATAACCGGAGTAATCCGTGTTCATATATGATACTTAATCATGGAAAAGAATGCTAAAATCTATGTAGCAGGGCATCACGGTTTGGTGGGTTCTGCTATCTGGAAGAATTTACAGGATAAGGGATATACCAATCTGATCGGGCGTACGCATCAAGAACTGGATTTGCTCGACGGTGTAGCTGTCCGCCGTTTTTTCGACGAAGAGCAACCGGAGTATGTGTTTCTGGCTGCTGCATTCGTAGGCGGCATCATGGCAAACAGTATTTATCGTGCCGACTTCATTTATAAGAACCTGCAAATACAGCAGAACGTCATCGGTGAAAGTTTCCGTCATAACGTCCGGAAACTGCTGTTTCTGGGCAGCACCTGCATCTATCCGCGTGACACCGAACAGCCGATGAAAGAAGAAGTCCTGCTGACTTCACCACTGGAATACACAAATGAGCCATACGCCATCGCCAAGATCACCGGACTGAAAATGTGCGAGAGCTTCAACCTGCAATACGGCACGAATTACATCGCCGTGATGCCGACCAACTTATACGGTCCGAATGATAATTTTGACTTGGAACGCAGCCATGTCCTGCCTGCCATGATCCGTAAGATTCATCTTGCGCACTGTCTGAAGGAAGGAGACTGGGAAGCTGTCCGCAAAGATATGAACCAACGTCCTGTAGAAGGCGTCAATGGCGACAGCCCCAAGGCGGACATTCTGAATATCCTCCGCAAATACGGTATCAGCGAAACGGAAGTGACTCTGTGGGGCACGGGAACTCCCCTGCGCGAGTTTCTCTGGAGCGAAGAAATGGCCGACGCCAGTGTATTCGTAATGGAACACGTGGACTTCAAAGATACCTACAAAGAAGGTGACAAGGATATCCGCAACTGCCATATCAACATCGGAACGGGAAAGGAAATCACCATCCGCCAACTCGCCGAACAAATTGTAGAAACGGTAGGCTATCAAGGCAAACTAACCTTCGACAGCAGCAAACCGGACGGCACTATGCGCAAGCTGACCGATCCTTCGAAACTGCACTCTTTGGGGTGGCACCACAAAATTGAAATCGAGGAAGGCGTACAAAGAATGTACGAATGGTACTTGAAATA
>ERZ837910.5120-NODE-5120-length-12121-cov-3.995359_pt1 | contig 12121 bp, 10 predicted proteins | sample MGYA00519940_ERZ837910 | MGnify/ENA primary metagenome ERZ837910 (study PRJEB31850, sample SAMEA3708825) | human gut metagenome | biome: human gut; feature: human-associated habitat; material: faeces | place: China | collected 2014 ... | reverse complement strand
TTTTTACATGAAAGGAAAACCATGCTCAACACAACCTTGTGCTACATAAGCCGCGGCAGCGAATATCTCATGCTGCACCGCGTGAAGAAGAAAAACGACATAAACCACGATAAATGGATCGGCATCGGCGGAAAATTCGAGACCGACGAAAGCCCTGACGAGTGCCTGCTGCGTGAGGCAAGGGAGGAAACGGGGCTTACGCTTACCTCGTGGCGCTGCCGCGGAATAGTCACCTTTGTAAACACAAAGTGCGAGTCGGAGTACATGCACCTGTTCACCGCCGACGGCTTTGAGGGCGAGATCAAGACCTGTGACGAGGGCGAGCTTGAATGGATAGACAGAAAAAAGCTCTGCGACCTCACGCTGTGGGAGGGGGATAAGATATTCCTCCGCCTTCTTGAAAACGACGATGAGCCGTTTTTCCTGCTGAAGCTCGGCTATGACGGCGATGAGCTTGTAAGCGCCGTTTTAAACGGAACGAAAATCGTATAAAAAAGCAAGCCGGATCCGTTCGATCCGGCTTGCTTTTTGCTGTCGTGAATATTAGTATGCTACGCCCCAGTAGATCATGTGCTTTGCTTTTTTACCGCAAATCGGGCAGGTATCGCCGAGATCTTCCTGCTTGAAGGGGATGCAGCGCGAGGACATGCCTGCCTGCTCCTTCATTTTCAGCTCGCAGTCAAGCTCGCCGCACCACATGGTCTTGATGAAGCCGCCCTTTTCCTCCTGAAGCTGCTTTGCTTCCTCGAGGGAATGCGCCTCGAAAATGTGCTCGTCGAGGTTCTTCTTGGCCTTGTCGAAAAGACCCCGCTGCACGGCGTCGAGCAGCTCGGGGACCTTTGAAGTCAGCTCGGAGAGCGCGACGGAGATCTTATCGCCGTTATCACGCCTTACCGCCATGCATACGCCGTTTTCTATATCGCGCGGGCCGATCTCGATGCGGAGAGGAACGCCCTTCATCTCGTACTGCGCGCATTTCCAGCCGAGGCTGCTGTCGCTGAGGTCGATCTTTGCGCGGATGCCTGCCGCCTTGAGCGCGTCGTAAAGCTCGGTTGCCTTTTCGGTGACGCCTTCTTTATGCTGAGCAACGGGAACGACTATGACCTGTACGGGAGCGATGCGCGGAGGAAGAACGAGACCGTTGTTGTCGCCGTGGGTCATGATTATGCCGCCGATTATGCGCGTTGACATGCCCCAGGAGGTCTGGTGCGGATAACGCTGCTTGTTTTCGCGGTCGGTGAAGGTAATGTTGAACTGCTCTGCAAAGCCGGTGCCGAAGTAGTGGCTCGTGCCGGACTGCAGCGCCTTATGGTCATGCATCATGCACTCGATGGTGTAGGTGTTCACTGCGCCCGCGAACTTTTCCTTCTCGGTCTTGTTGCCGCGGATGACGGGCATTGCAAGGTAGTTTTCGCACATGTCGGCATAGACCTCGAGCTGGTGCAGTGTTTCCTCGCGCGCTTCGGCCTCGGTCTCGTGCAGAGTGTGCCCCTCCTGCCAGAGAAACTCTCTTCCGCGCAGGAAGGGACGAGTTGTCTTTTCCCAGCGCAGCACAGAGCACCACTGATTGTATTTCATCGGCAGATCGCGCCATGAGTGGACGATATGACTCCAGTGATCGCAGAAAAGCGTTTCGGAGGTCGGACGGATGCACAGCCTCTCGGGCAGCTCCTCCGAGCCGCCGACGGTGACCCATGCGCACTCGGGCGCAAAGCCCTCGACGTGATCTTTTTCTTTCTGAAGCAGGCTTTCGGGGATGAGCATGGGCATGGAAACATTCTCATGTCCGCCCTCTTTGAACATCCTGTCAAGCTCCTTCTGTATATTCTCCCAAATGGCATAGCCGTATGGGCGCAGGATGAAAAGTCCCTTAATGCCGGAGTAATCGACAAGCTCCGCCTTGGTGCAAACATCGGTGAACCACTGGGCGAAATCCTGCTCCATATCAGTTATCTGTTCAACTTTTTTATCCTTTGCCATTATGATTTCTCCTTTATCTTAATAACTGAACTATTTTATCGAATGCGCCGAGCCTTGTCAATAGATATAAAAAATCTTGACCGATGTATTCATTTTGTCTATAATAGTATGGATTTAATAGATACAATTGACGAAACCATTCGGAGGTGACGCATATTAACAGGCAAAAATATATGGCGGAGCTTTCAAAACTTCTGGCATTTATGTTTAAAGAGGACAAGGAAAATATCCTTGCGCAGTTCAATAAAATGCTTGATGAGTCCGATGATGAGCAGGCTCTGCTCGAAAGCTTCGGCTCGCCGACAAAGTTGGCCGTTACCATTTCCCGTACCTATAAGCGCTCTGAGCGCAAGCTCGCGGTGGAGGCGGACTCGAAAGAGGATAAGCCTGCCGAAACTGAGCATATATTTGTGACTCCGGTGAAAAAGGAAAAAACGGCGGAGGTAAACACAGGACTTTCATATGCGGATATAATCGAGGAGATCCGCCGTGAAAAGGCCGAGGAGGAGGGCGTGGAGTACAAGCCCATGTTCTACGATGAGCCGGAGCAGCCTGCTGCCGAAGAAACCGTCCAGCCGTAACCCGAGACAGAGGAAGACGGCACTCAGATAGCTTCCGACGAAGAAAGCACGGTCGTCGAGCCTGAAACAGAGGCGCCGGTGTTGGAAGAGACCGAGAACGAAGAAAAAAGCGATGAGACGGCGCCGGAAGAGGAAACTCAGCCGGAGGAAGCTGACGAGGCCGATGAAAAGCCTGCCGAAGAAGCTGCTTCGGATAAAGCTCCGGTCATCGAGACGACCGAGGCCGATCGGCAGACGGAGGAGACGGAGACTGCCGAAACCGGGGAAGAACCGGCCGATGTTGCGCCTGTCGAGGAAAACGATGCGCCCGAACTCGTGTTTGAAGAGCTTGAGAGCATAGAGCTGCCCGAGGAGACAACGCAGTATAAGACAAACGTCGCGCTGCTGATACTGTACCTTATCTTTGCGATCCCCATCAGCGCCGTTCTGATCGTGCTCGCACTTGCGGTGGCGGTCGTACTGGTCGCTCTCGGCGTATCGCTCATTACGATCGGCGTTGAGGCTATAGGCTTTGCATTTGCAAAGCTTGTGATATTTGCGGATATAATGCTGTGTGCAGGTGCTGTGCTGATAGCGTTTGCAGTGGCGCTTATCCTGCTGTGGATCGGCGTTCTTGTGCTGGTGCGCGGTATAAGCGGAATAGTCCGCGGCGCAAAAGCGCTGGGAAGAAGCTTCTGCGTCAAGGAGGTGCCGGATAATGAGTAAGGTATGGAAGGTGGTTTCGACCGTCGCGATCGTGGCGCTCATTCTGGGCGCGCTGTGCATCCTCGCAGGCTTTGTCACAGGCGGTGATGTTCAAAGAGTTAAAGACGTGTTTTTTGCGTCATATGACATTGAAAACAAGATAAATGCGTTAAGATCGGCCATGGGGATCATGGCTCTTAACTGATGAGTGCAGGGGCGGCAGAGGCTGCCCTTGCATTTTTACACATAAATGTGGTCAATACGGTTACAAAATTCTATGTTCAGCCCTCTTTTCAAATTATCATGTATTTGGTATAATCCAAGAGATAAAGATAATGGGTTAAACCCCGAATAAATACAGAGAGGACGATTACAAATGATTTCCCACGGCAAAGAGATCAAGGTATTTACCGGCAACTCCAATCCCAAGCTTGCAAACCAGATATGCAACCAGCTTTTCAAGAACCTCGGTGACTGCACCTGTGCTCACTTCGCTGACGGCGAGTGCTCGATATCCGTTCATGAGCCTGTTCGCGGCGCCGACGTTTTTATCGTTCAGTCGACCTGCAAGCCCGTCAATGACAACCTCATGGAGCTGCTCGTTATGATCGACGCTATGCGCACAGCATCGGCAGGCAGAATCACCGCCGTTATTCCGTATTTCGGTTATGCCCGCCAGGACCGCAAGGCAAAAAGCCGCGACCCCATCTCCGCAAAGCTCGTTGCAAACCTTATCACCGCAGCAGGCGCAGACCGCGTGCTGACAATGGATCTCCACGCCGCACAGATACAGGGCTTCTTCGATATCCCTGTTGACAATCTTTTTGGCGCCCCTCTCTTTGCAAAGCATTATATAGACATTTACGGCAGAGAAAACGACGATATCATGGTCGTATCCCCCGACGTCGGCAGCACCGCACGCGCACGCAACTTCTCCATGAAGCTCGGCTGCAATATGGCCATCGTTGACAAGCGCCGCGAAAAGGCAAATCAGTCCGAGGTCATGAATATCATCGGCAATGTCGAGGGCAAGACCTGCATCCTGCTTGACGATATGGTCGATACCGCAGGCTCACTCGTCGGCGCGGCAAAGGCTATCGTCGAGATAGGCGGCGCAAAGGAAGTTTATGCCTGCGCAAGCCACGGCGTCCTTTCCGGCCCGGCTATCGAGCGCATTGAAAACAGCTGTATCAAGGAGCTGCTCCTGCTCGATACCATCCCGTATCCCGAAAATGCACAGCCTTGCGATAAGATCAAGTACATGTCCGTAGCACCTGTGTTTGCCGAGGCAATCCAGCGCGTTTACGAGGAGATATCCATCTCCAACCTGTTCGAGTAAAATGTTCTTCTCCAAAGGCGGAGCCGAGTGGATCGTCGCGTTCCTCGGCAATCCCGGACTTAAATACAACGGAACAAGGCACAACGCCGGGTTCATGGCGGCCGACGCCATGGAAAAAAAGCTCGGCGTGAGCATAAACAAAATGCGCTTTAAGGCGCTTACGCAGACGGCTGATATAGGCGGAAAAAAGGTGCTGCTTATGAAGCCGCAGACGTACATGAACCTCTCGGGTGACGCGATAGTACAGGCGGCAAACTTCTATAAGGTGCCGCCCGAGCGCGTCATTGTCGTGTCCGACGAAACGGCGCTGCCCATCGGCAGACTGCGCATCCGCCGCGGCGGATCGGCAGGAGGACACAACGGACTTAAAAGCGTCATCGCCCGGCTCGGGACCGATCAGTTTCCGCGCATACGCCTCGGTGTCGGCGATAAGCCGCACCCGGACTATGACATGGCCGATTGGGTGCTTTCGGCCTTCAAGGGCCAGGACGCGGCGGATATGGAGCTTGTCGCAAAAAAAGCCGCCGACGCCGTTGAGTGCTATATCACCGAGGGCGCTGATCGCGCGATGAACAGGTTTAATTAAGCGTATCTAAAAAGGGGTTTTCTTCCCCTGTGCAATGACGGCAGGGGGCTAAGGCACTTTGCCGTCATTTATTTAAAAGTCAGAAAGGACGGACGACATGAAGAAAAGCTGCATAGCAATGCTCCTTGCCGGAGGTCAGGGCTCAAGACTCTACGCCCTTACGCAGGACGTGGCAAAGCCCAATATGCCCTTCGGCGGCAAATATCGCATAATTGACTTCCCTCTGTCAAACTGCGCAAATTCGGGGATAGACACGGTCGGCGTGCTCACGCAGTACCGTCCGCTGCAGCTCAACAGCTATATCGGCGGCGGTCAGCCCTGGGATCTTGACTCGACGGACGGCGGCGTGTTCATACTTCCGCCGTATCAGACAGCCGGCGAGACAGGCTCGTGGTTTTCCGGAACGGCCAATGCGATCTATCAGAACATCGGATTTATCGAGATGTATGATCCCGATAACGTTTTAATTCTCTCTGGCGACCACATATATAAGATGGACTATTCCAAGATGCTCCGCGAGCATGTCGAAAAGGACGCAGCCTGCACGATAGCGGTCTTGCAGGTGTCCATGGAGGACGCAACGCGCTTCGGCATCATGAACCTCGGCCCCGACGGATATGTTGAGCAGTTTGAGGAAAAGCCCAAGCAGCCCAAGAGCGATCTTGCCTCTATGGGCATATACATATTTAACTGGAAAAAGCTCCGCAAGTACCTCATCGAGGACGAGAATGACCCGACCTCGAGCAAGGACTTCGGCAAAAATATAATCCCCAACATGCTCAAAGCCGGCGAAAAGCTCTGGCCGTATCGCTTTGACGGCTACTGGCGCGATGTCGGCACGATAACGAGCCTGTGGGACGCAAATATGGACATGCTTTCGACAACGCTCATAAATCTTTATGATCCGAGCTGGCCGATAAGGTCAAGAAGCGTCGCGCAGCCGCCGCACTATGTCGGCCCGGAAGCAACGGTCGTGCATTCGATCGTCACCGAGGGCTGCGAGATCGAGGGTCATGTCGAAAACTCCGTTCTCTCGTCGTCGGCAGTGGTCGAAAAGGGCGCAAAGGTGCTCTATTCGGTGCTCATGCCCGGCGCGAAGGTCGAAGAGGGGGCTGTCGTCGAATACGCCATAATCGGCGAGCAGACGGTCATACACCGCGGCGCACACGTCGGCGCTCCGCCCGACGGAAGCGAGGCATGGGGCGTTGCCACCTGCGGCCCGAGACTTGATATACGCGAAAACGCAAGCGTCAAAGCAGGCGCTATGATCTATAAAAGCGAGGAGGTCTGAAAATGAGCGATTTTCACGGAATAATCTTTGCTTACGGCGCAGTGCCCGAGCTGGGCGAGCTTGTGCGCCGCCGCACGGCGTCCTCGCTGCCGTTCTGCGGACGATACAGACTTATTGATTTTGCTCTGTCTTCGCTGATGAACGCGGGCATACACGATGTCGGCGTTATCATGCGCCGCGACTATCAGTCGCTGCTTGACCACCTTGCCAGCGGCAAGGACTGGGACATGGGCAGAAGAATAGGCGGACTGCGCATGCTGCCGCCGTTCGGCCTGCCTGAATATCACCGGGGCGACTACACCGGCACGATCGAGGCGCTCAATGCCGTTTCGACCTATATTCACGATATAAACGCCAAGTACATAATAATGATGCATGGCAACACGGCGGCAAACATCGACCTGCGCGCGGCGATAAGGCAGCACCTTGCATCGGGCGCGGAGATAACCGCGATCTGCACCGACGCAACGCCCGACTATCGGCACCACCGCTACATCGTCGATGCCGACGGCTTTGCACGCAGCATGATCTTCAATCAGACAGCAGCCGGCGAGGGCGCGGCTTCGCTTGAAGCATATATTATTTCAAAGCAGCTGCTCATAAGCATGATGGATGCCTGCGCCGCCGCAAACCACTATCACTTCCACCGCGACGCGATAGCCGACTATCTTGCATCCGGCGGCAAGGTGAACGTATTCTTCCACCGCGGCTACGGCAAGCGCATAATGAGCACCGAGGCATATTTCAATGCCAATATGGATATGCTCTCGGCTGCAAACAGAGCCGAGCTGTTCCCGGCGGAGCGCCCCGTGCGCACAAAAACGCACGAGGATGTCAGCACCTATTACGCCGAAGGCTCGGCGGCGAAAAACTGCCTTGTTGCCGACGGCTGCATAATCGAGGGCGAGATCGACAACTGCATCATCTCCTCCGATGTGCGCATAAGAAAGGGCGCGCAGCTTTCCGGCTGCGTCATCATGCGCGGAACGGAGATCGGCGAGGGCGTCATAATGAAAAACGTCATTGCCGACAAATCTTCGACCGTTTCGTCGTTCCAGACGATAATGGGCAGCGAGAAGCTGCCGGTAGTGCTCCCGAAGGGCACAAAGATCTAATCAGGAGTTACCTAAAATGTTCACAAGCCAAATCTCACGCGACGAGGTACGCAGCGCGATCGAGGATAAACTCTGCGCGCACTTCGCCGTGACAGCAAAAACCGCGACCGACGATCAGGTGTTTCAGGCAAGCGCCATCGTCATTCGCGAGATCATGAGCAGACTGCTTGCAGTCGAGGAAACGCGCTGCCCCGACCGCGAGGTACACTATCTGTCCATGGAGTTCCTCATGGGACGCAGCCTCATGAAAAACGCATTCAACCTCGGCATTGCCAACGCGCTCACCGGCGCTCTGGAGGATCTCGGCCGCAACGCCTCGGATATATTCGAGGCTGAAAACGACGCGGGTCTCGGCAACGGCGGCCTCGGCAGGCTCGCGGCCTGCTATATGGATTCACTGGCCACGCTCGGTATCCCGGCAACGGGCTACTCGCTGTGCTATGAGCTGGGCATTTTCCGCCAGAAGATAGTTGACGGCAAGCAGACCGAGGTCGCCGACGATTGGCGCAGCGCGGCCGAAAGCTGGCTCGTTGCGCGCAACGACGAAGCCGTTGAGGTCCGCTTCGGCGGAACCATCTCACCAAGATGGGACAGCTTCGGCAGATATCACGCCGAGCATACCGGCTATCAGACCGTTACGGCCGTTCCGCGCGATATGCTCATTGCCGGCTACGGCGGCAACGAGGTCAATATCCTCCGCCTTTGGGACGCGCGCAGCACGAGCGCGCTGGATATGTACCTGTTTTCCGAGGGCGAGTATGTAAAGAGCCTTGAGCAGCGCACGATGAGCGAGGTCATAACAAAGGTGCTGTACCCTGCCGATGACCACATCGAGGGCAAGACTCTGCGCCTAAAGCAGCAGTATTTCTTCCTCTCGGCAACGGCGCAGTCGATCATAAAGACGCATATAAAGCGCTTCGGCGATATAAAAAGCTTCTCGGAGCACCACAGGATTCAGATAAACGATACGCATCCGGCGCTCGTCATTCCGGAACTTATGCGCATCATGATGGATGAGTACGGCCTCGGCTGGGACGAGGCGTGGGATCAGGTAAGCCGATCGGTTGCCTACACGAACCACACCGTCATGAGCGAGGCGCTTGAAAAATGGCCGCAGGATCTGGTGCAGACGCTTCTGCCGCGCGTGTGGGAGATACTGTGCGAGATAAACCGCCGCTGGTGCGAGTACCTTGTATCCAAGTTCGGTAACAGCGAAAAGGTCGGCAAGAACCTTATAATTCAGGACGGGCAGGTTCACATGGCAAACCTCTGCCTTGCTGCGTGCTATAAGATAAACGGCGTCTCCGGCCTGCACGGTGAGATACTGAAAAAAGACCTCTTCAAGGACGTCTACCGGCTCCGGCCGGAGAGATTTACCTATGTCACAAACGGCATCGACCATCGCCGCTGGCTTGCGCAGATAAATCCGCGCCTGCACGGTCTGGTGAGCGAGCTGCTTGAGGGCGACGATTACCTGACAAAGCCCGAAAAGCTCATCGGCCTTCTCGACTATGCCGAAAATGTCGATGTTCAGCGCCGGGTCAACGAGATAAAGCGCCTCAATAAATACGATTTTGCAAAGTTTTTGGCCAAAAACGACGGCTTTGCGCTCGATCCGGACGCGATACTCGACGTTCAGGTAAAGCGCCTGCATGAGTATAAGCGCCAGCTTTTGTGCGCGATGCTCATAACGCGGCTGCAAATGAAGATCCACGACGATCCGAACGCGGATTTCATGCCCGTCACCTTCGTGTTCGGCGCAAAGGCCGCCGCCGGGTATTACACCGCAAAGCGCATCATCGAGCTTATTTGCTCGCTGGCCGATGACATAAGCCGCGATCCGCTGTGCAAGGGCAAGCTTCAGGTCTGCTTTATGGAAAACTATCGCGTTTCGGCTGCCGAAGCGCTCATGCCGGCAGCGCAGGTTTCCGAGCAGATATCCACTGCCGGCAAGGAGGCCTCCGGCACCGGCAACATGAAGCTCATGCTAAACGGAGCCGTTACCATAGGAACGCTTGACGGCGCGAACGTCGAAATGTACGAGCGCCTGGGCGATAAGAACATGTTCCTGTTCGGCCTTAAAACCGATGAAGTAACTGCGCTCAAGGCATCCGGCTACGATCCACAGCGCTATGCGCGCGAGGATGCCGAGCTTGGCGCGGTGCTCGACAGGATAAGCCGCGGCTTTGCCGACGGAAAGAGCTATTCCGATCTCGTTTCAAACCTGCTTTACAACGGCGACCCGTATATGCTCTGCGCGGACTTCCGCGACTATGTCAACACTCATGACAGAATGTACTCGGTGATCTCCGATCCGGCCGAGCGCGCAAGACTTTCAATAATAAACACTGCCGAGGCCGGCATATTCGCCGCCGACCGTGCGATAAAAGAGTATGCGGAGGACATATGGGGAATAAAACTGTAGTTGTTATCGGCGCCGTCAATATGGACATATTCGGGAGACCCGACAGGGCGCCGCGCATGCATGATTCAAATCCGGGAACAGTGTCGTTCAGCCCCGGCGGAGTCGGCAGAAACATTGCGCACAATCTCTGCCTGCTTGGCCTTAATGTAAAGCTCGTTGCTGCCATCGGCGACGATGTTTACGGCGACAGCATTTATGAAAGCTGCACAAAGCTCGGCATGGATATGCATTTGAGCCGCCGCATGAGCGGAGGAAGAACGTCGAGCTATTTGTGTGTTACGGATGAAAATGGCGACATGCTCGTCGGCGTGAGCGATACGGATATATCGGCAAGCATAACACCCGAATATCTCAAAGCACATATAAAAGAAATAAACGAGGCCGACGCAGTCGTGATTGATGCAAACCTCACTCAGGAAACCGTTTCGTGGATAGCCGACAACGTTACGGCTCCGCTGTACGCCGATCCCGTGTCCGCCGCAAAGGCGGATCGGCTCAAGCCGGTGCTCGGCAAGCTCACGGCGTTTAAGCCGAACGAATATGAGGCAAAGAGCATGACGGGTGAATCCACCTCGCTGTTTGCAGCCGAAGCGCTGCTGAACGCAGGCGTAAAGAAGGTGTTCGTGTCTCTCGGAGGCGACGGTATCGTGGCAGCGTCCGACGGCGAGATAATAAAACTTCCGTGCGTGACGACGGAGATATCCAACTGCACCGGATGCGGCGATGCTGCAACTGCGGCGATAATCTGGGCCGGAGTCAACGGACTGGGCATTGCCGAAAGCGCATCGGCCGCCATGAAGGCCGCTGCAATGTGCGCAGCATGTCCCGGGGCGATAAATCCCGAGCTTTGTCCGGAGCTTATAAGCTGATATGAAAATTCTGCACTAATATAGTGCAGAATTTTTTCGCTTGAATCACATGATGCGCCATACTTTGCGCACAAAGCAGTGTACATTTTCCATATACTACGGTGTATAGGAGGTACACTTATGCAAGCGACAAAATTGCGCCCCGGAACACGAAGGGGCGGCGTTATCTGGCTGCCGGTGGACGAGCTTGAACCAAGCCCCATGCAGCCGCGAAAAAACTTCCCCGACGGCGAGCTTCAGGAACTTTCCGAGAGCATCGCCCAATACGGCGTGCTCAATCCGCTGACTGTGAGACTGCGCGACGGGCGATACGAGCTCGTAGCGGGCGAGCGCAGACTCAGGGCGGCGCGCCTTGCAGGCCTGTGCGACGTGCCGTGCATACTGCTCGATGTCAGCCTTGAGGACGCAAGCCTCATTGCACTCGTTGAGAATTTGCAGCGCCGCGATCTTGACTTTATCGAGGAGGCAAACGGACTGAGCCAACTTATTAAGCTGTTCGGAATGAGTCAGGAGGAGGCTGCGCGTCGGATCGGCAAATCGCAGTCGGCCGTAGCAAACAAGCTGCGGCTTTTGAAGCTGCCTGATGATGTTTTGCGCTCGCTGCGCGATAACGGACTTACCGAGCGTCACGGCAGAGCGCTGCTGCGCCTGCAGGACGAAAATATGCAGCGCGCGGCGCTTGAGTATATGATAGAGCACGACCTCAATGTTGCAGCGGCCGATGCTTATATCGAAGCGCTCCTGCGCGAGCCGGAGGAAAAAGCCGACCCGAAGCGAACGTTTGTAATGAAGGACGTGCGCGTATTCGTAAATACGATCCTGCATGGGCTTGACCTTATGAAGCAGGGCGGCATAGCGGCCGGCATGAAGCGAGAGGAAACGGAAAACGAACTTATCCTTACGATATCAATACCTAAGAACAAAGCCGAATAGGACATACATATGCCGCCGTAGAATAATACGGCGGTATTTTAATGTGGGAGGCGCGGCAATGATAAGCTATTTTTCCGAACTGCGATACAAGGAGGTCATAGACATCCATACCGGCAGGCGGCTCGGCTATGTATGCGATGCGGAGTTTGACGAGACCGAGGGGCGGCTTATATCGCTCATAACGCCGGGAAAAGCAAAATTTTTCGGGCTTTTCGGCAGGGAGGATGATTACATTCTGCCGTGGAAATGCATAGTGCGCATCGGCGGAGATATCATACTCGTCGAGACCGAGGCTGACCAGCCCAGGCGCCGCAGAAA
>ERZ837910.5112-NODE-5112-length-12127-cov-4.199884_pt1 | contig 12127 bp, 15 predicted proteins | sample MGYA00519940_ERZ837910 | MGnify/ENA primary metagenome ERZ837910 (study PRJEB31850, sample SAMEA3708825) | human gut metagenome | biome: human gut; feature: human-associated habitat; material: faeces | place: China | collected 2014 ... | reverse complement strand
TGGAAGAATTCAGGGTTTTGTATAAACGTCGTCCGGCGATGATGCAGGAGTTGGGGGAATTCTAGATTTAAGTTGTTGTAATTTTACGTTTGTCGGGGGTGTTGGTGCACCCCCTTGGCGCTGGTCGACCCGACCGATGAGTTTGAAAGAAGAGTAGAGCATGACACAGTTTATTTTACGCCTCCCCTGTGCAGGATTATAATACAAAAGTCCCTGCTTATTATAATTCCCCAGCTGAAGAGAAGATAAATGTGACAGCTGAAGGCGGAGGCTTTTTTAAGACAACGGTTTATGGGCGTCGATTTTTCATTTCTTCCACATCAGGCGAACAGGCTTTTTTATCCGGCAGTCGGTTATCGATATGGTGGTAATGGGCAAGTCTATAATATCGGCTATTATTGCTGTGTGTGGTCGTCATCTCCATATGATAGTTCTTCATCTTTTGCCCACTATTTAGGTGTGATGAATGAAGGAGTAGGACCTACGAGTGGTGCTGGCAGAGGACATGCTTTTCCGGTGCGTTGCGTAAAAGAAACGCCTTGATGAGTAAATACCGTTTTTTGAAATCACCACACTAACATCTTCCGTCTATAATCCATGGACAGCCAATATTGACGTTTTAATATATCCGACAAAAAAGAACGCTCAATCAATGCCTTTTCCATCTGATTTTCTTTTGCAAATGCATCTAATTCTCGTTTTACAACCCGCTCCGGAAGCCCGATGCGACGACCAAATTCTTCAAAGTCAGTTCTACTCACTTGATGTGTATCCGAAAGTTTCATGCCTTCGCGGAATAGACCTTTGTCAAGGGCGAAAATACGGGGCTCTACTAAATGTAGGGAAGTGTTTATCAAATCGTAAGCCGGAGAAAGACGATACTCCTCGTCTTTATTAATCAGCGAAAAATTCTTTAGATGAGCATCGTCATTGAGAGTGATAAAGTTAAACACTACCAGACGGAAGAAACGGGCTACATCAATGGGAGCCGCTTTGACATACCGGCGAATTATTTCGGCACAGTCTTCGTAACTGGCATTACAATATTTATAATCGCTTCCACCATGTGCTTTGGTATATCCCAGCAACGCTGCAAAATCTTCCTGCTGATACTTTCCGCTGGAATGTATGTCAAAACGGCGAGTAATGTCATCCTACACTCTGAATTCTCCGGATTTACTACCGTGTTTTCTTCCTTTTCGAAAAGAAATGAATCAAACTTTTGATGCGGTTGTTCTGATTAGGAATAACTAACTTCAAGCTGTGCATCAATTAACTTCCTACAGTGCAATAATTAATTTTCTTTCATGCAAGAAATAAGTAAGATGTTTATAGCCATCCAATAAGCTGTCTATAGCCGACTTATTGGACGGCTATAACCAACCGATAAGTTGCCTATAAACATCTTACTTATTTCTTGCAATAAAAAAACTTAATTGATGGAGCGAAAACAATTAATTCAGGCATCACTTGAAATTGGTTACGCTTAGACGTGCAAACTAATCATGCGAATCAGAAGTTGAAACAGATTCATAACCGCCCGGTAAATGTTCATTTCGGTAATCACCTGTAAATATGGTGTAGCGATGGATCTGAAACAGATTGCGAAAAGGATCAGCCGACTTTCCGGTGTGAGTGAAGGTGTGGTGAACTCTGTGTTGAAAGATTTCCGCACGGAGTTGAAAGAAGAACTGCTTCTGGGGCGGTCGGTAAACATTGACGGACTGGGATATTTTTATCTTGCCGCCCATAGCAAGGGCACAGAAACGGTGGAGGCGTTTACGGCGAATGATATCACAGGTTTGCGCGTTTGCTTTCGTGCCAATAAGGAAATCCGTATTACGGCTAGTGGAAGTACACGTTCCGAAGGACTTAGCCTCAAAGATGTGGACCGCATCAATGATGAACTTCCGACCGAAGAAAGCGGTGGCGGTTCGTCGTCAGGTGAAGGTGGACTGGATGAAAATCCACTTGGATAGGTTCTAAAGCCAAGGGCTTTAAGAATTAAAGAATTAAGAATTAAACAATTGTATTTATGAAGAAGTCTGTTTGGAAGAAAATTCTGAGAGTGGTGATGGCTATTGTTTCGGCCGCACTGGGAGCACTGGGAGGCGGTGCGATGAAATGATGACGAGGAGGTAAAGGCCGAGTTAAACTAAGAGAAAGGGGAGTGTCGGAATTCAGGCACTTCCCTTTACTTTTACGGGACTTTCCTTGCTACAGAGAAGCAGTGAGCCTCTTTTCTTTTGTAGATTACTAACTTGTATCTGGAAGCCTTATCTCTGTTAAAGTAGCGAAATTGTTACTCTTTTATTTGGCATAAAGTAACAAATATGTTACTTTTGTAGCGTCTAAAAGTTCTTTGAGATATGAAAACATCAGAACTGAAAAGGGTGCTAAGTGCAAACGGCTGTTATTTTGTCAGTCATGGAGGTAGGCACGACCAGTGGTTTTCACCTATAACAGGTAAAACCTTTGTAGTTCCACGACATGATAGCCAAGAAATACCCAAAGGCACAGAAAAAAGTATCAGGAAGAAAGCAGGGGTATAATCCCCCTGCACTTCCTTATATTCTGTATTCTAATATCAATAAGAACTTTTAGTTTTAACCCAAATAAAAAGCAAAGGATATGAAAGTAACGGCTATTGTAGAAAAAGGCAGTGACGGGCTTTATTCCATCTATTCAGAGCAGGAAATAAATAATCATAGCTTTGGTGGGTATGGCGAAAGCGTTGAAGCTGCAAAGGCTGATTTTATGCTAAGTATAGATGAGGCTAAAGAAATGGTAAAAGAAGAAACAGGCACATTACCAAATGAATTTACCGATTTACAGGTAACTTTCAAATTTGATATAGCCTCTTTCTTTAATTACTTTGATTGGATTAATGTTAGTAAGTTTGCCCAGTATGCAGGTATCAATGAAAGCAAAATGAGGCAATATAAAAGCGGTGTAGCCTTTGCGGGAGAAAGAACCACTAACAAAATATTAACAGCTATAAAGAAAATGGGGACTGAATTAAGTTCAGCCTCACTATAATCAAAGACTTTTAGACAAAGCTTTGCCCGTGTAGGATTATTCTTGCACGGGTTTTCTTTTGAAGGAAAATATTTAATACCTACACTCTTTAGATACCTGAGCAATTATACTAAAGTCCCCCTATGTAAATAATAAATAAAAATGCACGAGAAAAACCCCGTCACTTATTGTGTTTTCTCTCGAATAACTTTACCTTTGTTTCATTAACTCAAAACCGGTAAGTCATGAAATACAAATTATTAGTTCTTGATGTAGACGGAACTCTGCTCGATAGTGAAAAGAAAATCAGTAAGCGCACGCTGGCCGCCTTGTTGAAGGTGCAACAGATGGGCGTGCGTATCGTGTTGGCTTCCGGCAGACCGACGTATGGCCTGATGCCTATTGCCAAAACTCTGGAACTGGGCAATTACGGAGGCTTCATCCTCTCCTACAATGGCGGGCAAATTATCAATGCGCAAAGTGGCGAACTACTCTTTGAGCGTAGGATAAACCCCGAAATGCTGCCCTATCTTGAAAAGAAATCCCGTAAGAACGGGTTTGCTATTTTTACGTATCACGAAGATACCATTATCACCGACTCGCCTGAAAACGAGCACATACGCCGCGAAGCCGAGCTGAATGGCTTGAAGATAATTGCCGAAACCGAATTCTCGATAGCGGTGGACTTTGCCCCTTGCAAGTGCATGCTGGTAAGCGATGACGAAGAAGCCCTCGTGGGACTGGAAGACCACTGGCGCCGGAGGTTGAACGGAGCGCTGGATGTATTTCGTTCGGAACCTTATTTCCTAGAAGTGGTGCCCTGCTCCATTGATAAATCCAATACGCTGGGCGCCTTGCTTGAGAAGTTAGGTATCAACTCTGAAGAAGTCATCGCCATCGGCGACGGAGTTTGCGATGTCTCCATGATACAATCCGCCGGACTGGGTATCGCTATGGGAAACGCACAAGACTCGGTGAAGGTCTGTGCCGACCGCATCACCGCCTCCAACGATGAAGACGGCGTGGCCGAAGCCGTGGAGAAAGCGATACTTGCCGAAATCCGCCCCGCCGACGTGCCCCTGGAGCAACTCAACCAGCGTGCCCGCCATGCATTGATGGGAAATCTGGGCATACAATACACTTACGCCTCCGAAGATAGGGTAGAGGCCACCATGCCCGTGGACGAACGTACGCGCCAACCTTTCGGCATCCTGCACGGAGGTGCCAGCCTAGCATTGGCCGAAACCGTGGCCGGACTGGGTTCCATGATACTTTGCAAGCCGGACGAAATAGTGGTCGGCATGCAGGTCAGCGGAAACCATATCTCCTCCGCCCATGAGGGGGATACGGTAAGGGCTGTTGCAACTATCGTGCATAAAGGCCGCTCCTCGCATGTGTGGAATGTGGATGTGTTTACTTCCACGGCCAAGCTGGTGTCTTCGGTGCGTGTAGTCAATAGCATACTGAAAAAGGGATGATCGAAAATGAATTGGACAATGGGCCACAAGAACTACCCGTTGAATCCGTTAAGAAGAACAATACCCGGACCCTCGTAAAAAGAACACTTGCGATTGCCGGTTTAGCCTTGGTTGTATATTTTTTGTACTCCATTGTTCACCTGTTTGTTTCGCCCGACCGCAACATTCAGCAAATCTACCTGGTGCCCGAAGACGCGGCATTTATCATCCAGTCCTCGGCGCCCATCGACGATTGGGCAAAGTTCAGCGGAAGCGCAACCTGGCAATGCCTGAAGCGGGCGAAAGCCTTCGAGGACGTCACCCGGAATGTGGAAACGCTCGACACCGTGGTCCGAAGCAATAAAATGTTGTTATCGCTTGTGGGCAAACGGGATATGCTCATCTCGATCCATAAGGTCCGTGCCCGCGATTGGGATTTCCTGATTGTGCTGGACATGCAAAAGGCCTCCAAGATGGACTTGTTGAAGGATCAGCTTGAAACGGTGCTCACCATGGCGGGCAGTTCCGTAACCAACCGGATGCACAACGGGATTAACATCCTCGAAATGCGCGATCCGGATACACGCGATATTTTTTATTGCGCCTTCGTGGACAACCATTTCGTAGGTTCCTATACCTCCAAACTTGTAGAATCGGCCATCGACTCACGCAACAAGCCCAAAATCGGTCTCGATCATTCTTTTATCGAAGCCGAAAAACTGGTGTCCGGCAAAGGACTTGTCCGCGTTTTTATCAATTATGCACGCCTGCCCCAATTCCTGAATATTTATCTGGGAACCGGAAACGAGTACATCGATATGTTCAGCAATTCCATGGATTTTGCCGGACTCTATTTCAATACCGACCACAAACGGATGGAGGTGAAAGGATATACCTTGCGGAAAGACACCGTCGATCCGTACATCATGGCCTTGCTGAACTCGGGTAAGCACCGGATGAAAGCACACGAAATCCTGTCCAGCCGGACGGCACTCTATACCAACATCGGTTTCAGCAATCCGGTGACTTTTGTAAAGGAACTGGAGAATGCACTCGCGGTCCACGATCCGCAATGGTGCGAATCTTATAGGAGTTCCCGGAAGAAGATTGAAAGCCTGTTCGACATCTCTCTGGAAGAAAACTTCCTGAGCTGGATGTCGGGAGAATTTGCCATCACCCAATCCGAACCGGGGCTGTTGGGGCACGATCCGGAACTGATTCTGGCCATCGGCACCAAAAGCATCAAGGACGCCCGTAAGAATATGGAGTTTATAGAAAAAAAGCTCAGGCGGCGCACCCCGCTCCGGATAAAGACGGTTGATTATAAGGGATTTGAAATCAACTATGTGGAAATGAAAGGCTTCTTCCGTTTGTTCTTCGGAGGGCTGTTTGACAAGTTCGAAAAACCCTATTACACGTACGTGGACGATTATGTGGTGTTTAGCAACAAAGCCTCGTCTCTGCTCTCATTTATAGAAGATTACGATCAGAAGAACCTGTTGAAGGATAATCCGGGCTTTAAAAATGCCTTCTCGTACCTGAATTCGAGCTCTACCGTTTTCTTATATACGGATGTACATAAGTTTTATTACCAGTTGAAGCCTATGATGAATGCCGTTACGTGGGGAGAGATACAATCGGACAAGGACATTGTCTACTCATTTCCCTATTGGACCATGCAGATTACGGGAGACGGCCAGTCCGCCTCGTTGCAATGCGTGATGGACTATAAACTTTATCAACCGGAAGAAGAGGCCGTAGCGGTGGTAGTGGACGATGAAGCCGACGAAGTAATGAACGAAGATGCCGAAACGGAGAAGGAGCAAATGAGTGAGTTGCAACGTTTCTATGTTGAGAAATTTGAGGGCAACGTCTTGCGGGAGTTTTATCCCGAAGGAGCGCTGAAGAGTGAAGCGGAAGTGAAGGATGGAAAGCGCCACGGACGCTATCGCGAATATTATGAGAACGGCAAACTGAAACTCCGCGGAAAATACGGAGATAACATACCCAAGGGCACATGGAAGTACTATACGGAGGAGGGAGAGTTTGAACGGAAAGAGAAGTATTAAAAAAGAGAAAAACAATGCTTGCATATACCTATATTGAACACGGAAAATTTGAACTTATAGAAAAACCGAAACCCGGGTTGAAAGACCCCCGAGACGCCATTGTCCGCGTGACGCTCGGTAGCATCTGCACCAGCGATTTGCACATCAAGCACGGTAGCGTGCCGCGTGCCTTGCCCGGAACCACGGTGGGGCACGAAATGGTAGGCATCGTGGAGCAAGTGGGCGCGGACGTCACTTCCATCAGGCCCGGCGACAGGGTTACGGTGAACGTAGAAACCTTTTGTGGAGAATGCTTCTTTTGCCGACACGGATATGTGAACAATTGCACCGATGCCAATGGTGGTTGGGCACTGGGTTGCCGCATCGACGGAGGTCAGGCCGAGTACGTCCGCGTGCCTTATGCCGACCAGGGACTGAACCGTATTCCGGATGCGGTGAGCGACGAACAAGCGCTCTTTGTGGGCGACGTGCTTGCCACGGGCTTTTGGGCGGCTCGCATATCGGAGATTACCGAAAAGGATACGGTGCTCATCATCGGCGCCGGCCCTACCGGAATCTGCACCCTGCTTTGCGTGATGCTCAAGCACCCCCGCCGCATCATTGTTTGCGAGAAATCTCCTGAAAGAATACGCCTTGTGCGTAAACATTATCCGGACGTACAGGTGGTGGAACCGGAGGATTGCCGGGAGATTGTGTTGCGGAGTAGCGATCATGGCGGAGCCGACGTCGTGCTCGAAGTGGCAGGAACCGACGACACCTTCCGTCTGGCGTGGGAGTGTGCACGCCCCAATGCCATCGTCACCGTGGTGGCCCTCTACGATCATCCCCAGGTGCTTCCCTTGCCCGATATGTACGGAAAAAACCTGACCTTCAAGACCGGTGGCGTGGACGGGTGCGATTGCGCTGAGATACTTCGCCTGATCGAAGAAGGCAAGATAGACACCACGCCGCTTATCACACACCGCTTCCCGTTGAATGAGATTGAGGAGGCTTACCGGATTTATGAAAATAAACTGGACGGGGTGATGAAAGTTGCGGTGTCTGAAAGAGAAAGAAAGGAATAAGAGAGTGATAGGGTGGTAAAAGTGGTAAAGGTGATAGGGCGATAAAGTAGCTGCGCTATATATCACAGAGCGTTATCCCACTATCACCTTACCACTTTTACCACGCTTTGTTCATAACCATATTAAAAAGAATACAGCCTTATGCCCATTATTGAAATATCCTCCTTGTCGCACCCCGGAATCGAGGTGTTCTCCACCCTCACCGAGGCCCAGTTGCGCAACCGCATCGAGCCCGATAAAGGCCTGTTCATAGCCGAAAGCCCGAAAGTGATCCGTGTAGCATTGGATGCCGGATATGAACCTCTGGCCCTCTTGTGCGAGCAAAAACACATCACCGGTGATGCCGCTGACATCATCAGTCGTTGCGGCGACGTGCCCGTCTATACGGGCGGGCGGGAGTTGCTCGCTACGCTGACGGGCTATGTCCTGACGCGCGGAGTGTTGTGTGCCATGCGTCGCCCCGCGCCCCGCACGGTGGAAGACACATGTCGGGATGCCCGGCGCATCGTCGTCATCGACGGTGTGGTGGACACTACGAACATTGGTGCCATTTTTCGTTCGGCGGCCGCCCTCGGAATGGATGCCGTGTTGCTGACGCGTAACTCTTGCGATCCGTTGAACCGCCGTGCGGTCAGGGTGTCCATGGGTTCGGTTTTTTTGGTTCCCTGGACGTGGCTGGACGGCACTCTCAGTGATCTGGCCCGCCACGGCTTCCGCACCGCCGCCATGGCACTTACGGACGATTCTATCTCCATTGCCGATCCTGTCTTGACGTCCGAACCCCGGCTAGCCATTGTGATGGGAACGGAGGGAGAGGGGCTTCCACCCGATACGATTGCCGCGGCGGACTATGTAGTCCGTATCCCGATGGCGCATGGGGTCGATTCGCTCAATGTGGCGGTGGCGGCGGCCGTGGCGTTTTGGCAACTTAGGATTATGGATTAAAACTATTTTTGTTTGGCAGTTATATACGACTCAACACCTAGCCCTGTCGTAATAACTATTGGTTATAAAAAGTGCGCCAACTTCGGATAAGTAAGTTGGCGCACATGTTTTTTTAATCAGCTACTAAGATAGCAAATTATTTTCAAATCACAAAAAAGTTACTTCTATAATTGATATTTCATATAGTTTTTTATTTGGGCAGTAACTACTAAAGTTACACCGCCGTAGTTTGTTATAACTTTCATTTATAATAAGTGCGCCAACTAAGGCTAATTAGTTGGCGCACATGTTTTCTAAATCGACTGCTAAAATAGGTATTATTTCTCTAATTTCCAAATGTATTGGATTCATTTTAGAATACTTGGTAATATAATTCCTATCTGAGGGAATCAAAATTGCTCATAAATAACTCTAATTCTTGAGATATATTACAATTAAAATTGTATTTGTTCAATTCTGGCATCCCTAATGCTCTACTGGTTAAAGACTTAGCATCTTTAGCAGAAGCATACATAATAAGTATAGCACCAGTTTTATCATTTATCTGTATCATTACAGCTATTTCCATGTCTATACTGGTAAGTAATACTTGATTCTTATTCTTGTCTACAGATACGACTATATATCTTTCAGCCAAAAAGTTGGAAGTTTCTTTTCCTTTAAATATATCGGTAGCAAGTATAACGGCATATAATCCGTTATTTTTAAACATATAATCATAGTAATCAATAACGTTTTTGCCAATATATACTAAGTTATTAGCATCTGTTTTTGATGATAGTGTATATCCTGACATTGCATTTTTTACTTCATTCATAGAAGCACCAAACTTTAGATATGGTTCTTCGTATGTAGTATAGTTAGGATTTACAGTCACTTTGCATATATCTCCGTTAGCTTTAATGTTAGTAATCCCAACCCTATTTGCTGTAACTTTGCCGTTGTTATCTACTTCGGCTATTAATGGCTGGTCGGAATTCCAAGTACATTCGCCACCATCATAAGACAGTGCTATTGATTGTCCTACTTTCAAGGAAACTTCTTTTTGAGATAAGCCACTATTGCCTTCATCATCTTTAGAACATGCGGAGAACGTTAAAAACATTGCTGTAAGTAACAGCGTCATACTCAGAAACTTTTTCATAACTACATTTTTTTATGGTTAATACTAAAATAACTCATCTTATCCAGCAGTAACCATACGCATAGACACAAAAAAAGCGTAGAACCACTGCCTAACGCCATCGGAGACTACCACATCTCACCTACTAATAGACAGTGCTCTACGCCAATGCTGGCGTATAAACGCAATCCACCCATTAGTAGGTTTAGAATAGCCTTATTTGCTGTCAATGTGGTAGTTCGATGGCGGTTAGGCTATAATATGTAAAAAGCGTACCATCTATTCAATGATACGCTGCAAATATAAGAATAACTTCATAAAGTTCAAACCATTAATTATCTTTCTTTTCTTCCTCTTCTTTTGAATTGTCTTTAGGTGGTGGTACATCTTTAGTTTCAAGATGCGCCATCTTTCGGAGCAATTCATCGAACTGTTCTTTAGGGACAGAAAAATCAAATTCAAATCTTATTGATTTAATGTCTTTTATATCTATTTCTTTCTCTTTTTTCTTTTTTCCCATAACTAAGCTACATTGCGCAAAAGTAAATTAAATCTTTGAGAATCGCTAAAATTCCGGGTGTTAAACCGGAAAATATATTCATCAATATACCTCTGCATATATTTCTTGCTTACATGATAGTATATTCCAAATATCATCCTCTTGAAGTGCGACCAAACGTTTTCGATTCCGTTGGTACTTACAACTATAATTTCTCCTTCATCGGTGGCGTATGTTGTGCCATAAAAGTGTTTACTATGATCTACATCCCTTTGTTCATAATCAATATTAATTCCCGGATAGCCCGCCCCATCTGTGTAGACAACACTCCCTTCCGTCACATATTCATTTACAATAGAAAGTAATGTAGCTCCATAAATATTGGGAACGACCTTAGCTATCACTTTACCACCTCTCTCCAATATGCCAAATACGGGAACTTTGTCTTTATAAGCTCTACCTTGACATCTCTCCACTTTCTTATCCTTATGCCTATTTTTGTTCTTTCCACCCACAAATGCTTCATCAATTTCGACTTCACCAGATAAAGTTTGATTATTCTCCATTTCCATATACTGTCTAATCTTATGGAGCATATTCCACGCTGTCTTTTGAGTTATACCTAAATCTCTTGCTAATTGGCATGATGAAACGCCTCTCTTATGTGATAAGAATAACATCATTGTATAGAACCAAGCTCTCATCGGTATTTTAGTATTGGCAAACGCAGTTCCAGTCTTAACATCAAAGTATCGTCCGGTATTCTTGCACTTATACTTGCCATTGGAACATTTGTACACCTTAGAAGTAGGGTCATACGGTGAAACGACTTTACCATCCCATCGCATCTTCTCAAAATACTTGATGCAACTTTCTTCATCTGGAAAATTCTCAGATAGAGTTAAAAGAGTAAATGTTGTCTTCATAATGTCTATCTTTTAGTCTGCCTAAATATACTAATTTTCAATCATATATCCAAGCTAAATGGAAGATATTTCCAACAGTAATTCTACAAGAATGCTAAAGAACATCCTTGTAGAACATACTCTTCCTGTTTACGCTTATAAACTATAAACAGTACATTTGCCAGAAGTATTAACCATTAAAATCGACAAAAAAATGAACGACAAATTGTATTGCCAGAGATGTAAAACAGAACGAGAATTTGTTATTAGAAAAGTTAGACTAAGAGTGGAAGAGTTTTCTAAAGATGATACCGAAGAAGTACCAATTATATGTTGTTCAGATTGTGGAACTCCTATAGGTACTTGTAATATTTCAAACGATGAAGAGACTAAAGTTAATTTCTATATTTGTCATACCTGTTAAAATAATAATCACAGAAATCTTTTTTATTATTACTGATCAATTCATCTCTAAATTCTTCATCAGACATAGGTATTAATTCATCATTAGAATTGTATATGCGATATTTTCTCATATACAATTCTATACCTTTACATACGCACTTCGCTAGGAAGTTTTCAATTTTCTTTTTCATAATCTTTGTTTTTAATTGTTATTATTACTTTTCGTTATGACCCGACTGTTTAGTGTCGGGTCGTATATAAGTGCCTTTTGTTTTAATTTCGATATGGATAATCTTCAGATGTATAAAGAATTACTTGCGGATAAATATTTCTAAGGAAGGAATTCCATGTGGCTGTTGGATGTGTAGAGAGGAAGAGTATGACCGTAAGGAATATAAAAGAGAAACTTGGTGCATTATCAAAGAATGAGCCAATAGATTAAAATACCATTCCTCGCTCTTTCTATAAGCGTGAAATGGTATTTTGTTATTCAGTGCGTAATGTTGAGAATTCTTGTTTTTTAATTGATAATTTATTACAGATTACTTACCGATGCAGCATATTTACATCACTGATTATCAGTGACAATTCATTTTAATCGGTACAACCTCTGTTTTGACAAATACACAGAATGTAGGGACA
>ERZ837910.5104-NODE-5104-length-12145-cov-3.233995_pt1 | contig 12145 bp, 9 predicted proteins | sample MGYA00519940_ERZ837910 | MGnify/ENA primary metagenome ERZ837910 (study PRJEB31850, sample SAMEA3708825) | human gut metagenome | biome: human gut; feature: human-associated habitat; material: faeces | place: China | collected 2014 ... | reverse complement strand
ACTCGCCGCGGTATTTCGCGCCCGCGATCAGCGCGCCCATGTCGAGCGAGAAGATGGTGCGGTCCTTCAGCCCCTCGGGCACGTCGCCGCGCACGATACGCTGGGCAAGGCCCTCGGCGATGGCGGTCTTGCCGACGCCCGGCTCGCCGATGAGCACAGGGTTGTTCTTGGTTTTACGCGACAGGATGCGGATGACGTTGCGGATCTCCGCGTCGCGGCCGATGACGGGGTCAAGCTCCTTGCTGCGGGCGCGCTCGACAAGGTCGGTGCCGTATTTCTTGAGCGCGTCGTAGGTCTCCTCGGGATTGTCCGAGGTCACGGGAGCGGTTTTGACCTTGCTCAGCTCGTCGGTAAAGCGGCTGCGCGTGATGCCGTGGCTCTGGAGCAGCTGCTTGACGTCGCTCGTTCCCTCGGAGAAGATGGCGAGCATCAGGTGCTCGACGGAGATATAATCGTCGTGCAGCTTCTCGGCGGTCTTTTCGGCGAGATTCAGAATTTTGCCGGTTTCCGGTGAGGCGTACACCTCGCCGCTGCCGCCGGAGACCTTCGGCAGACGCCGGATCAGCGTGTCCAGCTCGGAGAGCAGGCCGTCGCAGTCCACGCCCATCTTGCCGAAGAGCGACGCGATGAGTCCGCCGTCCTGATCGACAAGGGCATAGAGCAGATGCTCGGGGGTCAGATATTGGTTGCCGTTCTCCTGCGCCATGCTCTGCGCGGTCTTGACGGCGTCCAGCGTTTTCTGGGTATATTTTTCAGCGTTCATATAAATTCACCTCTATTGACAAAACTGCAAATCGCTTAAATCAGAAGCCCGCGGCCCCGCAGGTCGCCGCGGTAGGCCAGCTCCACGTCCTTGGCGCTCAGATCGCCGCTCAGATAGCCCTTGAGCAGGCGGTCGAAGAGCTGCACATAGGCGCTGATGGCGCCGGCGATGTCCTCCGCCGAGCGGGCGTGTCCGCGCGGCATGGCGAGCGGACGGACGAAGCGCCCGTCGTAGAGCGAACAGGCGATCGTGCCGCCGAGCGCCGGCGCGAGACAGACATTCTCGATACGCGCCCACAGACGGAAGAAGTCCGTCAGCGCGGCGATCAGCTCCGCCGACTGCGTGCGGAACACGACGTTGAGCGTGCCCAGCGTATCCTCGCCGCCGCCGAGATCGACCTCATACTTGACCGTCGGACGGTACTTGTAGGCGAGGCTCGATTTGAGCGACATGGACTGCGAGTTCGGTGCGAAAAACGGCACCAGCTCGCGCGAGGGGGAAACGAGCGCCTCGATGGCCTCGAAAATATCGTTGATCCTGCGCTCCGGCGTGGGGACGGAGACGTACTCGGACAGGATGCGGTTTACCAGCGCCGAGCGGTTCGTGCCCAGCCGGTGCGCCAGCGCGTCGACCTCCCGCACCACCTCGTCCGAGAGCGTCAGGCTGTATAGATTCTTTTTCATCATGCACCTCCTTACCGGGTTTTCCTTGCTGTACCGTATCATAGCACAGCAAAAATTTTTGTCAATAGATTTATATAAATATTTTAGCGGATTATAGAAATGTTTACACGGAGTTCGTTTTCTGCCTTCATAAAAGAGAATTCAAGATATTCAACGCCACGTCAAGATGGGCAAGGTCAATGCCGGGGTAGTTGACCACCAGCGTGTGCGGTTTTGCCGCGTCGGGTGACAGGGCAAAGTCCGAGAGGAACGAGAGCCGCACGCCGCGCCCCTCGGCGTCGGCACGCAGCACATGGTCGGTGCATTTCGTGTCGATCGTCAGAAGGAAGTGCAGCCCCGCGTCCTCACCGGACACCCGGCAGTGCTCGCCGAACGGGCTTTGCAGAATGGTGTCGATGACCGCGTCGCGCTGCGCGCGGTAGGACTTGCGCATCCGGTTGATGTGCGCTTCAAAATACCCCTCGTCCAAAAAACGCGCGAGCGTATACTGCTCCATCGCCGGCACAGTGGAGGAGTAGAAGCCGAGCTGCGCGCGGTAGCGCTCGGTCAGGCCCTTGGGCAGCACCATGTAGCTGATGCGCAGCGAGGGCGCGAGCGTGCGCGAGAAGGTGTTGACATAGATCACGCGCCCCGCGCGGTCGATGCTCTGCAGCGTGGGGATGGGGCGCAGCGTGAAGCGGAACTCGCTGTCGTAATCGTCCTCGATGATATAGCGGCCCTCCCGCGCCTCCGCCCAGCGCAGCAGGCTTTGCCGGCGGCCGATGGGCGTCACCGCGCCGGTGGGAAATTGGTGGTTCGGCGAGGTGTGCAGGATCTGTGCGCCGCTCATTTCCAGAGATTTCAGGCTCACGCCGCCCTCATCCACAAGCACGGGCGCAGTCCTTGCGCCGCCGAGCGCGTAGATGCGCGCGGCCTTGGAGTAGCCGGGGTCCTCCACGCCGTAAACGGCCTCGCGCCCGAGCAGCTGGACGATGAGGTTATAGAGGTACTCCGTGCCCGCGCCGACGACGATCTGCTCCGGCGCGGCGGAGATGCCGCGGAAGCGGTAGAGATGCTGCGCGATGGCTCTGCGCAGTGCGTCCGCGCCGTTCGGCGGCGTGGCGCGCAGCAGCGCCTCACCCTCCTCGCTCAGCACGCGGCGCATGAGCTTTGCCCACACGGAAAAGGGAAAGTCCTCCGTCCCGCTGCCGCCGGAGCTGAGATCGAGCAGCCATGAACGCTGCGGCTGCGGCGCGCTCCGGGCCGGGGCGCGCCCGGGCGCGGCGGGGTGCCGCTCCACGTCGGCGACGTAGTAGCCGCGCTTCTCGCGCGTGTAGAGATAGCCCTCCGCCTCGAGCTGGGCATAGGCGTTCTGCACCGTGATGACCGCCGTTTGCAGATGGCTTGCAAGTGAGCGCTTGCTCGGCAGCTTTTCGCCCGCCGTCAGGCGGCCCGCGAGAATGTCCTCACGGATGCAGCGGTAAAGATAATCGTAGCGCGCGAGCTTGCCGCGCCGGTCAAGATCGTAGGTGAGCATGGGCATCTCCAATCTGGATCTATGAAAATATATTGATTTGATGCTTTTATTAAGTCCAATTCTGATTAAAATACAGACCAAGCAGAAATGCAAGACTTTTTTGGAGATGATTTTTATGACGGATATGAAATTGCGTAAGCTGGTCCTCGCGGCGCTGTTCGCCGCCCTCTGCACCGTGATGACGATGGTCATCCAGGTGCCCTCGCCCATGCAGGGCTACGTCAACCTCGGCGACTGCGCCGTGCTGCTCTCGGCGTGGGTGCTGGGGCCGTGGTACGGCGGCGCGGCGGCGGGCCTCGGCTCGATGCTCGCCGACCTGCTGAGCTATCCGCACTATGCCCCCGGCACGCTCGTCATCAAGTTCACGATGGCGGTCGCCGCGGCGTATATTTTTGAGGCCATGCGGGAGCGCAGCGGCAAGCTGGCGGCGCAGCTCATCGGCGGCGCGGCGGCGGAGATCATCATGGTCCTCGGCTACTTCGGCTATGCGAGCCTGTGGCTCGGCAAGGGTCTGGCCGCGGCGGCGTCCATTCCCGGCAACCTCGTGCAGGGCGTGTTCGGCATTGCCGCCGGCATCGCGGTCTACGCGGTGCTCGACCGCAGCCACGTTCTCGCCCGCGCCTGATTTTGGATTGCATTGCGGCCTTGTTCATGGTATCCTGTTGAGGAAACATAGATCCCCTTGCAGGAGGTCCGCCATGAAGATCAAGGTCGTGGATATGCCCTACGAGCAGGCGCTCGCGCAGCCGAGAGAAAAGCACACGCCGCCGCGCCGTCCGTCCATGCTGTTCCGCACGCTCCTGCGCGCGCTGTCCGCGCCTGACCTGCGCGCGACGCATTTTCGCTGTGACCGCGTGGGTATGGAGCGGCTCGGCCCCGACGAGCCCTGTCTCGTTCTGATGAATCACTCCTGCTTTCTGGACCTGAAGATCGCTGCGGCGGTGCTCTACCCGCGCCCCTTCAACATCGTCTGCACGTCGGACGGCTTTGTGGGCAAGGCGGGACTGATGCGCGCGCTCGGCTGCATCCCCACGCGGAAGTTTCAGCCGGACACCGCGCTCGTGCGCGATATGCTCTACGCGGTGAAGAAGCTCAAAAGCTCCATCCTCCTCTATCCCGAGGCGAGCTACAGCTTCGACGGCACGGCCACGCCGCTGCCGGAGAGCCTCGGCAAGTGCGTCAAGGCGCTCGGCGTGCCGGTCGTGCTGCTGCGTACCTGCGGCGCGTTCGCGCGCGACCCGCTCTACAACGGACTGCAGAACCGCAGGGTCGACGTCTCCGCGGAACTGCGCTATCTGCTCTCGCCCGAGGAGGCCGCGGAAAAGAGCGCGGATGAGATCAACGCGCTGCTCGCGGATGAATTTTCCTTTGATAACTTCCGCTGGCAGCAGGAAAATGGCGTCGTCGTGAACGAGCCGTTCCGCGCCGACGGTCTCAACCGCGTGCTCTACAAATGCCCGCACTGCGGCACCGAGGGCGAAACGGAGGGCCGCGGCACGGAGCTTATCTGCCGCGACTGCGGCGTGCGCTACCGTCTGACGGAGCTGGGCGCGCTCGAATGTGAGAACGCTGAGGCGAAATTCACCCATGTTCCCGACTGGTATGCGTGGGAACGCGCGTGCGTGCGCGAGGAGCTGGAGCAGGGCAGCTATCTGCTCGACGCTCCGGTGAGCATCTGCGTGATGGTCAACTTCCGGCAGATCTGCCGCGTCGGCGAGGGCCGCCTGCGCCACGATGTGAACGGCTTCCGCCTCACGGGCTGCGGCGGAAAATTGGACTTCACGCAGAAGCCCGAGACCAGCTACAGTCTCTACGCTGACTACTTCTGGTATGAGCTGGGCGACATGATCTGCATCGGCGACCGCGACGTGCTCTACTACTGCTTCCCGCAGGGGAAGGGCGATGTGGTCGCCAAGACGCGGCTCGCTGCCGAGGAGCTCTACAAGCTCAAACGCGCCGAAAGGGCCGCGAAAAACGGCTGATGCAACCGTCCGTTGCGCAAATCCCGAGAGCTTTTCTTGCCTGCCACCGCAGAATGCGCTACGATGGGGACAGAAAACAGAAAGGAGAGCGGCGGTGAGCTTTCAGGAAAATCTGATCCGTGCGCGCAAGGCGCGCGGTATGACGCAGGAGGAGCTGGCGGCAAGGCTGAGCATCTCGCGGCAGGCGGTGAGCAAGTGGGAGACAGGGGAATCGCTCCCCGACCTCTATAAGCTCGCGGCGCTCGCCGACGAGCTGGGCGTGAGCACGGACGAGCTGTGCGGCCGCGAAGCGGCTTTATGCGGCGAGGTACCCGCAACGGCTTTCGCGGGGGATGCTGCCGAGAGAGAAGCCTTTGCGGAGGAGATCCGGAGGATCGCAAAGCAGAACAGATCTCTGCGCTGCGTCGTAGGCATACTGGTGCTGATTTGCGGCGTGCTGACCATGCTGTCGGGATACCGTTCACTCCAAAACAGCAAGGCACCGAGCAATGAAATAACGACGCCCGCACCCCTGCCGGACACGATCACCATCAGCGGGCTGACGCTCGACATCGATGGTATTGCGTTGGTATTCCGCTTTGTCCCCAGCGTCAGCGGCGAGGGCTACGAGTGGTCGGCGAGCTGCGCGCCGGACAACAACGGTCTGACCTCCGTTGAAATGACAACGGACGGCGGCATCTGCACCGTGCGGCTTTTGAATGTTTCGCAGTACGACGGCGTTACGCTTTCCGCCACCGTGACGAACGGGACGGAGAGCCGCAGCATCTGTCTTGCCACAGACATCCGCGTCGGGGAAAACAGCATCTCCTGGGACCCTCAGGTGTAGTGCCCCGACAGACAATCAAACAGACCATGCCGGACGGCTGCCCTTCGGGGCAGCTGTTTTTTGGCTCCGCACCACCGCACGGCCTCGCGCATACCCTGACAAAGGGAGAGGAAGTGGCCCCGATGCGGATGACACTTGACGCGCTGCCGGTCGGCGCGAGCGCCGTAGTGACGGCGCTGCGCTCCACCGGTGCACAGCGCCGCCGGATGCTCGACCTCGGCTTCGTGCCGGGCTCGTGCGTCCGCGCTCTGCACGTTTCCCCGTGGAGCGACCCGGTCGCCTACGGTGTGCGCGGCGCGGTCATCGCGCTGCGGCGCGAGGACGCGGGCGGCGTGCAGATCGAAATGCTTTGATTTTTCAGGAGGGATCGCCCCATGCCGAACGAGGCGCACATCATTGCTCTGGCGGGAAACCCGAACGTGGGAAAATCCACCGTGTTCAACACCCTCACCGGGCTGCGGCAGCACACGGGCAACTGGCCGGGGAAAACCGTCGCCGCGGCGCGCGGCGATCTTACATACGGCGGCGAGCGCTTCACGCTCGTCGATCTGCCGGGGACGTACTCGCTGTTTCCCAACTCCGCCGAGGAGGAGATCGCGCGGGACTATCTCTGCTCCGGCGAGGCGGAGGCCGTGCTCATTTTGGCGGATGCGACCTGTCTGGAGCGCAGCCTGAACCTCGTGCTGCAAACCCTCGAGGCGGCGGACATTCCCGCGGTCGTGTGCGTGAATCTGTTGGACGAAGCGGCGAAGAAGGGCATCGTGCTCGACCTGCCCGCGCTCTCCCGCGCGCTCGGCGTGCCGGTCGTCGGCACGGCAGCGAGCTGCGGAGAGGGGCTGGACGAACTGCGCGCGGCGCTGGCCGCCGCCGTCCGCGAAAAGCCTCGGCGGAGAGAGACGGTGGTCGAATATCCCCGCGCGGTCGAGCGCGCGGTGCGCGTGCTGGAGCCGGCGCTCGCGCCGTTCGCGCGGGAGCAGAGCCGCTTCTACGCGCTGCGGCTGCTGGAGGACGACGCCCTGTTCTTCGCCCGCTTCGGCGCCGATCTGCCTGCCCTGGCGGCGGAGCGCATCGGGGAGGTCTGCGTCCGCGCCCGCGCCGAGCTGGGGGAGCTGACCGGCGACGCCCTGCGCGACACGCTGGTGGGTGCGCTCTCCGCCCGCGCCACGGAGCTGGTGCGGCTGTGCGAGCGGCGGGACGAGACCGCCGCGCAGCGGCGTGACCGGCGGCTCGACCGCCTGCTTACCTCCCGCGCGACGGGCATCCCCGTAATGCTTGCGCTCTTCGGGACGATCTTATGGCTGACGGTCGAGGGCGCGAATGTGCCGTCACAACTGCTCTCGCGGCTGCTGTTCTCGGCGCAGGAGCCGCTGCGGGGGCTTCTCGCCTTCCTGCCGCCGTTCTGGCGCGGCGCGCTGGTGGACGGAATGTACCGCACGCTTGCGTGGGTCGTATCAGTGATGCTGCCGCCGATGGCGATCTTCTTCCCGCTCTTTACGCTGCTCGAGGACGTGGGCTATCTGCCGCGCGTGGCGTTCGTGCTCGACCGCTGCTTCGCCCGCGCCGGGGCGCACGGGCGGCAGAGCCTGACGATGTGCATGGGTCTCGGCTGCAACGCCTGCGGCGTGACGGGCTGCCGCATCATCGACTCGCCGCGCGAGCGGCTCATCGCGATGCTGACGAACAGCCTTGTGCCGTGCAACGGGCGCTTTCCGCTGCTCATCACGCTTTTGACCGCGTTCCTTTCCGGAGAAGCCATGCTCGGTGCAAGCGCAGGACTGCTCGCGTCGCTGGTGCTCGCCGTGTGCGTGACGCTGCTCGTCTCGCGCCTTCTGTCCGCCACGCTGCTGCGCGGCGAAGGCTCCGCCTTCTCCCTCGAGCTGCCGCCCTACCGCCGTCCGCGCGTGGGGCAGGTGCTGGTGCGCTCGCTTCTGGATCGGACGGTATTCGTTCTCGGCCGCGCGGTGACGGTCGCCGCGCCCGCGGGCCTGCTCATCTATCTGATGGGGAACTGCACCGTGGGAGATACCACGCTGCTCGCGCACGGTGCGGCGGCGCTCGATCCGCTGGGGCGCGCGCTGGGGCTGGACGGCATGATCCTGCTTGCCTTCCTGCTCGGCTTTCCGGCGAATGAGATCGTGCTGCCGATCCTGCTCATGGGCTACTCCTCGGCGGGAACGCTGGTGGACGGCGCGTCGCTCGCGGAGCTCAAGACCATGCTGCTGGCGAACGGCTGGACGGGAACGACCGCGCTTTGTATGCTGCTCTTCTCGCTGTTCCACTTCCCCTGCGGCACGACCACGCTCACGCTCGCGCGGGAATCGAAGAGCCTGAAATGGACGCTCGTCGGCGTCGCGCTGCCAACGGCGGTGGGCATGACGGTCTGCTTTGCCGTGCATCTGGCGGTGACGTGGCTGAAAATATGAATACAAAATGTATTATTGCCTATGAATTATACGATTTGTCGCCGAAAATCGACAAAAAGAGACGCGAGCCGTCGGCTCGCGCCTCTTTTCTCTTATGCTGTCACGGCTCGCGGACGGCGCCGCCGGAAATGGTGACCTTGCCGTTTTCGGCGGTCAGACCCGCTTCTCCGCCGGGAACGATGACGGTGCCGCCGGTGATGACGATGTCGCCCTCACCGAGCCACAGTCCGTGCTCAAACGAGACCGTTCCACCGCTGATACGGACCTCGCCGCGGTCGATGCTCGCGTCGCCCGCGAGCGTCAGCTCGCCGCCGGTGACGGTGAGCGCGGCATTTTGCAGCCAGAATTCACCGTCCGCCGTAAGGCTGCCGCTCTCCACGAGCAGCGTGCCCTTCTCCTCGGCATTGCTGCCCATGTGCAGCGCGCCGCAGCGGACGTCCGTGCCGTCCTGCACGGCGAGGATGGGCGCGCGGACGCTGCCCCATGCCCAAACGTTCAGCTCGCCTGCGGCGAGCGAACCGCCGCCCGTGAAGAGCAGACCCGTTCCGCCGAGAGTCCCGTCGACTTTGTTTTCACCGAGGACACGCAGGTGCGCTCCGCCCCACGGCAGCAGCTCGGGCGCGTGAGCGTTCTCCAGCGTCAGCGTACCGGCGAACCAGTCGTTTTCATAGGGACCGGCGACCGTCAACGCATCCCACACCGCGCCGGGGACCGTACCCGCCCAATCCGGACTGTAGTCCGTCTGGTAATAGCCCGCGCCATAAACGCCGCGATAGGCGGAGCCATCCGAGCCGTCCCACAGGACGGCGCCATAGTCGTTGACCGCCGCGCCGGAAAAGCTCTGTGCGGAAAAAACGCCCGCGCCGCCCTCGACGGTCGAGCCCTCGGCAAGGCCACCCGCAAGGTGCGCCGTGCCGCCGGAGAGAATGAATTCCGCCTTCTGCTCTGCCGCGCCGAGGAGCGTCGTACCGCCGCGGAACACCGCGCGCTTCAGCTCCTGCACGGAGCCCTGCACGCTGAGCGTGCCGCCGGCGTTGACGAGCATACCGTTGCTGAGCCAAAGCATATCGGTGCAGAGTGTACCGCCGAGCACGGCGAGCGCGGGCACGTCGACTGTATTCGGAGCGGCGAGACGAATGTCGTCGCAACGCAGCGTCACATCGCCGTCAAGCACCAGCGAGGGAATGGGGAGGTCCCCCCCGCCGCAGTCGAGGGCGGCGGCATTGGAGACCGTCAGCGTACCGCCGCCGGTGACAAGCACGCAGTCAAAGCCCTCGAAGCAGGCGTACTCCGTGCCGCCGCCGTCCACGGTGCAGTCGCCGGAGATGTTCAGACGGAGGATGCCGCCGTCCGGCGCGGTGAGGTTCGGGAGGGTGCAGTCTGCTGCGGAGACGGTGAAGGCGTGGTACAGCTCGCCGTTCCACGCGAGCTGACCGTAGGAGCCCTCCTGCTTCGCCCTGCCACCGGAGAAATCGGCAAGCGTGACGCCCTCATCGGCAAGCTTGCCCTCCTGAATGAGATCGGTGTACGTTCCGTCCGGCAGGCGGACGGCGAGGTAATCGCATACGCCCTCGTCGGCGCGGGAGGCAAGCGGGAGAGAGCTGCTCTTATCCGCCGCGCCCGAGGTCTCGGCGAGGTCGAACCACAGGCGGCAGACCTCGGGCAGATCCTCGGCGCGCAGCCCCTCCTCGACCAGGATCTCGTCGTTCGGCGTCGGCAGTGTCACGGCGTCGCCCGGCGTAGCGGGCGTGCCGCAGGCGGTGAGCAGGAGCAGCAGGGACAGGAGCAGCGCAGACAGCTTTTTCATGGCGGCGTCCTCCAAAACAGATTTGCGGGGCGGTCCTTACTTCATCAGCTCTGCGACCAGATCGGTGTATTCGCTCGGGTCCTCAAGCGGCAGGCCTGCGATGAGAAGCGCCTGATCGTAGAGGATCTTTGCGTACAGCTCCGCCTTGGCGCGGTCGGAGGTCATGGCGGCCTCCATCGCCTGCACGGCGGGATGGTCGGTGTTCAGCTCCAGAATGCGGTCGGCCTTGACGGGGGTGGGCATCTGGAAGTTCTTGAAGTATTTCTCCATCTCAAAGCTGAAGCCCTCGCCCGCAGTCATGCACACGGGATGCGTCTTGAGACGGCGGGAAGCGCGGGCCTCCTTGATCTTATCGCCGAGCGTCTCTTTGACGAACTGCATCAGCTCCGGCTTTTCGTCGAGGACCTTTTCCTCCTCATCGCCGAGGTCCAGCTCGCCGTCGACGATGGAGCGGAACTCCTTGTCGGCATACTTGCCCAGCATTTGCAGAACGAATTCGTCCGTTTCACCGGTGAGGTAGAGGATCTCGTAGTTCTTGTCCTTCAGCAGCTCGGTCTGCGGCAGGTGGTCAATGGCGGAGACGTTCTCGCCCGCGGCGTAGTAGATGTACTTCTGGCTCTCCGGCATCCGGTCGACGTACTCGCGCAGGGTGACGAGCTTCTTCTCCGTCGAGGAGTAGAAGAGCAGCAGATCCTGCAGCGCCTCCTTGCGGCTCAGCCCGTCCGGCCCGGCAATGCCGAAGCCGATGGCGCGGCCGAAGTTCTCGTAGAATTTTTCGTAGCCCTCGCGGTCGTCGCGCAGCAGCTTTTCGAGATCGGCGCGGAGCTTCTTCTCCAGACTGTTCCCGATGACCTTGAGCTGACGGTCGTGCTGCAGCAGCTCGCGCGAGATGTTCAGGCTCAGGTCGGGGGAGTCCACCACGCCGCGCACGAAGCGCAGATAATCCGGCAGCAGCGCGTCGCAGTGATCCATGATCATCACGCCCGCAGAGTAGAGCTGCAGACCCTTTTCGTAGCCCTCGCTGTAGAAGTCCATCGGCCGCTGCGAGGGAATGAACAGCAGCGCCTTATAGGTCACGGCGCCCTCAACGCTCGCGGTGATGACGCGCTGCGGCTTGTCGAAGGCATGGGCGATGGACTGGTAGAACTTCTCGTACTCCTCGTCCGTCACCTCGCCGCGCGGACGCTGCCAGAGCGGCACCATGGAGTTGACCGTCGTCATCTCGTCCACATACTCGTACTCGGGCTTTTCGGGGTCGCTGCCCTCCTTGACCCTGCGCGTCGGGCGCAGCATACGGATGGGGTAGCGGATGTAGTCGGAATATTTTTTCACCAGCTCATAGAGCCGATAGCCGTCGAGGTACTCGGAATATTTCTCCTCGTCCGTGTCCGCCTTGAGGTGCATGATGACGTCGGTGCCGACGCTGTCCTTCTCACATTCGGCGACGGTGTAGCCGTCCGCGCCGGAGGACTGCCAGCGGTAGGCGGTCTCCGCGCCGTACTTCTTCGTGACGACCGTAATCTCGTCCGCGACCATGAACGCGGAGTAGAAGCCCACGCCGAACTGACCGATGATGTCGATGTCCTCCTTCTGCTCGGCCTCCTGACGGAATTTGTACGAGCCGGACGAGGCGATGACGCCGAGGTTGTTCTCCAGCTCGTCCTTGTCCATGCCGATGCCGTTGTCGCTCACGGTCAGCGTGCGCGCGTCCTTATCTGCGGTGATCTCGATTTTGAAATCGCCGCGGTCAAGGCCGACCTTATCGTCGGTCAGCGAGAGGTAGCAGAGCTTGTCGATGGCGTCGCTCGCGTTGGAGATGATCTCGCGCAGGAAGATCTCCTTGTGGGTGTAGATGGAGTTGATCATCAGGTCGAGCAGACGCTTGGATTCTGCCTTGAATTGTTTCTTTGCCATAAAGCGGCATCTCCTTTGGTGATATATTTGTGCTGATTATAGCACAGAACCGCAAGGGTTTGTTATCTATTTTTGAATTTTTTCGTTTCGGTTGCACGGATGTGTGCCCCGCGCCGGTCCGGCGGCACAAAAAGGGAAGGAGGTGAGGACATGAAAAAGGTTGAGCCGCAGGTACCCTTTGTGCCGTACTGGCCGGATGACCGCACGCCCCACGAGCGCGTGCTGGAGCTG
>ERZ837910.5103-NODE-5103-length-12146-cov-2.855926_pt1 | contig 12146 bp, 9 predicted proteins | sample MGYA00519940_ERZ837910 | MGnify/ENA primary metagenome ERZ837910 (study PRJEB31850, sample SAMEA3708825) | human gut metagenome | biome: human gut; feature: human-associated habitat; material: faeces | place: China | collected 2014 ... | reverse complement strand
AAATGAATAAAAGAGATGAGGAGCAGAATCAATTTTTGTATTGATTCTGCTCCTCATCTCTTTTATTATAAAGTAGAACATTTACTGAATGCCTTTTCCGGAAGAAGAACTCCCTAATAAACTTTTACTATACTCCCTTTCTTCTCTTTCTCAATTTCCATTCAAAAAGGAGAGATAATACTTAGAATATCAACAAGCCCTCAACGAAACTTCAGAATCTGTGTGCAATTTCAGAAGTTTTTGTTTTAATACATATTTATTTCATAATTTCGCCACATGTTATAATAAGATTAAGATGCTGGCAATCCGAATCACGCATACATCTATTTAATGAGAAAGCAATATATAATAATTATTCTGTTATTGTTCAGTGGTATATCAAAGTGCACTGCACAAAAAGTAGCAATAAAGACAAATCTATTCTATGGCCTGTATACCCGTACACCTAACCTTGGGGTAGAGTGGGGGCTTTCGCCACGCGGCACGCTGGAATTGGGAGGTGGATATAACTGGTTCACTCCCAATCAAACCACTTCTCATCAGAAGCTGGTACACTGGTTGTCGGTGGCGGAGTATCGTTACTGGACATGTGAGAGATTCAACGGACATTTCTGGGGAATACATGTTTTGGGAACTCAATATAATATTGCCGGGCACAAATTACCTCTTCTGTTTGGCAGCGATTCCAAACAGTTCCGATATGAAGGTTGGGGAGCGGGAGGTGGTATATCTTATGGATATCACTTCTTTCTTGGTAATCACTGGAGCTTGGAAGCCAGTATTGGGATAGGGTATGTGCGTTTACATTACGACAAATTCAAATGTGAGACTTGCGGAGAGAAAATAAAAACAGAAAACCGCAACTATTTCGGTCCGACAAAAGCGGCTATATCACTTGTATACCTTATTAAATAACACTCAATGAACAGATTTTTAATATATTGGATTTTGACCATACTACAGGTAATTCCTGTGTCCGGGGAGACTTTTCCAGAAAAGAAATGGTATATAGGAAATATACAATCAACCCCTCTTGAGCTGACTCAACAAGGAGACTCCTTACACATACGCATACTTTATGGTTTTGATGGAGTGAAGGTCAGTTCTAATCATTCCATACAATTGATTCCGGTCTTAAAAGGATCCGATATGCAAATGGAACTGCCGGAAATCTCAATAAAAGGGCGCAACAACTATCATACATCAAGGAGGAAACTCGCCTTGATGGATGAGATGGAACTTGAGCTTTACCGGTCCGAAGCTCCGTATCAGATCCTGAAAGGATTTGGAAGTGACGGAAAGCGGCAAGTAGAATATTCCGTATCCATTCCGTTTGAAACGTGGATGGAAGATGCGCGCCTGGACATCCACGAGGAAGTGATGGGCTGCTGTAAACCCGGCAAGCTGATATCCGCTTCTCCGCTTTTCAGCATGGTTGCAATGGAAAAACTCCCGGTTACGGAGACGTACCAGGCTATTCCGCATATCAGTTATGTCCAGCCTGAAGTTGAACCTGTCAAGCGCCGTGAGGTATCGTGTGAAGCATTCCTGGACTTTGTTGTGTCGAAGACCGATATAAAAGCGGATTATATGAATAACCCGGTTGAACTGAAAAAGATATCTGATATGATTGAAGAGGTAAAGGGAGATTCAAGTATAATAGTCCGTGGAATATCCGTGATAGGCTATGCTTCCCCCGAAGGCTCCTTCATCTTTAACAGACAGCTTTCCGAGGGACGTGCAAAGGCGCTTGTCCACTATCTTCTGCCTCGTTTCTCTTTTCCTGAAGAAATGTATAATGTGGAATATGGAGGTGAGAACTGGGACGGTTTGCGCAAAATGGTTGCAGAGTCCGATATGCCTGAAAAGGAAGGCATTCTTGACATTATAGACCATGTACCCGTAGCGATAAACTATAAGACCAATACCAGTCGCAAAAAGTCATTGATGCTGTACAAGCTGGGTAACCCTTACAGGTATATGCTCCGTGAATTTTATCCGCATCTGCGGAAAGCCGTTTGTAAGCTGAATTATGATGTTCAGAACTTTGATGTGGAACAGGCAAAAGAGATGTTGCGCAGCCGTCCGCAAAATCTGAGTCTGAATGAAATGTATCTGGTTGCGCTTACTTATGATAACGGGTCGCCGGAATTTATAGAGTTGTTTGAAACGGCGGTACGGATATTCCCCAATGATAAAACCGCTAACCTGAATGCAGCTTCGGCCGCACTTTCACGCGGTGACACCATTCTTGCTGAGAAATATCTGCAGAAGGCTGATACCACTGTTCTTGAATATAAAAATGCTATGGGGGTACTTCTCTTCTTAAAGGGAGATTATGAACAGGCAAAGGTATACTTGAATGAAGCTGTGGAATCAGGATTGGAGCAAGCACATCTCAATCTTAAGGAGTTGGTTAAGAAAGAAGAGAATGCCCGGTTGATAAGCAAACAGAACAATTGATTTTTTATATACCGTGATTGACAATAATCATTTTATTAACTATTATAAAACATAAACAAAATGAAAACAAGGAGTTTTCTGTTATCAGCATTGGCGGCATTAATGCTTGCAGGCTGTAGTGAGGATGCCCGTGAAGATGAGATTCCGGGTAATGTTTTGGTTGGGAAGGCATATCTGTCACTTTCGTTGCAAAGTCGGACGAGTACGCTTACAAGGGTAGATAATGTAAAAACGGAGAATGGTTCTGCTGAAGAAAGCGCGGTGAGTGACGTTACGGTTCTGTTGTTTGACGAGGATGAAGTGTGTCTTGATGTAGTAAACGTTCCTTCTGGAGACATAACTGTAGGAAATAGTGATGGAGGTACGCCTCCTACTACTGCTACAGCCAGTAAGGCTCAATTAGTTCCGGAGAAAACCAAGAAAGTATTTGTGGTTCTCAATTCTGCCAAATGGACTTTTACAAAAGAAGCCGTAGTAGGAAAAGCATGGTCTACAATCAATACTGCTATTGATGCGGTGATTGGTGATGTTGCTACTGATAGTAAGTTTGTGATGGCGAGTGCGGGTACTCCGGCTGATGGGGCATTGACACCGGTAACTGTGCATAAACCGGCAACATATACTACGAGTGATGTGGCAGCTGCAAAAAAAGCAGCAGAAGATGCTCCGGCTACCATCAATGTAGACCGGTTGAGTGCAAAAGTGCAAGTCTCGCAGGCTTCTGGTTTTACAAAGCCTACAGATTCAAATTTTACTTTCAACGGTTGGGAATTAAGTGTAACTAACAAGAGCGTGAGATTGTATAGTGACCTTGTTACTTATGATAATGCTACCCCCAGAGCTGTTTATCGTCGGGATAAGAACTATTTGGAGAGCGAACAACCTGATATTAGTGATAATAATACTAAGGAAACGAATATGGACGCAGCTTTCAATTATCTAAAAAATATTGATGATGTAAGTAAGGATATGCCTGCCGTAGCGCAAGTGGACAAAGCAAGTCTATATTGTCTTGAGAACACCATGGAGGCTAAAGCGCAACAACTGGGCTTTACGACTAAAGTGGTAGTAAAAGCCCAGTATACTCCTGCCGGTATAGCTAAAGACGCAAATTATTTCTCTTGGAAAGGAGCCTATTATACACTGGCACAACTTAAAGCTGAATATTTGAAACATCCTAATAATTCCGGGCTGAAAGTGGACCTACCCGCCTTCTTGATAAAAGCCGGGGTTATGTCACAAGCGGAATTCGATGAAGGTCAAAGCAAAAGGGATGAAATTGTCGCCAATCTTTCAGAAGGCGCTTCAGCTAATCAATTAAATGCAAAAACCGGTATCATCGGACGTTTCTGTGCCGTACGCTACTATCACGCATCTGTCTGTTATTACGACGTCTTAATCCGTCACGACCAGAATATTACAACTAAGATGGCTTTAGGCAGATACGGTGTGGTACGCAACAACTGGTATAATATTGAACTCAATAGTGTGAGCGGTCCCGGAACCCCGTGGATTCCCGATCCGTCTGATCCCGATCCTACCAATCCTACCCCCCCGGATACTGATGATGATGAAGCGGACGCTTATCTCTCTGTAAAAATCACTATCAATCCATGGACTTATTGGACACAGGGTGTTGATTTGCATTGATAAATGGGAATCGAAACGTGCATAAAGAAATACAGGATAATCCTTGCCATCTGCTTGATGGCAGGGATTACCGGTTGTGATGTTCTTCATGACGACCTCAGTCAGTGTGACCTTTTTCTTGAGTTTCGGTATGACTATAACTTAGCGAACGAAGACTGGTTTGCCGAACAGGTAGAGGAAGTCAAAGTCTTTGTGTTCGATACAAATGGAAAATACATCCGGACTTTTTCCGAAAGTGGAGACATTCTAAAGAATGCGGATTATCGGATGTTACTGCCATATCATCTGAAAGGCTGTACTGCCGTTGTATGGGCCGGAAAGACGGATAAGTTCTATTCACTTCCGGAAATGGCGGCGGGTGATCCGATAGATAAGCTGACTTTGAAGTACGAGCCGGAAAATGGTAAAAGCGGCAGTCATCTCGATGCGCTGTGGCATAGCGGCCCCCTCCAGATGTTTTCTCCGGAGAATACCGGCAACACCGAAACAGTCAGCTTGTTGCGCAACACCAACGATGTGGCAATAAGCATCACACGAGGGAGTACTTCTGTCGATATATCGGAATATGATATACAACTTGTAGGTGCGAACGGTTCCTATGACCATAAGAATAATTTTGCGGACGTAGCCGGGAACATCATTTACTATCCTTGTTCTGAAGAAGAGGATGACAAGACGCATCTCCGGGCACAGCTACATACACTCAGATTCGTTAAAGGTGCCGATATGGCTTTTTCCATAACTGAGAAATCATCCGGGAAGTCAATCGACATCGGAGGACAAGCGATAATCAACCCTATAGACTATCTGTTGATGAGCAAACCGGAGACAATGGACGGGCAGGAATACCTCGACCGCCGATATCTATGGGACATCAACATCCGTATCGGCGATAAAGCCGATAACGGTTACATCGCTTTGTGCATAACCATTAACGGCTGGACCTATTGGTTCCAACCTACAGACATATAAGCCGTTTTTTTGAAAATGAACTGTTTTGAATTAAATGATAATTTAGCTTACAAATTCTCACCACAAAATTAAACCCAAATTCTAAGGCTTTGGCGTAAAGGAATGAAAATAACTGAAAACATAAAATCTCCGGCTGTTGTCTTGCTGCTGACGATGCTTGCCCTTTTAACTTATTCTTGCGATAACGGGAATGAGCCTTCGGGGGCACGTGTTTATGAAGGCGAAAGGGTTCCGTTAAGTATCAATATGGGGACACGTAATACGACTGACAATGACGAAGCCATTATTTCAGTACGCGCAATCGTTTTCAACGACAAGGATGAACTGGTGTATAACGATGTTACTAAGGTCATAGAAAGTGATGGTAACGCATATCTTGCAAAAATCAGGGCGGCACGAGGATATAATAACATTTACATCATCTGTAATGAAACGGAGGAACTTACCGGTAAACTCAAAGCCATTGAACGGGAAAGTGATATAGAAAACGTGACATTCTCCGCCATAGGTATTACCGGCCCTCCACCCATGTATGGAAATGTGGCGGGAGCTTATGTGGAATCCCGTAGCGACGGGAAAAATGCCACGGTTACGATTGACGGGGTTAAAAAGACGGAACTTCCGGTCGAAGTAACCCGCATGGTGTCCCGTATCAGTTTCACTGCCATTAAAAATATAACCAATCCGGACGAAGATTTTACGGTGACCAACCTTACTGTTAAAGTATGCCGCATGCCGGTTGAGACTTCAATCGGAAAAGGACACGTATATGAAGGCGGTAATTGGTCGGATGAACTTACTATCTCAGGAAGTGGAACGCTTGATACCAATGGAACCTATACCATAAATGGTAATGAGTATAGCGTTCCGGCGGGTGTGGACGTCATAACAACTCCCGCTACCTATATCCCCGAGCACCTGTTAGCTGACCCAAAAAATGCCTTATTCGCCACCTATCTTAAGATTGACGCGCAATGCGTACTGAAAAATGGCAGTTCGCAAGTGCTGAATTCTATCTACTTGCTGAACATCGGCCAGGAACCTCCCGCGAACCATAACCTGACGCGCAATCATCACTATCAGATATATGCCACCATCACGGGGATGGGAGCAATGGGTATTTATGCGGAAATTGTAGCTATGGAAGAGCATGATATTACCATCAACTGGAAGCCTATTGACGGACTGGTAATTGTTAGCGACAAGGTGTCTGACTACGACCCGGCAACCGGCGCATCGAAGAATGTGAATATCTGGAATGACTATACCGTTTATTCAGGTATTCTGAAAGCATATCATGTTGAAACAGGATATAAGGATGATCTTTTCAAATACGGGAGTCTTGTAGCGATACAGAGCAAAACGGAGGGTGAGGAATTTATGCCGCCTGCCGGTGCGGGTGCACTGAATGATGTGCTTTGGCGTCCCGGTTCATACGATCCTTTAACTATCAAGGATTGGGGAGGTGTGCCTTATCTGTCAAGTGGCGGAATACCCGTAGATAATACTCCTGAACAAGTTGCATTAGGGCTGGGTGACCCGTGTAAACTTGCCGGTCTTTCCGAAGTTCAGATTAGGGATATGGGAATCGTAGATAACGGACAGTGGCACATGGCTACGCCAGAGGAATATGAGCACATTATGAAGGCAACGAATAACGAGGTAAATTCATACGGATATCTCTCGTACCACTATCTGTTGTTGCCTCATAATCGGTATAGGGATGAGGCCGGTGTTTCTAGAGGGGACAATAAATCCGGGTGGTATTGGGGTAAGGACGCTTCCGTATTTCAAATTTCGGGCGATCCGGTGTCTGCCGAATTGCAAAACGGCAAGGACAGGCAAAGCGGGTATATGGTTCGTTGTGTCCGTAATGAGATACCGGAGAGCTATATGAAAGGAGGGGATTTAAGTAGTCCTTCCTATCAGGGAACCGAAAACAACGGAAACGCTTTTTTCAGTGTCACTTCTAATATTCCTTATTGGACGGCTACCCTTATCACGGAGGGTGCGGGGGTAGGTTCGGCAACAGCTTTCGAGGATTTCTCTTTTGAACCCGGAGGTACTGCCGTACACACGACGCATGGCAGCAATACCCAAAACATCCGTGTATATGTCAAACGCAGAGAAAGTACACAATCCCGTTCATTCGGGATAAGAGTGAAAGGTTTCGGTTTGGACGGCAAAGAAAGAAGCGTACTATTCAGTATTACGCAATTGGGATATAACCTGCGTGCTACAACGGAACTAAACTAGCGTGGTGAGTTACCTCAAGAAAAAACCACTTACAACTTGACCATCCAGCTGACTCCGACTGATATCGAAATACCTGCCGGGCAGCTGTATATGGTGGTTTATTACTCAGGTCAACAGAAAGGCATCAGCAATGAAGTGGTGACCGAAAAAAATACATATAGTTATCCGATAACAATAACGATTGATGAAAACAACAGCCCGAGCGATATCGGCCTGAATGTCTACATATACTTGAAGAATGAAAGTAGTGGACTAACGTATGAAGTGGGTGGCCTGTCAATCAAACAGAAAGGAACCCAATAGAAAGGGCTCCGATAGAAAGCGGGTATAGAAACATAGATATACAAATATGAGAATAAGCATGATACATAAAATGCATTTTCAGGCACTGTTTGTCAGCATGTTGTTACTGACTCTCATGAGCTGTACACGAGATGGACTGGATGGAGACGGAACAGGAAAAGCTACCGGAAAGGTGGTTATGGTCAGCCTGAAGGTCAGTGTTCCGCCTGTTGTAGAACCTAATTCCGTGAACGGGTCTTCCGGAGTAAGAGCCCTTTCAAGGAACGGGAAGGATGCCGACTCGCCATTTACTGTTGTTCTGGAACAGAAACCGGAACAGCATGCTGCAACTACGCGGGCATCCGATGGTACGACAAAGCTGTACAACCTTTGGCTTTTTCAATTCAATGAAGACGGGTCCATAAACGGAAAACCTTATAAATTAAGCGATACGGAGGTGGCGGTTAATGACATGGTGACCATTGATGTGCCATTGGTGGTTGCCGAAAATCAGACTTTATATTTGTTGGCTTTGGGCGCTAAACTCAATGATGATATGAGTGGAGTGACCAGCCTTAGTAACCTTGAAGACAGAAGTTTTGAATATCTGACTAATGCAGGAGGGCATACCGAGTCACTTATCACCACCGACGCTGAAATACCGTTTGCCGGGAAAGTGTCGGGCGTTACTGTCGTAAACATTGATGAAGGCAAGCGTGGATTGGTGGAATACAACAAGCCAGCCGGTTTTGTGGGAGGCATTGAAATCCGGCGGTTGATGGCACGTATCACTTTACGCTATAAATTTGATGTGGAGAATTACAAGTTGCAAGGCTTGAAGTTACTGAATGTCAACAATACAATCCGGCTTACCAATCCCGACACGAACACCGACGCGGATACTTATGTCACACTCGAAATGGATAAATTGGGTGAACCTGATCCCAATGGCTTCTATTCGGCAACGTGGTATGTGGCTCAGAACCGGCAGGGAACGGTAGCGAGTATTCTGAGTGAGGATCAACGTTATTACAAGGTTGTCAATGGGACGGCATCGGGCAATGCGCCGGCATTGGGCACGCAAATAGAAGCATGGGCGTATTCCACCGCAGATGCGAGCGCCTACGCGATTTATCAGATGTATATCGGTAAAAATAACATTAACAACTTCGATGTAGACCCCAATCATTTTTATAACCTGCGCACTACCATCAATGCGGAAATAAATTCGGCGAAGAACGATGAACGGATCAGGGCGTATACCGCTACTCAATATGTGGAATTTCATGGCAGTCAATTTATTGGAATATCATTTGATAGACACCACACATCCAATAATAATTATGATCTGGATGCAGGCTATGAGGTCCGCCCGATAGTTGTACAGACTCAAGGACAAAAGGTAGAAGTAGGCATATATGCTGATGAAGAATGTACTCAACTGTTGTTACCCCAGGCAAGTTGGCTTCATCTGTCTTCCTCGTCCGATTACACGGAAGCATACAATAATATTAAAGAGCCTCTGGATACATACATTACGGCAAGCACCATACTCCCGACACAGGTGAAATTCTATCTTTACAATAAAGAATACATTTTTGATGAGGAAGGCCAGCTGCCTGACCCTGGTGAAGACTATGCAGGAGGAAAACGCTCATTATATATAAAGGCAACCACCACAACTAATGGCGACGAAGGTACAAATCCGGTTTCGTATATATTCCGGTTAGATCAAAGGGCGGCAATCTACGGCGGACATTTTGGAGGAGAAAGAGACAATGATGGAAACTACAAGATGGGGTTGGTATATGATAGAATGTCCCCGCGAGTTTCTTCATACCCTTATCTGGTAGGTATGAAGGTAAGTGGAATAAGAACGGGTTATGCTCGTGTCGAAACGGCAGGATGTGGATATGGTACGGACAATATGGATAATGGCAAAATAGCTACCCGGTATTTGGCGGAAAATGCATTTGAACAGAGCTGGACTGACAGCCAGGTACCTGTACCTATCCCGCAGAAGAACGCATCCGGACAAGTCTTGTTGTATCAGTATCAATATCCTGTCTCTACTTTTTCTGCAAGAGCTTGTTATGATAAAAACAGGGATGAAAATGGAAATGGAGTAATTGATGAGGAGGAATTAAAATGGTATCTGCCTGCATCAAACCAGTTGCTTGGGCTTTGTGCAGGCAGCCTGATGGAGGTACATGCTACATCGACAACTGAAAATAAGGCATCAACCGGGACTTTATCTTTCAAAGCAACTACTGGTGGTAAAGGGGTAGTAAACGCGGAGAGAACCTCTGGTTATAGTAGATGTGTCAGAGATATACCTCTTCCGGACAGCGCCCCATATTGACTATAAGAACTTAACGAAATGAATAGAATATGAATGCACTTAAATTAATGGCTACGGAACTTTTTATATTGTTTCTGGCTTCCTTAAAAGGATATTCCCAGTCTTTAGAAATATATACAGACGAGAGAGGAAACAGATACGCGGCAATCAGCTCGAAGGGAATGGTGGCATATAAAGTGGAAAACAGGAGTGAAAACCCGAATTTTCGTAAAAGTATTCAACTGTTTAAATTTACTTCCACAGGGCAAGATACCGAAGCTGAGAAAGATACCGATGGCCATGATATCTATGTTTACCGGACTACCCGACATACGGAGGTTAATAATGAGTGTGATAAGAAGGTGGCCGGTCGCTTTATCATCTCACCTGTCATTGTAGATGCTGACGGCGAAGCGAATGCGGCAAAAATGGATTGGGCTACAGCAAACGGCTATCTTGCCACAGCCAGAACTACTGATTACAAAACCGATAGCTATGCAGTCTCAAAAGGATGTGCGATGTATTGCGGGAAAGACGGTAAGGATGAACCGGGAACATGGCGGGTGCCTACACGCGGTGAATGTGCGCTGATCCTTATTTTTTACAAGAAAATGGAGGAGAGACTGGCAGCTGACGGTTTTAAGCCATTTTCTCTTCCCACTGAGGGGTCTGGCACCTATTACTGGACGGCAACGGAGAAGTCTGGGACTTCAAATGAAGTGTGGTCTATGGTAATTTTCCCTGATGACCAAATAAGCAGCTATGCTCTATCTAATATGTATAAATCAAAAACTGATAAATCCTATTATCTCCGCTGCATCCGGGATATTCCGTCGGAATGAACTATCAATCTATAAGCAAGATTTTTCTCAGCCAAAAGCCGAAGAGTGTATAATCAATCATCAAACAAAATGAAAACAATAAAAGCTGAAATGTTACTGGTGGAAGGTTCGTCGTTTCCTGTCATTCAGGAGGTTTACGACCCTTTGAGCAGAAGGCGTAACGGAACCATCACTCCGCAGGCTCCCATTATTATTACCGGATGCAATTTAGAGATGCTGACGTGGGAAAACACAAGATTATGTATTATTCCCGCAGTAAACGACAAGATACTGATAGAGCTTAACAATGTGCACAGATGCTCAGAAGATAAAGTTTGTGCAATCCTTCCGCAAGTTGACGAGGGCGAATATTTTCTGGCACTGAAAATCTTGATGAAAGATAAAGAATGTTTTATCTATATTTTCTCTGAGCCGTTGATTGTGAGTCTAAAAAGATATGGAAGAGTAGATATGTATCCACATTACTATGATGGGGATAAGTGATTGCTATTTATGATGCAAATAAAACAAATCTGAAACCAGACATATTATGGTAGTGAGAAAAAATAACGAATATGATCAGGCTGATACTTCGCCTGAGTTTGAAGAGTTCAATGTTTACACGGATCTAAGTGATTTACCTCTTGATGGAAATCCTAAATATCTTGATGAATGCATTGTAGGAGTATGTACGGAAGGTTCTGCCTTTTTCAGTGTGTTTTCCAATAAGCGAAAAGTTATCAAGAACGATTTGATAACAATTTTCCCTTACCAGTTAGCCTGTGCGACTGATTTTAGTGAAGATTTCTCTATGACATTTCTTAAGGTGCCTAAAAAGATGTTTTTAGACACCATTTGTGGCACATATAGGCCTACTCTTGAGTACTTTTTTTATATGAGGAAAAATTTCAGCTTACCTATGTGTGAGGAAGAGTGTGACCGGTTTATTCATTTTTGTTATATACTATCTTTCCGCATAGATTTACCATGCAGCTATTTCAGGAGGGAATCCATAATGAATCTTTTGAAGGTTTTCTTTTGGGATATGTATGTATCGTATAAGAATAGTCCACAGTCGGAAAAACCGATAAAGTATACCCATAAGGAAAAAAAGATGTTCGACTTCTTTTGTCTGGTAATAGAATATCATACAGTCAGTCGTGATGTCGCGTTTTACGCGGAAAAAATGCATATTTCCCCTAAGTACCTGACAATGCTGATGACGGAAAATAGCGGACGTTCGGCCAAAGAGTGGATTGTTGAGTATACCATTCTTGAAATCAAGGCTCTTTTGAGGGATTCGAGCCTGGAAATTAAGGAAGTGGTTTCACGAACCAACTTTCAATCAAACTCCGTAATGA
>ERZ837910.5100-NODE-5100-length-12150-cov-4.257875_pt1 | contig 12150 bp, 10 predicted proteins | sample MGYA00519940_ERZ837910 | MGnify/ENA primary metagenome ERZ837910 (study PRJEB31850, sample SAMEA3708825) | human gut metagenome | biome: human gut; feature: human-associated habitat; material: faeces | place: China | collected 2014 ... | reverse complement strand
TTTACAGAATGCAATTTCATCTTCACGTGACTGCATGGTCCATTTGTCTGTCATACGCCATGGAGCGATGATCTTGATGTCAGGAGCAAGAGCTTTGATACCAAGTTCGAAACGGATCTGGTCATTACCTTTACCTGTAGCACCGTGGCAGATAGCAACAGCGCCTTCTTTACGTGCAATCTCAACTAATTTCTTAGCGATTGCCGGACGGGCCATGGATGTACCAAGGAGATATTTGTGTTCGTATACAGCACCTGCCTGTACACATGGAACGATGAAGTCATCACAGAATTCATCTACGATATCTTCGATATATAATTTGGAAGCACCTGAGTACTGAGCACGCTCCTCAAGTCCCTCTAACTCTTTGCCCTGTCCACAGTCGATACAGCAGCAAACAACATCATAGTTGAAATGCTCCTTTAACCACGGAATGATAGCGGTGGTATCCAGACCGCCTGAGTATGCTAAAACGACTTTTTCTTTCATGATTGTATTCCTCCTGAAATTGGATTTTATTATTTTCCTGATTTGTAAAAATTTCCTGAGATATCCGTTTGCCGAAAGTAAATGAATAGGTCGGGAGTTCAGCGCATTATTTTTGAATAAATACGGTAATTTCTGATTGAAATTTTTGAATAAATATTCAATGCGGAACAAGATGATTTCGTGTGATTCCGCTTAACAAGTGATAATATACACCTTTTTTTATAAATATGCAATAGAAAAATGCAAAAAATTTTTATCTGTTTTTGCATAAATATGCAACATAATATAGGAAAAGACAGGGGGAAATCCGTGAACTGAAATAAAATCCATGTAAAAACATTGAAAAATGACTATTGCATATTATGCAGGTAAGATGTATAATTAGTCCAGCACTCTGATAGAGTAAAGTTTTACTATGAAATGAAGACCGCCGGATGAGGCGAAGATGGAGGAAATTATTATGATTAAAGCAGGAATTATCGGTGCCACAGGATATGCAGGTAACGAGATCGTGAGACTGCTTCTGGGACATAAAGATGTGGAAGTTGCGTGGTATGGTTCAAGAAGTTACATTGACCAGAAATATGCAGATGTTTATCAGAACTTTTTTAAACTGGTAGATGCGAAATGTATGGATGATAATATGGAAGCATTAGCTGATGAAGTGGATGTGATCTTTACAGCTACTCCTCAGGGACTCTGTGATTCTTTAATTAATGAAGGAATTCTTTCCAAGGCGAAAGTAATTGACCTGAGTGCGGATTTCCGTATTAAAGATGTGAAGAAATATGAGAAATGGTACGGAATTGAGCATAAGGCTCCGCAGTTTATTGATGAGGCGGTTTATGGTTTGTGTGAGATTAATCGTGAGGAGATTAAGAAGGCAAGACTGATTGCGAATCCGGGATGTTATCCCACATGTTCTACACTTTCTATTTATCCGCTGATCAAAGAGGGGCTGATCGATCCGTCTACGATTATCATTGATGCGAAGTCCGGTACTTCAGGAGCAGGACGTGGAGCGAAGGTTGCCAATCTGTTCTGTGAAGTAAACGAGAATATTAAGGCTTATGGTGTTGCAACTCACAGACATACACCTGAGATTGAGGATCAGCTTGGTTATGCGTGCGGTAAGGAAGTGCTGATTAATTTTACACCTCATCTGATTCCTATGAATCGTGGTATTCTGGTGACTGCTTATGCTTCTCTGACTAAGGATGTTTCTTATGAAGAAGTGAAGGCAGTTTATGATAAGTATTATGAGAATGAGACTTTCGTTCGTGTGCTGGATAAGGATGTTTGTCCGCAGACTAAGTGTGTGGAAGGAAGTAATTATGTGGATGTGAACTTTAAGATTGATCCCAGAACTCACAGAGTTATTATGATGGGGGCTATGGATAATCTGGTGAAAGGTGCTGCGGGACAGGCTGTGCAGAATATGAATCTGATGTTTGGATTTAAGGAGGCTGAGGGACTGCTGCAGGTGCCGATGTGTCCGTAAGTTAAATGAAAAGGGGACGCTCCGGAAATTATTTGTTTTTGAACGCGGTTTCGGGGCTTACTAACTCTAAGTGTTCGTGAATTTGCTAAAAGCATGAGGCGTCTTGTCAAACTCGCTCCGTTGCAAACTTCGCTCAGACAGTGATGCAGCCGGCTCATAACGCAGATTTCTGAGAACTAAGAATATCTAAGACCCCTGCAAATGCACTCCAAATAAAATATTTTTCTGCGCGTCCCTTTTAACATCGTGCTACATCTTACGAAACCTCTCATACCGTTCCTGTGCAATCTGCAGTCCACTTTTACCAGTCTGTTTCTCCAGGAACTGCTTCATTCTGATCTTCATATACTCTGCAATTTCCGGCAAATTCTCCTCACTTGCAGGATATTCCTCCGGTATGATCCGTTCAATGATTCCCAGTTCTTTCAGATAAGGAATTTTTTCCATAAGTCCGGAAAAAGTTCCTCGATGCTGAACACCGGAAGAAGGATGATGAGTAAAATCACGTACATGCAGTTCGTAGATGATAAGGTCGCAGAGCTCCTTCTTGGACTGCGGAACATCGCCCCAGTCGAAGGTGTCCTTGACCACTCGTGCATGGTAGGTATGGTCCCAGCGGATCCCCCAGGTCCTCTGACCGGCAACAGCCTTGGCGTAAGGGTCGAGAAGAACATTGTTTTTGTCGAATAAGAGTCCTTTTTCCGGACAGTATGGTCCGTCCACGCGGTAAGCGTACTCGAATTCGTCAATGTTCAGTCCATATACGATCATGGAATAGACATCGCCGATCTTGTAAGCCTCAGGGAAAGGAAGAACGGCAAAAGGCTCCTCCTGTGCACGGTGGAAGAGAAGGAGTTCGCAGGAAGTTCCTCCGCAGGTGTGAATGGTAAAGTTCACGCCGTTCTGAAGCGGGGTAGCTCCATTCAGGTCAAAAATACCCGGCCGTACCGGAAAACCGTCGATTTCAGCCATAGGTGTTGATTCAAGCGGGTGGTCGGATACAAATTTATGGTGATAAGATTTCATGATGTTTTCTCCGTTCCTGTAGTATAAAAGTGGATCAGCAGCTTACTCCTGGAAAAGTTTCTCACATTTCTGGATGATCTGCTGATTTCTTGTCTCGTAGTCGACATGAAGTGGATGAATCTTGCCGGAAGCATACATTTCCATGCCCTGAAGCACACCTTCTTCACTGTCAGGCAGAAGTGTGCCGCCGTATTCTTTGAGGAAAGATCTGGCTCCATTGACATCACAGGCTGCGACAGGAAGTCCGAGCACATCTGCCTCCGGGACGACCAGAACCTGTCCCTCATAGAAAGAGGAGAGAATAAAAAAGTCGCAGCGTTTCAGCACCGGCATCGGATTACTCATGGATTTAAGAAGTACGATGTGCCGTCCGGATTCCAGGCTTCTGGCAAGACGGCGAAGGCTTTCGTACAGGTCACCCATTCCGCCGATGATGATAAGCCATGTCTTTGGATGGCTGTGCCAGAAGGTGTCAAAGGCACGGATCAGGCGTTCCTGACCTTTCTCCGGGGCGTATCTTCCGATGTTGATAAATTTCGTACCGGAGCAGTCCAGGATTTTCTGGAGTTTCCTAAGAGAGACATTGGACTGGGTTTCCGGGTCAAAGGTCAGTGGAAGTTCTGCTCTGGAACGGATATTTTCGACATCCATGTAGTTGGCGATCACCTGTACATTGTCTGTGCGTCCACCGATGCGCTCTACGGCAGGACGGATATCCTCGCCGACCGGAACAACATGGTCATATGCTGCATAAGCATGACGAAGAAGTGGCAGGCTTGGATTTCCCTTGGCCTGGATCTCACGTTCCATGTCGTTATGCACCCAGATCGTTCTGGTGCAGGGAGCCTGTTCAAAGAGTGCGATCATGTAATTCTCGTAGCCGTCATAGTGAACGACCTGGTCAAAGGCTGCGTTTCCGAAATGTTTCTGCCATTCCCGGCGGTATGCTTTCTCAAGCCGTTTCCGGATGCCAAAAGAAGTGATCCCCCATTTCAGATACAGGATCTGTGCCACAGCGGTGAGGACATCGAGGTTCATTTCTGTGGCGAGAGGGTAGTAATGGTATCCCTCCGGCATTCCATTAAGCCGTTCCGGATGCTCCTTGAGGGACGGGGAACGGTAGGAAATATAATAGTCGCAGGCATCCGTATCGAGATGGCGGAGCATGCTGAAGTATGCGGTCGTGATCCCGTTTGGCTTGAGGCTGCCGGCGTAGAGAAGGACTTTTTTCTTCGTTGTGACCGGCATTTTGTGTTCCTGACACAGATATTTGCCGAGAAGTACGTGGCGGCAGATATTGCGTGTCGCTTTCTGTCGGTCAAAGGTACAGTATTTGTCAAGAAATTCTCTGTCAGCACCGCCGCCCGGTTCCTGAAGTTCAGACAGGACTTCCTCCGGTGTTACTGCGATCGGGAACGGGTAGGAGCGGATGTCTTCGTACATGCCACGGTGTCCCATATAATCCTCAAGGTCATAGGCAAAGAGGATGATCTTACGACCAGTATTTGCAAAGTCGTACATGACGCTGGAATAATCTGTGATCAGCACGTCGCAGGCATTCAGTACATCGTAGGTGTCAAGTTCTGACGGGAACGGGCGGATGTGCCTGTAATTGTCGAGATCGAGCCCTTTCTGCACAAGTGGATGCAGCTTGAGAAGAAGAATCTGATCGTCCTGCATACCCTTATCAATTACCTCAAGATAACTGCGTACCTGCTCTACGTAGGTATCGCCTTCTACATCATCGGTATGTCCGCGGAAGGTCGGCATATAGACGCTGAGCTGACATCCCTGGTAGCCCAGGACTTCCTTGAGGAGCCTGCCGTGTTCCTGGTCGAAGAAAATAGAATTTCGCGGATAGCCCTCGCGGAGAATCGTTCCCCGATAAAGTTCTTTGAGGTTAAAAGCTCCGGACATTTTTTCTTCCATATATAAATTAGGAAAAACGAGATAGTCGGACATCAGGAGATTTCGCATGATATTTCCCATGTCATAGCGTTCTTCCTCGTTGTCCTGTCCCATGCGTTTGAGCGGGGTACCGTGCCAGACGTTGAGATAAACCTGGCCTTTTTTCTTGATATAACGTCCCGGGAAGGTGGTGTCGTTGATGAGGTAGCCGGCCTTTGCCAGATGGTAATAGTAGTCCGGGGTGCTCATATGAACAATCTTATCCACGGAAATGTGATAATGAGCGAGTTTTTTCTCAATCTGTTCACGGGAGCTCTTCTGAACTGCCAGGACTTTTCGGAATTTGCGGTATTCCGGACGGGAAAGTTCTGTAAGGATCGCAAGAATATTGCTTTCCAGGGAAATCCCGCTTCTGGAAGCAAGGAGGATCTCACGGCGGTCGATCGGCACCTTTTCATAAAAGGTATTATAAAAAGGATACCAGGTACCGCTTTTGAGCTTGCGTATCACTTTATTTTTGAATGAATTGTTTGAATCTGCCATAATATTTTACCCTGTAAAAAAATTTATAGTTATCAATGGACTGTTTATATACAGTATTTTTATATTTTATCACGAATAAATAAACATGAACAGGGATTAATATAAAAAGCCTTCCTCGGGGCGAATAACAGGGCAGATTTCACGAAAGTTATTGCTTTTTTGGCTGGATTATATTATAATCGTACTTGTAAAAAGAATTTACCCTTCAAAAATTTTTTTTACATAACCCCTTATTTAATTATTTATACTCCCCTGGAAATCCCTGGTAGCTCCCCTACCGGGGATTTCCTTTTATATAATAAATTTTGCTGCAAAACCTGCATAATTTTTGCCTCAGGAAGACATACTACCTGATGTAATAAGAAATAAAGATTGTTACTGTTCACAGTAACATGAACTACAGGAGGAATTTTCAAATGGCAAAAAATTATGAAAATGAGAACAAAACAAGCAACTACAGCACTGACAAAGCAACTTCAAAAAATGCGATGGGCAGCCAGAACAGCAGCAAAAATGCTTCCAGAAATTCTTCAAAAAATGCGTCCCGCAATAAGACATCTAACGCATATAATAAAGAACAGGATGACTATTCCGACAGATACTAAAGCGAAAACTTCAGGCAAATTTTCTCCCTTCTTCTTATGTAAAAAATAAAGAGCAGGCTTCGCCAGATAGGCGGAGCCTGTTCTGCGTTATGTGGTGCCAGGGATGGACAGCGGGAGGTTCCGGAAAGCAGGATCCTACATATAATATAAATAAAAAAGGAAGAATCATATGTTTCCTATCGAAACCATTTCTGCAAAAATGCATATGGTAAAAGGGGAGGAAGAGGCATGTTGGAAAATAGTTATCCGATCCGCACGGATCTGGCACTCGAATCACAGGAGCGGCTGCAGGAAGACCAGGCAGATATGCGCGGCATCCGTGTTCTGGAAGAACGGCGGGAAAATGGAGTGATTGTCAGTACCGTGATGATCGAGACCGAGAATGCATCCGTTGCGATGGGAAGGCCAAAGGGGACGTACATTACGATCGAGGCGCCGGAGATGATAGAGGAAGATGCCGGATACCACAGGGATATTTCTTTGGAGCTGGCAAAGATCATGCGGAATCTTCTGCCGGGAAAAGAGATTGAAAAAAATTTAAAAAAGGGGCTGGAAGTCGCGGCACTGGTTGTCGGACTGGGCAACCGGGAAGTGACACCCGATGCGCTGGGACCGAGAGTGGTGGATAATTTATTTATCACCCGCCACATCCTGAATGAATTCGGAACGTACGCATTCCAGAGAGAAGATGTGGGAAAAGTCAGCGGAATCGTGCCGGGGGTTATGGCGCAGACCGGTATGGAATGTGTGGAGATCTTAAAGGGTGTGGTAAAAGAGACGAAACCGGATTTTCTGATCACGGTCGATGCGCTGGCGGCAAGAAGCATCCGGCGGCTGGGACGGACGATCCAGCTGACGGATACGGGAATCACGCCGGGAAGCGGAATCGGCAATCACCGCAATGCCATCAACCGCAAAAGTGTGGGCGTTCCCGTGATTTCCCTCGGTGTGCCGACGGTCGTGGATGCGGCAACGATTGTCTCGGATGCCATGACGGAATTTATTTCCGCATTATCGCTTTCGGATCTGCAGAAGCTGGATGAGAGGGAGCGGCAGGAACTGGCAAGGGAACTGCTCTCGCCACAGCTGAATGGTCTTTTTGTCACACCGAAAAACATTGATGACTCGATCAAAAATTTAAGTTTTCTGATTTCTGAGGGACTCAATATTGCGCTTCTGGGAGATAAAGAGGAATAGGGACAAAAGAAAAGGCATATAATTCTCTCAAGGTGGTGATAGGGTGAGGAGACGATTGCTTCTTTTTCTGGTGACGATAGATTTTGTGCTGGTCTGTGCTTTTGCGTATTGCTGGGGTGGCGGACTGGTGCAGTTTCTGGGGCAGAATCTGTCCCTGAAATTTTATAACGGAGTGCTTAATCTCTATGTGCCGGGGGTACTGGGGGCGCAGGAGGAAGGAATTCCGAATATATACCGGGATGTGACGGCTTCCATGTATCCGGCAATTGCACAAAACGAGCAGCGGCTGTGGTATGAATCACAGGAGGAAAACCTGGCGTATTATGAGAATCAGGCAGCAGAGGAAAATGAACAGGCAAAGCAGATCATTGCGGAAAATGAAAAGGCGGTAGCGGAACAGCCAGTGCAGCAGGAAAGCCAGAATGTGGACGAGACCCCGACACAAAAAGAGTCCAAAAAGCCGGAGAAAAAAACAGAAACCTCCGGGAAAAAAGTTTCTGTCAACCGCAAAAAACTGCAGGATTTTGATTATCTGAGACAGACCTTTTATCAGGTCGATAATACGACGACCATCGGGAAAAATCAGTTGGACGTGGATAAGCTGATGAAACCGGATCTAAAGATTGACCAGTCGGTGGACGGTCCGCAGATTTTAATTTATCATACCCATTCCCAGGAACGGTATGCCGATTCCAAAGATGAAAAAACGGGTGTTGTCGGAGTGGGAGATTATCTGACGGAATTGTTGGAAGAGGAAGGATTTCAAGTCATGCATCATAAAGGAGAATATGATGTGGGCGACCGGGATCATGCATATTCCAAGGCAGCCCCGTCGATTCAGAAAATCATAAATGATAATCCATCGATTCAGGTAGTGATCGATTTACATAGAGACGGCGTTGGGGAAAACACGCGTCTGGTGACAACGCAAAACGGAAAAAAGATGGCAAAGATCATGTTTTTTAACGGACTGAGCAGAACGACGGCTTCCGGGGATATTCCGTATTTAAAAAATCCGTATATTTCCGATAATCTGGCGTTTTCGTTTCAGATGCAGCTTGCCGCTGCGGAATATTATCCGGATTTTACAAGGCGGATTTATCTAAAAGGGTACCGCTTTAATATGCATTTCTGCCCGAAGAGTATGCTGGTGGAAGTGGGCGCACAGACGAATACGTTTGAGGAAGCAAAAAATGCGATGGAACCACTTGCAGATCTGTTTGCAAAAGTGTTGAAATAACGGCTGTAAATGTTACAATGTACTTATATGAGGAGGGCATTTTTATGGTTGATTATACAGAAGGCTCAGGCAGACAGTATCACACAGGCGTGGGACCGCAGGACATAGGTAAGTATGTGATCCTGCCGGGAGATCCCAAACGATGTGCAAAGATTGCGGAATTTTTAACGGATGCAAAGCAGGTGGCAGATAACCGGGAATTTACGACTTACACCGGAATGTTAGATGGCGTCAGGGTGAGTGTGACTTCCACCGGAATCGGCGGACCGTCGGCTGCGATTGCCATCGAGGAGCTTTCCAAATGCGGTGCACACACGTTTTTGCGTGTAGGCACCTGCGGCGGAATGCAGGAAAATATACTTGGCGGAGATCTGGTGATTGCAAATGGAGCGATCCGGATGGAGGGGACAAGCCGGGAGTATGCACCGGTTGAATATCCGGCCGTTCCGGATTTTACAGTGACTACTGCACTGGTACAGGCAGCAAAAAAACGCGGGATACGTCATCATGTCGGTGTGGTACAGAGCAAGGATTCCTTTTTCGGACAGCATGAGCCGCAGATTATGCCGGTAAGTTATGAGCTCACGCAGAAATGGCAGGCATGGCTTAGGATGGGATGTCTGGCATCGGAGATGGAATCGGCGGCGCTTTTTATTGCCGGAAGTTTTTTGCATGTGCGTGTGGGTGCCTGCTTTCTTGTCCTTGCCAATCAGGAGCGGGAAAAAAGGGGGCTGCCGAACGTGCAGGTGCATGATACAACGCAGGCAATCGCTACAACTGTGGATGCCATTCGATTGCTGATACAGGAGGATAAAGATGCAGAAAGATTATAAAGAACTGATCCGGAGTGCGTTTCAGGCGAGAAAGCGGGCGTATACACCGTATTCCCGTTTTCAGGTGGGTGCGGCTCTTCTGGCCAAAAACGGAACTGTGTATCAGGGATGCAATATAGAAAATGCTTCCTATCCTGCAACAAACTGTGCCGAACGTACGGCATTTTACAAGGCGGTCAGTGAGGGTGTGCGGGAATTTCAGGCGATTGCAATCGTTGGTGGAAGTGTTTTGTACCCAAAAACGGCAGAGGAAAACCAATGTACGGATCTTTGCAGTCCGTGTGGAATCTGCAGACAGGTGATGCGGGAATTCTGTCCGGGAGATTTTGAGATTGTACTTGCAAGGTCCCAGGAGGACTATGAAGTACACACGCTGGAGGAACTGCTGCCTTTTAGTTTTGGACCGGAAAATCTTAAGAAACAGGGAGGAGAGTAAATCATGGACAGACGATTGAAACGTGTTTTTGTAATAGTACTCGATTCGATGGGAATGGGAGCGATGGCAGATGCCGCACGCTTCGGAGATGAAGGTGCCGATACATTAGGGCATATTTCACAGACCGTGGAACATTTTTATATTCCAAACCTGGCATCTTTAGGGCTGGCAAACCTGAAATCCTTAAAACAGGTACAGCCGCAGGAACATCCACTTGGATATTATGCGGCACTGAATGAAAAAAGCAACGGAAAAGACACCATGACCGGACACTGGGAGATGATGGGGATTGAAACAAAAAAGCCTTTCATCACCTTTACGGAACATGGATTTCCGCCGGAGCTGATCGCAGAGCTGGAAAAAAGATGCGGCAGAAAAATTATAGGAAACCGGGCGGAAAGCGGAACAAAGATTTTAGAGGAACTCGGCGAGCAGGAAATCAGGGAAGGAAAGCTGATCGTGTACACATCGGCAGATTCGGTTCTGCAGATCTGCGGGAACGAGGAGACGATGGGATTAGAGACCCTGTATCATTACTGTGAGATTGCCAGAAAACTGACGATGCGTGATGCGTGGAGGGTGGGACGCGTGATCGCCCGCCCGTATGTGGGAAAGAAAAAAGGCGAGTTTGTCAGAACCAGCAACCGCAGGGATTATGCGTTGAAACCGACCGGGCCAACAGCATTAAATGCGCTTCAGGAAGCCGGATATGACGTGCTGGCGGTCGGAAAGATCCATGATATTTTTGACGGATACGGAATTACAAAAAGTCTGCATTCGACCAGCAGTGTCCATGGGATGGACCAGACCATTGCGCTGGCCCAATCCGATTTCTGCGGTTTGTGCTTTACCAATCTGGTCGATTTTGATGCCCTGTGGGGACACCGGAGAAATCCGATCGGATACGGAGAGGAAATCGAGCGGTTTGACAAAAAGCTCGGAGAACTTATGCCACTGCTTAAAAAAGAGGATCTGCTGATGATCACGGCGGACCATGGAAACGATCCAACGTACAAGGGGACGGATCACACAAGAGAGCAGGTGCCGCTGCTTTTGTATTCGCCATCCGATCAGGGAAGCGGACCGCTCCCGACACAGGATACATTTGCGGTGATCGGGGCGACCATTGCGGATAATTTTGGAGTGCAGATGCCGGCAAATACGATCGGCACATCACTTCTTCCGTTGTTATAGTTTGCAGAAGAGAGGGAAAAGCCGATGATGAATCGATTTATTGCACACAATATGCCAAAAATAGAGCTGCACTGTCATCTGGACGGTTCGGTGAGCCTGCCCCTGATCCAGAAACTGATGCAGCAGGAGAAAAAAGAGCCGCTGGGGCTGGAAGAATTGCGGGAAAAACTGGTGGCACCGATGGACTGCAGTTCACTGGCAGAGTATCTGGAGAAGTTTGAACTGCCGCTTGGCTGCCTGCAGACGAAGGAGGGACTTTCGGCAGCAGCACAGGATCTGGCACTTTCTGCTGCAAAAGAACAGGTCAAATATCTGGAAGTGCGTTTTGCACCTGCATTTTCCATGGAGCAGGGGCTTTCGGTCCGGGAAATCTTAGAGAGCGTCCGGGATGGCCTGAAAAAAGCAGAAGAAAAAGCGGACATCCTGACCGGAATGATTGTCTGCACCATGCGCAATCTGGAAACCGAAAAAAATATTGCCATGTTAAAAGAAGCGCGGGAATTTCTCGGAAACGGTGTTGTTGCCTGTGATCTGGCAGGGGATGAAAAGGCGTACCCGACAGCAGCGTTTGCGGACGTATTTGCCACTGCAAAAAAATATGGCATGCCATATACCATTCATGCAGGAGAATGTGGAAGCAGGGAAGAAATCCGTACGGCCATTGAACTGGGAACATCGCGGATCGGTCACGGAATTGCCATGAGCGGGGACGAGGAATTAAAGAAGGAAGTTGCAGAGAAAAAGATCGGAGTGGAACTGTGTCCGACGAGTAATCTGCAGACAAAGGCGGTCACGGATTTTACAGACTATCCGTTTAGGGAATTTTACGATGCCGGAATTTTGCTTTCCATCAATACGGACAACCGTACCGTCAGCGATACCAGCTGTACGGATGAGTATATGCGTCTGGCAGAAGCCGGGATGTTTCAAGAGCCGATGTGTGAGAAAATTTATATGGCTTCGCTGCATTCGGCATTTGCGGACGATGATACCAAACAGGTATTATGGAAAAAGTGGATGTCAATGTTTGATTTATAGATCTGTTTTCGGTATAATGTAACATTGCGTAGGTTCTATCAGCATCTGATGGACCGTACTTATCAAACGATAAATTATAGTAGAAATAGGTAATTGCGAAACTCGCGATGCTCGTTCGCAAACTTGAATCAAAATAGAAA
>ERZ837910.5088-NODE-5088-length-12182-cov-6.835161_pt1 | contig 12182 bp, 13 predicted proteins | sample MGYA00519940_ERZ837910 | MGnify/ENA primary metagenome ERZ837910 (study PRJEB31850, sample SAMEA3708825) | human gut metagenome | biome: human gut; feature: human-associated habitat; material: faeces | place: China | collected 2014 ... | reverse complement strand
CCGGATTTCCACCGGTTAGGCTACACACCCTTGGCTGGGCGCACAACTGGAATTTGTCTCTATCAGAGTCCGTAATGAATTACCCACTTGTTATTGCTTAATGCCTTTTCTAACAGCTTTTTCAGTTCGGATAGTTCAGAATTATCTGCAATGACATCAATAAATGCCTTTAGCGAACAAGGTGGAACAAGTGTAACACCACAGTATGCAAGCCCTTTGCCTTTGACGGAAAGTGTATGCCAATAGAAGTCAATGGATGTAAGCCTTTCGACAACGCCTTCCAAATAGGCGTCATCAACAGAAATACAGGCATATTTCCACGGCTCATACTCGTCATATCGCTTGCCCTGCTGAGGAGCATCCATCATAATTCCAAACTCGTGTTTTGCCATGTAGATCACCTCCACAAATTCCGATTAGTCAGCCTCACTTAAATATATTATACCAAGCCTTTTAACTTCTTTGATGCCGTGGCTTCATAGCTCATGTCCAGCAGCATTTTGATTTGCTCATCCGACACACTGCCATCCAGTGCAGCGGTGAGCCACTGCTCCTTGTTCATATGATAAGCCGGGAAAATCCCCGGTTCGCCACGCAAAGAACCGATAAGGATCGGATCACATTTGAAATTGACCACATCCAACGGTTCCGTTCCACGCAGCCCCAGCTTGTCCTTCGGCACATCCATAATAAGAGCAAACCATTTCTGATTATTGCTGTGACGGAACACCTCGAAATTCGGGTGCTTGAGCCACGGATAATCCGCCTCAACGCTGTAATTTTCCATGATAAACTGCTTCAGCTCTGTGCGGTTCATTTCGTTCACTCCCTGCCTTTGTCTTTCTCCAGCCGGTTTTCCTCGCCCCAAACGCAGAGCTGATCCAGCACCTTCATCAGCGATCTCCCACGCTCCGAAAGCGCATATTCCACCTTCGGCGGGATCTGCGGATACTCGGTGCGGACAATCAGTTTGTCTGCTTCCAGCTCCTTGAGGTTCGTGCTGAGGGTCTTGTCGGAAATGGTTTTCAGATACCGTTTCAACTCATTGAATCGCACCGTCTCAAACTCCATCAGGCAGTAAAGAATGACCATCTTGTGCTTGCCGGAGATCAGCGACAACGTGTAGGCAAAGCCGGTATCCTCGAAATTTGCGTTCTCAATATAGTTCTGTATCATTCGCTTTCTCCCAAGATAGTACCTATCATAATTACCAGTACTTGAATTTACAATTTGCATGGATATAATTATAAGCAGGATGAACAGTCCTGTCAATAAGATCACAAGGAGGAGTTATCATGAGAACAAAGCTGAAAATCACCGAAGGAATTTTCCCCATGCCGGTTCTGATGGTTGCAACTTACAACGAGGATGGTAGCGTCAATGTCATGAACGCCGCATGGGGCACCATGCAGGAGCGGGACACCGTTGTTCTGAACCTCACCGAGACACACAAGACCGTACAGAACATCAAGGCACGGGGAGCATTCACCGTCAGCATTGCCGATGCCGCCCACATAGTGGAAGCAGACTATTTCGGCGTAGAGTCCGGCAATAAAGTTGCCGATAAATTTGCCCGCAGCGGTCTGACCGCCAGCAAAGCAGAAACCGTAGATGCCCCTGTCATCAACGAGTTCCCGATTTGTCTGGAGTGCAGGTTCATCGAGTATCAGAACAATGAATACGGATGCGGCGTCATCGGCAAGGTGGTCAATGTCACTGCCGATGAGAGCATTATGGTGGATGGAAAAATTGATATGTCTAAGGTCAACGCCATCGCATTTGACCCCTACACCCACGGCTATTATAAAGTCACCGAGCGTGTGGGCGAAGCATTTCGAGATGGCTTAAAGCTGAAAAAGTAAGGTATGCAGAAAAAAAGCTAATATTTCTTAGTATATCTGTTATTCCCTATTGTTTTCGTCTGTGACTATCCTTCTCTGCTCCTGATCTCTCTCGGTGTCTTTCCATAATACTTCTCAAACAAATGATAGAAATGACTTACATTTTCATACCCTATCTGCTGTGCGACCTGTTTAACGGACAGTGTCGTCTGTTCCAACAGCTGCTTTGCGTACTTCATGCGTATTTCAATGACATATTGCTGGAATGATTTTCCACGGTATTTCTTTAAAATCAAAGAATAATAATTTCTATGATAATGAAATTCTTTTTCGAGTTCAGAAACCGTCACTTTTGCAACATTCTCCCGGATGTAGCACTCCAATTCGTACAGTAATGCTTTTTCCCTACTTTCTTTACTGTCGGTATGAAGCTGTGGAATATATGCCCAGCATAAATACTGTAAAAGACGAATCATAAGTCCATGCTCGATCTGTTCATATCCGGGTTCCCTTGATAAATCTTCAGCCAGAAGATTTTCTAATAATTGCTCAATGTCTATCTCCTTGCGGGAATATTTTTTGGATCTTTGAAGTTGTAAAAAACTCTGTTCTCTTTTTTGTCTCCATAACGCATGAAACAGAAATCTCTGCATCTCATCTGTCCCATCATAACTTCGCAGCAGCTGCTCCAGATAATCTGATCGAATCTGTAAAAACAGTACCGCTGCATCCTTGGCCTCTATGTAATCCGCATGTTCACAATTCTGATCTGTAATCACAAACTCTCCTTGTTCAAACCGGATTTCTTCTCCCAACAGAATCTGCGTAAAGCTCCCTTCAATGACATAAAGGATTTCCACATACTCATGCTTATGAAACCAACTGCGTCTTGGAAATTCTCTTCGGACTAAACGCTGTCCTGCTGGACTTATACTCCATTACTTTCCTTCCTTTCCATAAACAATTAATAATGTGGACATTTTCTCTGCAATCTTCCTGTTTGCTGCAGAAGATGCATAATTCGCCTCTCCAAAATAGGGCAATTCGTCATATTCTTGTTGTTTTTCCGAATCCATGTAGAATCTTCTTATTTCCTTGATTCTGTCAATTATTCTCTGATATTTCGTTATTTTCTTCACTTTCACTTTATGTATCCCCCATTTTATAATTCGTGCATTTCGTCCTTATTATTTACTATACCATTTTCTTTAGTCATTGTCATTCCCGTTGTTTCGTTTTATCATAAAATTAAATGATGTTATGTCGAAAGACCCAACTATGAAATCAAGGAGGAGCTTATTATGCGTAATCAGAATATTGATCAATGCTGGCAGTTTCAACATGGACTCTATGATGAATTTCCAGATGCTGAAAAAGCAAAATCCGTTCGGGAAGTGAATCTGCCGCATGATTATATGATTGAAAGTAATGTCAGCGAAAGCGCCGCTTCCGGTCCTGCCAGCGGCTATTATACACAAGGTGTTGCTTATTACACAAAATTAATCGACATCCCGCAGGAATGGGAACAGGAAGCAGTCTATCTGCATTTTGACGGGATTATGATGAATGCTACGGTCGACATCAATGGATGTAAGGCAATTCTGCAGCACAACGGCTATATTCCATTTTCCGTAAATATTACACCTTATCTCTATTTTGGAAAGAAGAACCGTGTAACTATCACTGTAGCCCCAAGTATGCAGCCTAATTCCCGTTGGTATTCCGGTGCCGGAATCTTCCGCAGCATAGAATTGCTTCATATGCCAAAGCTTCATATTGCTTCGGATGGAATCTTTGGTTATACCAAATCCATTGAATATGATACACTTGGCAATCCCGTATGTGCCTATCTTCACACAGAAGTAGAATTACAGAATGAAACTTTAGAAAATAAAATGGCACTTGTAGAAGTATTTCTCACAAAAGACGGAAGTGATGAAGTCCTTCTCAGTCGGAAACAGAAAATGCAGATCAACCCTAACACTACGGATACTGCATACCTGAATCTGACACTTGAGAATCCGGAACTTTGGGATGTAGAGAATCCAAACCTTTATAAACTGCATGCCAGAGTCACAGATCTTGGTGTGTTTAAAACTCATTTTGTTCCATCTGAGAAAAATACAACAGATGAAACTTCCGTTCTTTTCGGTGTTAAGACGATAACGGCAGATGTAAAACATGGATTACGTATCAATGGAAAAACAGTGAAATTAAAAGGTGGCTGTATCCATCATGACAATGGCATGCTCGGCGCTGTATCACTTTATGATGCTGAGTACCGCAAGATTTCTACTTTAAAGAAGATTGGATTTAATGCAGTCCGCACAACACACAATCCACCGTCTGCCGCACTGATGGAAGTCTGTGACCGGCTTGGTATGTATGTTTACGATGAGGCTTTTGATGCCTGGGGAATTATGAAACGGCCTGGTGACTATAATCAGTTTTTCGATGCAGACTGGAAAAAGGATCTCACCCTCTTTATGAAGCGGGACCGTAATCATCCATCCGTTATCATCTGGTCTACCGGAAATGAAATTTCGGAACGTGGCGGTCTGAATAATGGTTATACACTTGCCACACGCATTGCAGAAGCTGCACGTACACTTGATCCCAGCAGACCAATCTCCAATGCAATCTGTTCCTACTGGAGCGGACTTGATGAAGAGTTGTCACTGGAAAACATGAAAAAAATAATGGGAGAAGTCTCTGAAGACACTGTTTCCATACAGAATGCGGACACTGGTAAAAATGATACCAGCTGGGAAGAATACTCCGAAGCATTCACAAATGGTCTTGATATTGTCGGATACAACTATATGGAAGATAAATATCCACTGGATCATGAGATGTTCCCTGAGCGTGTCATCCTTGGATCTGAAAATTATCCAAAAGAAATTGGCATTCACTGGCCAATGGTAGAGAGTACGCCTTATGTCATCGGTGATTTCACATGGACAGCATATGATTATATCGGAGAAGCCGGTATTGGAAAATCTGTTTTCCTTGAGCCGGATGATCCATTATTTAAAATAGGGTCCTTTGCTTTGATGTCTTATAGTTCACAATTCCCTTGGCGTTTTGCGAATGACGCAGACGTAGATATCAATGGCTGTTTGCTGCCACAGGGGGCTTACCGCAGCATTGTATGGGGAAATAATAAGACTTACTTATACTCCTATGACCCTGATGTCTTTGGAAAAAAAGAACTGATCGGTAACTGGGGATTTACAAATGTCACAAAGAACTGGAATTGGAAAGACGCTGATCAAAAACCAGTACAGGTCGCTGTCTTTTCCAATGGAGATGAAGTAGAACTGATCCAGAATGGTACTTCCGTTGGTAAGCTTACTTCCGGAACACGCCTTGCAGCAGATCTTCCACATAGCTTTCTCTTTGACCTGACCTATCTTCCGGGAACTTTGGAAGCTGTCAGCTATAAAGATGGAAAAGAAATCTCACGGGATACACTTGTCACTACCGGACCGGCAAAAGAGCTTCGTCTCATCCAAGAGAAAAAAGAACTCTCCGCCAACGGACATGAGGTAGCTTACGTTCGCGTAGAAATCGTAGATGAAAATGGAATTGTTGTTCCAGACGCAGCACTCAAACTCAGTGCAGCAGTGGAAGGTGTTGGCTCGCTGGCTGCCTTCGGTTCATCCAATCCGATTACAGACGAGAATTATACCTCTGGAACTTTCACTTCCTACCACGGAACGGCAACAGCGATCATCCGCAGTGGATACCAGACTGGTATGTGTACCTTGACTGTAGGGTGTGAAGGACTTGATGAGAAAAAAATAGCATTCACAATAAAATAATTTCTAATACCCAAAATGATGCTTGCTTTCACTAGATGAAGTCTCCACAACTTTTTCATCACGGTCTCTCTGTTTCTCACTACCTGTATTCATTTTTGATCTCCTTTTCCCTGGACTAAAAAACGCCCAGACTAGATTTTCGTAAATCTAATCTGAGCGTTTTATATCTCTCAGGTTTAATTTCTCAGACAAGAAAACTAATTTTACAGATTTTGACAACCCTTTTCTTATATTACACAATACTTGAAAATACCGGATGGAAATCATTACCTCTCATTTGGGAGTAAAAAGCAGTAATGAATTTTCTTAATCATTACTGCTTCAAACAACTGTTCCCTGCGGGAATCGAACCCACAACTGAGACTTAGGAGGTCCCTGTTATATCCATTTAACTAAGAGAACTTTATTCACATATGCATCAGGCAATCCATTCTTTTTTACCACAAAATGGTGCCTCACACGCCATTTATAATAGCATACTTTTTGTTGTCTGTCAAACAAAGTTTACCACTCCCTGCAGCCAAATATCGCCCTTAAAACGCCGTCCTGCCATCGGCTCTCCCATCAGCCCTGAACGATTCACCAAAACGCGTATACAAATATTATTGCACTTCACATCCATCTGGCACAGCGGCTCCTTGCTGATTTCATTTACAAGAGGCACCACATTTAGAATTTCACCAATGATTGTATATCGATCACTCTCCATTCCACATGGCATAATACTTGATTCAACCATTGTATAGATATCACAACTATTTAACAACCTGCCTACTTTATTACTCAAATTCATATCATCAATTGTCAGGCTGTCAATTGCTTCTTGATTTCCTTCTCTTGCTGCCTCAATCAGTTTCTGACGTCCCTGTTCCTTTTTCTTTGCAATACGAGCAGCCTCTGGTCTCTTCAAAATGGGAAGTAAAATTTTTCCCTGCGTACACAAAGCAGAAAGACAGGCATCTGTCACCGTTGGAAAAAATCCCTGCAGTACCTGATATTTTCGATATTCCATAAAATTATTTACAGAAAAAATCAGATTCAGTCCTAATCGGCAATCATCACAGACGCCATCATACGCTTCTCTCGCACTTTCCTTTTCTATGCTGCATTCTGCCTTAGAAGAACAGACATTACTGTTAATATATGGCTCATAATATTCCATCTGAAAGCTGCCCTGCATATCCTCTTCTCCACAGATCATAAGACCGATATCTGGTGCAACTTTCTTTGTATAGACGACAAGACTGCTCTCCTCATCCAGACGAATTTTTTGAACCTGATCTGGGAAATTCTGCACGCTGCTTAACAGCTGCTGAAGCTGAGACTTTTTCTTGATTTGCCCAAATCCGATTGCTGGTAAGTATGCGTGCATAAAATTCCCTCCTTTATCATTTTATACTTTTATTTCTTCGGAACCATTTTCTCCATTCCGCCCATATATGGACGAAGAACTTCTGGAATACGAACACTTCCATCTGCCTGCAGATTGTTCTCTAAGAATGCAATCAACATACGCGGCGGAGCTACTACAGTGTTATTTAAAGTATGAGCCAGATACTTTGTCTTATCCGGTCCAACAACACGGATGCCAAGACGACGTGCCTGTGCATCACCTAAGTTAGAGCAGCTTCCTACTTCAAAATACTTCTTCTGACGCGGAGACCATGCCTCAACATCGACAGACTTTACCTTAAGGTCAGCCAAATCACCAGAGCAGCACTCAAGTGTACGAACTGGAATGTCCATGCTGCGGAATAAATCTACAGTGTTCTTCCACAGCTTGTCATACCACATCATGCTGTCTTCCGGCTTACAAATTACGATCATCTCCTGCTTCTCGAACTGATGGATACGGTATACACCTCTCTCCTCCAAACCATGAGCTCCCTTTTCCTTACGGAAACATGGTGAGTAGCTTGTCAGAGTGTATGGAAGATTTTCTTCCTTGTTAACAGTATCAATAAACTTTCCAATCATGGAATGCTCACTTGTTCCGATCAGGTAAAGATCCTCACCCTCGATCTTATACATCATTGCATCCATCTCTGCAAAGCTCATAACACCTGTAACAACATCGCTTCTGATCATGAAAGGCGGTACGCAATAAGTAAATCCACGATTGATCATGAAATCTCTTGCGTAGGAAATTACTGCTGAATGCAGTCTTGCGATATCACCCATTAAATAATAGAATCCGTTTCCAGCTACTTTTCTTGCACTGTCCAGATCAATACCGTTGAAAGACTCCATAATATCAGTGTGATACGGAACCTCAAAGTCCGGAACAACTGGCTCGCCAAAGCGCTCAACCTCTACATTCTCACTGTCATCTTTTCCAATCGGAACAGATGGATCAATGATATTCGGGATAATCATCATCTTCTGCTTCAGATCTGCCTCAACCTGCTTCTCCTCTGCACTCAATGCTGCCATGCGTTCTTCTGACGCAGCATCCTCTGCACGTAGCTTCTCAGCCTCTTCTAACTTTCCCTGTGCACGAAGTGCACCATACTGCTTAGATGCCTTCTTATGATTTGCACGAAGGGTCTCAACTTCCTTTTTGATTTCACGGTTGCGAAGATCCAGAGCGATTACCTCATCAACCAGCGGAAGCTTTGCATCCTGAAACTTATTACGGATGTTCTGTCTGACAACGTCCGGATTCTCACGGACAAACTTGATATCTAACATAGTTTTCCAAACCTTTCTGTCTCTACTCTCATACTCAATAAATGCCTTGTTTTATAAGGAAAACAGACATTATTTATTATATACCACGGATTCTCTTTTGTAAAGTAGGTTGTGGGGTTGATTATATTGTCGCTGTTCACGAGACACCCATTCACAAAACCGCATGTTCCACGTGGAACATCACCTGTTGTCAATTGTAACCTAGATTAGCGGTGAGACGAGTTGATTTTACGAGGCGGAACGTTGTAGCGGGACTTTCAAAATAATGTATAATAAAAAGAAATGTAACAGGTGTCCGCGGAAAAGAGACGCCGACAAAACAATCGTCGAACCGCTTTGTTAAACTTCCGGGTAGCATTACGTTCCACGTGGAACATCACCTGTTGTCAATTGTCTGCTTTAGTGTTAAGATAGCATATATCATCACCAGAAAGGAAACTAACATGACTTATACCCATTTATTATTTGACCTTGATGGTACGCTCTTTGACTTTGATGCTGGAGAAACTTATGCTTTTCATAAGGTGTGCGATACTTTTCATATTCCATACTCTGATGAAGTACTTTCACTCTATCAGCGCATAAATCTTTCCTATTGGAAAGCATATGAACGCGGTGAAATTACTCCTGCTGCATTAGCGATTGCCAGATTTCGCGATTTTCTTGCTGCTGTTGGCAAAGACGGTGATCCGGCGCTAATGTGTCAGCTTTATCAGACCAGCCTTGGTGAAGACTGCACTCCTATTCACGATGCTCTTCGTGTATGCCGCATTCTGTATGAAAGAGGATATAAGCTTTCCATCATTACAAATGGACGAAGCACCACTCAGCACAGCCGCCTATCTCACTCTGAATTGACACCAATGATTTCTGATCTATTCATTTCTGAAGAACTCGGATGTCAAAAGCCTAAAAAAGAATTTTTTGATGCTGTATTTTCAAAGCTTCAAATTTCTGTTTCTAAAGCACTTGTCATTGGTGACTCTTTAACCTCCGATATCATCGGTGGAATCCAATATGGCATTGATACCTGCTGGTTTAACCCAAATGGCTCTGATAATACAATGTCACAGGCACCAACTTATGAGATAAAACAGCTGAGTGAGTTACTTTCTATTCTTTAACTCTATATTAACAAAAAACGGCTTTCCAGATCAGTAGTTTCTATTCTGAAAGCCGTTTTTTAATTACTCTATTTAATTTTTAGTTTCATTTGTATCCTGCTGTACTAGAGTTGCCTGCTGCGCTTGTTTCTCTTCTAATTTAGCTGCATCGACATTATAATTTAATGCCATCTCCAAAGCATCTCGCTCCTCATTGCTGAGTGTTGCATGTGATTGTCCATGAATAATTTCTTTTAAATAGCTGTAGCAGCCATCCTGCGTATGCATACTGCTTAATACAAAACCGCTGTCATCACCATCAAGAAGTGCCAGTGAAAAGCTCAGCTTTCCAGCCATTCCTCGAAAGGTATCATATTTCATAATACCAATCTTTTTGTATGTTGCCTTAAGTCCTTTCTTCATGCTAATGATCTCATCAATATCACGCTTGCACTGGATCTTTACACGCTTATTATCTTCTACTACTGTCTTTAAAATGCCCTCAAGTGATTTTCCATCATTACCGCGCATAAAATCATCATATGCTGCCTGCAATTCTTTCATTCTGCTGTTCATAACAGTCATGCAGATCACAAGAATCAAAATCACAGCGAACATTCCTGCCAGAAAAAACAGGCTGTACTGCTGTGTAAATTCCATCGCCTGATTCAGAATTTCCATATTTTATTTTCCTTTCCTCTAGTTGAACAGTTATCCTCTGTTCAATTTTTCTTTTTCTAAGTTTTAACTAATTTACTCGATTGTATCCTCAGTAATTCCCATCAATTCAATGATACGCTCAAGATCGTCATTTGAATAATAGTCAATTTCAATCTTACCCTTGTCATCAGATTTTCTCTTAATCTGCACCTTCGTACCCATGCGAGACTTCATACGACTCTCCAGTGTCTCATATAATGTCTGGTTCTTTAAAACTGGCTTTGTAACAGCTGGCTCAATTTTCTTATCCAACAAACTCTTAATATACTTTTCAGTATCGCGCACGCTTAGTTGTTCTTCCACAACCTTCTGTGCAACAGCACGCTGTTCTTCTTTATCTTCCAGTCCCAAAATCGCCTTCGCATGTCCGTTTGTAATCTTACCTTCCATAAGCATAAGCTGAACCTCTTCATCTAGCTTAAGCAATCTAAGTGCATTTGTGATTACACTTCGGCTTTTAAATACTTTCTCTGCAATCTCTTCCTGTTTTAGCTGATACTTTTCAATCAATGACTGATATGCTTTTGCTTCTTCAATAGGGTTTAAATCTTCTCTCTGTAAATTCTCAATCAGTGCAATTTCTGCGATCTGCTGTTCATCATAATCTTTTATAATGACTGGAATATCCTTCAATCCAGCCTGCTTTGCTGCTCTCCATCTGCGTTCTCCAGCAATAATCTGATAATGATCCTCTACCTTCTTTACTACAATCGGTTGAATTACGCCATATTTTTTGATAGATTCTGCAAGTTCAGTCAATGTATCCTCATCAAATTTCAGTCTTGGTTGAGAAGATGCCGGCTCCACAAGACGCAGCTTTACTGTTGTCTCTGGCTCTTTTTTATCAGCTGCTGAATCTTTTTTCTTTGTTTCTACTGCATACGCATTGCTGATCAAGGAATCGATACCTTTGCCGAGACCTTTTCCAAGACCACCTTTTTTATTGAGTGCCATTCTTTCATCCTTTCTATCATTCAGTACCATTTGCAATTTTGCGAATAATTTTTAACTACTCTCTGTTTATAACCTCTTCTGCCAGTTGGTGATATGCTTCTGCTCCTGTTGATCTTGCGTCATACAAATTGATTGGCAGTCCATGGCTCGGTGCCTCTGCAAGACGCACATTTCTTGGAATAATTGTCTTATAAACTCGCTCCTGCAAATTGTCTTTTACATTCTCCACTACCTGAAGTGACAGATTAGTTCTCGCATCATACATGGTAAATACAACACCTTCCATTTCCAGATCCGGATTCAAGCGGCTCTTTACCAGATTAATTGTGTGTAACAGCTGTGTCAGACCTTCAAGTGCATAATATTCACACTGAATTGGCACCAATACCGTATCCGACGCAGTTAAGGCGTTGACCGTCAGCATATTTAAAGAAGGCGGACAATCAATGATTATAAAATCATAGTTATCTTTGATTTTGCTGATAGCCTTTTTCAGGATATATTCCTTTTCATCGATACCGATCAGTTCAATCTCCGCCCCTGCCAGGTTCACATCAGATGAAATCAAGGACTGATTTTCAATTTCAGTTTCTATAATACACTCTTCGATGGTATTTTCACCCAACAGAAGGGCATATACATTGTTTTCTACTGCATGTTTATCGACTCCCAATCCACTAGTGGTATTTCCTTGAGGATCGATGTCTATGGTCAGCACTTTCTGCCCAATTTCTGATAAACAAGCGGAAAGATTGATAGCTGTGGTTGTCTTTCCCACTCCGCCTTTCTGATTGGCGATTGATATGACTCTTCCCATGTTATTCTCCTTTGTGGCCGTTCATTTTCTACGATGCCTTTCTAAGTATAACACATACATGTTTCACGTGAAACATATTTTTTGTAAATATTCAGAACCATGCACATGTTTTATAAATATACGATATATGCTTGCATAATTGAGCATATTTTTAAACATGTATATGGCGAGAAGCCATACATGAGCAAAAGAAAAGCTTCGTAGAAGCGATTTTGCGAATATGGTTCTGAAT
>ERZ837910.5081-NODE-5081-length-12198-cov-12.008647_pt1 | contig 12198 bp, 10 predicted proteins | sample MGYA00519940_ERZ837910 | MGnify/ENA primary metagenome ERZ837910 (study PRJEB31850, sample SAMEA3708825) | human gut metagenome | biome: human gut; feature: human-associated habitat; material: faeces | place: China | collected 2014 ... | reverse complement strand
GGGAGTGCCCACGAGACGCAAAGCTTTTCTACGGAATTACGGAAAACAAAAAAAGAGCCAACGAACACTTGATACAAACGAATTTCTGAATCTGCTTTCTTTTTCGCCCAAACAATGGTAAAATAAAAAAAGATTGCTTTGAGAAAGAAGGTATGGGGGATTGAAATATAATGTAGATGAAATACAAAAGAATATGCATATACGACAGGTGGAAGGAATTGGAGACAGGCTGGAAGAGGACATTCGCAATATATTGAACCGTGCAGGTATCTATTTTCGCATTTTCAGCCGTGCGAAGACACCATTTTCCATTGCACAGAAATTAGAAAAACCGGGGTATGGATTTGGGGAACACGACAAGAAGATGCAGGATCTAATTGGACTGCGTGTCGTTGTGTATTATCAGGATGATATGGATATTGTGCGGACGATTTTGGAGAAAACATTTCGGCAGGTGGGCGAGTGGTCTAAAACGGACAATACCGAAGAAGAATTTAAGGCATCTAAGTTAAATGGTGTGTTCTGGGTGCCGGAAGAATATCAGCGTGTCTATAATGGAGACATTAGTTTTCTGCCGATTGATGCGACGTTTGAAGTTCAGCTTCGCACCATTTCTTTCGAGGGATGGCATGAGATTGAACACGATATGCGTTACAAATCACCGTATGGTGATGATTTTTGGCGCGAGGATTTGTCAAGGACCTTAAACAGCGTTCTTGCCAATCTGGAACTCTGTGACTGGACGACATTAAATGTATTTGAAAAGCTGGCAGATTATCATTATACCGAGCGAAAGTGGGAAATGATGCTTAAGGCAAAATTCCGCCTGCGTTTTGATTTAGAGCCATTGGCAGAAGAAATCTGTCAATTTTTGGATGAAAATGAAGAAGCAGCTTACTGTCTGTACCGATGTAACAGACCGGAAGTATTGTTTGCACTGCTTCGAGATGGTTACCATGAAAAAATTACTTACAATTTAATAGTAAAAGTCATTAATGATTCCGTAGCGGATTACGAGCCAAAGTTAAAACGCAAACTTGCGAAAATATGTCATGACATATTAAAGGTAGAGAAGCCTCAGCGAAACGAAAGACTGGAACTGAATCCTTTGGATGTGACGCCTTCATTCCAGCTAAAAGTGACTTTGTCGCATGACCCGCAAAGAGATTTAAATGAAGAATTTTTAACGGCGGTGAAATTCATTGCCGGATGGGCACAGGGACGGCTGCAGAATATTGTGGAAGGAATACCGGATACACCGATTGATTATGAATACCATGAAGCAGGATATTATTTACAAATACTAGGGAATATAAGCCTTGGATTTTATAAACTTACATTTGAGCACGCGGATGCGGAGCGTAAAGGAGTGGTATGGCGTACTAAGGTGATTTTGGAGCGAAGCGACTATATTCGTATGAAAGTGGATTGTGATTATTGTCATAATCCGGACCGTTTGATTCGTGACAGTTTTAACAAACCTCGTTTTGTAGATGAAATTTTTAGAAAGATTGGTTATACAGATGTGATTCCAATGATGACAAAGCCTCATAAAGTAGAAAAAATGAAGGAAATTGAGATGTTGAGTGAATTTATCGCAGACCATTCGCGTACACTGCCGGTTATTCTGGCTGTGGAAGAAGAGGACTCCGAGCGTCAGATTAATATTAATCGTTTGGCTGAGACGGTAGGCACTTACGCTCACGTATTTCTTCTTAGTAAAAAGGCAATTCCGATGATGGTGGAAAAATCAGACTATACGACAGAGGAACTGACCGGTGCTGTATGGGTGACATTTCAAAACGGTGAAGACAAATTTTATACGAGGGAGCGTATTGCAAACAGTCGGTTCGATTTTAATAAGTATGCGTTCGATTCCGGAAACGTTTACGAAAAAGCATTCAGACACAAATTAGTGCGCCTGATAAAGGAAAAGAATTGTTAAATGATTTACATCAAATTTACCTGAATTTTGCGCGTTGTTGCTTGACAAATAAAATGTACCTGCTATATAATTGAGACGGTATTATATTATTATTTAATCTGATTTATCACAGATTGAGTTTGAAAAGAAAAGGAGAGTAAAAGATGAAAAAAGGTATCACGAAAATTTTATCCGCATGTGTCTTTGCATTTGTTGTTTTCCTTGCAGCGGGAACGCAGAGTAAGGCAGCAGTGAACATGGGTGTAAAGCAGACTGGTGCAGGAAGTAGTTACGTGGAATTGGCATGGAATGCCCAGCTTGGAGCCGGACACTACCATACACAGTTTAGCCAGGATGGAAAAAACTGGATCGATATGGAATACAGTTCATCACCAAGTGATTCGGTATATAATTTAACACAAGGTGCCAGCTATTATGCACGTGTCGTGGCATACAATGGTAGTCACTATTCGGGAACTCATGTGATGGTCGGTGTTTCTGAGACGGCTATCGTATCGACAAAACCGACGGAGGTTACCGGATTAACACAGACAGCAGCAGGTGTGAATTCAGTTTCCATGTCATGGAATGCATCTGCAGGAGCAGCTTCTTATGTGATTTATGGGTATATTAACTACAATTGGACACAGATTGGTACATCAGCAACAAATTCTGCAACGATTACCGGTGTTGCTGCAACGACATCTACCAAATTTTCAGTAGCTGCTGTGAAAAATGTGACCGGCGGCACAGTAACCGGTGACCAGTGCAGTGGTGTAGAGATGAAAGCGATTCCGATTAAAGTAAGCCGGATTGCTATGCAGTATTATTGGGATTCGCTGAAAGAAGCAAAATATATCTGGACAGATGTAAACAATGCGGATGGTTATCAGTATGAAGTGAAATCTGCAAATGGCAAAAAGACATATTTCAGAGCTACATCAACAAGTTCTTACACCTATGTAAAACCATTTCCAAGAGGAATTTTCGTAAAAGCCCGTGTAAGAGCTTATGTGACTGTTGGAAATAAAGTTTATTATGGTGCATGGTCTCCATATACATATCATGCATCCAGTAAGAAAGTAACGGCAAAACGCAGCAGTAATGGTAAAAAGATTTATTTGAAATGGAAGAAAGTTTCCGGTGCCAGCGGTTATCAGGTATATGTATCCACAAAATCAAATGGTGGATTTAAGAAAGTGAAATCCTTAAGCTCAAAGAAATCCAGTTATACGATTACAAAGTGTGGTAAGAAGAAACTGAAAAAAGGAAAAAGATATTATATTCAGTTGAGATACCAGACAAAGGTCGGTAAGAAAAAAGTATCCAGTAAAATCGTAAGCAGTGCTACGGTATACTAAAAAATAAAAGCGAAACGGGAAACCCTAAAGAGCTTTATGCTTCTTGCGGTTTCCCGTTTTTTTTGTTATGATAAGATTGACTATAAACTATAAAGGAAGTGTTTGGGATGACATCAAGATTGTTTTACCACAAGCAGACAGGGGCGCCTGTACAGATTATTGCAAGAGCCCAGACAAAGCCTACTTATCAGGAAGTAATCTGTTATCAGGAATTGACAAAACCCTATGACCATTTTGTTATGGAAAAACGGCAGTTTTTTGCTGAGTATGTAAAAGAATTTGCAGAATTGCCACTGGTTGGAAGAAAACAGATTGAAAAAAGAGAAGATCTGCCGAATAAGCAGCCAAGAATTTCTAAGGGAGAAATTATGGATGACGAGCCGGCAGAAACCGAGAAAACGGAAGAAACAAAAAAATCGGAAGTGCCGGAGGCAATTCAGAAGATGCTTGCCTTCTTGGATGCAGAATCGTGTCATGAGAAAATTCGGATTCTGGAAGAAATGCAGGATGATTTAACAGAGCACATTTTGAATAATATTGCCGTGAGTCTGGATTTGTCGTTAGAGGATGACGAAGACGGATTCGAGAGAATTATGGCGGAACTTCGTATGAGAGAAAAATATGAAAGTAACCGGTGAGACAGACTGTGAGTAATTACCGCATAAAAATACAGTATGATGGAAGCCGTTACCGTGGATGGCAGAGGCAGCAGGGAGAAAAAAATACGATTCAGGGACGGATTGAACAAGTGCTGTCAAAGCAGATGGGATTTCCGGTGACAATTGATGGAGCCGGACGTACGGATGCAGGCGTGCATGCCAAAGAGCAGGTTGCAAATTTTCGTTTAAATACAGAAAAAACAACGCAGCAATTGCAGGATGTGTTAAATGAATATTTACCGGAAGATATACGGATACTGAAAGTAGAAGAGGCGGGTGAGCGATTCCACAGCCGTCTCAATGCAACCGGAAAAGTATATGAATACTGCCTTTGCAAAAAGGACGGATTTGATGTATTTGGCAGAAAGTACATGTGGCAGATGGACAAAGAATTGGATGTCATGCGGATGAAACAAGCGGTGGAAAAACTTGTCGGCGAGCACGATTTTAAAGGGTTTTGCACCAAAGCCTCACGTAAAAAGTCGACCGTACGAAATTTGTACGACATCACGATAACGGAGGATGAAAATCGGATTTATCTGACCTTTTATGGCAGTGGTTTTTTGTACAATATGGTCCGTATTTTAACGGGAACTCTTGTCGAGGTTGGCATGGGCGAAAGAATGGCAGAATCGATTGATGAAGTATTTGCAAAGAAAGAACGTGTGCTTGCAGGCGTGACGGCACCTGCGAAAGGGCTTACGTTGGTGCGGGTTCTTTATGATTAAAAAGACGGGAGGCATTGGATGAGACGAATGGAATTTAAAATGGAGCGTCCGAATCTCGTAAAAGAAGGAGACGAGGTCACCATTACTGAAGGTGTTTTGCCAAGTGCTTATTATTACACAATCAATCCGGCAGTTGCGATGTCCGGAAACTATATATTCAGGGAGCGGCTGCAGTCGCGGACAGGCATTGTGCAGGAAATAAAGCATACGGAAAAAGGATTTTACGTTGTAGTAGAGTTTGATGAGGAAGACGTCTGAAAAAACACCGTAGAAAAATCTGCGGATATTATGAATAGAAAGGAAAATGAAAATGGAACGTAAAAATGCATGGAAAGAATATACAGAAGCAGAAGTTTCTGAATTAGAAAAATTGAATGAGTCATACAGAAAGTTTTTAGATGCCGGAAAGACGGAGCGCGAATGTGTGAAACAAGCGGTTGCGATGGCGGAAGCAGCCGGATACCTTGACTTGAAAAAAGTGATAGAGGAAGGAAAAAAGGTGAAAGCCGGCGACAAATTATATGCTGTTAATATGAAGAAATCGCTTGCTTTGTTTCAGATAGGAAAACAGCCCCTTGAAAAAGGAATGGCAATCTTAGGAGCACATATTGATTCACCGCGTCTGGATATCAAACAGAATCCACTGTATGAAGATACCGAACTTGCTTATCTGGATACACATTACTATGGCGGTATCAAAAAATACCAGTGGGTAACGCTGCCTCTTGCGATTCATGGCGTGATTGCAAAAAATGACGGAACAATTGTAGATGTGTGCATTGGTGAAGATGAAAATGATCCGGTATTCTGTGTGACGGATTTGCTGATTCATCTGGCTGGTGAAAACATGGAGAAAAAAGCCAACAAAGTCATCGAGGGAGAAGCCCTTGATATTTTAGTGGGAAGCCGCCCATTAAAAGGTGCAGAAAAAGAGGCGGTCAGCAAACAGATTCTTTCTATTTTAAAAGAAAAATATGATATGGAAGAAGAAGACTTCCTTTCGGCAGAACTAGAAGTGGTACCGGCAGGAAAATCACGTGAGTCTGGTCTGGATGCTAGCATGATTATGGCGTATGGACAGGATGACCGTGTCTGCGCTTATACCTCTTTGGTGGCAATGCTAGAGGTGGAAAATACGGAATACACAACCTGCTGCCTGCTTGTAGACAAAGAAGAAATCGGCAGTGTCGGTGCGACCGGCATGCGCTCCCGTGTCTTTGAAAATACAGTAGCAGAAGTGCTCTCTGTGTGCGGACAGTATTCAGACCTTGCCCTTCGCCGATGTCTTGCAAATTCAAAAATGCTCTCATCGGATGTAAGCGCCGCATTTGACCCGGTTTATGCATCCGCTTATGAAAAGAAAAATGCAGCTTACTTTGGACGCGGTATGGTATTTAACAAATTTACCGGTTCCCGCGGAAAATCGGGAAGTAATGATGCAAATGCCGAATTTATGGCACAAATCCGTGGTATCTTAAAAGATGCCAAGGTGGCTTATCAGACGGCCGAACTTGGAAAAGTAGATGTCGGTGGCGGTGGAACCATTGCTTATATTATGGCGCTGTATGGCATGGATGTCATTGACTGCGGCGTTGCCGTTCTCAATATGCATGCACCGTGGGAAATTACAAGCAAAGCTGATGTTTATGAAACGAAAAAAGGCTATGTAGAATTTTTGAATCGAATTATGTAGTTTTCAATGAAAAAGTAAAGGAAACAAAAGAATGATAAAAAACAGACTGCGGTTTGCATGCGTGGGAATTATAGGAAGTATTCTGGCACTGGTGCTTATTTTGGCACCGGTGCCTTCTCATGCCAAAGAAAAGGCAAAAGATGCCGGTTCGGTTGCGGCATTGGAGAAAAAAATGCTGGCGAAATCTACAAAGAAAATCTCATTTCGACAAGGGAAAATTCGCAGCACATCAGGAAAAGTATGGAAAAAGGGAAAGAAAATTAAAAAGAGTGAAAAAATACTTTCCATAAAAAAGAAAGGCTGGTACACACTCTGCGTCACAACAACCTCAGGGAAAAAGAAATTGACGCATTTGTATTTTGAAAAGAAAAAATATGAAATCACGATAAATCAGACGGTACATAAATCGGTGGGATATTATTATATTGCCTCACAGGATAAAAAAGAGCTTGTCATGGAAGTGAAGAATTCTTCCATGGCAGAAAATGCTGCGGTTTCTCTGTGGACCAAGGGCGACAATGCCTGCCGTATGTGGAAGGTTGAAAGTGCCGGCGGTAAAAAGATTCGCCTGAAAAATGAAAACAGCAGTCTTTATCTTACTTATCATAAAGCGTCAAATTCGCTGGTGCAGAAAAAATATAGTAAAAAAGATAACAATCAGATATTTTCCCTTTATCAGGGAAGTGGGGGAAGCACGTATCTGAAGTGTGTCGGAGCCAAGGCGTTTGTATGTGCCGAGGGAAATACGCTTACGTTAGGTACACGGAAAAGAAATAAAAAATGGCGTTTTGTCTGGGAGAAAATCGCAAAACCGACACCGGCAGCATTTGTTTCCGGTGCCACATACCCGGCAAGACTGTTAGTGGGACATGCTTTTACACTGAAAGGGATGATTGCTTCCAGATATTCAATTTCCTTATTTAGTGTTTCGGTATATGACAAATCGGGAAAGGTTATGCTGCAAAAGAAATGGAATGGAGACAGTTGCTTTGGAACGGTTTCTACTGCCGATTCGGCTATTACATTTGGTAAACTGACAGAGGGAACGTACCGTTATCTTGTAGCCATCCGTGATGTGACAAAAACAGACATCATATTGATTAACCGGGAATTTACTGTAGGGGCTTTATCCGGTGGAAGCAATATGACACTTTCTTATGACGCAGCAAAGATAGCGGCAGTCGGGTACCAGAGCAATGGAACAGCACTTGAGAAAAAGGCGTGTGCTTCGTATGCACTTGCATACTGTAACGCTATTTTGACCGGTACGGTAACAAGTCCACACAGTTATTGGAGTAGTTCTACAAATGTAGACTGCGTGTGGAGCAAAGGTGGCTATACGACGAAATCTTACGCTTCAGAGGCAGCTGTTTTGCAGGCGGCATACAATGAATTAATGGCAGGAAAACCTTCTATTCTTCACGTAACCGGAAATACACCACAGCACTGGATAACGATCATCGGCTGTAAAAAGACAGGGGATGGCAGCGGGATTTCAGTGTCTGATTTGGTGGCGATTGACCCATGGGATGGAAAAGTCATTACCGTTTCTGACAAATATAAGGTAAAAACTTCGTACCGCCTTGGTGTAAAAAGTTGATTCAGTCGTTTCAGAGGGGCTGAAACGGACAGACGACACTGGAAATGGGGAAGATTGTACTTTATAATGAAGAAAATAGTTGACAACAAAGAGCGGATAGGATAGTATAGATACATACAGAACATCCGTTCGGATAATCAGGAGGGTATGAACATGCAGAAAGATCCAAATAAGGTAAAAGCGCTGGAGGCAGCGATTGCACAGATTGAAAAAAATTATGGACAGGGTTCGATTATGAAACTGGGAGATACCAGACACATGCAGGTAGAGTCAGTACCGACCGGTTCTTTGAGTTTAGATTTAGCACTGGGAGTTGGTGGTATTCCGAAGGGACGTATCGTGGAGATTTACGGTCCGGAGTCCAGTGGTAAGACGACGGTTGCGCTTCATATGGTAGCAGAAGTGCAGAAGCAGGGTGGTATCGCAGGGTTTATTGATGCGGAGCACGCACTGGACCCGATTTATGCAAAGAATATTGGAGTAAATATTGATGAGCTTTATATTTCCCAGCCGGACAGTGGAGAGCAGGCGATGGAAATTACAGAGACGATGGTACGTTCCGGAGCAGTGGATATTGTAATTGTGGACTCGGTGGCTGCTTTGGTTCCAAAACAGGAGATTGACGGTGAAATGGGAGATTCTCATGTGGGATTGCAGGCCCGCTTGATGAGCCAGGCACTTCGTAAATTGACAAGTGTAATTAACAAATCAAACTGTACCGTTATCTTTATCAACCAGCTTCGTGAGAAGATTGGTGTCATGTTTGGTAATCCGGAGACGACAACCGGTGGTCGTGCACTGAAGTTTTATGCTTCTGTTCGTCTGGACGTAAGAAGAATCGAGACATTATCCCAGGGCGGAGAAAAAGTCGGAAACCGTGTTCGCGTAAAAGTAGTAAAGAATAAGGTGGCACCGCCATTCCAGGAAGCAGAATTTGATATCATGTTTGGTAAAGGGATTTCGCGCGAGGGAGACTTACTTGACTTGGCAGCGAAGAATGACATTATTATTAAAAGCGGTGCGTGGTATTCCTATCATGGAGAGAAGATCGGACAGGGCCGTGAGAATGCGAAGAAGTATTTGACGGAACATCCGGATGTCTTTGCTGAAGTTGATACAGCAGTCCGTGCGAAGTGTCTGCCAAATGCATCGGAGGAAGAAGAAACAGCAGAGGAAGAGAAAAAAACACCGGCAAAGAAAACAGCCAAAAAGGATGAGTAATCAATGAATCAGAAAGAGCCGATGGAAAAGGCGGCGAAAGAGCCGGAAGAAGTAAGAAAGGCAAAAGAAAAGGCGATGCGTCTGCTTTTGCAGCAGGACAGGACGGAGAAGGAATTAAGAGACCGTTTGTACCGTGCCGGCTTTTCGGAAACGGCATCCGAAGCAGCGATGCAGTACGTATCTGGGTTTGGTTATCTGGATGACAGGCGCTATGCGGAAAATTACATTTCTTTTCATAAAGGAAGAAGAAGCCGCAAGGAGATTTCGTTTAAATTAAAAAACAAAGGAGTTCCACCGGAAATACTTTCCATGGCGATGGAAGGATACGAGATAGAAGACGAATCCGTTGCCATTGAGCACTTGATTCAAAAAAAGATAAAAGGACAGAGATTGTCCGATATGGAGTATACACAGTTGAATAAAATAACCGCTTATCTGGCGAGGAAAGGTTTTTCCTTTCCCGTCATTTCGCGGGCAATGAGAGAAATGAAAGAAAGAGAAAGCAGCTAAAATGGCGGGTGCAAAGCACTTCGGTAAGTTAGTGTATAATTTTTATTGGCAAAAATAAAGGGAAGAAGGAAATACCCTCTTCCCAATCATACAGTTTTTCTTTATGATGTTAGTTGCTAGAAAAACAATAAAGGAGACTGTATGATGAAATTAATTGTAGACGAAAACTTACTATCTTTCAAGGTGTTAGAGCAAAAAATATTCGATTATGTTTGTGAACTTGGCCGCCAGATTACCCAGCAGATTCTGGAAGCCTATGATACAGAGCTTGCAGAAAGTCGCGATAAAAAGCATTATCGGGGAAAAGGGAAACGAAAAACCTGTATCAAAACGGTATATGGCGAAGTAGAGTATAAGAGAGCTGTATATCGTACAAAAACGGAACAGGGAGAAAACGCCTATGTCTATCTGTTAGATGAAGCCATGCAAATGGATAAGATTGGATTGATTTCCACTAATCTTGCAGAAAAGATAGCGATGACGGTAACGGAATCACCTTACCGCGTAACCGCAGAAACCATAAGTAATACCTGTGGACAAAGCATCAGCAGCGGAGGTGTATGGAATATGATGCAGCGGCTTGGTGAACGGCTGGATGAAGAAGAACAGTATGCCGTAAAGGAAATGCATGCAGACCGGACGCAAGGAGAAAAAATCATTCCTGTGTTGTTTGAAGAAATGGATGGCATATGGCTGCACATGCAGGACAGCAGTCATAAAAGAATGAAAAAACAGGAAATGAAAGTGTTTACCATGTATGAAGGCTGGGACAAAGACCAGCAAAGACGAAGCACCCTGGTAGGAAAAACCATGTTGGCAGGAATGGAGACAAGCCGGCTCTTTCATGAAAAACGGGAGGCATTAATAGAGAAAAAATACGATGTGGATGAAATTCAGCAGAGAATTCTAAACGGAGATGGAGGAAGTTGGATTAAGGAAACATATGACCCGGATGCGATTTTTCAGTTAGACCGTTACCATGTTTATCAGGAAATCCTGCGAAAGATAAGTGACCGAAACGCACAAAGAGAAGCAAGAAATCTGTTTGAAGAAGGAAAAACAGAGAAATTGTTAGAGTTTCTTTTGGTGTATGCAGACAGTGTGGAAACGACGGATGAAAAAGATAAGAGGAGCAGAAATGCACGTGAGTTATATCGATATCTTAATAACAATAAAGTCGGACTGTTGCCTTATCAAAAGCAGGGAAAGAAGATACCGGAACCAGGAGAAGGGATTGTATACAAAAACATGGGCGTGCAGGAATCCCAAAACTGTACCGTAATTACCATGCGGATGAAGCACCGCCGGATGAGGTGGTCAATCAAAGGAGCCAGTAACATGGCAAAAGTATTGTGCTGCAAAGAGAATAAAGAACTTTGCCATACCATTGAGAAATATACAGATGGATTAATTTTTAATGCACGCATGAATGAAATCATGGAAACATTAAGTGCCGCAAAAACATCGAAAAAAGATGGGAAAGGAACCGGAATTGGCCTGACTGTAGTGAAACGTATGGTAGAAGAACACGGAGGCTGGATACATGTGCAGAGTGAAGAGGAAAAAGGAACAACATTTATTATGAATTTTCCAAGAGTAGACGATTCTGAATAATAGTTTATTACTTAAAAGGAGCAGCCACAATTGCGGCTGCTCTTTCGTAAATACTTGTTTAAAGAATATCTTATTCATATGCTTGACGATCTTTCAGGTCTTTATTTAAGTAAGATGTAGCTGTCTTGGAGATATCTACTGCTTCATCATCGGAGATATCATCAATCTTCTTAGCTTCGTTGTACCAGTCTTCAAATGTCATACCAAGCGGGAACTTGTCATCAACACTCTTCTTGATAAATTCATCAAAATCATCAACACCAGCATCTTTTGAAATATCTGTTGTCATGAATTTACTTACGTCACTGACACGAGGAATCTCCTCTTCAGGAATCTGTGGATACTGTGTGTAGTAGTTCTCAAAATTTTCAATGTTATTTTCAGAGAAGTGCCATGTGATTGTACGTCCCTCAGCAACTGTCTTCATGTAGATAGTACGAAGAGCTACGTAAGGATCAACGTCAAATCCATCTGCGAACATCATAGCTGCATTGTATGGATGTGTGTACATGTATTCGATAGCCATCTCATGAGCATATACAAGACGTCTTGCAAGCTCTGGGTGCTTCTCTTTGAAGTCATTGGACATAGCGTAGATACAACAAAGCCCCCATGTATCAGCAGTAGCATCGGAGTCAACATTAGCTGCGCCCCAGCCAATTCCTAAAATATGTCCAAATCCTTCGAACTCAGCAATGGAAGCATAAGGATCACAGCATGTGAAGGCATCAATCTGTCCGGCTTTCAGTGCAAACATAGCATCTTGAGAACCCGTGTCTACGATATTGTAACTGGAAGCATCCGCAGGAATTCCAAGCTTCTTGGACCATGTTAAAAATTCAGGATCAATTTCAGGTTCTGCAGTCATGGAAATCGTTTTGCCGACTA
>ERZ837910.5056-NODE-5056-length-12260-cov-3.258337_pt1 | contig 12260 bp, 10 predicted proteins | sample MGYA00519940_ERZ837910 | MGnify/ENA primary metagenome ERZ837910 (study PRJEB31850, sample SAMEA3708825) | human gut metagenome | biome: human gut; feature: human-associated habitat; material: faeces | place: China | collected 2014 ... | reverse complement strand
CACAAAACCCGGAATCGGAATAGAAAGAAAAAATATACCTGCCATAAAATTAAAGAAAGGGAGAATTGAAGGTTACTCTTCTTTTCTCCCTTTTTCAGATTATAGGACGTTTTAATTATACACTCAGCTTTTAGAACTGTAACAGCATTGCTCCGCAGGAGTAGCCCCCGCCGAAAACGGTAAGGCCGACCAGGTCTCCGGGTTTCACTTTATGCAGGTTTTCGGAGAGAGAGATGGCACAGCTCGGGCTGCCGGTGTTACCTCGTTGTTCGATATTCATCAGAAAACGTTCCTCCGGGATATCGGTTTGCCTGGCTATCGTTTTGATAATGCGCTGGTTGGCCTGATGCGAAGAAATCCAATTCAAATCCTGGACAGTCTTACCATAACTTTGGGTTACCTTTTCTAAAGCTTCGACCATATAATGACAGGCATTGATAAATACATCGCGTCCTTCCGGCATTCCGATGCCACCGTTCTGTGGGCGGAGATACACCGCTTCGGCTGCTTTGCCGATGTGTCCCAGACCTTGGGTATAGATATCGATAATTCGGGGATCATGCCCGCTATAATTCCCGGCAGAGACAAAAAACGCTACAGCACCGTCTCCCCATAGGTGGCCGCTTTGTGGATCGTTTTCGTTGGCATAAGCTGTGTTGTGTTCTGCTCCGATGATCAGGGCTTTGGTCGCTTTCCCCAGAGCAAAATAGCCTTGTGCAATTTCCATCGCATTGATAAAAGAAGAACAGGCTGAGGAAACACTCACACATTTGGCGTGCTCGATGTGATAACGGCGTTGCACCATATGGGCCGGGGTAGCAACGGTATCGTAGGGGGAATAGGTTGCTGCGATGATTAAATCGATTTCCTCCATGGGATAAGGCAAATCGGTAGTGGCAAGATCCACTGCTTTTATCCCCATCGTATTGGTGTTTTCATTTGCAGCTGCTTTACTGCGGTTTTTGATACCGGTCCGGGAATAAATCCATTCGTCGTCCAGACCGTTTACTTCCTTGAAGTAAGAATTAGGAACCACAGAGTCCGGTAAATAGTGGGAAATTTTGTTGATAAACAATTCCATAGATTTAGCATTATGTTTCTGTTAGCTGTGATTTTGACATCAAACCTTCGTGCTAACAAGAAGTATGCCATATCCTCAGCCTTTGTTTAATATTCCATTAAATAGTAAGTCGACATATTCACGCAGCGACTGATAATTCCTTTTCCGGTGCCCGATGATAATAAAGGGTTGCTCCAGACTTTTGAACATAATCAGCAGCGTTTTTGCGAATGAGGAAGGATTATTGATATTGAAGAGGCCTTGCTCTTTACCGTTCTGCAAGATACGGGTTAGCAATTGCCGTTCTTTCATATCGATACCCTTACGCAACTGTTCAACTCGCAAATTGTTGAAAATAAAATCATAACGGATGTATTTGTTCTGACGGACCAGATTGTCGATCACATTGAACCGCGCTAAAATATATAATTTTAATTTGCGGTCGGGAGGAAGTGCAGAGTCTGCGGCCTTCTGCAATTTCTCATTAATGTCTTTGACATGATCCTCGACTACATAGTGATAAATCTCTTCTTTACTCTTAAAATGCATATATAAAGTCCGCCGACTCATGTTTGCTGCCTGAGCAATATCATTCATCGTTGCTTTATAAACGCTCATTTCTGAGAAAAGAGACTTGGCAACATGTATGATTTTATTCTTTGTCTTACTTAATTTTGTTCTCATAAATCTTGCGGTTGTGACTTTAAATTGCACAAAACACAAAATTTTGTGCAATTATAGCTATTTTCTATGACATTTATGGGCAAAGATAGTTTTTTTAACGGAAGAAAATGAGGTTTTGAGGATTGTTAAGTGTTCCAACGATTGCATAACCCCGGTATTTTATGTTTTATCCCTCTCCGATTCGTGTAAAAGGATGACAAATGTCATGTTTTATTGTTGAAGCGGGTGGTATCTTTGCGCGCGAATTGGGAGAGGTGGTGGAGGTGGCGATCGTTTTTTACAGCGTGTAATTTAATTGTCTGATTATGAATGTTACAAAAGTTTCCTTTTACAAGGAAAAAATTTTTTCGGCCCGGTGGTTTCAAACTTGGGGAACTCTTTTATTGGGATCTATGGTGATAGCGACCGGTTACACTTTTTTCATGACTCCCTACCAGATCGTTCCGGGAGGAATTTATGGTATTTCTACCATTTTGAACTGGAAACTGGGATTCCCGATCGGTATGGCGGCATTGTGTTTTAACCTGCCGTTGAGTTTGATCGGTTTTAAAATATTAGGCCGTGATTTCGGTTTGAGGACTTTTATCTGCTTTTGGTTGGTAGCTTTGTTTGCCGACGGTTTTCCGTGGGCTTTGGAACATTGGTGTGGCTATACGGCAGAATTTGCACATGATCCCCTGCAATTGGTCAAAGGAGGTATCGACAATCCCGATGCAACGAAGGAAGGGGTATTGTTGGCCAGTATCTTCGGAGGTGTGGTTATCGGAGTCGGAGCCGGATTGATTTTCAAGACCCGTTCTTCGAGTGCCGGTACGGATGTTTTGGCTGCCGTATTACATAAATTGACCCGCAGGCCTTTGGGGATGATGCAGATGACTGTCGACCTGATTATCGTGGTATTGGGTTTTGTGGCTTTCCCGGATTGGAAAACTCCGTTTTATTCCCTGATCACTATTTTTATTATGGGGAAAGTAATCGATATTGTCATCGGTGGGTATTCCAGCGATAAAACTTTTTTCATCATATCCGAAAAAACAGAAGAATTACGTCGGTTTATACTTTCGGAATTACACCGGGGCGGCTCTATCGTACCGGTCAACGGGATGTGGAACCGTTCGGAGAAAGAAATGATTATGACGGTCGTCAACCGTAAAGAGGTGACTACTTTGCAACGGGCCATCCAGCATATCGATCCTCATGCTTTTACCATGATCCTGAATGCTCAGGAGATTATGGGGCAAGGATTTAAACGGATGGATTGGGACGATAACAAGTAAATACCTGAGTTGCACGGTCGAAAATGCCCTGGAGCCAGGCGATAGTCATGCCGTAGTTGCTGACCGGAATCCGGGCATCGATGGCCGGTTGCAGACGGTGGCGCAATTGGGTGGCTGTGATCATACAGCCTCCGCATTGAATGATCAGGGCATAATCCGTTATCGGACGTTCGATCCGGTCTAAGCCGGCGATATGGTCGAATTCCAGCTGCTTTCCGGTATACTTACGAAGAAGGGCGGGGATTTTGACCCGGCCGATATCTTCACAGGAAACATGATGGGAACAGGATTCGAGCAGAAGAATCCGGTCGCCGTCTTTCAGTTCTGGGATGCGGGAGGTCCCGGCCAGATATCGGTCGAAATTGCCTTTATGGTGTGCCAGAATAATGCTGAAACTGGTGAAAGGAATATCCTGGGGAATCCAGGGGGCTATTTTGCCGAATACCTGACTATCTGTGATTACCAGGTCCGGTCGTAACGAATTCCGCTGAAAATAAGTCGTGATTTCTTCGGGTTGGACGACAATACCGATACCATGCCGGTCCAATATCTCTCTTAACATTTGTACCTGAGGCAAGATCATCCGGCCTGTCGGAGCTTCCGAATCGATGGGGGTGACCAGCATAACCACTTGGCCGGGACAAACCAGATCCCCTAACAGAGAGGAAGAATTTTGCCGGTTTACCAAAGTGCCGATTTTTTGAATCAGCATTTCTCTTTTAGCCTGGCAAGTGGAGAAACCGATAACCGGGGTACCGTATTTTTGCAAGAGTTTTTCCCGAAGTTGCTCCTGTAAAGGTTCCAGGTCCGATTTATTGTGTACGATCAAAAAAGGAAGTTTTAACTTTTGAAATTCTTCGGTCAGTATTTCTTCGAAATGACTGAATCGGTTGCCGGTGATCACCAGTAAGGCTGCATCGGCTTGCCGGATGGTTTCGAACGTTTTTTTTACCCTTAATTCCCCGAGTTCACCTTCGTCATCCGTTCCGGCAGTGTCGATTAAAACGACCGATGCAACTCCCGGGATTTCATAACTTTTCTTTACCGGGTCTGTTGTCGTGCCGGCAATGGGGGAGACAACGGCTTTATCCTGTTGTAAAATCGTGTTGACGATAGAACTTTTTCCGGTATTTCTCCGGCCGGTGATGACGAGATGAAATTTATCCATGAATCGGGGTTATTTATACATGCTGACTTCTTCTGCTGTGATTGTCGGGCTTCCGAGAATAATCAAACGTTCGACGACGTTGCGGAGTTCACGGATATTTCCGGTCCATTCGTAACTTTTCAGCGCTTGTAAAGCTTCCGGTGTAATATTTTTTTGTGCTATCCCCATTTCGTTGCAAATGGTTTCCAGAAAATAGGTCACTAACTCGTCGATATCTTCCGGACGGTCTTTCAAAGGGGGAACTTCGATAATTATAACACTCAGACGGTGGTATAAATCTTCCCGAAACCGTCCTTTGGCAATCTCTTCTTTCAGATTTTTATTGGTTGCTGCGATGACCCGCACATCTATCTGAATATCCGTGTCGCTTCCGATCCGGCTGATTTTATTTTCCTGTAAGGCCCGGAGTACTTTAGCCTGTGCTTCCAGGCTCATATCCCCGATTTCGTCGAGGAATAAAGTCCCTCCCGAGGCTAGTTCGAATTTCCCTTTCTTCTGTTTGATCGCCGAAGTGAACGATCCTTTTTAGTGTCCGAACAGTTCGCTTTCGATCAGCTCCGAAGGAATAGCTGCACAGTTGACTTCTATAAAAGCTCTGTCGTTACGGTGACTTTTTTCGTGCAACTGGTGGGCTACCAATTCTTTACCACAACCGTTCGGTCCAGTGATGAGTACCCGGGCATCGGAAACCGCCACTTTATCGATCATGATACGGATATGATTCAATGCATCCGAATGGCCGATCATCTCGTATTTCTTACTGACTTTGGTTTTTAGCTTTTGGGTCTCCTCGATAAGCTGGTTTTTGTCCGTTGCGTTTTTGATCGTAATCAGAATCCGGTTCAGGTCCAGCGGTTTCTCGATGAAATCGTAAGCTCCTTTTTTGATGGCTTCGATAGCTGTATCTATGGTGCCGTGTCCCGATATCATGATGACCGGCACATCGGAAGTAAATTCTTTGATTCGTTCCAGTACCTCGATTCCTTCCATTTTAGGCATTTTGATATCACAGAACACCACCTCCGGTTTTTCAGTTTTCACCGACACCAATCCCTCTATGCCGTTTTCAGCTAATACGACTTCGTGTCCTTCGAAAGAGAGAATGTCTTTCATCGAATTACGGATGCTACGTTCGTCGTCGATTACAAGTATTTTTGCCATGGTCATTTTTTTTACACGGATAGCAAAATTAGGAATAATTTCGAAATCCTCAAATTTCCGAATCTTCAAATGTTTTCATAGCTTTGTAGCTAGGATGATTGTCAAATTATTTGGAATACGCTTATGAGATATATTTTATCTGTTCTGATTGTTTTTTGTTTGATTTGTCCCGATACGCTGGGACAGCGTAAAAAAGTAGGAGTCGTGCTGAGTGGTGGGGGGGCGAAAGGAGTTGCTCATATCGGTGTGCTGAAAGTGCTCGAGGAAGCGGGGATTCCGATCGATTATATTTCCGGGACGAGTATGGGGGCTATTGTCGGAGGGTTGTATGCTGTCGGATATAATGCCAAGGCGCTGGATAGTTTGGTCAGGATGCAGAACTGGCCTTTCTTGCTGAGCGATAAGGTATATCGTTTCAACCAGCCTTTTACCGAGAAAGAATCCAATGAGAAATACCTCATTTCCCTTTCTTTTTCCCAGGAAAAAGGTCTTTCGGTACCGGCAGGTTTCGTGAGCGGACAGAATATTTATAACCTGTTTTCCGAATTGACCATCGGTTTTCACGATTCGATTCCGTTCCGGGATTTACCGATTCCGTTCGCTTGTGTGTCGGCCAATATGATCGATGGGAAAGAAGTGGTGATGGACAAGGGGATACTGCCTTTGGCGATGCGGGCGAGTATGGCTATCCCGGGAGTCTTCGCTCCCGTAACTATCGATAGTATGGTATTGGTAGACGGAGGTATCTCGAATAATTTTCCCGTGGATGTGGCTAAAAATATGGGAGCCGAAATTACCATCGGGGTGGATCTCAGCACAGGGTTGAAAGATGAGAAAGGACTGGATAATATCATGGGGATCGTCGATCAGCTGACGGCTTTTATGGGCATGAAGAGTTATGAGAATAATAAAGCGATGGTGGATTTGTATATGAATCCGGATCTGAAAGGATTTACTGCGGCCAGTTTTACTGCGGAGGCTATCGATACGATGATTCAAAGAGGAGAACGGGTAGCCCGGGCCAATTGGGATAAAATTATGGCTTTGAAGAAACAGATCGGTCTTGAACCGGACGAAGATGCTGCTCCCCATCTCGAAAACAGGTTTTTGGAAACAGACACTCTTATTATAGGAAAAATTTCTATCGAAGGAGTGAAGGAAAAAGATGAAAAATGGATACAACGGCAAATCGGGATCAAAGAATTTTCTGTCATCACCATGGATGATTTACACAAAGCGATTTCTTTTTTATACGGTACCGGGGCTTTTGCCAATGTAAACTATGCCCTCAACGGGGATCAGATTTATGACCTGACGCTACGGCTGAAAGAAAAACCGGCCAGTTCACTGAATCTGGGATTCCGTTTCGACTCGGAAGAAATGGCTTCGATCCTGTTGAATACAACCCTTAGCCATAGGGCGTTGAGGGGGTCCAGACTGTCGATTACCGGACGTTTGAATAAAAACCCTTACGTATTGGTGGATTATTCTTTCGGCAGTAATATGCTGAGAAAATTGGGCGTATCCTATATGTTCAAATACAACGATATCAATCTGTACGATAAAAAAGACAAAGTCGATAATATTACTTTCTCTTATCATCGCGGAGACCTGAATTTATCGGATATTTATTTCCGGAATTTCAAATTTCAATTGGGGTTACGGTATGAATATTTCAATTATAAATCCGTCCTGTACAATACCGATTATATAGCGGAAAATCTGAAGTCACAAGGATTTGCCAGCTACTATGCTTTAGCTCATTTCGATACTTACGATAAGAAATATTTTCCGGACAAGGGGATGAGTTTCCGGGCTGATTATTCACTTTACACCGATAATATGGTCAATTATGACGGGCATGCTCCTTTTTCGGCCTTATCGGCCGATTTCGAACCGACCGTCCGGCTGACCCGTAGGGTATATCTTTTGCCGGCTTTGTACGGAAGGGTATTGATCGGACGCGATATAGCCATTCCTTATCTGAATTATGTCGGTGGAGAAGTAGCCGGAAGGTATATGAATCAGCAATTGCCTTTTTACGGTATCCATAATCTGCAGGTGTTCGATAATTCGGTGGTCGTGGGGCGTTTACAGTTGAGATATCGCTTGGGAATGAGGCATTACATCACTTTAACCGGGAATTATGCCAAACAGTCGGAAAGCTTTTTCGATATTCTGAAAGGAGACGCTGTTTGGGGTGGAGGTGCCGGTTATGCTTATAATTCCATTATCGGACCGATCAGTGTCACCTTCGATATGTCCAATTGGGACCAGAAATTAGGGGTGTATTTCAATCTCGGCTATTATTTTTAAATTGGAGTAATTGTAATAAAAACGGAAATAAATGGGAAAATATTGGATTTGCATCTGTTTGGCCTGGGGGTTAGGGATCGGAGGTTGTACACCGGTACAGCAATATCGGTATACCGAAGGAAAGATTTACGGTACATTTTATCATATATCTTATGCTTCTGACGAGGATTTGAAAGAGGAAATCCTCCGGCAAATGGAGTCGGTAAACGCTTCTCTTTCCATGTTTAATCCCGAATCGGTTATTGCCCGTCTGAACCGCAACGAGACGGATAGTACAGATGCTCTGTTTCAGAAAATGTATGCGATGGCTTTGCAAGTAAACCGGAAAACCGAAGGAGCTTTCGATATTACGGTCGGACCTTTGGTCAATGCCTGGGGATTCGGTTTTAAACAAAATTCTTTCCCGGATTCTGCCCGTATAGATACATTACGGCAATTTGTAGGTATGGATTTACTGACTTTGACGGAGGGGAAATTGCAGAAAAAATACCCGGAAATTACGCTGGATGCCAGTTCTATTGCTAAAGGACTTGGAGTAGATTTGGTGGCCGAATACTTCGAGCGTAAAGGCTTGAACGATTATATGGTAGAGATCGGAGGAGAGGTCAGGGCCAAAGGACAAAGCAGTAAAAAACGGCCCTGGCGGATAGGAATCGACCGTCCCGAGGAAGATGTGACCGCTCGGAACCGCCGGTTACAAATGATTGCCGGACTGAGTCAGGGGGCTTTGGCTACTTCGGGCAACTACCGGAATTTTTATGTGCACGACGGTAAAAAGTATGCCCATACGATAAATCCCAAGACAGGTTATCCTGTTCAGACCGAAGTGCTCAGTGCATCGGTTTATGCTCCTACCTGTATGGAAGCCGATGCTTATGCCACTGCTTTTATGGTATTGGGATTGCAAAAAGCCCGGCAGATTGTTTTGGCCGATCCTGAACTGGAAGGCGCTTTTATTTATCTGGAAGAGGGAAAAATGAAAAACTGGATTTCACCTGGCTTCGAAAAATTGATTGTAGAAAAATAGAGAGGAGTGAGGGAAAATGATGAAGAGAATCGTATTTACACTCATCATTTGTTTTTGGGTTGGAAGGGTACTGGCTATAGACCATAGGATTCCGGCAGTACAAGATTCTGTGCGCCTGGATACCGTTAAGAAAAGTTTACAGGCACAGTCTTTACAACATCTTTTGGAGCGGGATTCCTTGCCACTGATGACCTTACCGGTTTCTGAGGCACAGATGAAGATGTCTCCGGTCTATTTACCGGATAGTCTGATCCGGGATACCCTGCGGTATGAATATACCAAGATTAAAGACTTTGCCTATAAGGCGAAATGGACGAAAGAACTTTATAAAATGGTCTTCGTCAATCCCCGCCGCGGCTATCTGAATGTTATGCGTACCCAGAACAGTGAGGAAAGGTTTAAAGCTTATTCCGGGAAAGTGATTCATGATATTTCTATTGTTGTTCTGCCTCCTTATGGGACTAGTGTTTACGATACCACTTATTTCGAGGAAGATATGGGATGGCTGAAAACTTTAGCCAACAAAACCCATATGAAAACGGCCGAAAAAGTGATCCGCAGGCAGTTGACGATAAAACCCGGCATGTTATTGGTACCTTTTGAGTTGGTGCAAAATGAAATTTTGTTGAGAAGATTGGATTATATCGATGATGCGAATATGATCGTTACGGAAGATCCGGACAACCCTGCCCAGGTGAATGTTACCCTCATTTGTAAAGATCAGCTTTCGTGGGGAGCGACGGTCGAATCGAATTTCTTGAATTCTTTCGATATCGGACTCGAAAATAAAAACTTTATGAAATTGGGACATGTCCTGAATTATGAGTTCAGTTACCGGGGAACCAAAGACAAAAAATGGGGAAATGAGTTGGAATATAAGGTAAACCGTCTTTGGGGGACTCATATCAACATCCGGGGATATTACCGCAATGATTACCGTGAAAAAGAAGTTTTCGTAGATGTCGAAAGGCAATTCCTGACCAACCGGATGAAATGGGCCGGAGGGATGGGAGTAGGACGTGTTTTTTATTCGGATGATTTACCGGACCGGAATGTAAACCGGTTGGAAGAGTTGTTCAATTATCATTATCAGGACGTATGGTTAGGTAAATCTTTTTTGTTGCCTTACCGGTATAGCTATAACCAGAATATGTTTCTGACGGGTCGTTTTTTCACGACCCTTTTCAACAATCGTCCTTTGGTTACAGACGATACCAACCATTTGTATTATAACCGGAGGGATTATTTTGCCGCTTTTACTTACATCAAAATGAAGTATTATAAGGCCAATCTGATCTATGATTTCGGGCGTACGGAAGATATTCCTACGGGATTGATGCTTAGTCTGACCACGGGGTATGAAAAGAGTGAATTCGATAATTATGGCTATATCGCCGGAGAGTGTCACTATTCCCATTTTAATAAATACGACGAGCGTTATTACGCCCTGGAAGCAGCCTTGGGGTCTTATGTCAACGAAGACGGTTTCACCCGGGGAACGCTGAAATTGGGAGCCAGTCATATCAGTAATTTGTGTAGCTGGGGCAGTTTTAAATTCCGTTTCTATAACGACGTACATTATGTGAAAGGAATCCGGCGTTATCCGGGCGATTTTTTGTATATGGAAGATCGGAATATTCGCGGATTTTCATCCGATACACTAAGAGGAAATCAAAAACTGTCGTCTTCTTTGGCGACTACTTTTTTCTTGCCCTATATTAAAAAAGGATTCCGGGTTTCCATTTCTTCTTTCTGTGATTTCGGTGTGATTGCCGCCGACAATAAAAAATTGGTACACAGCAAAACATATTGGGGATTCGGGGTAGGAGTCAACCTGAGAAACGATAATGTCGTCATTAAAAATATTTCTTTTCGTTTTGCCGTTTATCCTACTATTCCTGAGGATGGCAGGAGTTTTCAAGCGATACTTTCCAGTGGGAACAGAGGCAGTTTTTATGATTATCACGTAACAAAACCACAGGTGATTCAGTATGAATAGGAAATACGGATAGATCATGACAAGTTTTGCGTCATCTGATATTTGGTTAGCTTTTATTATGACTCTGGTTGCAGCGATTTCTACTTTTATGGGAGCGATGACGTCGTTATATTTCAGAAAAGTCAACCAGGTTACCCTCTCGGTCATTTTGGGATTTGCAGCCGGAATAATGATTTATACCGCTTTTATGAAGCTGATGCCCGATTCGATCAGCATCCTATCCTCCCAATTGTCTTATGCTCAGACGAAAATCACCAGTACGGTCTGGTTTTTTGTCGGTATCGTTTTGTTGTATCCTTTAGGATATCTGGTGAAGTTGTGGAAGAAAAAAGAGGTGGAACGCTACGACGCTTCACTTCAATATTACCGGCGGGTAGCGATATTGGTGCTTCTGACGATTACCGCCCATAGTTTCGTCGAAGGGCTGGCGACTTTTCTGTCGTTTTTGGCTACTCCTTTGGTGGCTATTCCTCTGGTTCTTTCTATTATTGTCCACAACTTTCCCGAAGGGATGACGATCGGAGCCCTGTTTAATAAAATCAGTGATTCGATGAATCGCCGCCGGGCTATATTCTACAGTGTGATCGCTTCCTTATTCGAACCGATCGGAGCCCTGATGGCTTATATTTTTATTCTGAAATATTCTAATCCGGTTTTAACCGGAATACTGAAAGCTTTTCTTTCCGGACTATTGGTAGCCACTGCACTGAATGAACTGATTCCCAATTCCCAACTGAAAGGGAACCGGAAGGTGTCGGTACAGAGTATTATTTTAGGCATGTTTATTATGGGTGTCGTCTTGGTCAGTGCTTCGATTTTTTAAAATTTTACAACAATTGTAATTATTTTCAGAATTTTTTAACGTTTCTCCGGTCTGAGGTTTGGAGGATGTGCCTCTGCGGTTTATCTTTGCTGAAAATATAAAGATAGGGTATTTTGTTGATTCATAAATAATTAATTGGTTGTAAATGAAAAAAGTCTTCTTGTTTTCTTTATTTTTGGTTTTAGGGTTAGTTCTTTCACAGTGTTTACCGGTTTGGTTGGGGGAGGCATTCCTGACAGCTGAAAAGGTAGCGAAGACTTTGATGTTCGTTTGTCTGGCATTTATTATGATTAATGTCGGGCGGGAATTCGAATTGGATAAAACGAAATGGAGATCTTATGCTGCCGATTATTTTATAGCTATGGCTACTGCTGCCGTGCCCTGGATTATGGTCGCTTTTTATTATATGTTCTTATTGCCTGCCGATTTATTCGGGAATTGGGATGCCTGGAAAGAGAATTTATTATTGAGCCGGTTTGCGGCCCCTACTTCTGCCGGTATATTGTTTACCATGCTGGCTGCTGCCGGGTTACGGCGCGAGTGGATCTATAAGAAGACCCAGGTGCTGGCGATCTTCGACGATCTCGATACGATCTTACTGATGATTCCCTTGCAAATATTTATGATCGGTTTTAAGTGGCAATTATTTGCCGTGGTGATTGTGATCACTTTTTTATTAGTGATCGGTTGGAAAAAACTGGGAACGATCCGGTTGTCCCAAACCTGGAAATCTATTTTATTTTAT
>ERZ837910.5050-NODE-5050-length-12266-cov-5.887479_pt1 | contig 12266 bp, 9 predicted proteins | sample MGYA00519940_ERZ837910 | MGnify/ENA primary metagenome ERZ837910 (study PRJEB31850, sample SAMEA3708825) | human gut metagenome | biome: human gut; feature: human-associated habitat; material: faeces | place: China | collected 2014 ... | reverse complement strand
CCTGCCGGGTTTCTGCGCTGGTCTGGCGTCACGCCGGGGGCGGGCCGGGTTGTCTTCTGCATATTTTCCCGGACGGAAAAAGCAGCAGCGCGGCCAAGGCCTGCGCCATGCTTGAGAAAAAAAGCGCCATCAGCCTTTTTTGACGCCGGACGGGCACACTTTTTTCATATTTCCCCCTTCTCTTTTGCCGTGGTTCAGGCTATGCTGAATTATCCGTAAACGGGACAGCACCGCCCCCGGTCTTCTTTTTGGGGTGCGGAGCCGAGATTTTTTTGGGGAGATGGTTGACTTTTTGTTAGATTATTCACAAGATGCTTTTGAAAGCAGTCCTCCCTCTTGGCGCGCCGGCACGCCAGCCCCAGGGGGAGGCGCCCATAACCAAAACACGGAGGATTTCGCGATGTCCAAACTGGTAGCTCCTCATGGCGGCAAGGGCCTGGTCTGTTGCCTTCTGGAAGGCAAGGCCCTGGAAGACGAAAAGAAAAAAGCCGCTGGCTTGAAGCAGATCGAAATTTCTTCTCGCGCCAAGGGCGACCTGATCATGATGGGCATTGGCGGCTTTTCGCCCCTCAAAGGCTTCATGAACAAGGCCGACTGGAAGAGCGTTTGCGAAAAAATGACGCTTTCCGACGGCACCTTCTGGCCCGTTCCGGTGACCCTGGACATCGCCGCCGCTGATGCCAAGGGCCTGAAACCCGGTGAGGAAGTGGCCCTGGTCCGCAAGGGCGAGATTATGGCCACCATGAAGGTCGAGGAAGTCTACGAGATGACCGAGGCCGACAAAAAGTGGGAATGCGAGCTGGTGTTCAAAGGCTCCGGCCCGGACTCCGAAAAGTTTTGGGAAGTGGCCCCCAGCGACCACCCCGGCGTGAAAATGGTGCTGGCCCAGAAGGAATTCAACCTGGCCGGCCCCGTCAAAGTGCTTTCGCAGGGCGAATATCCTGAGAAGTTCCCCGGTGTGTACATGACCCCCGCCCAGCTGCGCGCCAAGATGGACGAACGCGGCTGGCAGAAAGTGGCCGCCCTGCAGCTGCGCAACCCCATGCACCGCTCGCATGAATACCTGGCCAAAATTGCCGTGGAAGTCTGCGACGGCGTGGTCATCCACTCTCTGGTGGGCTCCCTCAAGCCCGGCGACATCCCGGCCGAAGTCCGCGTGAAGTGCATTGACACCTTGGTGGACAAATACTTTGTCAAAGACTTCGTCATCCAGGCCGGTTATCCTCTGGACATGCGCTACGCCGGGCCCCGCGAAGCCCTGCTGCACGCCACCTTCCGCCAGAACTACGGCATCAACAACCTCATCGTGGGCCGCGACCACGCCGGTGTGGGCGACTTCTACGGCATGTTTGAAGCGCAGGAAATCTTCCGCAAGATTCCCCAGCCCGCCGAAGAAGGCAAGCGCCTGCTCTGCCATCCGCTGAACATCGACTGGACCTTCTACTGCAAAAAGTGCGACGGCATGGCCAGCATGCGCACCTGCCCCCACGGCAAGGAAGATCGCGTTATCCTGTCCGGCACCAAGCTGCGCAAGATGCTCTCCGAAGGCGCGGAAGTGCCGGATCACTTCGGCCGTGAAGAAGTGCTCGTTATCCTGCGTGAGTACTATTCCAGCCTCACCGAAAAGGTGGAAATCAAAATGCAGCGCGCCGCTTCCGGCTCGACCATGTAAGTTCGGCTCCGGAACAACGCCATCACAACATCAAGAGGCGCCCGCAAGGGCGCCTCTTGTTATTTTCTGCGTGGGCGCAAACGCCTTGCTGCAGTGTTGCCGCGTGTTGTGTCAGGAGGTTGCAGGGCATTTCAATGTTACAATGCCCTGGCGGTTGCGTAAGCAGTGGCCAGCGCAATTGCAAGTGGAGCCTATTCGTCGCCCACTTTGAGCGCGGCCAAAAAAGCCTCCTGCGGCAGTTCCACATTGCCCATGCGCTTCATGCGTTTTTTGCCTTCCTTCTGCTTTTCCAGCAACTTCTTCTTGCGGGTAATGTCGCCGCCGTAGCACTTGGCGGTCACGTCCTTGCGGAAGGCCGAGACGGTTTCGCGGGCAATGATCTTTTGGCCGATGGCAGCCTGGATGGCTACCTGGAAGAGCTGGCGCGGGATGCTGCGCTTAAGTTTGAGGGCCAGGGCCCGGCCGTAGGTATAGGCGCGGTCGCGGTGCACGATGACGGCCAGAGCGTCCACGGGTTCGCCATTGAGCAGAATGTCCAGGCGCACCAGGTCCGCAGCGCGGTAGTCCAGCGGGTGGTAGTCCATGGAGGCGTAGCCCTTGGTGGCGGACTTGAGCCGGTCAAAAAAGTCGTAGACGATTTCGGCAAAGGGCAGTTCGTAGGTGAGCACCACGCGGTTGGTGGCCAGATAGTGCAGGTTTTTTTGGAAGCCGCGCTTTTCTTCGCACAGTTTCATGACGTTGCCCACGTATTCGTTGGGCACATGGATATCCATGTTCACATAGGGTTCATAGAGCGCGCGGATTTTGGTGGGGTCCGGCAGGCGGCTGGGGTTGTCGATCTCCAGGGTTTTGCCGTCGCTGGTTTCCACCTTGTAGATAACCGAAGGGGCAGTGGCGATGAGACCGACTTCGAACTCCCGCTCCAGGCGCTCCTGAATGATTTCCATGTGCAGCAGGCCCAGAAAGCCGCAGCGGAAGCCAAAGCCCAGAGCCTGCGAGGTTTCCGGTTCAAAGGTAAAGGCCGCGTCATTAAGCTGCAGCTTTTCCAGCGCGGCCTTAAGGTTTTCGTAGTCTTCAGACTCGGTGGGGTAGAGCCCGCAGAAGACCATGGGCTTTACGTCCTTGAAGCCCGGCACGGGGGCATCGGCGGGGTTGTCGGCCAGAGTAATGGTGTCGCCCACCTTGGCGTCGCCCAAGGCCTTGATGGAGCCGCACAAAAAGCCCACTTCACCAGCCTGCAGCTGGGGCACGTCCTTGGCTTCGGGGGAGAACACGCCCAGACGCAGCACTTCATATTCCTTGCCCGTGCTCATAAGGCGCACCGTGTCGCCCACGCGCGCGCGGCCGTCCATGACCCGAAACAGGATTACCACGCCCTGGTAACTGTCGTACCAGGAGTCAAAAATCAGCGCTTTGAGCGGAGCTTCGGGGTTGCCCTCCGGCGCGGGCAGGCGGTGGACAATGGCCTCCAGCACCTGGTCCACGCCCTGCCCGGTCTTGGCCGAAACAGGCAAGGCCTCGGAGCAGTCCAGGCCGATGCTTTCTTCTATTTCGGCCTTGACGCGCTCCACATCCGAGCTGGGCAGGTCTATTTTGTTCAGTACGGGGATGATTTCGTGGTCGTGGTCCAGGGCCAGGTAAACGTTGGCCAGGGTCTGCGCTTCCACGCCCTGGGTGGCGTCCACCACCAGCAGGGCGCCTTCGCAGGCCGCCAGGGAGCGCGAAACTTCGTAATTGAAGTCCACATGGCCGGGCGTATCAATGAGGTTAAGCTCGTAGGTGCGGCCGTCGGCGGCAGTGTAGGGAATGCGCACGGTTTGCGCCTTAATGGTGATGCCGCGCTCACGCTCCAGGTCCATCCTGTCCAGATACTGCTGGCGGGCCTCACGCTGGCTGACCACGTTGGTCAGTTCCAGAATGCGGTCGGCCAAGGTGGATTTACCATGGTCGATGTGGGCAATGATGCAAAAATTGCGGATGTGGTCCTGTTTGGGCATGGCGTGTTCCTGCGGCCTGAGTAACGTTTTTGAGCAGAATTCTATAACCAAGTTCCGCGCAAAAGTCCATGTGTCCATGGGGCCGCGACAGCTTTGCGCGCGGTGGTTGCGGAGCAGAATCTACGCCCCCGCGAAGGGACGACCGAACAAGCCGCAATGACGCTGCGCTCGTCGGCTGCGGAGCAGGGCACAAGTGCGCCATGGGCGGGAGGAACTCCGGTTTGGTGCGGGCTCGCGCCGCGTGCCGCAACGCGGCGCACTGCCGCCCACGACACGAAAAAGGCGGCCCCGAGGAGCCGCCCTTGTGGACAATGGCTGGTCCGGCCTTACGCGTAGGGGTTGGCGTACAGCAGGATGAAGCTGATAACCAGGGCGTAAATGGCCAGAGATTCAATGAAGGCGAAGGCCAGAATCATGGTGCCGGTGATTTTGCCGCTCACGTCAGGGTTGCGGGCAACGCCTTCGCAGGCGCCTTTGAGGCCCAGGCCCATGCCGATGCCGCAGCCGAAGGCGGCGATGCCGATGCCGAGGGCGGCGGCCAGGCAGGTGTAGCCCAGGGCGGCGGCGTCAAGGCTGCTGGCGGCGAAGGACATGCTGGCCATGCCCATCAGGACCACGGTGTTGAGGGCGATCATCAGAATCTTGCGCATGAGACACTCTCCTTGCACTGTTGTATGGTTGGGTCGTAATGACCATTCCCGGCAGATTCGGGCCGCAGATGCGGCGTATGCGCGACGTTCGGGGCCGCGCCAAAGGTTCCTAGTGTTCGGGGGCTTCCAGCGCGCCCTTGATGTAGAACATGGTAAGCATAAAGAACACAAAGGCCTGCATGAGCTCGCCCAGCAGGAACAGCGCATAGGTGGGCAGGGTACCCAGAATGGGCGCCATGACGAAGAAGAGAATCAGCACAATTTCCTCGCCCCGCAGGTTGCCGAAAAGACGGAGGGAAAGCGAGATGGGGCGGGAAAGGTGCGACACAATTTCCAGCGGAAACATGAGTGGGATGAGGAATTTGGAAGGTCCGGTAAAGTGGTGGATGTAGTGCCCCTTCCAGCGGATGAGGCCCACGGCGTTGTAAAATATCAGCACAAACAGGGCCATGCACACGGTGGTATTGAGGTTGGCCGTGGGCGAGTCAAAGCCGGGCACCAGACCGATGAGGTTCATGGACAGGATGTAGATAAACATGCCCACGAGCAGGCCTACATATTTGCGGCCGTTTTCGCCCATGGTGTAGATGATGAATTCCTCAAGACTGTTGACCAGGGCCTCAAAAAAGTTCTGCAGCCCGCCGGGCACCAGGGTCAGGCGACGGCGCATGATCCAGGCCAGGGTAAACAGTATGGCCATACAGACCCAGGAATAGAAGACGTGCTTGAATTCCACCACCTGCCCGCCGAGGGTGACGTTGTCCAGACCCACAAACGTGGAGAGCAGTACCGGATGCGGCAAACCACCTGCCATGAGCCATGCCTCCTGTGCCTAGGCGCTGTGCGCCGGTTGCTGTGTGGCCCGAGGGCCGTTCCCCAGAAAAATTGTCTTCCGCCGTTCTAGGGCATTGCAACCTTGCAATGCCCTAGATTTCCATAATCTCTTTTTCTTTGGTCGCGCATTTTTTGTCGGCGTCGGCCACATATTTGTCCGTGAGCTTCTGCACGTCGTCCGTGGCTTTTTTTTGCGCATCCTCGGTAATAGCCTTGTCCTTTTCCAGTTTTTTCAGGCCATCGTTGGCGTCGCGGCGCACGTTGCGCACGGCCACCTTGGCGTCTTCAGTGTACTTGCGGGCCACCTTGACCAGGTCCTTGCGGCGTTCTTCGGTGAGGGGAGGCAGCACGATGCGGATGGTGCGGCCGTCGTTGACCGGGGTAAGGCCCAGGTCGGACTTGAGGATGGCCTTTTCTATCACGGCGAGGCCGCCCTTGTCCCAGGGCTGGATGGTCAGGGTGCGGCTGTCCGGCACGGCCACCGAGGCCATCTGGCCGATGGGCGTAGGCGTGCCGTAGTAGTCGGCGCGGATGCCGTCCACCAGGGCGGTGGTGGCGCGGCCGGTGCGCAGTTTGGCAAAATCGCGCTCCAGCGCGGCAAGGGCTTTTTCCATGCGTTCTTCGGCGTCCAGAAGGATGCTGTCAATATCCATCAGAGGTCTCCTTGAAAATGGCTGTGCGGCCTAGCTGTGGACGATGGTGCCCACGCCTTCGCCCAGCAGCACGCGGCGGATGTCGCCCCCGAACATGCGGCAGACAATGATGGGCACGTTGTTGTCGCGCACCAGAGCAAAGGCCGTGGCGTCCATGACGCCCAGGTGGCGGGCCAGGGTTTCGTCGTAGCTCAGGCTGGTGTATTTGACGGCGTCGGCGTGCTGGGTCGGATCCTTGTCATAGATGCCGTCCACCTTGGTGGCCTTGATGATGGCGTCGCACTTGAGCTCCATGCCACGCAGGGCCGCCGTGGTGTCGGTGGTGAAGTAGGGATTGCCCGTGCCCGCGGCGCAGACCGGATGTCCTCCTTTGGCGACTGGATCGCCCTGTCCGACATCTGCGATGTGCCCACCGCAAAGCTGATCCAGCACGAAGTCTCTGACGGTATCATCGCCCTGGGCTACGAGCCGGAGGCACTGGCCATCCTGTCCGGCAAAAAGAAGGGCAACTACAATGTGGTCGCTATCGACCCCGCCTATCAGCCTGCTCCCATCGAGCACAAGCAGGTGTACGGCATCACCTTCGAGCAGGGCCGCAACGAGCTGGTCATCAACGCCGACACCATGCTGAACAACTGGGTCACCGAGAACAAGGACGTGACCGAGGAGCAGAAGCGTGATCTGGTCATTGCACTCATCACCCTGAAGTATACTCAGTCCAACAGCGTGTGCTACACTTACCACGGCCAGACCATCGGCGTGGGCGCAGGCCAGCAGAGCCGCATCCACTGCACCCGTCTGGCTGGTCAAAAGGCGGACAACTGGTATCTGCGCCAGCATCCCAAGGTGCTGGGTCTGCAATTCGTGGACAACATCCGCCGCCCTGACCGGGACAACGCCATCGACATCTACACCTCCGACGAGTATGAGGACGTGCTGGCCGACGGTGTGTGGCAGAACACCTTCAAGGTCCGCCCCGAGGTCCTGACCCCGGAGGAAAAGAAGGCGTGGATCGCCACGCAGGCCGGCGTCACTGTTGGCAGCGATGCCTTCTTCCCCTTCGGCGACAACGTGGAGCGGGCCAGAAAGTCCGGCGTGACCTACATTGCCGAGCCCGGCGGCTCCATCCGGGATGACCATGTCATCGCCACCGCCGACAAATACGGCATGGTGCTGGCCTTCACCGGCGCACGGCTGTTCCATCACTAACCCGCTGCACAAGTCAAAGCTTCCGCGTCCACACAGACGCAAACGCAGATCCGTTCCGCTGCCCCGCATGTTCCTCCGTAAACGCTTTTCCGATTTACGGGAGACGTCTGCGGGGCAGCAGCTAAAAATCATTCAGGGAGGGAACCATGAACCTTCTGGTTATCGGCGGCGGCGGCCGTGAGCACGCCATCGTCAAAAAATTGAAAGAGAATCCCGCTGTGGAGACGATCTACTGCGCTCCCGGCAACGGCGGCATCGCTGCTGACGCTGTGTGCGTCCCGGAGATCGGCGCGAAGGATATTTCCGCGCAGGTGGACTTTGCCAAGACCCACAGCATTGACTTCGCCGTGGTGGCGCCGGACGATCCGCTGGTGCTGGGTGCGGTGGACGCGCTGGAGGCCGCTGGGATCCCCTGCTTCGGCCCGGAGGCGAAGGCCGCCATCATTGAGGGCAGCAAGGTCTTTTCCAAGGACCTGATGAAAAAATACGGGATCCCCACGGCGGAGTATCAGGTGTTCACCGATGCTGCCGCCGCGATGGACTATGTGAAGTCCTGCGCCCTGCCCGTGGTGGTCAAGGCCGACGGTCTGGCTCTGGGCAAGGGTGTGCTCATCGCTGAGACCCGGGAGGACGCCGTGGCCGCCGTGGAATCCATCATGCTGGACCGCGCCTTCGGCGACAGCGGAAATCAGGTGGTCATTGAGGAATTCCTCACCGGCCCGGAGGTCTCCGTGCTGGCCTTTACCGACGGCAAGACCGTGGTCCCCATGGTATCCTCCATGGACCACAAGCGGGCCCATGACCATGACGAGGGTCTGAATACCGGCGGCATGGGCACCGTGGCCCCCAACCCCTACTACACCGAAGACATGGCCCGCGTGTGCATGGAGACCATTTTTCTGCCCACCATGGAGGCCATGAACGCGGAAAACCGCACCTTCCGGGGCTGCCTCTATTTTGGTCTGATGCTGACGCCCAACGGCCCCAAGGTCATTGAGTACAACTGCCGCTTCGGTGACCCGGAGACGCAGGTGGTCCTGCCCCTTCTGGAAAGCGACCTGCTGACGGTCATGCAGGCCTGCCGGAACGGAACGCTGGCGGAAACTGAGGTGAAGTTCTCCGACGGTGCCGCCTGCTGTGTCATCATGGCGTCCAGCGGCTACCCGGAGCATTACGAAAAGGGCTTCGCCATCACCATGCCCGCCGAGACCGCCGCCCATACCTATGTGGCTGGCGCAAAGCGGGAGGAGGACCGTCTGCTGACCAGCGGCGGCCGGGTGCTGGGCGTCACCGCCACGGCGGCGGATTTGAAAAGCGCCATTGAAAAAGCCTACGAGCGGGTGGAGAGCGTTCATTTCGACAATGCCTTCTACCGTCATGACATCGGCCAGCGCGCCCTGAAAGCGCTGGAACACTGAAGGGAGCAAGGGCAGGCATGGTTTACAGAGTATATGTAGAAAAGAAAGAAGCGCTGGCCAACGAAGCCCGCGCTCTGTTGGAGGACCTGCGGGCATTTCTGGGTATTCAGTCCCTGACAGGTCTGCGGCTGTTCAACCGCTATGATTTGGAGGGCATCAGCCGGGAGCTGTTCGACTACGCCGTTCAAACGGTGCTGTCCGAGCCCCAGTTGGACACGGTGACGAGTGAAGTGCCTCAGGGAGACACGGTGTTCGCCGTAGAGTATCTGCCCGGCCAGTATGACCAGCGGGCGGACTCCGCCGCCCAGTGCATCCAGATCTTATCCCAAGGCGAGCGGCCCACGGTCCGCACCGCCCGGGTATACGTCCTGGAGGGCGAGCTGACGGCGGAGCAGGTCGAGGCCGTCAAGAAGTATGTCATCAACCCGGTGGAGAGCCGGGAGGCGTCTCTGGAGCTGCCGGAGACCCTGCGGATGGAATACGATATTCCTACCACCGTCCGGACCGTGGAGGGCTTCACCTCCATGGACGCTGCCGCGCTGGACGCTCTGCGGGACGAGCTGGGTCTTGCCATGGATCTGGACGATCTGAAATTTTTGCAGGGCTATTTCCGGGATGACGAGGGGCGGGACCCCACCATCACCGAGATCCGGGTGGTAGACACCTATTGGTCCGACCACTGCCGCCACACCACCTTCTCCACCCACATCGACCAGGTGGAGATCCACGACGCGGCCATTCAGGCTGCCTACGAGCGGTACCTGGCCGCACGGGTGGAGGTCTACGGCGAGGAAAAGGCCGCCAAGCGGCCTCAGACCCTGATGGACATTGCCACCATCGGCGCGAAGGTCCTGAAAAAGCGGGGCCTGCTGCCGGAGCTGGACGAGAGTGAGGAGATCAATGCCTGCTCCATCCACGTCACCGCCACGGTGGACGGCGAGGCCCAGGACTGGCTGCTGATGTTCAAAAATGAGACCCACAACCACCCCACGGAGATCGAGCCCTTCGGCGGCGCGGCCACCTGCATCGGCGGCGCCATCCGCGATCCCCTGTCCGGGCGGAGCTACGTCTACGGCGCCATGCGTGTCACCGGCGCGGCCGACCCTCTGACTCCCGTGTCCGAGACCATCCCCGGCAAGCTGCCCCAGCGGAAGATCGTCACCACCGCCGCCGCGGGCTATTCCTCCTACGGCAACCAGATCGGCCTTGCCACCGGCATTGTGGATGAGATTTACCATCCCGGCTACGCTGCCAAGCGCATGGAGATCGGCGCGGTCATCGCCGCCGCCCCCGCGGAAAATGTCCGCCGGGAGCGCCCCGACCCCGGCGACGTGGTCATCCTGCTGGGCGGCAACACCGGCCGGGACGGCATCGGCGGCGCGACGGGTTCCTCCAAGGCCCACACCCAGCAGTCGGTAGAAACCTGCGGCTCCGAGGTGCAGAAGGGCAACGCCCCCGAGGAGCGGAAGCTCCAGCGCCTGTTCCGCAATGGCGAAGCCTCCCGTCTCATCAAGCGCTGCAACGACTTTGGCGCGGGCGGCGTGTCCGTGGCCATCGGCGAGTTGGCCGACGGTCTGGAGATCGACCTGAACGCCGTTCCCAAGAAATATGACGGTCTGGACGGCACCGAGCTGGCCATCTCCGAATCTCAGGAGCGGATGGCCGTGGTCGTGGAAGCAAAGGACGCGGCGCGGTTCCTCGAACTGGCCGCCACGGAGAACCTGAACGCTGTCCCCGTGGCCGTGGTCACGGAAAGCCCCCGTCTGGTGATGAACTGGAACGGCAAAAAGATCTGCGACATCAGCCGGGAATTCCTGAATTCCAACGGCGCGGCCAAGCACATGGACGCCGCCGCCGAGAAGGCGCAGAGCTACGGCAAGACCGTGACCGGCAGCTTCGCCGAGAACTTCCTCGCCGTGGCTTCCGACCTGAACACCTGCTCCAAGCGGGGGCTGTCCGAGCGGTTCGACTCCACCATCGGCGCGGGCACCGTGCTGATGCCCTTCGGCGGAAAATATCAGCTCACCCCCATTCAGGCCATGGTGCAGAAAATCTCCGTGGAGAAGAAGCACACCGACGACTGCTCCTTCATGGCCTTCGGCTATAACCCCTTCATCACCTCCGCTTCTCCCTATCACGGCGCGTATCTGGCTGTGGTGGAGTCCGTGTGTAAGCTGATCGCCTCCGGCGCGTCCTTCGAGGACACCTACCTGACTTTCCAAGAGTATTTTGAGCGCCTCGGCAAGGACCCCAAGCGCTGGGGCAAGCCCCTTGCCGCACTGCTGGGCGCGTTCCGGGCGCAGACGGAGCTGGGCATCGGCGCCATCGGCGGCAAGGACTCCATGTCCGGTTCCTTCGAGAAGCTGGATGTTCCGCCCACGCTGGTCTCCTTCGCCGTCACCACCGGCAAGACCGGCGAGGTCGTCTCCCCCGAATTCAAGGCCGCGGGTCACAAGGTCTGCCTGCTGACCCCCGCCTACGACGAAAACGGCCTGCCCGAAACCGCTTCCCTGCTGGAAACCTTCGATACCGTCACCGAACTCCTTCGCAGCGGCAAGGCCGTGGCCGCCTACACCCCCGGCATGGGCGGCGTCGCGGAGGCCGTGATGAAAATGGGCTTCGGCAACGGCTTCGGCTTTGCCTTTGACGACGCGCTGACCCTTGACGAGCTGTTCGGCTACGCCTATGGCAGCTTCGTGCTGGAAATGGCGGACGGCACCGTGGGCAAAGTTCTTGGCGTCACCACCGCAGACGGCAGCTTCTCCTATCACGGAGAAGCCCTGTCCCAGACTCAGGTTCTCGGCGCCTACGAAGACAAGCTGGAATCCGTCTACGCCTGCAACATCCCCACCCCGGCGCAGAGCATGGAGACCTTCTCCTATGAGGCCACCCAGCGGAAAGCCCCCGCCGTCAAGGTGGCAAAGCCCAAAGTCCTGATTCCCGCCTTCCCCGGCACCAACTGCGAATACGACTCCGCCAAGGCCGTCCGTGACGCGGGGGCGGAGCCGGAGATCATCGTCATCAACAATCTGAGCGCCGACGGCATTGCCCGCAGCGTGGAGCGGTTCGCAGAGGAACTGAAAACCGCCCAGATGGTGTTCATCCCCGGCGGCTTCTCCGGCGGCGACGAGCCGGACGGCTCCGGCAAGTTCATCACCGCGTTCTTCCGCAACGCCGCCGTCAAGGAGGGCGTCACCGCCCTTCTGGAGCAGCGGGACGGTTTGATGTGCGGCATCTGCAACGGTTTTCAGGCGCTCATCAAGCTGGGTCTGGTGCCCTACGGCAAGATCATCGACACCGACGAGACCTGCCCCACCCTGACCTTCAACAACATTTCCCGCCACCAGAGCCGTATCGTCCGCACCCGGGTCGCCTCCAACAAGTCCCCGTGGCTGGCGCTGACCAACGTGGGCGACGTGTACAATGTCCCCATCTCCCACGGCGAGGGCAAGTTCCTTGCCTCCGAGGAACTGATCCGCCAGTTGGCGGCCAATGGCCAGATCGCCACCCAGTACGTTAATCTGGAGGGCAACGCCACCGCCGACGTCCACTTCAACCCCAACGGCTCTCTGTACGCCATCGAGGGCATCACGTCCCCCGACGGCCGGGTCTTCGGCAAAATGGGCCACAGCGAGCGCATCGGCTCCGGCCTGTACAAAAACGTCCCCGGCGAGTACAACATCCGCATGTTTGAAGCGGCGGTCAAATACTTCAGATAACTCCCCTTCCTCCATAAAAGGCACTGTCTCACAAAACCGTGAGACAGCGCCTTTTCAGGTTTTATACTATTTCCTGATTAAAATCTTAATTTTAATCAGGAAGGCATCGCCTGA
>ERZ837910.5042-NODE-5042-length-12287-cov-3.705281_pt1 | contig 12287 bp, 10 predicted proteins | sample MGYA00519940_ERZ837910 | MGnify/ENA primary metagenome ERZ837910 (study PRJEB31850, sample SAMEA3708825) | human gut metagenome | biome: human gut; feature: human-associated habitat; material: faeces | place: China | collected 2014 ... | reverse complement strand
CTGTTCGGCCATCGATCCCACCTCCGTTCAGAAGGTCGAGGACCTGATGGCCGAGTTCAGAGAATCGGGCAAAGACTACGAGCTCTATCTTCAAGGCGGCTTCTACGGCAACGAGATGAGGCGATGGAACCTCTATGTCAACGACGTCCACCTTGCGGTCATCGACTCGGATTATGGCTACGACTGCTTTGACCAGAGCGGGACCTTCTTCAAGGACACAATCGGAGCGCTAATCGAGCTTTCCGACGTCGAGCCTTTGACCGAGCTGGAGAGGAAAGAGCTGGATGCCCAGGTTAAGGCCAAGAAGACGGTCGAGCACATGAAGCTCTCTGACCGGGTCAATGCCATGAAGGAAGAGGAGTGCAATTTGCACGAAGTGATTTCGTCCATGTTCAGGCGATTGAAGCGGGCGTGAGAAGATCGATGGGGCTGTGCAGAAAACGAAGCGGCACGACTGCGAGGTAACCTAAGCGGCAGCCCGGCGTCGCTTGCGAGCCCGATAAATGCCCCACAGAATGGACAACGCAAGCACGACAAGCATCATGCAGCCAAAGACGGGATAGAGCTGAAAGGACAACAACCCCGTTGTCGCCATCGCGTAAGACAGGGTCTGTGAGCTTGCGCTCACGGCGAGTCCATTGGAGGCCGCGACGACCGAAGTCGCCATGCCGTTTTTTGCGCTCGGTACGAGCTCGGTGCAGTACGTGTAGAAAAAGCAGAAATAGAACGCCCAGCCAAGGCCGGCAACGGAGAGTATGGCCGCGGCGACAACCTGCGAGTTTGTCCAAGACAGCACGAAAAAGGCAATGGCGATGGCAAGGAGTCCGGGAATGTACACCTTGTTTTTCAGGCGCTTGTAGAAGAAGCCGAACGTGATGGATCCGACGGCGGTGGAGATAGTGAGGACGCTTGTGAGCAATCCCGTAAACGCCTCGTCCCCCAGTCCCTTGTCGGCCACATAGACGCCGACGAGATACAAGATTATGTAGTAGAGCAGGGCCACGAAGAAAACTTGCAGGGTAAGTGGCACGATTGCCACCCACCATTTTCTCGAGGCCCCGCCCTCATCAGTCCGCGCCGCGTTCATAGCTCGGCCTAGGGCACCGGCAGATGAACGAGATTCGCCATGAACTGCTTCCACGCGTTCGAATGTATCTGTTTTGGGGGGAAAGGAGGGAAGGAACGCGATGAGCATGGCGAGGACGGGGACAGCAAGCCAGTACGCCCTATAGGAAAGCACCCATCCGCCCACGGCGAGAAAGCCGGATGCGGATGCGAGCAGGGCGCCAAGCGCAGACATGCAGGCGTTATACCAGCCTACATAGCGCGCGTGTTGAGTATCGTCTGTAAAGAGATCGGCAAGGATGGCGAAGGCCGCGGTATTCGTTATGCCCCAGCCAACTCCCGTGGCGAAGAGCCTCATTATCACGAAGTACCAGACGTTCACGTATACGATGCCGAACACGGAGGAGAGAGTGAAGATGGCGAATCCCGCGATCATGATGGTTCGCTTGTTCGCACGATCGCACAGGTAGCCGGCCAGGAGCCCGAACGGCAGGCCGACAAGCGCCGGACCCGTTATTCCCAGATTGACAAGCCAAAGAGGCGCGTCATCGAATGCCTCGTAGACGTTCACGACTATGGGGTTGATTACCAAGTCTCCCATAGTGCACATGGAAGACAGGAACAGCGCCGCCAGTGCGAGAAAAAGCCGAGGCCTCGAAAGCTGGGTTGCATCCGCCATCTATCAATCCCCCTTTACCTAGGACTCGTAAACGATTTCGCCACCGATAATGGTGAAGGCGACCTTGGCCTCGAGAATCTCCTCGGGAGTCGAGGCAAAGAGATTGCGGTCCATCACCACGACATCAGCCAACTTGCCCCTCTCGATCGAGCCAATCTCGCGCTCGTAGTTTTCCGCGTAGGCCGCTCCATAGGTGTATGCCTGGAGTGCCTGGGCAAGCGTGATCTTCTGGTCGGGAACGAACCCGCCTTCGGGCTGGGCATCCCATGGCTGCTGGCGCGTAATGGCCGCATAGATACCCTCCATGGGATTGAAGTTCCAGACAGGGGCGTCGGTGCCAAACGCGAGTATCGCGCACGAATCCAAAAGGGATTTCTGAGGCCACATGTACGGAACCCACTTCTCGCCCAAAAGCGCGGGGTAACCCTCGACGTTGAGGACCGAGTGAATGGGTTGCATCGATGCAATGACACCCAGCTGCGCAAAGCGGGGAATGTCATCGGGGCGGCACGTCTCGATATGCTCGATGCAGTTATGATGGCCCTTGAATCCCTGCTCCTTGCCAACCTGCTCGAAGACGTCGAGAGCCTGCTTGACGGCGCCATTGCCAATGCAATGCAGGCGCACGGGATATCCGGCGGCATCAGCCTGGCGGACAAGCTCGAGCAGCTCGTCATGGGCGACGGTCGGCTCGCCGCACGTGGAGGGATCATCCGCATAGGGCTCCGTGAGATAACCCGTGTGCGCTTCGCACACGCCGTCCGTGATGAGCTTCACGCCGGCAAACCGGACATGGTCGCCGGAGATGTTGTCCTCGCACCAGCGAGCGCCCTCGAGACCATCCGTCAGTTTCGGGAAGAAGCTCAGGCGTATGGGCAGCTTGCCCTTGGCGTCGAAGTCGTTGAACACCTCCATGTTGGCGTGTTCCTCTATGCCGCCATAGGGCCACACGACACCGGCGGCGGTGATGCCATGGGACAGGCACTCGTGAAATGGCGCTTCGAGTGCGCGGTCCATGTCGCAGGACACGTTCGCCAACCCCCAGACGGGATCGTTGGCAGGCGGCTCGAAATTGAGTCCCGAAAGGCTGCCGTCACTGTTGCGTCCGATATAGCCGCCTTCGGGATCGGGCATACCGGCAACGTAACCAGCCGCGGCCAAGCCAGCGCTGTTCGTCCAACCCGTATGCATATCCCAACTTGCGAAGTACGCCGGACGATCCGGGACGAGCTCGTCGAGAAGTTCCTTGGTCGGTTTCTCGCCGTCTTCCCATCCCTCGAAGTTGAGATCGCAACCAACGACCCACTTGTTATCCGGATGGCTTGCGGCAAACTCCTTGATAGCCTCGACGACCTCCGCCTTGCTCGTCTTGCCCTCCAGGGAAAGCGTGTACTCGGCATCCTTCATGATGCCGTTCTGGAGGAAATGCGTATGCGAGTCATTGAATCCGGGGCAAACGAGGGCATCGCCTGCGTCGATGACACGAGTGTCGGAGCCAATGTAGCCGTCGGCTTCCTGACCATCCACGACATCCAGAATGCGATCGTCCGCAATGATCACGGCGCCCGCCATTGGCTCTAGCGCGTTGCCGGTAAAGATCGTCGTGCTCTTTATGACGATATCCGCCTTGGTAGACATGGTTTTTCCTTTCCCGATATGTATAGGAAAGGGGCGGCCCGTGAGCCGCCCCCGCTAAAGCGAGTGATTACTTATTGCCAAGTCCCTCATCGCGGGCCTCGTCGGCCTTCTCCTGCACGTCCTGCACGTTGACCTTGTTGTTCTTACGCGTGGAAAGGACGTAGACGAGCGAGATGATTGCCACGACGATCAGCACGTAGCCAAAGATGGGCCATGCCTGGACGGCGGTCATGCCCGTCGCCCCGACGATTCCCGTCAGCAGATAGGACGAACCCGTAGCGGCCAGACCGTCCGAGAACGCCACGATCGAGGTTGCGGTTCCGGCCTTGGAGGCGGGAACGAGCTCGGTGACGCGGACGTAGAAGTAGCAGAAGTAGAACGGCCAGAAGAATCCGGCGACCACGACGCACACGACCGTGACAACGGGGTTCGGGAAGAAGCCCATCGCGATGAAGCAGATGCCAATGATGATGGTGGCCGGGATATAGACGAAGTTCTTCATGCGCTTGTAGACGGCACCGAAGATCAGCGAGGCGACAGCCGTTGCGATGGTTCCCGCAGATGCCAGCATGCCGATGAACGCCTCATCGCCAACGCCGGCGTCAACGACGTAGACCGCAATCATGTAGAGCATGACGAAATAGCAGATCGCGATGAAGAACACCTGAACCGCCAGCGGCAGGGTCTTGACCCACCAGCCCTTGGGAGCAGGAGTCGCTGCCTTGCCGCTCTCTTTTGCGGCGACATGGCTCGGCGGAAGCTTCGGGAGGAACACGACGAGCATGATGAGCACGGGCACGGAAATCCAGTAGGTGAAGAATGCGTTCTGCCATGCGCTGACGGCCAGGAAGCCCGCGACGGCGGCCATGAGCGCGCCCATGATGGACATGACGGAATTATACCAACCGACGTACTTGCCATGCTCGTCCTCGTTCGGGAACATGTCCGCGAGGATGGACAGGGCTGCCGTGTTGGTGATGCCCCAGCCTACGCCGGTTGCGAAGCAGCGCAGAACCACGAAAGCGTAGATGTTCTCCTGCGCGCCGAAAACGGCCGACACCGTGAAGATGGCAAAGCCAATGACCATGACCCACTTCTTGTCGACACGGTCGCAGAGAAAGCCTGCCAGAAGGCCGAACGGAAGGCCGACGAGCGCCGGACCCGTAATGCCAAAGTTAATGAGCCACTCGGGGTCATTGGCAAACACCTCATAGAGGTTCGCCACGATGGGATTGACGACAAGGTCACCCAACGTGCACATGGACGACAGGAACAATGCCGCAAGCGCAAGCACCATCCTGCCTTTCGAAAGTTGCTTTGCTTCAGTCATTTCTCCCCAATCCTTTCCTTGGAAGCAATCAGGAGGCGCCCTATTGCGCCACCATGGAAGATGGGGGGGACTGTATGCCGAACGGTTTTTGAACGACCCTCCCAAAGCATATGGTTTAGATATTGTCTGCGGAAAATCACCCATCATCGACGCCCTGATTCCAGCCGATGTTCTTTATGGATATGCCCATAAATTGCTTATGGTTTGCGAGGTCACGGCATAATCGAGGATTAACATGAGGCATAATGGGCGGGCTGCCATTGAATGAAAGAGATGCCATGACTACATCCAATCTGCAAAACGCGTCAATGGTTCCCAATAGGATAGATGGGCTCGTTCCAGTTCCCTATGTCGGAATATCTTTCCTGCAGTCTTGGATTTTCATGCTCTTCTACGCGCGGAGCGCGGGAATCGAAGCTGCCGCCCCTATCTCGCTCATGGGCAACTCCTACATGTTCAGCGCCGTCGTCATGGTGCTAACCGTCGTGGGCATAGCGTTTTGGCCATCAAACCTGAACGACAGACTGATGTCTCCCACGGCAAAAATGGTAGCGCCGCTTCTCCTGTCCATCAGCACCGCCGCGTTAATCGTCTGCGAGGTGCTCGGGCTCTTCTGGCTGCTCTATATCAGTTCGGCCGCTACGGGACTCTTCTCCGGCGTCATGTCCCAACAGTGGATAATCGCCTATAAACGCGTTAGCTTGCGCACGTTAATCTGCAGCTTTCCCGTGCTCATTACCGTTGCTGTCGGCACCTGCGTCACCGTCATGTACTTGCCGCACGCCTTCATGATGGGCGTGACCGTCATACTTCCTTGCGTTTCCGGTCTTATGCTGCACTCCGTGAGAAAGTACCTCTTCCCCCTCACGGATATCGATACCGGCCCCAAGGACAAGCCGCTCAATTTCGCAATGGTCCTCCTGCCCGTAGGGATATTCGGATTCGCGACGGGCTTTCTCGATTTCTTTTCCTTCGAAAGCACCTACACCTTCGTCTTCTATGCCGCCGTCTCCATCATCCCGTTTGCGATCTCGGGCGCCTTCGTGCTTCTCCACAACCGCGCGAGTGCCATGCAGTGCCTCGTGATCCCCCTCCTCGTGCTCGTCGTCATATTCGTACCTCTGTTCATCCTCGCCGATGCTTTGCCAGCTTCGAATTTCATTGCCATTGGAGAGCTCGGCAATGAGATCGTGCTCTTCGTCATCGCAGTGGGCTTTGCGACGTTTTTCGATTTGTCTTCGCTCAAGACCTACGCGCTCGTTCGCGCGACCATGGTCTTGCTGAATTCAGGCGGTTGGTACACGGCGTGGTTTAGCAACGAAAACCTCGACAATCTGATGAACGCCCAGGCATCCTTTGCCTTCATATTCATTGGCATCGAAGTTCTGGCGGTCTGCCTGGTGGCGGCAACGGTCAACGCACGAAAACGGATAGGGGCCGAGAGCAAGGACTCTGACAGCCCGTCCGAGGAAGGCGATGCGCCCACGACGAGCAAAGAGGAGTCCAAGTCCTCAACCTCGCTGCCAGGTCGCGAATTGTCCGACATGTGGCTCACGGCCCGTTGCGTCGAGCTTGGCGACGCATATGGGCTCTCACTGCGAGAACGCGATGTCCTGAAGCTCCTTGCCCAGGGCTATTCGTCCGCGCGTATCCAGGCCGAGCTTTACATAGCATCCGGTACGGTCAATTACCATACGCGCAACATCTACACCAAGCTTGGCGTTCACTCCAAGCAAGAGGTAATCGACCTCGTGCTCAACGAAGCAGATCAAGACTAGGAGCTTTGGCCCTCCTGCAAGGCCACGAGCCCATTGATTCGCAGCTAATCGCATGAAGCCCTGAGGTTTCGAAGTCACTTCACCGCGTGGCCGCCGAACACCTCCAGGTCAAGACCGTCAAGCAGCCTGTCCAGCTCCGCCACTTCCCCTTTTGGCAGATGTACCTTGCTGGCTTCGAAGTTCTCCTTCAGGCGCTTTGGCTTACGGCTGCCGGGGATGGGGATGATGAACGGCTCTTTGGCCAGCATCCAAGCAAGGGAGATCTGCGCTGGTGTGGCATCGTGCTTGGCGGCCAGCGTACGCACCATGCTCATCAGCGGCTCGGCGCGCTTTTCGCCCTCTTCCGTGTACTGGGGCATGCCCGCGCGGTAGTCTTGCGCTCCCTCGAACTTCGTGTTCGGCCCGTATGCTCCCGTGAGGAATCCGTTTGCCATGGGCGAGAACGCAACAAATGCCACATCCAGTTCCTCGCAGACGGGGAAGAGCTTCTCGTTCCAGCGCGCCATCATGGAGTAGCGATTCTGTATGGCCGCCACCGGACAGACGGCATGTGCGCGCCGCAGGTACTCCTCCGTTGCCTCCGAGATTCCCCACGCCCGGATCTTCCCGGCATCGATCAGCTCCTGCATCACCTGCGCGACTTCCTCGGGCTGCACCTTCGGGTCGATGCGATGCTGGTAGTACAGGTCGATGCAGTCGGTCCTCAGACGACGAAGGCTGCCGTCTATGGAAGCGCGTATGGTCTCGGGGCGGCTGTCGGTGTGAATCACCTTGTCGGCCCCGTGCCTCACGCCGAACTTGGTCGCTATCACCACGTTGTCGCGGATTGGCCGCAGCGCCTGCCCCACCACATCCTCATTATGCGCAATGGTGCCGTCAGGACGCACGCCCACGTAGCACTCTGCCGTATCGAAGAGCGTGTAGCCCATCTCATAGGCGTCGCGGATGACCTCTACGGCGTCTGTGTCGGGCATCGGATCTCCGCTGGCGTGCGTGATTCCCATGCAGCCCATGCCGATGGGCGCGACCTTAATCCCGCTGCTCCCGAGAATGCGTGCATCCATGTCAATCCCCTTCTGGTCGATTCTTTCCAAGGGGCATCCTAGTTGCTTCGCGCTCGGTGCAGAAGTCTCCATTCGTGCTCCAGTGCCAACCTACGGGTTGGAGGTCTCTGAATCGATGCAAGGCCCAAACGAATTTCGCTCTATGCACTGCAGTGATATCTCGTCTTCCTGATGTACTGCAGCTGTCGGGAAGTCCGCTCGCCACGAATCGGCTTCGAGCAGCCAGTTCGAAAGCTCTTGTATGCGAATGCCCGTATCGGTGACGCCCTCTGCCGCCGCGTCCCTCGTCAAAACCAGCTTGGGATAGGAATCTCCGACTGCGTCAAGCGCGGCCTCTTAATTCGCAGTCAATCGAGCGAAGCCATCTCTCAGCATTCCGAGTTCTCTCATGCTCTCGCTTCCGATTAGACGGTCAGAAGAAACGCTCGCGTGCCCCATCACAGCGTCCATGATTTGCACGAGAAAGAGGAGCGCCTCCAAGTACCCCGACCTGAGCATGTGCCTTAGCCTCTGCCGAAGGTCCGTGCAGGAAAGCGCAAAATAGAACGCGTCTTTCGAATCCCCCAGGCCGGGCATATACCCCAGCATGGAGACGCACAGAGCTCTGAGCCGACCATGAAGTCCCAGCTGCATGATCCTGCTCCCGTCATCCAATGTGACGGTCCTGCACGAGTACCTCCTGCTTCTCTTGCAGAACTTCCCAATCTCCCCGTTCGCGAAGTGCAGGCAGGCAAGCTCCTTCCACATGGCGACCTGTTCTTCGGAAACATAAGTGCCATAGCCGACGTCGAACATGAAGGACCCCCAATCTCTCCCGAGGAGACATTAGGGGTCGCATGAGACACGGATTTGGGAAACGGACTGGGCTAATCTTGCTACGACAAGAATGACAATATCCTGAAACGCGAATGGCAAAAGCCTTTTGTCTTAAAAAACCTTTTCAGTTGGATTATGACGATAGCTAGGGCCTATGTCTGAGCTCGAGAATGTCCTCGATTTTAAGGCCTTTTGCTATAGTGTTGAGTTCGTTAATCCAAAAACTTGCTCTTTGATGATGTCACGCTGCAAATCAAACGGTTGGTCGAAGTCTATAGCCATATCTTTCCCAAAGTTCTTTCTCAAAGAAGCAGACCCAGAGGCACAAACAACTTCATTAACTGTTTAAGCAGTTTAGGCTCCGCTGAATCAGCTCTATTTTCAGCTCCATTTAACCTGCTCATCACTATTCGTCCGTTTCGTTTTTTAGTCTCCGCATTGCAATTGGTGTATCGCCCAAGATTTGGATTGAATCCTCAACTCTGCCCCATACCCTATACGCTTTCCCATCTCTTTTTTCGATCTTTGAGGGATCCATCTTGAATACACCAATAAAGCGATAACCCGATGTCCTGAAAACCGGATCGAATACATAGGGAATTATTATTCGTTCCATGTTCTCTTCTTTAGGCAAACATCGCCCATCTACATTCCGCTCGTAGAGCTCGCTGCCGTCTTCTTTAAGGAGGTTCTCCCACCCTCGTGCGTTGGAGCCATCAACAGAAATCTTCGGGAACCACACCATGTACTTGCCAAAGTATTGCTCACGGAAAACACCACGAGGGGCGAAAAATGAGTGTTGCTGAAACGAATAATCGGTATCAAACAACAGATTGCTCGCATCTGTAATGGTGCGAAAGACGATATCGTTGTCGAAAGCTGATATCTCCTTCTTTCCTTGCAGGAGCTCCTTGATGGAAAGACTGGGATTCCATGCTTTAAGCTTATTCTTATCTTCTAGCTCGCTGATCCGTTCTTTCAGCGCAGACACGGCAAGATCGATTTCCTGCATGACCTTTTCATATCCTTCATATATATGAACATGCTCAGCTTTATAGTCCTGCGCATTGATCGCAGAAAGGATGTCGATTAACTCCGCTTCGCGCTCTTTGTCGGCTTTCTCCTGTGTAAGGTGGTGACCCTCATCACACTCAATACCGATATTCAGCTGCGGAAAATAGAGGTCGATGAACCGTCTTCCCTTCTTATGATTGCGAACATATTGTTGCGATACTGGCTGAATATCATCGCGGCCAAGCTTGTTCCAGATAGCGTTGATTACGAAGTTCTCGTAATCCTTGCGATTGGTTCGCGAAAGCGTTTTAGCGAGGTAGGTCAGTTTGTCCATTGCAATACTTCTCCTTCAATATCATCGCTTGCTCGGCAATCCTTTTCCTAAGGCTTTCGGGTTCGAGCACCTCTGCCATATCCGAATATTGAAGCGCCCAGAACACCATGGGTGTCTCCGGTTCATTTACGACGAAATCAATGTACGCATCATCTACGCAAGGGGTGGCAGACTTTACACCCAATCCGAACTGCTCATACATTTGCCTTATGCAAGTTGGGTTATTCCATATGCGAATCACCGTTGTCTGCGGATCATCGCTGTACATATAGAGATGCTCGTCCAAATACTTTTGCATATCGAAAGCAATCCTCGGATTCTCAGACATACTCTCGGAATCAGAAATGATTGCCACATCAAACATCGTATCAATGGACTGGTGCATTACCCGCGGATCGCCATCATCGCCGTAGGTCGCAATAAGCATGTAGGCATTATTCTTGAATGCAATCGATACAGGTCGCACCAAGTACGTTCGAGCATATTCCCCCTCAGCTCTGATGACATCTCCTTCTTTTGTGTATATGCCTTTCGAAAAGGAGATTTTCGCTCCTTTGGCAATGGCCTCCCCTAAGGCGCCGATGTTGTAAAACAGTCGATACGCTCCATCCCGTTTCTTGCGCTCGTCCATTCTTGGGGAAGGTGCATTAGCTTTGATGCCTTCGCCCAGTTCTGCAATCCTCATCATGAGATCTTGCTTGTGATGAGAATCGAGCTTCCCATAACACTCAACTACACCAAGCAACAACCTTATCTCGCTCTCGTCAAAATCGCCGCTTTTCTTCTCTTTCCAGCGCCAACCGCATCTTTTGTGAGCGTTGTTCAGTCGATACGTAATATTTTGGGGATAGACATCCAGCAAGATATCGAGATTCCTCCCCACAGTCTCTCGGTTGAGTGTGATGCCGTAGCTATCTGCAAGCTTATCGATGATGTCGCCCTGGTCCATCCCAATACAAGATGCCGACTCTGATTTCAGGATCTCTAGCATATATAGCAACGCGGCTTTCTTCATCCCCGTTGAGTCGCCCATCGCTATCGCCTTCCTTCATCTCTATCGCCTTGTGTGCATTCTAATGAATCAATGTTGGATATTTTGGACATTAGAGTATTTACCATTGTCTTGTGACTAGGGTTTAGGGGAAAGGATGTAGATCAAGATGTGCAAAGTAAAAATCGTAACTACTCGGAAGAAACCAAGATTCTTTCTGACATCTATTGGTGTGTTTTGCGCAGTGCTAAAACACTTCACAGCCAAACATCAGTAAAAAAGTTCTCCAGAGCTAGAAGCCTCATCTGAGCTCAACTACTTCAATAGACAAGGATCAATAAAGAGAGGGGAAAATGTTGGTTACCAAGAGCGATATGAGCGACGCCAAGATTCCGTATGAACGTATCTGCGCCAAGCTAAGAGAAGCTGCTCTGCACATCGAAGACTCCGATCGCGATTTGGCAATCGAGCTCCTAGTAATAGCGATCGCGGCAGGTGATGAATATTACGCAACTAATGAACTCGCAGATTTGATTGGGGAGGATGACCCTGAAAGGGCAGAGGATCTGTATGAGCGATCTATCGCTGCCGGAAACATTCCCATTGCGCTAGCCAATCTGGCCTACTTGGTTTACGACAAAGAACCTGATAGGGCGAAGGATCTATACGAGCGAGCGATTATTGCGGGCGACGAATATTATTCCACCAATGGTCTTGCAACGCTCATCCACGATTCTGACCCAGAGCGCGCCAAAGAACTATATGAACGCGCGATTGCGGCAGGAGATGAGTTTTACGCTCCAAACGGACTGGCAACGCTCATAGAGAGCTCGAATCCTAGACTAGCAATTAAGTTATATGAAATGGCCATCGATGCAGGTGATGCCTACTGGGCAACCAATAACCTTGCATATTCTATCCAGGATTCAGATCCTGAGAGAGCCATTGAGCTTTACGAGCAGGCTATCAAGGCAGGCAACGAGACATTCGCATGTACTAATCTAGGATGTCTGTTATTCGACACTGACCCGAAACGTTCCGAAAGCCTATTTAGACAGGCAATAGCCGCTGGCGATAATACTCACGCACAAAACAACCTAGCGAGATTGATAGAAGACAACGATCCCAATGAAGCGGAGACGCTCTATGCCAAAGCTATCATTGCAGGTGATCACGAATATGCTGTAAACAACCTCGCAATATTAGCTTCAAAGCAATCAGGTTCTCTGCCTCAGAGCGATTGCATTGAGAACCAGAGGATTATTGTGAAATCTAAGTACGTTGGTAATGAGTAGCGAAGCCATTTTTATCCGTTGTGCGTTCTTCGGCGTAGCTACCAAAAAGCGCCACCTCATCAATGTGATCACGGCTATTCATCATGCCGTTGTATTAACTGACTGCATCAGCGACGCTATCCGATAGGGTTTGTATCGAGACTGCACTCACGAAAGCTTCCTTCACAATGACATTATACCCGCTCCGAGGCCGGTTATGACATGGTGTAGCAAACAAAAGGCCGCTCGAAAGCGGCCTCGAAGATTTGTGCTGGCGGGATTGACGGGGCTCGAACCCGCGACC
>ERZ837910.5041-NODE-5041-length-12295-cov-4.192565_pt1 | contig 12295 bp, 8 predicted proteins | sample MGYA00519940_ERZ837910 | MGnify/ENA primary metagenome ERZ837910 (study PRJEB31850, sample SAMEA3708825) | human gut metagenome | biome: human gut; feature: human-associated habitat; material: faeces | place: China | collected 2014 ... | reverse complement strand
GACGCCCCTTCGTGTTCGCAGACGGATTCCTCCGCTTAGAACATATATTTGATACCGAACTGCATCGTCCAATAGGAGCCGATATCGGGTTTGTAGGTACGATCCAGCGAAATGTCGTTGCCGTAGATGTCCTTCAATCCGTTGGTCATCTTGTATTGAAGCGTATAGTCGTTGGCCGCCGTCGGCTTCTGCGTGACGGACAAGAACTGATACTGCTGACCGTTCGTCCCCAGATACTGCGAGTAGCTTACACCCCAGTTGCGGTTGAGCAGGTTGAGGAAGTTGTCGATGTTGAAACTGAATCGCAACTTGTGCTCGCGACCGTTGCGCTGCGGAACGATGATGTCGTGCGAAATGCTCAGGTCGAGCTGATTGGCGAAGGGTGCCACGGCGCCGTTGCGCTTGGTGTACTCGCCGCGGTGCTTGCTCAGATAGGCGTCCTGCTCGATGAACTTGTCCATCGCCTGCCAGGCATTTTCCCAGGCCTGCGCCTCGTCGAAATCCTTGTCACCGGCCATGTTGCCGTTGTTGTCGGCGAAACCGTCGGAAACCAGATGGCCGACCGCTTCGTCGCGGTTGGCCGGCACGTAGATCAGGTCGTTGGCCGTCTGACCGTCGCCGTTGGCGTCGCCGCCGTAGCAGTAGGAGAAGCGGAAAGGACGGTAACGCTGGTAGACCAGACCGAAGTTGGTCGCACCGTGCTTGCCCCAGCGTGCCGTGTAGAAGGCGCTCAACAACAGCCGCCCGTCGAACGAGCCGGCCGAGTAGCCCAGCTCCTCGCTGTTGACAGCCACCTTCTGCGTATATTTCCAGGCCGACGTAGCCACCGACGACGTACCGTCGGTCACGCTGCGCGCCGTACCCATCGTATACGATCCATTGAGGTAGAGACCGCGCAGCGGCCCCTGCACGAACTCCTTCTGGATTTGGAGCGTGGTGTAGAACGAGTAGCCCTTGTTCGTATTGCGGAGCATCACGACGTGCGAAGCGGCGCCGTTTTCTCCGTTCATCGGGTTGAGCGTCTTGTTCTCGGCGTAATATCTCCCCGTGAAGGCCGTGCGCTGTCCTTGACCGCCGTCGTTCACGTATTTGCCTTCGGCGACCTCGATACCGATGTTGTCATGGTAGATCGCATTGACATCCTTCGTGTAGAGGGCTTCGAGCGTGAATACCCAGCCGCGCCACTTGTAGTCGAGCGCAAGATTGCTCTTCCACAGGCTCGGATACTTGAAATCGGGATCCGTCACGGCGATCTCGGCACGGGAATAGGCCGCCTCGGCGGGTTTGTACATATTGGCGTTCTGATCGATGCTGCCCAGGAAACCGAGATTTTTCAGCGCCTCGCCTTCCATGTCGATCGACCCGAAAAGCACGCCGTTGTTGCCCGCCTGATTCGAAATCCAGACATAGGGAGGCGTACCCGTGAAGAGTCCCGTACCGCCACGCAACTGCAACGAACCGTCTTCGAGCGGTTTCCAGTTGAAGCCCACGCGCGGCGAGAACTGCGGGTGTACGCCCGGATATTTCGAAACGTCGACCTTGATGCCGTCACGATAGGTCTCGGCCGCCACGCGCGGATTCTCGGGCAGGTCGGTCATGAAGATCGGCATATCGACACGCAGACCGAACGTCAGCGAGAAACGGTTGCTGGGCGTCCACTTGTCCTGCACGTAGAAGCCGAGTTGCAGCACGTCGATCTCGGCGAAGGGGAAGCCCTCCATAAGCGAATACTTCTGCAAGTAGTGCGTCTGCCCCGTACCGGCGCTGTTGGCAAGACCGCCGTTGACCACGCCCGTCAGACCGAAATCCGAGGGTTTGTACTTGGTAATGTCGAAGCCCGTCATATTGCCGTGCGAAGCCCATGTAATCCTTCGCGGCCAGCACGTTGAACTTGAAGTCGTCGATCGACGAAAAGACCCACGAGCCCGGATAGTTCTGCGCGAAGCCGTTGCTGAAACTGCGATAGTCCGACTGCGTGCCGACGGTGATCTGGTGACGGCCGTAGTTCATCGTGAAGTTGTCCTGAATCTGGAAGATGTCGGTATCGAGCTGATTGTTGTAGGAGTTGGCCTCGGTACCGAAGACCGTATAGCTCGATCCGTCTTTGAGGATGTCGACCTGCGGGAAGAAACCGCCGTCCATGTCGCGATAGTCGCGCAGACGCGAGTATCCCACCTTCAACGTGTTGGACATGTGGTCGTTGATCGTCGAGTTCCAGTCGGCCATGACGATGTTGAAATCGTTGTTCGTGCGGTAGTAGCTCGACGAGAAGGGCATGGCATAGGCGTTGGGGCCGCGTCCGTTGGCAGGAGCGCCCGACGTCGAAGGTGCGTTCGTATTATAGGATTTCAGGTAGTAGTACTTCAACGAGAAGGTATTCCGATCGTTGATATTCCAGTCGATACGCGCCGTAAGACGATCGGCCCGCGTCTCGGTCTTCGACAGATCGTAACCGCCCGGATTGTAGTTGAACTGATCGCCGAGAAACTTGGCCAGATCGTCCAGATCGGCGGCCGAGACACGCGAATCGGCCAGACGGTTCGAGATCGGTTCGTCCTGACGGTCCAGCTCGCCGTTGACGAAGAAGAAGAGCTTGTTCTTCACGATCGGGCCGCTCAGGCTCACACCGTACTGACGATTGGAGAACTCCGACACCTGACCGACATAGTCGCGCACGCGGCGGCCCTGCAACTCGGGACTCTTGGTATACATATAGGCCGAAGCGTGCCACTCGTTGGTACCCGACTTGGTCACCGAGTTGATACCGCCGCCCGTGAAGCCGCCGTTGCGCACGTCGTAGGGAGCGATCATCACCTGCACCTGCTCGATCGATTCGAGCGAGATGGGCTCCGTACCCTGGGCGCCCAGCGCCGACGACAGGCCGAACGAGTTGTTGAACGACGCACCGTCGACGGTCACGTTGTTGAAACGATACGACGTACCGGCGAAATTCTTACCGCTCGACATGGGCGTCAGTTTGACGAATTCATCGAGCGAACGGCTCGTCGTAGGCAGTTTCTCCATCATTTCGAGCGTCACGACCTCCTGCGCGCCCGTGCGGTTGGCATTGAAGACCGGATTGGCCTTGCCTACGACCACCACTTCGCCGATCGACTGCGAGTCTTCGCGCAACACGAAGTCCAACGTAGCCTCCTCGCCGATGGTCAGATAGATTCCCTCGATCTTTTCCGTATTGCAGCCGATAAAGCTGACCTCCACATCGTAAGGACCTCCCACACGCATACCGCCCAAGTTGAACTGGCCGTTGCGTGTCGATGCCGTAGCATACTGCGTACCCGTCGGCGTATGCACGGCGACGATCGTCGCACCGATGATCGGCTGGCCGTCGGTGTCGGCGACGCGACCGCTCATGCTCGACGTCGTCACCTGTGCCGAAGCCGTACAGAATGCGAACAGCGACAAAAATAAAAAGGCAAGTTTCCTCATAAGTATAAGTTTAGATTAATAAAAAGGGAGATTTCCATTCGTCTACGGCATCCGGCTCCGAAAAACAGAGTCGCCATGCCATCCGTTACCCGTTGTCTTTTCGGATCGATCCGTAACATAAATCTGCTGCAAAGATAACGCTTTCCTACAAATTAAAAACGTTTACCTATGTATTTATGAAAATCCGGCCGCTTTTACCTCCGAAACGCAAGTGGTCGGACTCACGACGTGAGTCCGACCACTTTACGAATCGGGTGTTTTCGTCAGAAATAACGGCCGCTCAAATCCTTCATCTCGGCCATCTCCTGCAAAGCCGGCAGGAGGCGCTGCTGCATCATTCCCTCGGCCATCGCTTCGGCACGCACCTTCTCGTCCTCGGCCGTCTGCTGCCGCTCGGCCGGATCGATCGCAGTCACCTCGAAGAGGTAAACGCCCGAAATGCCCTTGACCGGAGCCGAAACCTTGCCTTTCTCGGTCGTCTCGGTGATCGCACCCACGAGCGCCGGCTCGACACCCGCACCGTCGATGTAGAACGACCCGAAGGTCACGTCCTTGAAATCGGTCACCTCGCTGCCGAAGCTCTCGGCGGCGCCTGCCAGCGACGCATCGGAGAGGTTCTTCACGATATAGTCGTATTTCTTGTCGCGCAGCAGGCGGTTCTGAATCTGCGGGGCAGCCTTCTTCACCGAAGCGTACTCGTCGTCGTCGATCTCCGTGAGCAGCGCCACGACATAGTCCTTGCCGACCTTGAAAATCTCCGACAGGTCGCCCTTGTCCGCGCCGTAGGCCCAGCGGGCCACTTCACGCGAACCTTCCAGACCGCGAACCGAGCGGTCACCCATGTTGAGCGTCGCTATGCGCGGCGTCACGGCAGCCTTCGAGGCGGCCTCGTTGAACGCGGCGGCGGAACCTTTGGCGTTCACGGCGAAGGTGCTGGCCTGATTGTGAACGTCGCGCAGCGTTGCGGCCGAAGCCTCCACGGGATAACTTACCGTCGCCACCTTGTAATGTTTCGAGGGTTTGTCGGCACGGTAAACGTTGACGAGCTGGATGGCGTCGCCGCTCATCACCTTCACCACGTCGCCCTTTCTGGCGTCCGAAAGCGCTTCGGCCATTACGGTATTGAAGGCCGAGAAGGGGTAGACGCCCACCTCGCCGCCTGCGGCGGCCAACTCCTCGTTGGCCGAATACTGACGCGACAGATCGGCGAAATTCTCACTCGTCGCCACCGTTTTGAGACTGTCGGCCAGTTTCTCGGCGGTATACGGAAGCACGATCATTTTCAGACCGAGCGTATCGGGAGCCATGCGGCTCTCCACCACACGGGCCATCGTCCAGACGTTGTTCTTCAACTCAGGGCCGAACATCTTGCCCGCGACGAGCGCCTCGGCCTGTTCGCCCAGCTGCGCCGCCGTCACATAACGGTCGGCGATCTCGCCGTGGCGATCCTGACGCACGAAGAGTTTCACGTCCTCCGCGGCGTCGAACTTCTCGCCGACGGCACGCACCTCCTTTTCGAGGTTCAGCATATCGTCGTCCGTAGCGTTCACCTCGAAGACCACGTACGACAGCATGCGCGACGGCGACTGCTTGAACATCTCCTTATGGGCGTTGTAGAACGACTTGATCTCGCCCGACGAGACGCTCACCAGCGAATCGGGCACCGACGAATAACGCTTGGCGACGTACTTCCCGCCGAAGACCTGGTTGGCCGCATCGACGCCGTCCTCGATTTCGAGTTTGTTGACATAGGCGCCCTTGCCGATCAGCGTGGCGTATTTCTGCACGGCGCGTTCCAGCCGGGCCTGCTCGTTCAGGTCGTTCCACGCCTGTTGCGCGCGGGCGTCGGAAGCGGCCTGCGACAGGAACTGCGACACGGCGGCAGCGTTGTAAGCCCCCGTACGCGGATCGCCGAAAGCCGAATAGAAGGCCTGCGAAGGGATCTTGCCGCTGACCATGTCCAGACGCTCCTGCTCGGGAACCTCGATCCCCATCCGCTCGAAGCCGGGGACGAGCACGTGGTCGGCGAAAAGCGCCTGCCACGTCGCGGCGGCCAGCTGGTCGGACTCCTGATCGGTCGAAGCCTCTACGCCGCCGTTGCGGTTCTTGATGGCGTCGTACTGATTCAGATACTCGGAGTAGCGGATCTTGTCGCCGTCGATCACGCCGACCTTCGGATCGTTGTCCGAGAAGCCCATGTCGGTCTTCAACGACAGAATGAATGCCAAGAGGGCGAGTGCGATAATCACCGACAGAAGCGCGCCGAACTTGGTCCGTAAAGTGTTCAAACTTGCCATAAAACTGTATTTATTTTTTCATTAGTTTGCTTTCCTGCGGACGTTTTTTCGCCTCGGCACAGCCCGAACGGGTGCGGCTCTGCATCCGGCTTATCGAAAACGTCCTTTTTTCGGGCCTCCAAAGATAGTAAATTATTCGTAATTAACCCGCTGATCGGCCGAAAAAAAGCTCACAACCGTCTGACCCGCGCCAGCTCGATGCGCGAACGGGTCGTGCGCAACACGCGGATTTCGAGGCCGTCGACCGTAAGCGACTGACCGGCAGAAGGAATCCCGTCCAGATGCGAGATGATATAACCCGCCAGCGTGTCGTATTCGCGGCTCTCCTCGATGCCGAGCCCGTAGCGTTCGTTGAGGTATTTCACTTCGAGCCGGCACGAAAAGACGTACTCGTTCTCGTCGACCTGCTTCTCGATCATATCCTGCTCGTCGTGCTCGTCCTCGATCTCGCCGAAAATCTGTTCCAGCACGTCTTCGAGCGAGATGATGCCCGCCGTGCCGCCGAACTCGTCGATCACCACGGCGATGTAGGAGCGGGGCTTGATGAAGTGTTCCAGCAACGCCTGCAACGGCATGGTCTCCGGCACGAAATAGGCTGTCATCAGTACCTTCCTCAGATCGGCCGGCTGGCGGAACAGGCTTTTGGAGTTGACGTATCCCACGATATTGTCGATACTGCCCTCCCAGACGAAGATGCGCGAATATTTGCTCTCGACGAAGCGGCGCGTCAGCTCTTCGACGCTCGTCGACAGCTCGACGGCCTCGACGTCGATGCGCGGCACCATGCAGTCGCGCACGCGCAGATCGGCGAAGTCCAGCGCGTTCTGAAACAGTTTGATCTCGTTCTCCTCGTCGTGCTGCACCTCCGTCGACCCCTCGATCAGACTTTCGAGATCGGTGCGGTTGAAGTCGGCCGCCGGCGCCTGCCTCTTCATCCGGCAGCCGAACAGCCGCAGGATGACGTACGAAACGACGGTCGTAAGCCATACGATCGGATAGAGCAGGATGTAAAAGACGAAGAGCAGCGGCGCGAAGGCTCGGTAATAGAAATTGGGATTTCCCTTGACGATTGACTTGGGCAGATATTCCGCCACGAAGATGATGACGACCGTCGAGATGAGCGTTTCGGCCAGCACCGACCCGCCCTGCGCCACGGCGTCCCAACCGGCCAGCGCAGCCAGCGCGCGCAGCAGCGACGACATGTAGAGCGAATAGACGACCAGCGCGATGTTGTTGCCCACCAGAATCGACGTGATGTACTGTCCCGGATGCCGCTCGAAGACCTTCGCCACGAAATCGAGCAGGCCGCTCTGCTTGCGGTCGATCTCCAGTTTGAGGCGGTTCTTGCTCACGAAGGCGATCTCCATGCCCGAAAAGAAGGCCGAGAGGAGCAGCATCACGAGGATCAGGATAACGGATACGGTCATCGCTACGCTTCGGTTTGCGGTTCGTTCGTCTGCGGCGAAAGGGCCGCAGGGGCAGGATCGCCGTTATCGGGAGTCTTCTCTCCGGTCGGGGTTTCACCGGGGACGGCAGCCCCCGATCCGGCGGCAGGCTTTCCGCCCGCCTCGGCGGCCCGTTTATGTTCGGCTGCGGCAGGCTGCCCTTTTTTAACAGTATCGGCGGGATTGCCTTCGGCAGCAGGATTCGAAACAATTGCGGCAGCCTCCGATCCGGCAGCAGGCTTTCCGCCCGTTTCAGGCGCCGGCTCGCGTCCGGCAACGGTCTGTTCCTTCCCGACCGAGCCGGCAGGGCCGCGTTCGCCCGCAGCGGCAGGCGCAGGTGCGGAACCGGCAGGCGGGCGGGTCGCGGACTGCGGCGTCTTTTCGCCGGCCGGCCGGTCTTCCCCGTCGGCAGCTTCCGATTCGGACGGTTCGTCGTCCTCCTGGCTCACATCGACATCCATTTTCCCCGTGAAGCGGCGGAAACGCCACTCCTTGAAGGCTTCGTCCGACTCGAAGCCCTCGCCCTGAAAGACGTTGCCGCCTTCGTTCTGGACGATCTTCGTATCGACGTTCGAATAGATGCGCTGCGTCTTGGCATTCCAGAAGAGCTGCTGGGTGTAGAGCGTCTTGCCGTCGGACTTGACGACCACCACGTCGCCCTTGGCCTCCCACAGTTTCCGGTTCTCGTAATAGATCGCGTAGTTGGCCGTCAGCACGGCGTCGACCGTCGTCAGCGAGTCGTCCTGGTAGGTGGTGATCTCGATCCCCTTGCGGAACTCGCGGTACGGCTCCTTGACCAGCGTATATCCTTCGAGCAGCGGCGCCTTGAAGAAATAGGAGCGCCGCCCGTTCTCGGACATGATGACCGACAGGTGTTCGCTGTACTCGGTCATCAGCGCCTCGTCGCCGCCGCTCGCTGCGGCAGGAGGCTTGTCGCACGAGAATAGCAAGATAGCACTCCCCGCAACGAGGAGTGCTACCAGAACATATCGTCCGATCAGACGGGCCATCTTCGCAGGCGCCTGATTAGCGGATGCAGCGAACCGTCGTCGCAATGCCGTTGACGACATAGCGCTGACCGGCCTGCACTTCGTTGAAGAAGCACTCCTCCTTCGAGGGCCATGCGCTGCGGAAGGCGGCCATCATCTTGGTCGCGGTCTCTTTCAGATCGGCCTCTTCGAGCAGCTGAGCGGCCTTCTCCATCGTGTCGTAAGCCACCCAGTACATCGCCTGCGAGGTAAAGTTGGCACCCGAAGCCTGTGCGCCGTAGCACTGCGCCAGCACGAAATAGGTCATGCCGTCCTCGGGATTGAGCGCCTGCGCTTCGAGCGCGGCCTTGCGGGCCTCGGCATAGTTCTTCGTAGCCAGCTGTACGACGCCGATGCGCACCAGCAGCTTCTCCTTCTCGACATTGTCGGTCTCGACGGCCAGCGCCTCGGTCAGATACTTGATCGCCTTGTCGTACTCCTGCTTGTTCTGGAAAGCCTGCGCGAGGAACAACGCGGTTTCGGCCGACGGCTTCACTTCGTAATATTTCTCGGCGGTAGTCAGATAGAACTCGCTGTCGCATTTGGCGCGCGTCATCAGATCGACGGCCTGCGCCAGCACGTCGGGATCGTTGTTGCTGGCGGCGATCTTTTCCTTGAACATAGCTTCCAGATTCTCGCACGAAGCCACGCCCGACAGGCCGAAGCACTTGTCGAACTGATCCTTATACTCGGCAGCCTGCCCCGTAGCGCCGTCGAAGACTGGCGACAGACGGTCGTACTCGGCGATGATCTCCTCGGGCGAACCTTCGCCGTCGTCCTTATAGTAGTCGGTGAGCTGCTTGAAATAGATCGCTACCAACTCCGGATCGGGCTGTGCAGCGATCGCCTCGCGGAACAGCTCCAACACCCGTTCGTGGTCGAGCGGATTATAGATCAGAAAGTCGCGTGCCTTGCGGTCGAGGATGTAGGCCTTGCCGCGGGTCGCATGATCGCCGAAATTCTCGATACGCAGATCGTAGAGCAGCATCAGCGAGTCGATGTAGGTCTTCTTCTCGGCTACGCTCTTGGCACGCGCGATCTTGTTCTTCATCACCGTAGCGCCCTTGGCATAGATATTCTCCGAAGCCTTGGGACACTTGTCCAGCAGTTGTTTGAGGTACCCCGAAGCAGTCTGGAAATCCTGGTTGCCGACCGCCTCGTTGAAAAAGTTGAGCAAATAGATGTTGTCTTTCCGTTCCTCGGGCGTTGCGCCGTATTTGCCGTACTTCGCATCGTCGCTGAAATCCTGGGCCATCGCCACCACTCCGACGACGGCCAACGCTACAGAGAGCAGAATTTTTACGCTTTTCATCTTAACTATTCCCTTCTTATTTTTTAGATTTTGTCAAGTTTAATCGTATTTGTAACGCACGAACCACGAATCCTCGCCGAAGAGCGTCAGACCGAGCGAGAATTTCACATAGCGCTGCCGTACCAGCCCGATCTGCCGGTTGTCGATCCGAAGCGGCGAATCGTTTCCGCGCTGGCCGAACTCCACGCCGAAATCGATGCTCGACCGGCCCAGAAAACGCACCGGCATACCGAATCCGGCCGTCACGGCATATTGCGACAAGGTCTTCCCCTCGAAGGTCTGGTAGTAGGTTCCGTACCGGAATCCCACGCGGTAAGACCAGCGTTTCAGGTAATTGCGGATATCCATCCGGTTGGGCGTATACTCGAATCCCAACTTGACGGTGTTCGTGTTCTTATAGGCGACGTTGACCGCTCCGGGAACGGACTTCGGCGACTCGTTGTTCTCCCAATTCTGGTAGATGTAGTCGACGCCCGCCGCGATCTTGGCGTTCTGGTAGTAGAGCCCCACGCCCAACTGAACGGGCAATTTGAGTGCCATGCGCGTCGTATCGCCCCGCACCACGGTGCCGTAAATATCGCCGTTGACGACCGTCTGATTCACCGACGGACGCAGATTACCGCCCATATCGTAGGTCGCGCCCAGCGTCAACACCTGCCGCTCGGACTGGATCAGATCGGCTTGCAGCCCCAGCTGCATCTTGATGCGCGAAATCCCGTAGGAGTCGGTGCCCGTCACCGTATTGACCGAACCGCCGTTGACGATGTTGTTCGAGACCACCGTCTGATACGTCCGCTCGATGTCGCCCCAATAGTATTGGGCGGCGACGCCGATCGAAACGCGCTTGACCACCTCCCAGCCGATGCCCAGCTTCACCTCCGTCAGGTCGCCCTCGCCGGCGTAAAGGTACTGCACGCGGCCGATATTGCCCCACACGTCGTCGCTCTGTTCATCGGCCGAAACACGGTAGCCGACGCTGCTGTACGGCGTCAGGCTGAATCCCAGTCCGAGCCGCCTAGCCAGCGGCAGCTGAAAGGCGATGTCGTGGAAATTGAACGTATTGTAGCTCGTGCGCGACGTGGTCTGCGCACCGTCGGCATACTTCTGCTGGCGGTTGTAAAAGTTGACCCCCTCCACGCCGAAATCGAAGAGAAATCCCTGGCGGGGCGTCAGGCTGTACGCCGCAGGATTGAGCGGATTGACCATCACCGAGCTGCGCATCCCCAAGCCTACGCCTCCCATCGACCGCTGGGCCACCACGCCGGGCGTCTGCAATTCGCCGATGCCGTACATCGAATAGGGAGAAAAGGCATTGATACTGCTTGTCTGAGCCATTGCCGAAACCGGCACGACCAGCATCGCAGCGACAGCCAGTCTATACATTAATCTCTTCACTATCATTCGTTTTAGCATTCGGCATTAAACTCCAAAATCCGATTCAGACCCAAGAAGACGAGTTCACAGTCTGCAAATATCGCATTTTTAATTCTTTTCGCAAAGTTTTTTGCGGCGCCACCGGTAAAAATTATGCAAATATCCGCATTTTCCCGCCGGAAACGCGCGATGTATCCTTCGATTTCGAAGGCGATGCCGTTCATCACGCCCTGCTCGATGCAGGAGGTCGTAGTCGTCCCGTAAAGGCGCTCTTCGGCAGTCTCGCGGCACAACGGAAGCCTGGCCGTATAGCGGTGCAGCGCCTGAAAACGCATCCCCATTCCGGGCGAAATGGCCCCGCCGCGGTAGGTGCCGTCGCCCGACACGTAGTCGACGGTGATGGCCGTTCCGAAATCGACGACCAGCGCGTCGCGCCCTTCGGCCACGAGCGCCGCCCCCACGGCGGCGGCGAGGCGGTCGGCGCCGAGCGTTTCGGGCGTATCGTAGCCGTTGCGGATCGGCACGGGCGTCGCCGGTGTAAATTCCAGACACTTCACGGCACGCACCCGCAGCATTCGCGCCAGCGGTGCGGTACGGCCTCCGGTAGAGGCGATAATGGCCCGGTCGATCGCCGGCCAGCGCGCCAGCAGGCCGTCGAGCAATTTGGTGTCGCACTCCTCGGCGAGCAGTTTCTCGACGATTTCACCCCCGTCGAAAACCGCCATTTTTATCAGCGTATTGCCGATGTCGATCGTCAGGTTCACGCGTCTTGTTCTTTATACAACGATTTCAGTATCTCCCATGCCCCTGCGATGTCGGTTACCCCTCTAACGGTCATCGCCAAACGGTTATTGTGCTGTTTGAGCACAAATTTATCGGGCCGTCGGGTCACGCGGCGCAACAGCTCCGAGAAGACCTCGCTCTTGTAGAAGGGCGACGCCGCGTCGCCCACGAAGTGTACGATCATCAACCCGTTCTTGACCTTCACGCGCTCCATGCCCAGACGCACCGCCTCCCAACGCAGACGCACCACGTCGAGCAGCTCCCTGGCCGCCTGCGGCAGCGCCCCGAAACGATCGACGAGCCGCTGCTCGAACCGTTGCAGCTCCTCCTCGCTGCGCATCGCGTCGAGCTCGCGGTAAAGCCGCAGTTTTTCGGCCGTCTGGCTCACGTAGGAGTCGGGCAGCTCGGCCTCGACGTCGACCTCGACGGCCGCATCCTCCACATAGCGCAACTGCTCGACGACCTCCTGCTCGCGGTCGCTCAGCCCCGCCACGTCGAGTCCCTCGGCCCGCAGTTCGGCCACCGCTTCGCGCATGATCTTCTGATAGGTCTCGAACCCGATGTCGGCGATGAATCCGCTCTGCTCGGCCCCCAGCAGGTTGCCGGCGC
>ERZ837910.5038-NODE-5038-length-12301-cov-3.058468_pt1 | contig 12301 bp, 10 predicted proteins | sample MGYA00519940_ERZ837910 | MGnify/ENA primary metagenome ERZ837910 (study PRJEB31850, sample SAMEA3708825) | human gut metagenome | biome: human gut; feature: human-associated habitat; material: faeces | place: China | collected 2014 ... | reverse complement strand
TTTTCTTATTCTTCCTTGCCGTAGAGCCAGGTGCAGCCCTCGTTCACGCTGTCGACCGCTTTGCGGTAGGCGCCGAGCACGCCGGGCGCGGGATGCGCGGGACGCTTGATGTGTCCCAGCCGCTCCGCGAGCTCCTCGTCGCTGACCTCGAGGTGGATGGTGTGTTTGTCGATGTCGATCTCGATCATGTCGCCGTCGCGCACCGCAGCGATGGGACCTCCGTCCCACGCCTCGGGCGAGACGTGACCGATGCAGGGGCCGCGCGTCGCGCCGGAGTAGCGCCCGTCGGTGACCATGGCGCAGCTCGTGTGCAGGCCCATGCCGACGAGCATCGCCGCGGGAATGGACATTTCACGCATTCCCGGCCCGCCCTTGGGGCCTTCGTAGCGGATGACCAGCACATCGCCGGGCTTGACGGACTTCTCCGTCATGGCCGCGCGCAGCGCGTCCTCAGAGTCAAAGCAGACCGCGGGGCCGCGGTGGTGGAACATCTCGGGCACCACGCCGCTCTTTTTCACGATGCAGCCGTCCGGCGCAAGATTGCCGTGCAGCACGGCGAAGCAGCCGTCGGGGTAGAGCGGCTCGTCGGCTGTGTGGATGATCTCGGGATCGACCCTGCGGCGGAAGCGGGCGAGGAACTCGCCCACCGTGCCGCCCGTCGCCAGACGCGCGTCGGGGTCGAGATAGCGCTCGATGGCCTTCATCGTCGCGCCCACGCCGCCGGCCTTGTAGTAATCGTACATATTGAATTTCGAGGACGGCTTGAACTTCGCAACGCAGGGCACGTCGCGCTGGATCTCGTCAAAGGCCGCGAGGTCCATCGGAATGCCCATCACGCGCGCGAGCGCGCAGATGTGGAGCTGGGCGTTCGTCGAGCCGCCGGTCGCGGCGACGTGGCGCAGGCCGTTCTTGAGGCTCGCCTCGGTGACGATATCGGAAAAGCGCACACCCTCCTTCGTGAGAGTGACGATGCGCTCGCCGACGTCGCGCGCCTGCTTGTACTTGGCGGACGAGCAGAAGAGCATGGTCGTGCTGTCGATGGGGCAAAGGCCGATGACCTCGGCGAATACGCCCATGGTGTTGGCGGTGCCGTACATCGAGCAGGTGCCGCAGGAGAAGCAGATGTTCTCACGGAAGCGGGTAAAGGTCTCCTCGCTGATGGCGTCGATGTTGCGCTGACCGATGGACTCCTTGAGGTCGGGCGTGACATAGGAACCCTCGTCCGCCTCGTAGGGCAGCATACTGCCCGCCGTGAGGAACATACAGGGCTTATTGAGCGCCGCGGCGGCCATGAGCATACCGGGCACGATCTTGTCGCAGGAGCACAGGAACACCAGACCGTCGAAGCCGTGAGCGCTCGCCATCGCCTGAATGCTGCCGGCGATCAGGTCGCGCGAGGGCAGGATGAAGTGCATCCCCTCGCCCTGCGCCATGCCGTCGCAGGGGGCGGGAACATTGAACTCCGCCGGCGTACCGCCGGCCGCCCACACGCCCTCCTTGACGTAGCCCACCAGCTCCTTGAAGGCACGGTGCCCGGGGTTGACGTCCGTAAAGGAATTGACGATGCCGATGACGGGCTTTTCCAGGTCCTTGGTGCGGTAGCCGCAGGCGTTCATCAGGCCGACGTAGTAGCCCTCCTGCGGGTTCGAGGGGGTGCGGTTTCCCTTCCAGCCCATACAGCCTTTAGTACGCAGTGGTCATGGCGCCGTCGACGCAGATGACCTGACCGGAGATCGCGCTGTTCGCGGGAGAGCAGATGAACACCACGGAGCGGGCGTACTCGTCCGCCGTCTGGTAGCGCTTCTGCGGGAAGCTCGCGGCGTCGCGGGTGTTGTACTCCTCGAGCGTGATGCCCGCCTTCTCGGCGCGGATCGTGTTGAGGTACTTGATGCGGTCGGTGTAGATACGGCCGGGACCCATGGTGTTGACCATGATGTTGTACGGACCGAACTCGCGCGCCATCGTCTTGCTCATGCCCACCACGCCCATGCGGAAGGTGTTGGAGAGAATGAGGTTATCCAGCTCCTGCTTGATGGAGGACGAGGTGGAGTTGACGATGCGTCCGCCGCCGCCCTGCTTCATGTAGGGCAGCGCCGCGCGAATGGCGGTGGTGTAGCTGTACAGGCACTTCTGATAGCCGTCCGCCCAGTCGGCCTCGGTCAGCGCCTCGAAGGTGCCGGCCTTCGGGCCGGGGCAATGATTGACGAGGCCGTAAATGCCGCCGAGATCCTCCGCGACCTTGTTGATCATCGCGGTGATGCTCTCGTTGTTGAGCACGTCGTACATATAGGGGTAGAGACGGTTGCCGGTCTCCTTCTCGATGTCGATGACCGCCTGATCCAGCTCCGCCTTGAACGCCTCGCTGGTACAGATGACCACCTTCGCGCCCTCGCGGGCGAACTCCATCGCGATGCCCTTGCCGAAGCCGGACGCGCTGGACATACAAACGACGACCTTATCCTTCAAACCCAGATCCATGATAATTTCCTCCTGATATGTTAAAATTTTTGATCATTCTCAGTGCAGCTTGAGATCCACGACAGGATTCTTCAGCGGCTCCATCTCGAAGCCGTCGGGGCCGACAATGCGGCACTCGGCGATGTCGCCGTCCTGAATGTGGAACGCGCGCGGGGTGCCGGTGGAGAGCACGTCGCCGGCGTACCAGCCCTGGATGCTCGAGTGCAGGGAGACAAGGCGGGACGGAACGTGCGTCATGTGATCGACCGTGTTCTTCGCGTGGATCTCGCCGTTGTGGACGCTCTGGACCTCGAGCTTGAGGACGTCGGGCACCTCGTCGGGCGTGACGAGCTGGGGACCGAAGGAGAAGAACGTCGGGAAGTTCTTGACGATGGTCAGATAGCGGGGATTGCCGGGCACGAAGTCGTTGCCCTTGAGGATGGATTCCTCGGTCATGTCGAGGATCGTGGTGTAGCCGACGATGGCGCTCTCCCACTCCTCCTCGGGAACGTCGCGGCAGTCGCGGCCCATGATGATGCCGAGCTCCGCCTCCGCCGTGGTCTTCTGCGCCTCCTTGAGCTTGGGCAGCAGGATGTCGTCATTCGGGCCAATGAGGGTATCGGCCATCTTGAAGAAGCTGCCGGGGAAGCCCGTGGGCGCGGCGTTGCCGATGTCCTTGGCGTGGTCGGCGTAATTCAGGCCGATGCCGAAGATGCGCTTGGGGTTGCGGTAGAGCGGGGCGTAGACGACCTCCTCCGCCGGCACGATGCCGGGGATGGTCTCAAGCTCCTCCTTGCCGCCCTCGTTGTACCACTTCGTCAGGCCGGGGATGTGATTGGCCTGAATGAGGCTCATCATGTCTTCCTTCCAGCCCGTGCCCTTGTAGGCGTTGAGCGCTGCGACGGGCAGGATGCCCTTCTTGGTGACGATGCCGGCGATCTCCGCGCCGTGCAGCTTGATCGTTGCGAGTCTCATGGTTGCGTCCTCCTCTTAATCTTGTTCAGACGATGCGGCCTACCGGCTCCTTGCCGGCAAGCACCGCATTGATGTTTTCGGCTGCGATTTTGGAAACGCGCGTGGCGGATTCGACCGTTGTGGGCGCGTAGTGCGGCGTGACAATGACGTTCGGCAGCTTAAAGAGCGGGCTGTCCGGCGCGACCGGCTCGGGGTCGGTGACGTCAAGACCGGCGCCGGCAAGTCTGCCGTTCTCCAGCGCCTCGATGAGCGCAGCTTCGTCCACGATGGGGCCGCGGGCGCAGTTGATGAGCAGCGCGGTGGGCTTCATCAGCGCGAGACGCTCGCGGTCGATGAGCTTGCGCGTCTCGTCGGTGAGCAGACAATGGAGCGTCACGACGTCGGCGCGGCGCAGCAGCTCGGAAAGGTCGTCCACCCTCTCGACGCCCTCGGGGACCTCGCTGATGTAGGGGTCGTAGACGATGACATGCATATCCAGACCGTCCCTGCACATATGCAGGATATGCTTTCCGATGCGGCCCATGCCGATCAGACCCAGCGTCTTGCCGGTCATTTCGATGCCGGGGGCGTGGTTCTTCGCAGCAAAGCCGACCGTGCGGTACTCGTTGGAAACGGGAATGATATTCTTCGCCAGCGTGAGCATCAGCGTGAAGGCGTGCTCGGCGACGGAAAGGCTGTTCGCGTTCGGGGTGATGGTCACGGCGATGCCGTGGCTCTTGCAGTAATCGAGGTCGATATTATCGTAGCCCACGCCGTGCTTGGAGACGATCTTGAGGTTCTTCGCCGTCGCGAGCAGCGAACCGGGCAGCTCGATAATGCGCACGAGCACGGCGTCCGCGTCCACGATCTCGCGGCGGATAACGTCCATATCACGATTTGCGTAGACGACGGTGTGCCCCGCCGCGGTCAGCAGCTCCGGCCCAATGGGGTGGACCGATTCGGTGATGAGAATTTTTGCCATGATGCTTCCTCCTTTACAGGCTCAGACCGTAGGGCTTGCCGAGCTCCAGCAGCTCTTCGTAGACCGGCTGCGGCACCTCAATACCGTTTGCAGCATTTTCTTCCGCCTTGCGGCCGGAGCGTTCGCCGGGCAGGAAAATTTCCTCCACACCATCGGCCTTTTTCAGTGCCTTGATCTCCCGTGACATGGCGGAAAGAGCCGACTTGAACGCTGCCGGTTCGATGAAATGCGCAATGTCGATGGCGCCGAGAAAATGGCTGACGCCCTGCGGCTCGTCCATCACATAGAGGTCATGCAGATGCGGACCGTAGGGACCGCCGCTGAGAATGCCGCAAAGCACATCGACCATGATGGCGAGGCCGCTGCCTTTCGCGCCGCCGATCGGCACGAGCGAGCCGGCACGACCGGCCGCGGGGTCCGTGGTGGGCCTGCCGTCCTTATCCAGCGCCCAGCCCTCGGGAATAGACTTTCCCAGCTTCTGCGCCAGAATGAGCTTGCCCAGCGCCACAACGCTCGGCGCCATATCCAGCACGACCGGAAGGTCGTCGGACGGAGCCGCCACGGAGATGGGATTTGTGCCCATGTAGGGCTCAGCGCTGCCGAAGGGCGCGATCTTGCCCTTGAGATTGGTGCAGGCAAATCCGATCATATCCTGCGCGGCAGCAAGCCTTGTGTAATAGGCGGCGGTGCCGAAGTGGTTGGAGCTGTGCACGCTTGCAAAGCAGCAGCCCGTCTCTTTTGCCTTTGCGATGCACCGCTCCATCGCAAATTTTGCCGCCGCCGCGCCCAGCGAGTTGCCGGCGTCCACGACCAGCGTGGAGGTCGATTCCCGCACGATGCGGATGTTGTTTTCACGCGACATCACGCCCGCGTCCATGCGCTGCATATAAACGGCCAGACGGCTCACACCGTGGGTGGACACGCCTGTCAGCTCCGCGTCGATCAGCGCGTCAGCCACCGCTTCCGCGCAGCTCCTCTCCACACCGGAGGCCGTCAGGACCGACACACAGTAGCCCAGCAGCGCAGATGCTTCAAACCTTGGCATAATCTCCCTCTTTTCCGATGGTTTTTTGATTTCCCTGTTTGACTCTATCATAGTGCATCGCCGCGAAAAGGTCAAAGACTTAAATGTGACTACCCATATAGTATTTTTACTATACCATGCTTGACGGCGCCGTATTTTTTGCTATAATCGAAGAGGAAAACGAGGTGATCTGGATGGTACAGGACCGGAATCCGGAATATTTTCTTGCCATTGCGTCCGAGAAAAGCATTTCGAAAGCCGCCGAGCGGCTGCATATCTCGCAGCCCTACTTGAGCCAATACGTCATCCATCTGGAAAAGGAATTCGGCGTCCGCCTGCTCGACCGCACCAAGTCGCCGCTGGCGCTGACCGCCGCCGGCAAGGTCTACGCCAACTATCTCGAGGACAGCTCGCAGCTCTACGAGCAGCTTTTGCAGGACTTCACACGCCTGAACGCCAGCCGCCGCCAGACGCTCCGCGTCGCCATGAGCAACTGGCGCGCCAGCACGCTCCTGCCGAGCATCCTGCCCGCCTTTTCGCAGGAGCACCCCGAGGCCCATCTTGAGCTGCTTGAGCGCCCGACGAGCGAGATGTTCCGTCTGGTGGCGGACAACACGGTGGATTTTGCCATCATGAACACCAATCTCAATACGCCCGACTACCTGACCACCGAGACCATTCTTTACGAAAAGATCCTCCTGGTCGGCAACCGCGGCAACCGCGCCGCGCAGGCGCTTGCGGAGGCCTGCCGCGCGGGACGGGAGCCGGAGCTCTCCGTTCTCGAGCACGAGCGCTTTGTCCTCCTCTACCCCGAGATCCTGCTCGCCATGCGCGTCAACAACTTTCTCGAACGGGAGCATATCACCGTCGAAAACGCGCTCTACACCACCAACGCCACCACGGCGCTGAACCTGACGGCGGAGAACTACGGCTTCTGCTTCGTCAATGAGACCGCCGTCCACAACGCGCCGAACCGCGGCGAGCTGCTCTTCTTCGACCTCGACTCCCCCGACCTTGTCCACCCGCTGAGCGTGGTCTACAAGAAAAAGCGCCACCTTCTGCCCGCCGCCCGCGCCTTCGTCGATGCCGCGCGCCGCTTCCTGCAATCGCAGTCGTGGCGCAGCGAGTGCGACTGCCGCGTGGAGCACGGCCGTCCGGTATAGCACGGCAAAGCCCGCCTCCGAAGCGGTGTCGGAGGCGGGCCTTGTTCATTTCTTTTTCTCGCGCGCCAGAATACTGGAATAAAAGCGCTCGCCGAGGCGGCTGCTCAGAAGGCCGCGCAGCGCCGTGCGCTGCTCGTCCGTCATGGCTGCGGTCGGCACAAGGTAGAGCTGATCGGCCGAAAGGCAGAGCATGAACACGCTCGAAATTTCGATGGCCGAGGCGAGCTTCGCGAGCGCGACCGTGTTGCGGAGCTTCTTCTCGGGGACCTCGACCGAAAGCTTGCCCGCGTCAAAACGCAGAACGTACTCCGTCCCCAGCAGCGACTCGTCGCTTTTGAGGTAGCGCAGCACGCGCTGCTCCTCGCGTCCGAGCAGCAAAAGCATCCAGACAAGATAGGCCGCCGCGATGTAGATCGGAAGGTAGCTCAGGGGAAAGGTACCCTGCACGGCAAGCACAGTGTAAAATGCCACCGCCAGCACGACGGCGATGCCCACACGGAAGGTATTGCGGTTTCGCAAAAACATGGCGTAGAGCGACGCCTGCCGAAACACCTTTTTATTGACGCGGTAACGGATCTCCTGAGCTTCCATGGTTCTTCTCTCCTCGCTTGGATTCTTACGCTACAGTATACCGCGCGCCGGGGGCACGGTCAATGAAAAAATATGAGGGTCCCTTTTCAGGACCCTCATATTCCGTATCCGGTTCAGCGGAGCTTACTTCTGCTCCTGCTTGGCCTTGTGCTTGTCCATGATGAACTTGGGGCCCTTCTCCCACTTCTTCACGTTGACGAGAAGCAGAGCGACCGCGATCACAAGACCGGCGATATCCGTCAGCGTGCCGGGGATGAACATCAGCAGGCCGCCGGCGATGAACACGATGCGTTCAAGCCAGTTGAGCTTCCACAGCAGCCAGCCCTGGAAGCCGGCGGACATGATGGCAACGCCGATGATCGCGCTGATGGCGACGGAGATGATCTCGCCGACGCTGCCCTGCATCATCATTGCCGGCTTGTAGCAGACCGCGAAGTGCACCATGAAGCCGGCGAAGCCAAGCTTGCAGGCCTCGACCGCCGTGGTCATCGGGTTGGTCTTGGCGATGCCGGCGCCGGCATAGGCCGCGAGGGCGACCGGCGGGGTGATGGCGGACAGGCACGCGAAGTAGAACACGAACAGGTGCGCCGTCAGCGGGGCAAGGCCGAGCTTGATGAGGGACGGAGCGAGGATGGACGCCGCGATAACATAGGCCGCAGTGGTGGGCAGGCCCATACCGAGGACGATGCAGGTGATGGCGGTGAAGAGCAGGGACGGGAACAGCAGGCCGTGCGCCGCCTGGATCATCATGTCGCCGAAGATGACGCCGATGCCGGTGATGGAGACCATACCGACGACGATACCCGCGCAGGCGCAGCCGATGACGATGGACATGGCGCTGAAGCCGGACTTGACCATGGCGCTGGGGATGGTCTTGAGGGTGAAGCGCTTCTTCTTATCGAAGAGCATGACCACGGGCACCGCGCAGGTCGCCCACAGGGCGGAGTAGAGCGGAGAATACTGCGCGACAAGCAGGCAGTAGAGCAGGACCGCGATGATGAGCAGATAGATCCAGCCGTCCTTCATGACCTCGCGGCTCTTGGGAATATCCTTGGGATCCATGAGCGTGACGTGCGCGATCTCCGTCTGAGACATAACGGCGACGGCGCAGCCCCAGTAATAGAGCAGCGCGGGAATGACCGCTGCGATGACGATGGCGATGTACTTCTGCTCGGTGAACGCGACCATCAGGAACGCGCCGGAGCCCATGACGGGAGGCAGGATCTGACCGCCGGTGGAGGCAACGGCCTCAACGCCGCCGGCGAACTGGGGCTTGTAGCCGCGGGACTTCATCAGAGGAATGGTGAACGTGCCGGTGCCGACGACGTTGGCGACGGCGGAGCCGTTGATGGAGCCCATCAGGCCGGAGGCGACGACCGCGCTGAGCGCGGGGCCGGACTTGATCTTACCGGTGAGGGAAATGGCGATGTCGTTGATGAAGTCGGAGCAGCCCGAGGCCTCAAGGAACGCGCCGAACATAACGAACATGAAGATGACCGTGGCGGAAACGCTCATGGTCGTGCCGAACAGACCGTCAAGGTCGGTGGCGAGGAACTTGCAGATACGCTCGAGGGAATAGCCGCGGTGCGCAATGGCCATGGGCAGATTCGGACCGGCGAGCGCATAGGCGATGAAGATGAGCGCGAGAACCGGCATGATGTAGCCGAGGGTGCGGCGGGCGCACTCGAGGACGATGATGACGAGGCAGGCGCCCGCGAAGGGCGCCATCCAGGTCGTCTTGCTCAGACGCTCGGTGAGGGGATGGACCTCGTCCTGCGCCATCCAGACGGAGACCCATGTGAGGACGACGAGGATCATATCAAACGTGCGGCAGGCGGCGCGGAAGGCCTTGCTGCCGGCGAATTTATCCTTGAAAACGTGCTTGTAAAGGGGCTGGGTAAGCAGGATCAGCGTGAGGGCGAAGCCCAGATGCACGCCGCGCTGCACGGAGTAGTCGAACAGGCCGAAAAAGCCGGTGTAAATATGGAAGGAGGTCATCAGGAAGGCGACGACGGAGGCCATCATAATGAACTTGTCGCCCTTACCCTCTTCGAGAGTTCTCGCTGCTGCCAGTTCGCTGTCAAGCGAGGCGACGTCAATCTCTTTGATTTCTTTCTTATCGGACATAAACGCATCCTTTCTGTTAAGTGGGGGGTCTTAACGAAACCTTAATGAAAAGGGGGAGCCGGAGTTGGGATGTCCCAACTCCGGCCAAAAAATGCTTTTCGCAGGGACGGTCAGATCGTCCTTTTGATCAAGTTTTCAGAATTCCTCGATTAGATGAGGCCCTGCTCGCTGTAGTACTTCTGGGCGCCGTCGTGCAGAGGAATGGGCATCTGGGTGCAGAGGAAGCTGGGATCGGTCATGTCCTTGAGCAGGGCGTTACCGGCAGCCATCTCCTCGGTGTGCTCGTTCATGGCCTTGCACAGATCGTAGACGAGATCCGCGTCCATATCGGCGGTGACGATGATGAGGCACTTGACGCCGAAGGTGTTGGCATCATTGTCCTGACCGGTGTAGGTGCCGGCGGGGATCTTGGTCTGGATGTAGGCAGCGTTGCCCGCGAGGACCTTGTCGATCTCCTCCTGGGTCATGTCGAGGACCTGGATCTCCTTGGTGGCAGCGAGGTTCAGCTGACCGCCGATGGGCAGGCCGGCGAAGCCGAAGGCCGCGTCGAGGATGCCGTCGCCGACGGAGTCGGCGCCGTCGCCGAGGCCGAGGTTCTCAAGGCTGGTATTGCTGGAATCAATGCCCATGGCATCAAAGGCGGCGAGGGTGGCGTTCTCGGTCGCGGAGGCCGCGGGGCCGACGGCAACGCGCTTGCCGAGCAGGTCATGGATGTAGGTCAGGCCGGAGCTCTTGAGCGCCACGCCGCTGAGCACGGAGGTGTAGACCGCGCCGATGACGCGCAAGTTGTCCAGCTTGCCGATGTCGGCGAACTTGCCGGTGCCGTTGTAGGCGTTGAGAACGACGTCGGAGGTGGCGACCGCGACGTCGACCTCACCGGTGGAGACGTCCTGGCAGTTCTGGAAGGAGCCGGTGGAGGTCTGGGTATTGCACTTCACACCCTGGACGTTGTTCGTCCAAACCTGGGAGACGGCCGCGCCGGCGGGGTACATGGAGCCGCCGGTGTCGGCGGTGCCGAAGGTCATAATGACGTTGCCGCGGGCGGGCTTATCGCCGTCGCTGGAGACGTCACCGTCGGAGGCAGGCTGCTTCTCGCCGCAGGCGACCAGAGCGAAAACCATTGCCAGTGCGAGGATCAGAGACAATACTTTTTTCATGCTGATATCTTCCTTTCAAAAATTTATATACCCGGCTTGCGCCGAATACGACAAAAAAGTTAAATTCTCTGTTCCGGCTCGGAACAGAGAAAAGACCACATGGTCTTTTTCGCGTACGCCGCACCCTCGTGCGGTATGTTTGGTACGTTCACAGCTTATTCATTTTTTATGGACGGATTATAATTCATTCATCCTCGTCTTGTCAAGTCTTTCACAAGCATATTTTCCTGTTTTTTCGATGAAATTTTCTGGTCATTGTCATTCCGCACAGAAATGCTTCTTTCTTTTTGTGCTATCAGTCACTTTCTTCTTTTGTTTTTTCAGCAAAATTCAAATTTCGCCGTAAAAACTTCATATTCTGCCGCATTTTCGTGCCCGTGCTCCCCCTGTATCTGGGGCGTTCAGGAGATGTTTTCCGCCGTAAGGACTCCGTTAAGCGCGCGCAGCCGTTTTCGTGAGAGCGGCGGATCACACGCAAAATGCTTTTGTATGAATATTCATTCTTCTATACATCAATATTTTGCCGTTTTCTTCTTGTTATCTGCTATATCCCACCAAATCAACAGGTTTTATTCTACGCTATTACGATAGCACAGTCAATTGCAAACATCATTTTTTTGGAATTTTAGGATATCTGCACAGCATTTTTCGCCGTTTTTTGACACATCCGTGACATGATCCGTCCGCAGGCAGGTCCCATCCCCCAAAGAGTTGCATTATTTCATGCGATGGGTTATAATTCAGGTGATATTTTCCGTGCAAGGAGGAAACGCGATGAAAGCTAAGGTATATTTCTCCCGTGAGATCACGCCCGAGAAGGTCGTGGCGCTTTACCGTGCCGTGGGCCGCGAACTGCCGGGCAAGGTCGCCGTGAAGCTGCACTCCGGCGAGCAGGGCAACCAAAACTTTTTGGGCCCCGACTTCTGGCGGCCGATGATCGAGACCGTGCATGGCACGGTGGTCGAGTGCAACACCGCCTACGAGGGCGAGCGCAACACCACCGAGAAGCACCGCCGCACGATGATCAAGCACGGCTGGAGCACGAATTTCGACGTGGACATTCTCGATGCCGAGGGCCCCGATCTGGAGCTTGCCGTTCCGAACGGCAGGAGCATTCAGAAGAACTTTGTCGGCAAGGACATTGCCAACTACGATTCCATGCTCGTCCTCTCCCACTTCAAGGGGCATCCAATGGGCGGCTTCGGCGGCGCGCTCAAGCAGCTCTCCATCGGCTGCGCGTCCTCCTACGGCAAAGCCTACATCCACGGCGCCGGCGAGCCCGAAAAGATCTGGACTGCTGACCACGACAGCTTCCTCGACGCGATGGCGGATGCCGCCTCGTCCGTGGCGGAATATTTCAAGGACAAGACCGTTTTCATCAACGTTATGAAGAATATGTCCGTGGACTGCGACTGCTGCGCCGTGGCTGAGGACCCGTGCATGGCGGACATCGGCATCCTCGCCTCGCTCGACCCCATCGCGGTCGATCAGGCCTGCCTCGATCTGGTCTACGCCTCCGACGATCCGGGCCGCGACCACCTCGTAGAGCGCATTGAGAGCCTCAACGGTGTCCGCACGGTCGAATCCGCGGCGGCGCTGGGCTTCGGCACGCGGGAATACGAGCTCGTGGAGCTGTAACATAAAACGCCATAAGGGAAAAGCACGGGGCTCCCCGTGCTTTTCCTTGTACATTATAATAGGTATGGGTCACAGGAACTTATCCAGCTCGCGCTCGACCTCTGGCAGCTTCTTCGGCGCGGGATGCTCGACGCGATAGCCGTCCTTGATGACCATGGAGAGCGTGCGCAGGGCCGAGAGATCCGCGAGCGGATCCTTCGCGCAGATG
>ERZ837910.5031-NODE-5031-length-12327-cov-5.961294_pt1 | contig 12327 bp, 14 predicted proteins | sample MGYA00519940_ERZ837910 | MGnify/ENA primary metagenome ERZ837910 (study PRJEB31850, sample SAMEA3708825) | human gut metagenome | biome: human gut; feature: human-associated habitat; material: faeces | place: China | collected 2014 ... | reverse complement strand
TATCGCCGTCGTTGGCGGTATAGTGCATGACGATGTACTTGATCGAATTGCCGCCGCGGCCGGAGTAGTAGTTGCTCGGGTCACAGGGGATGTAATCAATCTTCATGGCTGTCCTTCCTCGGCACCGAGTACGTCAGCGCCTTCTCGCTGTCCGAAAGACCCGCCGTTGTCGGGTCAATGAACACACTCAGCACCGCAAGGCACATCGTGCAGAGCTGCACCGGGTTCGAGAGAATGCCCTTGATACCCTCCCAGACCGCGCTCCACGAGGTAAAGGTCTGCGGGTCAACACCGATCGCCGTAATCGCAACCGACACCACGCCAACCCAGAACCACGGATTCTTAAATCTAACAGGCACATTAACCTTCATGCTGCATTTCCTCCTTTTCCAAGTCCTCAATACGGTGGTTTGCCACGCGAACGCGCTCATCCAGCACGGAATACTCCTTTTCCAACTCATACGTCCGGCTGATGAGGTTGTTGTGCTTCTCCACCTTCTTCTCCAGCTGCTCAATGCGGTAATTCGTGAGATTGCTCGACAGCGCAATACCGCCGAGCGTTCCCACGAGCGTACCGACCAGCGACAGCGCCGCTGTGATCACTTCACTCATGTTTCTCCTTTCCGGAGCATAAAAAATGCCCCGTCCCTGTCGTCTTGACAAAGTCGGAGCATATGCTATAATATACCTAAAGGGACGCTGTTACAGCAGTCAGACCCTCATGCAGTCGATCTATTTAAGATGACCGTTTCGGTGCCAGCCGGACGGTCATCGCGCTTTTATACAGAAAATGTACAGCAATACTGCCGCACATACAAAAAGCCTAAATGCTTTCTTCTGCATCCGCGCCACCTCCTTCCTGCCGCAGACTGCGGGAAAGGAAAAGAGGGTCTGACCGCCATATGTAACAGCGTCCGCTCGTATTATAGCATACGCCGCCGAACCCTGTCAACGAACCGCCTTTTCAGGCGGTTTTTGTGTTTTTATTGTCTTTCAGGTAACGTCCCGCACCCACATCACCAGGTTTCATCAAAGCAGATTGTGGGATTGCTGCTTGCAGTAGAACCACCGCCTGGGGGAATCGGTACTGGCGGTACGGTAGGACCGGTAGAGCCGCCCTCGCCGTACATGGTAAAGGTCTTGCAGTTGGGAACGATGTACTCATATTCGCTGAACTTTCCCTGGCTGACGCCGTTGACTTTTACCTCGATAGAGCCGCTGGAAGGTTTGCTTTTGATGACGTCTCCGGGGGAAAAAGGGAGGGTTCGGGAAGAAGGATCAGTCAAAAAAATTTCTCCATTCCAATAGAACGCAACATTCATCACCATTGAGATGGTCGGTTCTAATACGCCTGTAACAATCCATCGAAACACCAGCTTCGCTACACCGTTCACCCCGAGGTACACCTTTTTCACTCGTTTCGCCACGCCATTGACACCGATATGTATCTCTTTAATGTAACGTGCCTTGCCGTCCACGCCGATATAAGGCATATCTATCTCACCTCACTCATACACAAAGTACAGCACGCCGCTTTCGAGCGGACTCGTACCGGCGGTAAGATCGGCGGTGCCGTAAGTGTATGCCGGCGCCTTGGTGCGGAACAGCGCAGCGTGCGCGTCCGCCGCAGCATTGTGCGCGGAGATCTGTCCGCTCACATCCGGTGTCGGAATCGCTTTGATCTTGTTGTCGGTATACGCCGCTGCCGCGCTCTGCGCCGCACTCGCCTTTGTTTCCGCATACTGAAACACATCCTGCTTCTTCTCCTGCGGGTCGTACACGCTTGCCAGCATATCGCCCGCGCCTTTACCGTCCGCGCCCTTCTGCGCGATCAGCAGCCAGTACGCGGTATCGGTCGGCGCATGTCCGGTCGTTGCCGCCGTGCACACATAAGACGAGCCGTTAAAGCTGACCTTGTTGCCGGGAACGTAGGCCTTTGCGGCGTCATACGCCTCCCAGACGTTCCGCGCGGTCTCCGCGCTCTGACGCGCCGTCTCGGCGGAAGCGCGGCTCTTTTCCGCGCTCACGCGGGCGGCCTCGCTCGTCTGACGGGTGCTTTCTGCATTGGCTCTCGCCGTCTCCGCGCTCACGCGCCCCGTTTCGGCAGATTTTCGCGCCGCTTCATCGCTTTCGCGAACAGTCTCCGCAGAGGCACGGCCTGTCTCGGCGCTCTTTCGCGCGTTCTCAGTGGCAATGCGCGTATCTTCAGCGCTCACGCGGTCTGCCTCGGCATCCGCTCTGCCGGTCTCGGCAGAAATACGCACAGATTCATTCTGTGCGCGGCTGCTTTCTGCGTTCGCCCTCTGGCTTTCTGCCGTCACGCGGGCAGATTCGGCGTTCACTCTGCCTGTCTCCGCAGAAACCCGGCTTTTCTCCGCCGAGTCGCGTTTGTTCTCCGCATTCACACGGGCGGTCTCCGCCGTTACGCGGTCGTTTTCCGCGCTGATGCGGTTTTTCTCCGACAGCAGGCGCGCCGTTTCGTTGGTCGCGCGCTGACCTTCCGCGCTCACGCGCCCCTGTTCAGCGCTCTGCCGGGCGTTCTCCTGCTGCACGCGCTGCGCTTCCTTGGCGGACCAGCTGTTTGCCGACTCCTCCATGTCCGCGAACTCGTCAACGATAGCGTTGAACTGCGGCGCGATGATCTCGCGCGCGAAGCGGTCGAAAACGCCCTTGTTTTCCGCCGCCGTGCCGGTCAGCGTATCCGGCGCGGCGATCACGCCCTTTTCGCTGAACTGGGCGTCTGTGATCTTGTAATCACGAATACTCATTATGCACTTCTCGCCTCCCCTGCCTCGATGTACTTCACGAGGATCTCGTAAATGCCGAAGCCCTCGTTGAGCGCGTCCGAGACAAAAATAAACTGTATCATGATCCATTTCTTGATCTTGCTTCTGAACTGACGGATGCTGTTTGCCGAGGTCTCGAACGTGAAGCGTTCGAAGTTGATGTCCTCGAACGTCAGCCGGTCCGCGTAGAACTCGCGGATGCGCCTGCCGCTGTCCTTCTCGGTGCGGACATACAGCTCGCACTTGCTTCTCGCGTATCTCTTGAGATGCACCGCGCTTCCGCGCTTGGGCATGGTCTTGAGCATCGCGATATTGCCCATGCTGTCGAGCTTGCTTGCCCACTCCGCATGAATGGGCGCGCCGTCGTCGTTGTAAGCGCGCATGAGCGTCTCGTTCTCCTCGGTGACCATGTCGTCGTTGAACTTGCACACCCTGCCGTCTGCCGTGCCAAAGTACAGCGTCTGGCGGTCTGCACGCAGCACGCGCGCCGGAATGTTGATCCAGTAGTACCACTCATAGCCGTTGTCACTCTTGTCCTGGTTGCCGTCCGCGACGTAGGCTCTGCCGTCCACGACGAGCACATACCACCCGCGCCACGTTGCCGCGACCGCCTCTTCGAGACCGTGCTCCTTAGTCAGTTTGGGGTTGACGCGCCGCGAGCGGCAGAACAGCTGACGCACCTGCATGTTGTTGTAGTACGTTGTCGTCGGGGCATACACGCCTCTGGGACTCAGATACAGCGGATCGTCGTTGAGGTTCGCCGCCGAGTACCGCGCGACCGCGCCGTAACCGGGCACGCCCTCCTTGAGCGGGAACGCCGCGACGTTGTTCGTGATCGTTCCGACATGGTGCCAGATCGTGCCCTCCTGCCGGTTGTCCTTCTTGATGACGAGCAGCTCCCCCTGCGCCTTGAGATAGCACATGATAGGAAAGTCGCTCGAGCCGACAGCGGAATAGTTGCTGTCCGGGAAATATGTCGGATCGCTGAGGCCGGAGAACCATTCCATGTTTGCGAAGCCGTCGTTTCCGGACAGGAACACGCGGTCTCCCGAGCCGTCCAGACCGTAGATCGCGAAGATCGTGCAGCCGAAGATCTTCTTTCGCGTCTCGGTGGTCTTGGCGAACTTGATTTCAATGTTGCTTGTGCCCGCGTTCTCCGGTGCTCTGGGCGCCAAGCTGAGCGTCACCGTGCCCTTCACCGCGTCGAAGCTCTTTACCGCGATGCTCTCGCCCGTGATGTGGTACTGCGCCGTGGGCGTGACGTCCGCGTCAATGCCGACAACATCGAGCTGAAATGTCGTGCTCGAGCCGTCCGCAACAAAGCGGTTGCGCCGCCACTTGGAGATCATGTTGACCTTCTCGTAGGGCTCGCCGCCGCCCGCCGGCTTGCGCTGATAGGTCGTCAGCGGGCAGTACGCCGTGTCATCCGCGACGCGCTTTACGCTCGTCCCGTCATAGACGAGGTATTCCGCGCCGGTGAGCAGATACAGCTTGCCGTTCAGGTAAAACCCCTGCGTCCGGCCGCCGCTCTTCAGGCCGGTCATCAGCGTCTGCTGACTGCCCGCGATCGGCTGATAGGTGTCCGTGTTCAGGCGCACCTTGTACAGGGTGTCTCCGGCGTGCACGATCATGGTTCTGCCGGTCTCGGTCGTGGCCTCGTAGAGGAAAATACCGGCGACCGGCTTGTTTTCGCCGAGGTTCAGCACTGTGCGCCAGCCCCACCGCCGTTCGGGCGCGCCGCCCTCGTCCGCAATAACGTTCACCGCGCGCGGACTGCGGCCGTCGTCGATCTGGGTCTCGTCGGTACTGTAGTCCACGCCGCGAAATTGTTTGTAGCGCTTCCTGCCGATGGTAGGCGTGGAGAAGTCGGGAACCGTCATGGTTTTCATTCTGTGCTCTCCTCCCTGTCATACGCGAACACCGCAGGCGCGGCGTCCTCGAGCGCCTCGACGAAATAGTTGTGCTCGAGGACCATCTGTGCCTGCTTGTCCTCCTCGTCGATCATGAGCGCCGAGGCGAGGCCGTGCGGCAGCGCGCCGCGCGTGATCCGGTCGTCCCAGTCGAGGACCGTGTCGTCTATCGCGTTGATCTCCGGCGCGCTCGTGAGCTCTTCTCGCCCGCTCGCCGCGCGTATGCAGTTCTCATACGGCAGCGCCTCGATCAGCAGCCGCTCAAGCAAAAGCGGCGAATACTGATCGTAATCCGTATCGCCGCCCTTGCTGGTGAACAGAATGGCGGCCGCAAGATCAAAAATCTTTCTTACTGTTGTTGCCATTCTTTCCTCCTGAATTTAGTTGTCGGTTGCCTCTGCGACAGCAGAAGTGAGCTTGCGGGCCGCGCCGAACGCAACGACCTTGATGGTCTCGCCCGCCTTGGTCGCGACCGTGCCGCCGGTTGCGACCTGCTTGCGGTTCATGGAGAAGCGCGGGTCAGAGCCGTCGAGCGTGTACCAGATCTCGTCAGCATCGGCCGCAGTCACGGTTGCAGAGTGCGACGCGATGGAAACGCTGCACGCCTGCTGACTGCCGGCCTTGCCGACGACCACGACCGCCTCAGCCTTGGACGCGAGGACGAACAGATCGTAGGTCTGACGGCCCTCGATGACCGCGCCGGACACGCCGACCGGGTCGTTGTGGATCTTGGTATCGTTGATGCGGTATGGGAACGCGACAGCCGAGGTGTGCATCGCGATCATGTAAACATCCGCCGGGAACATGTTCGACGGAACGGTTACAACCGTAAAGCCCGCGATCTGACCAACTACGCCAGTCGGCAGCTGCTTGCCCGCGAGCGAGTCAAGACCGCTCCACTCGTCCGACAGGACGATCTTGGACTTGTCCTTCGCGCGGATGAACAGCACGCGGCCGCTCTCCGGAACGAGGTTCTCGTCCATGTGGGTGGCGGCGTCGTAGACCATGGAAACGATAGTGCTCTTGGTCGGCTCTGCGGTCACGCCGCTGATATAGCCGAGCTTGGCAAGCTGGGAGAAGCCGTAGCGGTCGCCGGTCGGAACGCACTGCTCTGCGATCTGCGCGCGCAGCCACTGGCCGGACTTGTTGGAAATCGCCTGTTCGCTCTCGTCGCCCTTGTCGACAACGCCGTTGAACGCCTTGTCCTGGGTCATGATGTACTCGTTGACGATGTCCTGAACGTCCTTGAGTTCGCCGTAGCGGGAAGTACCGCTACGGTTGTAGTCGACAACCGGATTGGTTTTCAGCATGTAGACGCGGCAGCTCTTCGCGCCGGTCATCTCCACGTTCGCCTTGCAGTGCGGACGCAGGAAAGAGGAATGGGTATACAGCTTCTCGATCGCAGAAGCGTATTTTGTGGTAAGGTTGATAGCCATAAAGTGTTTTCACTCCTTTTAGAGCCCCAGAAGGCCGCGCAGGAACGGGTCCGAGGTGTCGCCCTCGCGGCCGGTCATACTGCCCGGGCTCATCTGTCTGTTCTGATTGTTTTTCTTTTCGATCTCGACCTGCTGCTGTGCCTGTTCGCTCATATAGCGCCAGTGCGCAGCAACCGGGGTCATGTGCTCCTTCGTGACGAGCTCAGCCACGCGCGGCGGCACGTCCTCGACGCTTTTCGCGCCGGAGACCCTGACATACTCGTCCCATGCGCGCGTTTCGGCCTCGTGCCGTGCCTGCTGCACGGTCTGGTCGATGCGCTGCTGTGCGGCTGTGATCTCCGCCTGCCGCTGCTGCGCCGCGCGCACCTGTTCGGCACGCTGCGAGGCGAGACGGCCCTCTGCGATGGCCCGGAGCGCCGCGTCCGGCGTGTCCGGGAACTCGCTGCGGCACTTTTCAATCTCGCCCTCGAGCATCTGCTGACGCTGCACACCCTCGAGCTGTTCGAGGTACTGCTGACGGCTCATGCCGGAAGCCTCGGCGTAGCGATCCAGCAGACGGAACTCGCGTTCGCCCTTCGCATCGTAGTTCATGCCCTTCTGAAGGAGCTCAACCGGGTTTGCACCCAGCGCGCCGGTGAGCGCCTGCACCGCGTCCGCAGGCAGCAGGAACTGCTGTCCGTTGTAGACGAGCGGCACGGTCTGCATCGGCTGATTTTCCGCCTCCTCCGGCGGGGTCTCGCCGCCCTCCGGCGGCAGGGTCTCCGGCTCGTCCTGCTGACCGGGGTCAGTCTGCTGGTTTTCCAGACCGCCCTCTTCACCCTCCGCGCCGCCGTCCGGGGCAGCGGCCTGCTGGTTTTCCAGACCGTTTTCTCCCGTCAGGCTTTCGAGGAAAGCGCCGCCGTCGAAGCCGTCCATGTCCGCGCCGGGCTCGCCCTCAGCGAAATACTGAAGACCGATCCCCGCGCGAAGCTCGCTTCCGTCCATGATGTTTCTGGTTTTCAAACTCATAGAGCAAATCCTTTCTATTGCAATCGCCCGCAGGCGTTTGCGGCGTGGTGTTGTTTGTTTTCCCTGCCCTGCGGCGGACGCACCGCCGTTCCGCAGGCGGTACGCCCGGCATCCTTGCACACAGGGGGAATGCGTGGCCCGGGCGCGCGGCCGATATGGCGAGAGCCGCCGCCCGCCGCAGGGCAGGAAAGAAAAATGGTTGTTTCAGGACCCTGACGGACGGGCGAGAAAAAGAAATAGGAGGAACTCGCTCATCCGCCTGTATTCCCGAAGGTCATCGGGCGGTAACGCCCGTCACGGCCCTGAATAGAGAAAAAAGTGGTTCCGGCGCTCGGACGGACGCCCGGACGGGGGAATGTCCAGGAGGGAATGTCCGCCAAAGAAAACTGAAAGGAAATGTAAACCCAGCCCAGGAAGAGGCCGCCGGGCGGCATCTCAAACCGCCCGTCCGAGCGCCGGAACAGAAAAATCAATAATCAGGTTCGAGGATCGGAACGCCGTACTGCACAGCACATTCGCGCTCAATCATGCAGCCGCGTGCGTCCTCCCAACCCTTGGCGAAATAAACGAGATCCGCATCTGCCAAAAGCCGGATAGACTCAGCCAGAAACCAAAGCGGCTTTGCGTCATGCGGCGCGTTCTTGAAGAAAGAGTCGATAACTTCGACCGGCTCACCGAGATATTCAGTCGCTTCGCGGATAGCACGCTCACGCGCGCGCTCAATCTCATCGTTGGTCTTGCCGTTCATCGGCTGAGAAATAAAGAGCTTTTTCATGTCATCTCACCTCAAAACCTGAATTTAGGCTCTTTCCCCTTGCAGAACTTCGCCTTCGCGGTATTCAGCGCCTCCTGCATCGCGCCGAACATCGCGTCTACCTGCTGTTCGGTGTACTCGTAGTCGCCGGTTGCGAAGTTGCCGATGAGGCTGATCGCCTTGCACGCTCGTCCCACGCGCGGCTCTGCCACGCGGATAAAGCGTTCCGCCTTGGTTTCAGCTGTTTTTTCCATGTTTACATTCCTCCATTATTCATAAGCTGCTGCATGCTTTGCTGCTGCTGCTGCATCCTCTTCGCCGCCTCGACAAGCTCCTCCTGATCCCTGATGGAGCCCTCAGGCATCCGCGCCAGAAAATCCGCATTAGACGGCATAACGCCCGCCGTCTGCAAGTTGTTGAGCGTCGAGATCTGCAAAATGCGGCTCCAGTAGCTCGCCTCGCCGATATGGATGTTGAGGTCGAGCGCCTCGACCGGGAGCGTGCCGAAGTCGTACATCTCAACCCTCGTCTGCTTCTCGGTCTGACCGTCCTCGCCCGTCGGGACCTCGTCGGTGATCTTGACCTGCCGCACGCCGTAGTAGGCGTGCATCATGTCTATGAGCACCCGCTCGTAGTCCTCGACGAACTGGTAATACGCGATCTTGGTCAGTGCGAGCGGCGCGGCGTTCGCGGTCTGCACCGCAACGATGGCCGAGCTGTTCTCCGGGTTCTTGACGTTGCCGAGCGCAGCGTCGTTCGCGCCCGCGCAGTTCTTGAGCGCGTCGGTCATGGTGGACATAATGCCGGTCGCCTCAGTCGGCAGCGGCATCGAACCGGCGACCGCCGTCAGTGCCTCCCTGACGTCGCCCGTCACGCCGATGTAGGGCGCGTCCGGGTCCCAGCCGTTCGGGAACTTCGAACGGCTGTAAACAAGTTTCGGCATTGCCGTGTTGATGAGCTGCAAGGCGATAGCCGTCCACAGCTTGTTGATTTCGATCTGCGTGTTGATAAGCGGTTTGATCTCCATCACGCCGTGATAGCAGTTCTTGCGCGGCTTCCAGCTCATGTACGCCACCGGATACAGCGTCATTCCCGTGGTCACGTCCGGCTCGATGAGAACATCGCCGCAGCTTCGGCAGTAGTGAACGCACCCGTCCTCGCTCTTCCAGAAGCGCACAAGCTCAGTGCCGAGCGTGTCGTTCTCGCTCTGCTCGTCGTCACCCTTGTACAGGCCGTCCGAGTCGCCCTCGATGCGCTCCCAGTCCTTACAGCCGAGCCGTTTCGCATCGCGTCGGATCTCAGTCACGGGTCTGCGGCGGACAACGATGATGTACGGCTGTTCCTGAAGGGTCGAGTTCGATGGATTGCCGAACAGGATGTTGGTGTTCATCACCTGCTCGGCGCGGATCTCGCCCTGCACGCCGCCGAGGCCGGAGCTTTTGCTTCCGTCAAAGTAGAAATACAGTGCCGCGTCTCCGTCTACACAGGCGTCGCGCAGGATGGAGTGGTGCATGCTCTTGAGCTTTGTCCGCTCGACAACGCGGTCAATGGACTGCTCGAGGATTTTCGCGGCGTACTCCGCCTGTTCGTCCGGCAGGAACGGCTCAATGTCCTGGTCGACGTCGTTCGAGACGATCTGCGCAACCTTGTAGTGCACGATAGGGTCGAGTACGTTCATCGTGATCGGCCGCAGCATCTTGGCCTTCAGGCCTTCCCACTGCCGCCCCTCGACGAAGTTCTCGCACTGCTTGACGTCCTCATAGAGGTTCAGACCGTTGTGGAACTGTACACCCCTGTCGTACTCCGCACGCACGCGCGCGGCCGTGATCGTCTCAGTATTCGTCTGCATACAGATCCTCCTGACCGCGTCCCGAGCCGGAGTAGTTGAGGATGTTGGAGATCTCGCGCGATACGCGGCCCTCGGTGGTCAGCCGCGCGTAATACTCCTTGTCGTGCTCGCTTTTCCAGTGCTCAGAGGTCTCCTTCTCGCGGATGAGCGCATCTTCGAGCGCGTGCCGGTCGCTTTTCAGCGTCTCGATCTCGCGTTTCGCCGTCGAAAGCTTCTTTGTCGCCCGCTCGTGCTCATCCTTTTCGAGCTGAAGCTCTGCGCGGGCCTCCTGAAGCGAGCGCCGCAGCGTGCACGCCGCGTTCTCACTGTCATGGAGCGCCATGTCGAGCTTGTGCGCGCGCTCGATGGCGAATCCCTTCTCCGTGGTGACGGTCTTGAAGGACGCCTCCATGCACTTTGCCGACTTTTCGAAGGCGAGCAGCTGCTCCTCGGTGCTCGTGAGCGTCCGGCGCAGCGTGTGCGCCTTCCGTGCCTGAATGACCGCCGCCGCGCAGGCGGCAACAGCGAACGCAATGCTAATACCCAAATACATTTCTGGTCTCCTCCTCTGTGCTTACATAATCCTCGCTGAATTCCTTCGGTTCGCAGGCCGCGATCGGACGGCCTGCCACGAAATACCGCAGCATATCCGCCGGGTGGGTGTACTCGTGCGGCTCGTTTGCCACATCGTCTGGGTGCTTCTCGTCGTGCAGCAGCATCGGAATGCTCTTGATGGTCTGCGTGCAGTTGGAGAAGATCATCAAACTCGGCTTGCCGGTGTCCTTACGTACCTTCAAATATTCTTTGAGGTCAAGCCAACCGAGCACGCGGTTGTTTTTCGCTTTTTCCATAAACACACCGCATTCCGCAAAGCGGTCCTCAGCACTGCGGCCGGTGTCCTGCCGTCTGTTCCACAGATCAGGCGGCGCAAAGGTGATGGCGTTCTGCTCCCGCTCGTCCGAGCGTTCGATAATCGCCGCCGCAGCGTCTGACAGGATGAGGCCGCTGTGTCCTTCTCCTAAATCCTTGCCCTCGCAGTATTCCTTGTACAGATACGCCGTGCCGTCCTCGCTGACCGCGATCCAGCCGACCGCGAGCATATCGAAGCCGTAGTCAAGCGCTCTGTATCGCGTCCAGTGATCCGGAATCGGGAACGCCTCGCAAACATGCGTCTCGCGCCGGAACTCGGGGAAATACTGTCCCTCGAATACGTCCCAGTCGCCGTACAGCATCGCGCGCTTGCGGTCCTCGGGCAGATTTTCGAGTGCGTTCACATATTCCGGCGAGTTGCGCATCAGCGCCTTGTTGTCGTAGACGTTCGCCTGGATAAAGAGATAATTCTCCGGCTTTTCCTTCTTGACGAAATCACGGTCGATGAACAGCCGCTTGAACCAGGCGTGCCCCACGCCGCCGGGGTTGCACGTGAAGTACATCCGCGGCGGGAAGAACTCGTCCATCAGGCCGGACGAGCGGTTGCTCTCGGTCATCGTCGTAAAGACCTTCTCAGGGAACTGCGTGCACTCCTCGAGGAAAATGACGTCGTAAGCCTGACCCTGATACTGAGACAGGTCGCTGTCATGCCGGCAGTAGCCGAACTTGAGCCGTGCCCCGTTGGGAAAGACGAACGCCTTGTCCGTGCCGTTGTACTTGGCCACGCCGTTCAGCTCGCGCATCGCAGGCAGCAGGTGGTTTTCTTTCAGTTCGGGGTATGTCCTTCGCATGAAAAGCACCTGAATGCCGCTGTACCGCAGACAGAGCAGCTCGGCCTTCATTCGTGCAACGTGGCTCTTGCCGCCGCCTCGCGCGCCGCCGTAAGCGGTGTATCGCGTGCGGCTGAGCAGGAAATCACGCTGCTTGGGGTATGGTTCCTTGAAAACGAGCTGCTTCATTCCGCGAACGCCTCCTCATCCGGAGACACGAAGGAGATCTGCGCGCCTGCGTTCTCGCCCTCGTTCAAATGCGCCTCAAGCGCTTCCTGCCGCTCCATCACATCCTTGAGCGTGCCGGACAGCTCGCGCAGGGTGGTTCCGGTGTAGTTCGTCATGATCTTGCTGAGCAGCTCGACCTGAGTCGGATCCAGCGAGATACAGCCGTCCTTCGCAGCCTTGCGGATAATCGCAAGCCCTTTGTCCAGGTCTTTCATCTCGCTGAGCGTCGCGGCAGCCTTGCGGCCGAGAGAACGGACGACATCGTCCACGACCTTGTTGCACCGCTTGATCTGTGCACGGCGGATCTCGCGTCTTGCGGCAATGCCGTCCTCGTCTCCCTCGTTCTGCGTGTGCACCCAGTCCGCGAGCGTCGACTTTGGAATCCGCAGCCGGCAGGCGGCGTTTGTGATCGAGACGCCGCTCGCCACGAGCGCAAGCGCCTCCTCTTTGAACTTCTGGTCATACTTACTCCCGCGCTGCTGCATCCAATCACCTCCCGCGCGTGTCTGTCTTTGCTGATTTACAGTATAATCGGAAAAATCGGACAAAACGGACAACTTTGTCCGAGCAGTAAAAAAGCGCTCAGGCGAGCCATACAGCCCACCCAAGCGCTTGTGTTTTCAGTTATTTGGTTTTGCAATGAATTCCCGCTCGTACTCCTTCAGCAGCCTGTCCAG
>ERZ837910.5024-NODE-5024-length-12342-cov-4.504354_pt1 | contig 12342 bp, 13 predicted proteins | sample MGYA00519940_ERZ837910 | MGnify/ENA primary metagenome ERZ837910 (study PRJEB31850, sample SAMEA3708825) | human gut metagenome | biome: human gut; feature: human-associated habitat; material: faeces | place: China | collected 2014 ... | reverse complement strand
CGGAAAACGGTGCCATGGCAGAGTTTATGGTGGTTCCCGCTCGCATGGTGCTGCACTTGCCGGATGCTGTCTCCTTTGAGGAGGGCGCGCTGGCAGAGGTGATTGCCTGCGGCGTACACGCCATGGAGCAGATGGCTCATGCGCAGCCGGGGCAGGTGGTGCTGGTTATGGGGCCTGGCATCATGGGCATTACAGCTGCCATGGCGGCGCAGGCGATGGGATGCACCGTCGTGCTGGCCGGATTGAGCCGTGACGCGGGCCGTCTGGATTTTGCCCGACAGTTGCGGATTCCGTATGTGATCGATACAGAGAAGGAGGATCTGCCGGCGCTTCTCTATAAATTGACGGATGGCTATGGCACGGATATTGCCGCGGAATGTACCGGCAGCTATGGCGGGCTGGAGACGTGCTTCCGGCTGACGGCCAAGTGCGGGACGGTTGTGCAGATTGCTATCCCCCACGGGCGGCACGAGACGGATATTTCGCCTGTTATCAAAAAGGAACTGCGATATGTTGGTTCCTACGCAAAGACTATGTCCGACTGGATGACAACACTACGCCTGATGGAAGAGGGAAAGCTGGACTGCAGGCTCCTGATCTCTGAAAAGCTGCCGCTGGAGCGGTATGAGGAGGCCTTTACCCAAACGGCCGAGGCGAAGGCGTTTAAGATCCTGTTTGACTTGAATGAATAGTTTCTGATAGAGCGGATGCTATCGGAACGAGGAGGAAATCGAATGGAAAACTGCGCATTAGAAGTTCGGAACGTCACCATGAAATTTCCGGGAGTGATTGCGCTGAATGATGTAAGCATGCAATTTCAACGTGGGGAAGTGCATGCCTTGCTGGGCGAGAACGGCGCCGGAAAGTCCACGCTTATCAAAGTTCTCAGCGGCGTATACACGCCGACGGAGGGTGAGGTTTTCCGCAATGGGAAGAAAGTCTCGCATATGACGGTACATAAGGCTGCTGAATTGGGGATCGCCGCGATTCATCAGGAACTGAATTTGATACCGGAGCTTTCCATTGCTGAAAATATCTTCCTCGGAAAAGAAGAGATATCGGGCCCGGGTATTCTCAGACGCAAAGAGATGAACAAACGCGCGGCGGAGCTGCTGAATCGGTTCAATATCGATCTGGATCCGACGACTAAGGTGAAAAACCTTCCGATTGCCAAGCAGCAGGTCGTTGAGATTGCAAAGGCGCTTGACGGCGACGCGGAGGTGTTTATCTTCGATGAACCCACCGATGTTTTGACAGACAAGGAGACAGTGCTACTGTTTGACATCATCCGGCAGCTGAAAAAGCAGAACAAGGTGGTGATATACATCAGCCACCGTCTGGATGAACTGCCAGAGATATGCGACACATTTTCCGTTCTGCGTGACGGACACTATGTTGACTCCGGGAAAATTGGAGATTGTAGCAAGAGCGATATCATCCGGTTAATGATCGGCCGTGATTTGAAGAATCAATTTCCGTATGAACCGGCGGAGCCAGTCGGTTCAGTTCTTGAGCTTCGGAAGTGCCGCAGGAACGGAACGGAGGCGGAGGTGTCCATGCAGGTCGACGCCGGAGAAGTGGTGGGTCTTTATGGACTGGTGGGTTCCGGACGCACGGAACTGATGCGCTGTATCGTCGGCACGGAAAAGCTGGCGAGCGGCGAACTGCTTCTGATGGGGGAGCCGGTCAAGTTGAAGTCGGTAGCACATGCTCACAGGCTGGGAATTTACTACTCCACAGAGGACAGAAAGGGAGACGGTATTATTTCCGGTGCCGGAGTGGATTTCAATATGACGCTGCCATCTATCCAGCAGATCTGTCAGGGAAACGTTATCAGTTTCCAGAAAGAGAAGAAACTCTGCGACGAGATGATCCATGAGTTTTCCATCAAGACACCCACCGCAAAAACAGAGATTCAGACGCTTAGCGGAGGTAATCAGCAGAAAGCGCTGCTTGCGAAGGCGTTGATGACCCATCCGAAAGCATTGATCCTGGATGAACCGACCCGCGGCATTGACGTGGGAACAAAAGCGGATATTTATCAGATTATCAATAAATTGAAAGCACAGGGAGTTGCTGTAATTGTCATATCCTCGGAGCTGCCGGAGGTAATGGGGATCAGCGACCGAGTTCTGGTGTTCCATAATGGCGCGATAACAGGGGAATTTAGTCATGCGGAGTGCACAGAGCATGCACTGACACAGTGCGCATTTGGCTTGAAAAGAGAGGTAATCAAATTATGAAAACAAAAAAAGCTCCTCAACTGTCTGCTATCTATCAAAAATATGGAATTCTTATCGTACTGCTGCTGATTTTTATTGTGGTCTCGTTTCTCACGGACAAGTTTTTAACCCCCTCCAACCTGTTAAGCGTAGCGCGTCAGGTTTCAATCAACGGCATCCTGTCCATCGGCATGTGCTTCGTGATCCTGACAGGCGGCATCGATTTGTCGGTTGGCTCACTTTACGCATTGACGGCTACCTGCGCCTGCGGTCTGGCGACGCATATGCCCTGGCAGTTGGCCGCCATCCTCGGCGTTTTGATTGGCATCGGCATCGGCTTGCTGGAAGGTACCGTGATCGCCAAGATTAAGATTGCTCCCTTTATTACCACTCTAGCCTCCATGACCATCTGCCGTGGTATTACGCAGGTCTACGATGGCGGAACGGCAATCTCTACGCCGGGTAGCGGATTCAACTGGCTGGGCACCGGTTACTTCGGACCAATCCCGGTTCCGGTGGTGTTAATGGTTCTGCTATTTGCTATTGCGTGGTTTGTGCTAAATCGCACAAAGTTTGGCCGCCATGTCTATGCTGTGGGTGGCAATGAGCGCGCCGCGGTGCTCTCCGGCATCAATGCGGCCCGCGTTAAGATCATCGTGTATGCCGTCAGTGGCTTCTGCTGCGCCATCAGCGGCTATATTTCCGCGGGACGCCTCTCCTCCGCTACGCCGACGGCCGGCGAAGGCTTTGAGATGGATGCCATCGCAGCGGTCGTGCTGGGCGGCGTGAGTATGGATGGCGGACGCGGCTCCATTATCGGCGTGTTTGTCGGCGCTTTTATCATCGGTGTGCTGAATAATGCCATGAACCTGCTCAGTGTTACCGCCTACTGGCAGGACATCGTAAAGGGTTGTGTGATACTGGCAGCGGTGTTTGTTGACCGTGCACTGTCCAAGTCGACAAAAGAGTGATTAAAAGCCTTACGAAAGCGCTTTTAATAATAGACATAAACTAAAGGAGGAAAAAACATGAAAAAGACACTCGCATTGATCCTTGCCCTGGTAATGACCCTTTCTCTGCTGGCTGGCTGCGGCGGCAGCGATCAGCAGGATGCGAACGAGGGCACGAACACCCCCGCTCAGACGGAGGACGGCAGCACCAACACCGAGTCCAAGACCCTAAAGATGGGCTTCGTGTTCAATTCTCTGGATAACCCCATTTATGTCAACTGGCGGCAGGTATCGGAGGAGTATTGCCCCAAGTATAATTTTGAACTGACTTATCTGGTCTCTGACGAGGACGTGGCCAAGGAACTGTCCAACGTGGAGGATCTGCTGGAAGCCGGCTGCGATGTGATCGGCCTGCGTCCCGCTGATACCGAGGCCTCTAAGGCGGCTATCGAGCTGTGCAACAAAGCGGGCGTTCCCGTGTTCATTCTGGACGCGATCATGGACGATGTGAACGTGATCACCCAGCACGCTACGGATAACTATGTGGCGGCCGGTATCGCCGCACAGCAGGTGATCGACCTTCTGGGCGAAAAGGGCGGAAAGGTCTGCATCCTGCGCGGTATTTACGGCCTGAGTCTGGAAGCGGACCGTTATAACGGCTTTGTTGACGCGCTGGCCGACTACAGCAACATCAAGATCGAAGCCACCGCGTTTGGTAACTTCCACCGCGAGGATGGCTATACTGCTGCGGAGGACGTCCTGCAGGCCTGCCCCGATGTGGATGTGATCTATTGTGAGAACGGTGAAATGGCCGTTGCATGCGTGAACGCGGTCAAGGCGGCAGGTAAGGACGGAGTGGTCGTGATCGGCTATGACGGTTCTCCCGATGAGTTGGCGCTGATTAAGGATGGTTCTCTGTACGGCTGCGTGTTCCAGGTGTTCAATACCATGGTGCCTGAGATGATCAAGGAAGTCAGAGATTACATGGACGGCAAGGATGTTCCCTGCGCGGTCGAGTGGTCCGGCGGCTTCTGCACGCTCGACAACTATGATAAATATTACTATGAGATTAAGAACTGATTTGCATTACCTCTTCACTTTGTGCTGATCTCCTCAAAGGCGGTAGGCGTATCTCTGTAGCAGGAGATACGCCTACTGCTGATAGTGGAGACGGCTGAAGACGATGAGACGTGCAAATCCTGTCTACAGAGAAAGAATGAGTGAGTATATGAACGCACGGCATAAAAACTTGTATACAGCCGCGATCTGCTGCTGTACGACTTATCTGGCGATTATCAATGCATCACACGGCACGCTGCTTTCCAGTTTGATCGAATTCTACCGACTTACCGATTCACAGCAGGGGTATCCCAATTCCTTTCAAAATATTGGGTGCATTATCGCGGTCGTTTCTTCGCTGTTCCTGATCGGACGAGTCGATAAGCATAAACTGCACATGTTTGCCCTGATCCTGTTGGTGGGTATGACGCTGCCGCTAAGCATGGATATGCCGTTCCCGTCATTTATCGCGGACTTTACCGTGCTGGGAATCGGCTTTGGCTTCGTGGATGTGCTGAATTCGTCCATGGTGGCCGATCTCCATCAGGGAAAGCGCGCGGAGCAGATGATGTGCCTGATGCATGGCTGCCATGGGGCGGCGGGAATCCTGTTCCCTGTAATCCTGAATCAGGTGCTTCGGAGTAGTCGTTCCTGGGAGCGGGTCTATGTGATGGTTTTCGGTATTGGCATAATCATTCTGCTGTATGTCCTGCCCACGGTGCTCAGACTGAAAAGGGAATATGTTCAGGATGTACCGCCGTCGGAGGAACCTGTGAAATGGCAAGCGATCTGTGTGTTTTTCCGCAATCCGCTGCTCTGCGTACTGGTCTCCGCCATCTTCTTCCATGCGATCTACCAGATGGGCCTGATTTGCTGGGTCAAGCGCTATATGGAGGTGGAGCTTGCCAGCGATATCGGGAGTATAGCCCTTTCACTGTATTATTTGGGCATGACGGCGTCGCGGTTTATTGTTCCGTTGCTGCATATTCCGGTCAAGAGATATGTCTGTTGGTCGTCGCTCTTATCGGCAGTGCTGATCCTTGCGGGGATTCTGCTGCACAACAGCGTGCTGATGTGTGTCTGTATCTCTGTGGGAGCGCTGCTGAACGGCGCGATGATCCCGGTCATTATCTCCAACGTGTGTCAGATCTATCAGGGGGAGACGTTTTTACCATCGACACTGGCTTTTGTCTTTCTGATGGGCGGGTACAGTGTGTCGTCGCCTCTGATTGGCGCGCTGGAAAGCGTTTTTGGTATGACAGCGGCAATGGCGGTATGCGCTGCCGCGGTGTTTCTCAATGGGCTTGTCGTACTGTGTGTGCCAGCAAGGAAACAATAAGAAGAACATGTGTTATACTACATGTCGCATAGTACAAGTACTTAGGATAAAATCGGTCATCCAAGAAGTATTCAATCCAGATAAACAGTACGGAGAAAGTTTCATGAGCACAGTAATAGAACAAAAAATCTTCGGTATTACACCAGCAGCAGGTGAAACAGTGTGGGCATACGTTTTGCGAAATGAATACCTAACAGCGGAAGTCCTCGCTTATGGGGCGTTACTTCGGCGCTTGTTATTCAGAGGCGTGGACATCATGGTCTTGGGGTATGAAAATCTTATAGACTACATTCACAATGATGGTTACATGGGCGCTACTGCGGAGCGGGTGTGCAATCGCATCGGCAGGGCGAATTTTTCTCTTGGGGAAAGCAAGTATTTCCTTGCCAAGAACGATGGTGCAAAAGCAAAGGCCACCATGATCTACCATTTGGCCGTAGCCCCCAACGGCCCTCCCTTTGACCTGAACGCCATCGAAGATTCCCTGTTTACCGCCGCACGATGACCATTACCTGTACCATCAACGCAGGCCTCTCCATTGCCTGCGGCAGTCTCAAGCTGCTTGTCGACCCCTTCCCCACCGAGCGCGTCGGGGTCTTCTCCTCACTGACCGGGGATATGCTGGCGCAGGCGCTGGACACCCCCGCCTTTCAAGCGCCGGACCTGGTGTTTATCACCCACACGCACCGGGACCATTACAACGCCGCCGTTATGCAGCGCTTTTTGACCCGCTGGCCCGCCGCCCGCATCATTATGCCGGATAACCCCTTTCCCCAGGGGCTTCTGCTGAACGCACCCTGTACCTTGCGGTGGAACGGCGCACGGCTCCGCTTCTTCCCGCTTACGCATCAGGGAGCGGAATATACCGGTACGGCGCACTTCGGCCTACTGCTCACCGTGGACGGCACGACGCTTCTGCTGGTGGGCGACGGCATCGTGGCAGGCGAATCGCTGGCCGGAATCCTTGCCGAAGAAACGGTAGATATTGCCGTGCTCCCCTTCCCCTGGGTCTCGCTGCGGCGCGGCGTCGCCTTTGTGGACCGGGTCATCCGGCCGAAGCACATTCTTGTCAATCACCTTCCCCTTCCGGCAAGCGACGTCTTTCATTATGCCGAGTCCGCCGCCCGCCACAGCGCCCAGCTGACCTGCACATCCGACGTGCAGCTGATGAACGCCTTCCTGAAGACGGTTCACCTGTGAGCGCAACACCCCCGCTTATCTAAGAGAGGAATACACTCTCTGAATAAACGGGGGTGTTTTGCCCATAGACGATTTCTTTATTCGCATGGCACAGGATAATTTCACGGTGCATTAATTTGAATTGTCATCAGTTTTGTAGAAGATAGCATTAGTGCAGACTCGCGCATCACATCCACGAATACGCTACTATTCAGCCTTTGACATGACCTATGGCTGTGCTAGCCAAATTATAGACATAAGGCTTAAACAATTTTCAGTTCAACAAAAGGCAGGTTTCCTCTGATGATCACGGTTCGAAATTTTTCCCATGACCCGTTTTACAACCAGGCATTTGAAGAATACATCTATCAGACATTTCTGGACGATGATATTTTTTTGCTCTGGCAGAATTCTCCCTCTGTGATCGTGGGCTGCTACCAAAATATCTGCCGGGAAGTCCATGTGGAATCCTTGTGGCGACGGGGAATCCCTGTGGTGCGCCGGATGACCGGTGGCGGAACTGTGTACCACGATTTAGGAAATGTCAATTATACCTACATAATTCGTACCAATGGCGCATTGAACTATGACGATGTGTTGACCCCGGTCATCAGTGCTCTGAATACTCTTGGTATCCCCGCTCGGAAAAACCGCACCTGCGACATTGCCGTCGGCGATCTAAAAATCTCCGGCAGCGCGCAGCGGTTGGTAAAGGGACGACTGCTGCACCACGGTACGCTGCTGTTTTCCTCTGATCTCAGCGTGTTGAATCAGATCACCACCCATAGAAAAAATGACTGTTTCCAAAGTCGGGGAACCCAGTCTGCCATCTGTACCGTGACGAACATACAGGAGCATCTGGCAACACCCATGGACATTCAGGAGTTTCAGGTCCGACTGTTGGATCAGATGGTTCCTCTTGATTGCCCTCATTTGACTTTGACGCTGGAGCAAAACGCGGAAGTCTGCCGCCTGCGGGATGAAAAATACCGCAGTTGGGAGTGGACGTGGGGGAAGACGCCTGCCTTCGTCTATGAAAAATCCGGAAATTTTAACGGCGTGCCCATCCGCGCGGCCTATCAGGCTAAGCGCGGCATTGTTTCAGACGCTGTGATCGACTGCGCGGCGGTTGACGGCGCACTGGCTGCACAGCTGCTGAACGGCACCCGACTGGACCCGGAGAACTTTGCCGCTATATGCCGTCAACTGGCAGGCAGCGCAGCGGATGAACTGATGGACTGGCTTATGTAGAAAAACAGTATCTTTGAAAACGATCATTTTGACAATTGCATTGCCGGATACGGCAGGAAAGGAAAGCTCCATGGAAAAAAAGGTCAACATGCCCAAGCTTGCCCCAGAAATGGAAAGCGGCGTTCTGTGCGCCTGGCTGAAAGAAGAGGGAGAGCACGTTGCGGCAGGCGAACCGCTGTTTGAGATCGAGACCAATAAAGTGGTCAACCAGATCGAGGCCACGGAAGCCGGCGTTCTGAAAAAGCAGCTGGTCGAGGAGGGCGATACCGTACACGTGAATGCCGCTGTGGCAGTGTTGGAAGCGGAGTAAGGCATGGAAAAGAAACCGGAATGGCTGAAGGTTCGCTATAATCAGGAAGCTGTCAACGAGGTGGCGGCGCTGATGCGGGATTTGAAACTGAACACTGTGTGCAAGGAAGCCAACTGCCCCAATCTGGGCGAATGCTATCAAAAACACACCTCCACCTTTATGATCCTTGGCAGCGTCTGTACCCGCAACTGCCGGTTCTGCAATGTTACCACCGGCCATCCGCTCCCTCCAGATCCGGAGGAGCCGATGAACGTGGCAAAGGCCGCTAAAAAGCTAAATCTGCGGCACGTTGTGTTGACCTGCTCCACCCGAGACGATCTGCCGGACGGCGGCGCGGAACAGTTCGCCAGATGTGTCCGGGCTATCCGGGAGGTCTGTCCCGGCACCACGGTGGAGACGCTGATCTCCGATATGAAGGGCGATCACGCATCGCTTGACACGGTGATTGCCGCCCACCCAGAGGTGCTGAACCACAACGTAGAAACGGTAAAGGAGCTGCAGAGCGCCGTGCGTCCGCAGGCCCGGTACGAGCGCTCTCTGGGGGTTCTGCGGTACTGCAAGGAGCAGGATCCCTCGCTTCTGACAAAGACCGGCTTTATGGTGGGGCTTGGAGAGACGGAAGATCAGATCAGCCGTCTGATGGATGATATTCTGGAGACCGGCTGTGACATTCTGACCATCGGACAGTATCTCCAGCCCTCATCTCAGCATTATCCGCTGGCGCGGTATGCCACCCCGGAGGATTTTGCCCGCTGGAAAGAGCTTGCCCTGGCCAAGGGCTTCCGGCATGTAGCATCCGCGCCGCTGGCTCGCAGCTCCTACAAGGCGTGGGAAGCACTGGAGGACGTCCATGATCTATATTGAGACCGGCTCCACGGACGTTTATTACAATTTCGGGCTGGAATATTATTTTACCGTAGAGAAACGCCTGCCGGAAACGGTATTCCTTTTCTGGCGCACTACGCCGACGCTGATGGTGGGCAAGTATCAGAATGTGCTGGAGGAGATCAACAAGCTCTATGCGGACGCCCACAGCATCCATCTGGTACGCCGTATGAGCGGCGGCGGTACCATCTATACAGATCTCGGCGGCTGGCAGTTCACCTTTATCCAGCATCAGGAGACCGGTGAGATCGAATTCAGCCAGTACATAGCCCCGGTCATCAGCGCGCTGCGGGAAATGGGCGTCAACGCCGCGTTCAACGGCCGCAACGACCTGACCATTGACGGTAAGAAGTTTTCCGGCAACGCGCAGTACCGTCTGGGAGACTGCATTGTGCACCATGGCTCTCTGCTGTTTGATACGGACATTGCGCAGATGGTAACTTCTACGACAGTGGACAGCTATAAAATCATTTCCAAGAGCATCAAGTCCGTCCGGGACCGGGTCACCAATATTTCCGAACACCTTCCCTCCCCCATGGACGCCGATACCTTCAAGGAAATCATGGTGCGCCATATTATGGGCGGCAGTACCAAGACCTATACCGTAACGCCGGGGGATGATGCGCGCATCCGGGAGATTGCCCGGGAACAGTTTCAGAGCTGGGATCGGATTTTCGGAAGAAGCCCCAAATTCACCATTGATCGAACAGGCCGCTTTGTGGGAGGCAAGATTCAATTTAAGCTGGATGTACAAAAGGGGATTATCCGGGACGCTGCCATATATGGTGATTTTTTCTCTACGCTGGATGCTTCGACCATCTGCGACGCGCTGATTGGCTGCCCTTATGAGCAGAGCGCCGTGCTGGAGTCCCTCCGGAGCCGCGGTATCGACGGTGCGGTATATCGCATTTCTGCTGAAGAAATGGCCGCAGCGGCAGTGGATTGACCTCTTTGCACATCTGCTTTTTCCGAAAAGAATGCCTGAATTTTGTAATTTCAGACGTTTAGCTTCTCCTGCTCTGTTTTGAGTCCACAGTATTAAGCAGAACATAAGCTGTCTGGTATTGTGATTTAATGTGTCGCTGGCGAGCAAGATCTTTGAAACCTCTATGACTTTAATGTCGCAGTTCGATTGTTTTTTAGCACGCTTGAGCAAATTCTTATAGTGACGGTCATCGGAGATGTAGTATACCGTATCGAGATGTGGTATGCCCGCACCTTGATGCTGGAGGAGACACACCATGCATAACCGGAATACAGCGCAAGCGGAGAATCGGAGCCTGCACTGGGTGAAGTATGCGTTAGGCTTGGTATGGCTTGCCATCATCCTTGCGTGTCTGCTGCACAAAGATCAGTTTACCTTGGAAGGCATCTTGACCTATACGCCGCGGCAGCCGCTTCTGGCTGTGCTGGTACTGTTGGCGTTGTTTGCTCTCAAGAGTCTGAGCATCTTTCTTTACAGCGGCCTGCTGTATGTGGCCAGCGGAATCTTATTCCCGCTGCCTGCCGCCATTGCTGTCAATATCGCCGGAACGGCGGTAATGGTCAGCATTCCCTATTGGCTTGGAAAAAGGCTGGGCAACCGCACGGTGCAGTATATTTTGGAGCGCTATCCCAAGGTAGCTTTTCTGCATGATCTGCGAAGCAATAATGATTTTTTTCTTTGCTCTGATCGTGCGGCTGCTGGGCATTCTGCCTGCCGATGTAGTCAGTGCCTATATGGGCGCGGTAGATGTAAAATACCGAAATTATCTGCCCGCCTGTCTGCTTGGCTTTCTGACTACCTGCATTCTGTTTCCCATTATGGGCATGAGCATTTCCAATATGCGTTCCCCGCAGTTTCTCATCGCCGCAGGAATCGAATTAGCCGTTATGCTGGCATCCTGTATCGCATTTTATTTTTCTCTGAAAAAGCGATCAGGCTCTTCTTCAGAGAAACAAAACCATTCCGGCGAAAATGGCGCACAGAATAAATCATTGTGATTCTTTCCTGTACTAACAGCTCCGATACCATAAACGAATCTCGCGACAATATCCGAATCAATAGATATACCTGTTTGCCTTATGAATGAGTAAAGACGCAGTGATGGAACCATCACTGCGTCTTGTTGCCAATATGACAAGCATACTATTGGAGTTCAGAGAACATCTCCCCTTCAATCGTCAGAACATCATCCATCGAAATCACCATACCATCCTGCATGGTAATCAACCGCTCATAGTCATCCACTTTCTTGACGACACCGGTAACGGTCACATATGCACCGCCAGACTTTCGTTCATCAGGCTTGAAATAGGTGATCCTGACTTCCAGGGACTCCTTGAGGGAATCTATAAGAAGCTGATACCGCATATTCAGCGCCATCAAAGCTTCCTCGTCCAGCTCTATCCTCTCGTCGGTCAGTCGCCCCGTTTCCCTAATGGCGGAGTCGTAGCCAGTAAGGACAGCGAAGGGCGAGAACTGCGCCGCACGATCTGACATAGGCATCTGAGGACGGGTTTTGGAGACATGGTGCGGAAGGTCTATGATCTCGTCGTATTTGCCATTTGCGTACATCCTACGTCTCCCTTCTATATCCGTCCGGCTCTCGTCTGCAACCACAAGGTTGGTGTCCAGAGGATCTAAGCCGCGCTCCCTGCATTCCACGGAGGCATAGAAGCTCTTGAGGTCGATTGCAATGTAGGTGCGCTGCTTCATCTTCTATACCGCCTCAAATCCCGTTCAGCGTTTCGAAAACATAAACTCTTTGCAGTTATGCCGTACTCATAATATAGTATTATAGATAAAGCTGTTGCGTATGGTCAAGTGCTTTCGCTTATTTGCCCTTTTGAGTTGGTAGAAAAATCCGCCGTGTTTTTGTCGTTTTGCCAATTTCATTTTGCCACATTCCATGGTATAGTATTGCCCGTGTGAATACTACCTGTGCAAATAATGCGGGAGGGACAGCAAATGGAATTGGACTTCACAATATCGAATGAGTGGCAGGGGCTTTCTAATCAAGAGAAACAACAGCACCTTTTCGATAAACAGAGGGGTGTGCTGGATGCCTTTCGGGAGCGTCACTTGATCTCACAAGAGCAATATGACCTAAGTCTCCAAACGCTCATGGATAATATGGCATTACATGCCGCAGTGTAATAGAAGCC
>ERZ837910.5018-NODE-5018-length-12365-cov-4.781641_pt1 | contig 12365 bp, 10 predicted proteins | sample MGYA00519940_ERZ837910 | MGnify/ENA primary metagenome ERZ837910 (study PRJEB31850, sample SAMEA3708825) | human gut metagenome | biome: human gut; feature: human-associated habitat; material: faeces | place: China | collected 2014 ... | reverse complement strand
CGTTTTTCAAGTTTTGGGATATTATCTCACATCCTTGGCCGGGATTCTAGGCGGGTGGTTATTGTGCGCTTACAATGAAAGCGCGTTCCCCTACCGCCAGGGGGACGCGCTTTGTCCTTTACAATTTATTTTAGACACTTTTAACGGCATTCAACACTTGCTTAACAAAATAAAGCTTGGTATAATAAAACGAATTCAGATTTTGAGAAGAAAGCTGTGAGAAGTATGTCGTTGGGTCGTGTTCCTTATTTTATCACGATCGCCGAAACGGGGAATATCACTAAGGCCGCTCAGATACTCCGGGTATCGCAGCCGTCGCTGTCCCAATATCTGACCCGTCTGGAGGCGGAGGTCGGTATGCCGCTTCTGCACCGCAACTGTACGCCTATCCGATTGACAGAAGCGGGGAAGATATACCTTGAGTACGTAAAGCAGCTGGTGAAGGCAGAGGCTAGCTTTCACCGCCAATTGAGCGAACTGGAGCAGGCAAAGAGAACCAGGCTGCAGATCGCGATCCCGTTTCAGGTCATCCCACAGGTGTTTGAAAGGTTTCTGCGGGGGTTTTACAGCGCCTATCCGAATATTGACGTTACGATCAAGGAGGGCACGTCGATCAGCGCCTTCCAGATGCTGATGGACGAGCGGGTGGAGCTCGCCTTTTTCCACAGCGTTGAAGCCGAGGATCCCCGTCTTAACAGGCTGATACTGGATAAGACGGAGCTCTTTTTTATCTGCAACCGCAGCCATCCGCTGGTCGCAGGGCGTGAGTCCTCGCCGGATGCGCCGATCTCAATCACGGAGGAGCAGCTGCCGCTTCTGGAGCAAATGCTCTTCTTCCGCCCGTCATCCGAATACTATCTGCACCATGTTTTCACAAAATACCTCAATGAGCTGAATGTCACACCGTGCAATATCAGAGAGGTTTCCAACCTCAGTGCGATTTTGGCCTATATCAACGATGTGGGCAATGACGCGCTAACGCTTTCTTCTGAGTTTGCCTTGCAGGATCCCGCTGTCCGGCATGGAAATCTGGCCTTCTTCCACGTTAAGGAGCATCCGGCCTATTGGTATTTTACGCTGAACGCACCGGCGGAGGGGGAGCTTTCCTATGCGGGTAAGCTGTTCTGGAGCTTTGTTTCTCAGGTATTGAATGCAAAACCGGAGCCTAATTCGTTTTGAAGAACGTTCCCTCTCAAGGAGGGAGATCGGCCCATAGAAGCCTGAGCCGCCGCCCGTCGGGGAAGCACAGCAAACATATCAGCCTTTTCCGGTCAGCAGCCAAGCGCTGCTGACCGTTTTTGTGCGGTGAGGCTTATCACGCGTTGTGCGATAAGCGAGAATAGACAATATGAAATGACCCCTTCGCTTGTAAAGCGTGGATTTACCTGTCATACTTAAAGTGCAAACAAAAAGCACACAGGAATCACCACATACAAGAGGAGGAGTCATCATGACAAGTATAATCTATGTAGGAATGGATGTCCATACCACAAATTACACGCTTTGCTGCTACAGCATGGAAGACGACCGCTTTTTTGCCGAAGTTCAGGTCGAGCCGGACGCGAAAAATATTCTGAAAAACCTTGCTCGCATTGAAAAGCAGCAGAGTCGGGATTGCCGCATTGTCTGCGGTTACGAGGCGGGATGTCTCGGTTATTCATTGTATCATCAATTGCACGCTCACGGTATTGACTGCGTGATTCTTGCGCCGACCACGATGATGACAAAGCCAGGCAAGCGCATCAAGACAGATCGCAGAGATGCCCGCCTGATCAGCAAGTGCCTTGCTTTCCATACTTACAGCCCTGTATATATTCCGACGGAAGTGGACGACGCAGTGAAAGAGTATATCCGTATGCGCGATGACGCCAACAGCGCATTGGCTCGCGTCAAGCAACAGATCATTGCATTTTGTATCCGACACGGCAAGATTCACGATGGTAAGAGTTATTGGACAAACAAGCATTTGGAGTGGCTCTCAAGTTTAGATCTCGGCAACAAGATTCTGTCCGAAGTGTTGCAGGAGTACCTGATCCGTTACTACCAGCTGCGGGAGCAGGTGGATGTGTATGATATGCGCATCAACGAACTTGCACAGGCAGAGCCTTACCGGCAAAAGGTGGAGAAGCTGGGCTGCTTTCGCGGTATCGCTGCGCATACGGCATTGTCTTTCTGTGTTGAGGTAGGAGACTTCCGGCGGTTTGCGACTGCGCAGCAGTTTGCGTCCTATCTTGGACTGGTGCCGGGAGAATGCTCCAGTGGTGATAAGCAGCAATATACCGGTATTACAAAAGCCGGCAATTCACATCTTCGCAAACTACTTGTAGAAACGGCTCAGGTATTTGGTCGGAGCGCAACGAAAAGCGGAAAATCAGTAGCGCTCAAGGAACGACAGGCAAAGTGCGATTCATTGACTGTTGCCTATGCGGATAAGGCAAACGCACGGCTAAAGAAAAAATACTTTAAAATTGCAATGAGATCAAAGGTAAACATTGCAAAGACTGCTGTGGCAAGAGAAATGGCTTGTTTTATCTGGGGGATGATGACAGATAACATTTCTTGTGCATGATTCCTTGATAGAGCGTATTGCGTAAAAATCCGTGCGTCAAGGATGCTTTGCACCGCTGCGCGGCTTCGTCCTTGACCCACATATTTTTACGCAATGTATTATATTCAAGGAATCCATATGCATCTGTGCTGCCAAACGGCATCTGGAAGGGGCTAAGCGGTTTATGAAGGTTCAGCAATCTACGAAATAGCTATGGCGGCGCCCTTGCGGCGATCCACGAGGATAGACGGTAGTGCTGGCGGAGAACCATTGTCCTGTGGTAACCAATCCACGTATAACAGAGTGGCCAATGCCGGAAATCTGCATCGTCTTAGCCCTTTTCAGATGCCGTTTGGTATTCTGCACAATTTGACAGGTAAAAGTTCGTTGACTTTTTCAATTGAAAAATGTCATTTCATAACAGCCATTTCCTGGTTGCACAAATATCAACATTTCGTTTGGATTTTTTATTTACCGAAAAAGTGAAAAGCAGTAAAGTAATTGTTCAGAAACAGCGCCATTGCCAGCAGGTCGGCGCTGCCGCCGGGACTGAGCCACCGGTCGATAAGGGCGTCGTCCAGCGCCTGCGTCAAGGTGGTGCGCTGTTTCGGCGGCGCGGCCAGAATGGCGGCAGCCTGCTCTTTTACAAAGGTAGCGCCCTCGGCGCCGCCTCGGTGGTAGAGGTTGGTGTCCTCTGTGTGGGCCATCAGCCAGAGAAGCGCCGTCAGGGGATCGTGGGTTTGCAGCAGCGCGGCGGCCTGCCGCGCGGTGGGAAAGCCCGCCAGCGCTTCGGAGCGTGCGCCGCCCACCTGATGGCGCAGCGTCACCGCCGCGCCATGGGTATCCTGAGGCGGCGTCAGCTCTGCGGCCAGCGCGGCGGCATGGGCGAATACGTCGCCGCCATCCGAGAGATACCGGCCCAGCGCCGCCAGCAGCACCGAAAAGGAGAACAGCGCCCCCTTGTGGGTGTTGACGCCGCCGGTGGCCTGGAACATGGCGGCTTCGGCTTCCAAGCCCGCCGCCTGTAAAGCGGCGGCATCCGCGCCGGACAGGCTCAGCGCCGTGATTTGACGGAAATACGGCGTCAGCGCGTCGATGCTGCGCAGGAACAGAGGAAGATCCATATCATTGTGCGCACCGTTATTGCGTTCGTCCACCAGCCCCGGCTTTGGGGTCAGGCGTACCTCCTCCGTCAGCGCTTTTGCCGCCAGACCGGCCAGATGTCCGGCGGCGAAGTCCGCCAGGATTTCATGGGTACGGCCCACGATGGCATCCAGTCCGTGGGCGCGGCTGCGGGAGCAGACCGTCACCGGTCCGCCGCAGATAAGGCAGGTGCGCGGCTCCGGGCGGGACAGCTTGCTGCCGTCCGTGTCCAGCACGTCCAGATCGTACAGCCGCCCTATGGGCGCGGCGGTCTCCAGCGTCAGACAGGCGGCTTTCAGCTCCGCCGCCGGACGGTCATAGACCAGCAGGGCCTCGCAGCCGGTGGCGGGGCGGATGACCTCCGCTGCCGCCGGCTGGCCCAATGCGTCATACAGGGCCTCCAGCCCCGCGTCGAAGGCCAGCTCGATCAGCGGGGAGGACTTCACCGGCCCGGCGATATTCATGGTGAAGGACACCAGCGGCAGGCGATAGGCCCGCAAAAGCCGACGCTGGGCATTCGCCCGCGTGTCACGGGCGCGGAGGATGTCCTCCAAAGTGACGTTGACAATAGGCATAAGTGGTCTCCGGTACAAGTGGTTGGATGTCGGCAAGCCGCCCCTCCGCCAAAAGGCGGCGGACGGCGGTGGCGGAGATGTTCTCCAGACGGGGGATCTCCGTAACGGAGATGCCGTAGGTGGGGAGCATTTCCTTCATTCTCCGGTTATAGGCGGCGGTGGTGGGGGAGAAGGGTTCCTCGCCTACGAAGCGCTGCGTGATATGGAGGGCCGGGGCAATGTGCTGGCCGAACAGCGTCAGATCCAGATCACACCGTGCGTCCTCTGACTGCTCGTCCCGCAGAAAATAGGCAGGGAAGGTGGTTCGGCTCACCAAAAAATCGCCGCCGGAGCACACGGTCACGTTGTTGAGGTGGGCTGTTCCCTCCCGCACCAGCGCCAGCCGGTGGTCGGCAGGGAAGGGGCCACCCCCCTCCGCCACCACGAACACCAGCACATGGTCACACTGCGCCGCTGCCGTGGTAATCAGGTGCAGATGCCCTCTCGTGAAGGGGTTGGCGTGGCACACCACGCAGCCGGTAACGCCCTCCTGGCAGCGGGGCAGGGGTGCCAGAAACCGCCCCAGCGCGTCACGCTGGCGGCACAGCATCACCATGTCCGCCGTCTCGGCCACCGGATAGAACCCCAGCGAGCGGAACAGCCGTGCGTTTTGGGGCTTGGTGAACAGAAACGGGTAGGGAACGTTCCGCTTTACCGACTCCTGCACCAGCGCCGAGACGATGCGGGCGCATATGTCCTGCCCCTCAGCGGCGGGAGAGACAGCCACCTGACGGATGACCTTGCCGCCCAGGGAGCCACAGCCCAGCAGGGTATCGTTCTCCGTCAGCAGGGCGGTGATATCGGCGTGGCCCTCGTCACGCAGACCGCCTTCGGCCAGCAGAGCGTCATAGGCCGTCCCCCACCGGGGAGGGACGGCCTTGCAAAGCAGTAATTCACGCATCTTCGTCGATCTCGCGCACCACGTCGATGATGGTGTTGTCGCGGTACATGACCACACCTACGATACGATCCTTATAGCGGATGGGTTCAGGTACGCCCACCAGCGCTTCAGCTCGCCGCTGCAGTTGCTCAATGGTGAACACATGCAGGCCGGCGGCCTCGATCTTCTCTTTCAGATCGGGGCGGCGAGGATTTACGGCGATGCCCTGCTCCGTCACCACCACGTCCACCACCTCGCCGGGGGTGACCACGGTGTTGACGTGCCTGACGATGGTGGGGATACGGCCGCGGGTCAGCGGAGCCACCACCACCGACAGGCTGGCACCCTCGGCGGTGTCGGGATGGCCGCCGATAGCGCCGCGGATCACACCATCGGAGCCGGTCAGCACATTGACGTTGAAATCCGTGTCAATCTCCAGCGCCGACAGGATCACAAAGTCCAGCTGATCCACCGCTGCGCTGATCATATGGCTGGCGTAATACGTCGCGCCGATCTGGTGGTGGAAGTGGTTGTTTTTCAGGGACAGCGCCGCGTCCAGATCAAAGCTCTGGACATCCAGCACGCGGTCAATGAGCCCTTCCTCATGCATGGCGGTGATCTGGCCGGTGATGCCGCCCAGCGCGAAGCGGCAGCGGATGTGCTGATCCAGCATCTTCTGCCGCAGGAAGCGGGCGGTGGCCAGAGACGCACCACCGCTGCCCATCTGCATGGAGAAGCCGTCGTACAGGTAGCCCGTGGCTTCAATGACATTGGCGGCGGTCTTGGCAATCAGCAACTCCTTAGGATCCTTGGTGTAGCGGGTAGCCCCGGACATGATGCCCTTGGGATCGCCGATGTCGTCGGTCAGCACCACATAGTCCACGTCATATTCGGGAATGGCCCACGGCGCGTTGGGATAGGCCACCAGATGGTTGGTGATGATGATCACGTTATCGGCATACTTGGCGTCGGTGCGGGCATAGCCCAGCGAGCCGCAGGCAATGCCGTCGTCATCGTCCCGGCTGTAGCCGTTGGCGTTGCCGTAAGGGTCACAGGAGGGTGCGCCCAGAAACGCCACATCGATGTGCAGATCACCGCTGCGGATGGCGCTGGCCCGGCCGCCGTGGGAGCGGAACACCACCGGGCAGTCCATAAGGCCACGGGAGATTTCCTCCGCCAACTCACCGCGCAGGCCGGAGGTCTCAATATGGGTGATGACGCCATTTTTGATATGCCGGACAAGAGGCGCATGGACGGAAGCCAGCGAGGATGCCGCCAGCGTCAGGTTCTTGTATCCCATCTCCGCCAGCTTGTCCACCACCATATTGATGATGTGGTCGCCGTTGCGGAAGTGATGGTGGAAGCTGATGGTCATACCGTCTTTCAGTCCTGTGCGGCGGATGGCCTCCTCCAGCGAAGGAACGACTTTGTTCTGCTGATGATACCGCTCACGGAAGGTGGCGGTCTTTTTTTGTCCCGCCCCGGCAAACGCGCCGTGGTTGCTGATCTCATTGATATGGGGAATCTTGTTCAGTTCTACCATGTTACAGTTCCTCCACTTCATCGGCCTTGCTGCCGGCTTCGTACAGCTCCAGCAGCCGCTTGGCACGGGTGACCACAGGCTTGTCGATCATTTTGCCGTTGAGGCTGGCCACGCCGCTGCCCCGTGCGTTGGCCTCGGCGATGGCCTCCATAATGGCCCGCGCCTTGTTCAGATCCTTCTCACTGGGCATGAACACCTTGTGCAGCGGCTCAATCTGACGGGGATTGATCACGGACTTACCGTCAAAGCCCAGCTTTTTGATGAGGGTGGCCTCGGCGATGAAGCCCTCCTCGTCGTTTACGTTGGAGAACACCGTGTCCAGCGCGGCGATACCGGCGGCTCGTGCGGCGTTCAGGATCATGCAGCGGGCAAAAAGAAGCTCAACACCGTCGCTGCGGGTGGTTTTCAGGTCGGTGACGTAGTCCTCCGCACCCAGCGCAATACCGATGAGACGGTCGCTGGCCTTGGCGATCTCTACGGCGTTCAGCACGCCGTTGGCGCTCTCAATGGCGGCCATCATGCCGGTCGTTCCAACGGGGATACCGGCTTCCCGCTCAATGCGTTCGATCATCTGCTCACAGTCGATGACATCCTGCGCATTGTCGGTCTTGGGAAGGCGCACCACCTGTACACCGGCTCGGACGACAGCCTCCAAGTCCTCGACACCGAGGCCGCTTGAAAGGTCATTGATGCGTACCACCGTCTCCTTTGTGCCGAAATGCAGCGTTTTCAGCGCGTTATACACCAGAAATCGAGCCGCGTCCTTCTCGGTATAGGCCACGCTGTCCTCCAGATCGAACATGATGGAGTCCGCGCCGTAGATGTGGGCGTCCCGGATCATGCCGGGGTTGTTGCCGGGTACGAACATCATGCTGCGGCGCAAGCGATCCTTCTTATACATCCTGCCGCACCTCCCATGTGTAGTCGCGGCACTCCGCCGCGCGGGTCAGGGCAGCGGCCACCCGAGCCCGGACGGTGCAGTCCAGCGCGCCCTTGTCTACGGCAGTGATTACGGCATTCTTCACGCCGTATTCAGCCGTCGTCTCCTTGATAACGGCGATGATCTGCTTGCCGAACTGCTGATAAACACTGCTGGTCAGATCCACCTGCACGCCGCCCGCATCGGACGGCTCCACGGTGATCATAATGTCGTTAGATTCCATAGTCCCGGCATTGCCGGTGGTGATCAGTTTCATACTTTTTCTCACCTTTTCATTAAAATTTCACTGGAAATCATTTTATTTCATTGAATGGAATGTGGGCATCCTTACTTTGCCGACGATTGACTCCCGTATTTTACGGGAGTCAAAGCTGTTTTGAGCACCAGCGACAGAGCAAATAAATATATCCGTTTGCAGGGGTTGCCAATACGATGCTTTTGAGATACCCAATATGCGGAGCATGATCGTATTTATGTATGGAAGAGGTATCAGCTATTCCAACGAAATCAGATACTCTTTATGAATCTGAATCCTTCCATTTATTTGTCTCAAAAAACCATCCTGCTTCAGTTCTGCAATAAACCGGCTGACAGTCACTCTGTTGACACCTATGATTGCTGCAATATCTTGATGCGTCCAATCCACAGAGAGATTGCACCATTTTCCGTCCTCCACAGCGCCGGGATTGGCGCAGGACTGCAATAGGCGCTTTAAGCGATCCAGTGTGGAATCAAAGGTAACGCTTTCAACCTCATGGCGTAAAATGGTGCTCTTTTCCACCGTGCTGCACAGCACGGCCTGTGCAAAAGTGATGTTCTGCAGCAAGGCCATAAAGTTATTGTAATCTATCAAATATAGTAAGGTGTCGCACTCCGCAATGGCATATCTGGTGGCAAGCTCCACATTATCGCCTGTATTCAAGAAAATCCCTTCGCTAAAAAACCAACCGCGTCCAAGACGATACAGGACTTTTTCACGGCCGTTACTGCCAAACATATAATGAGAGGTTACGCCCTCTGCAACATAGGCGACATAATGGATTGGATCTCCGGGGGAAAGATATACATCCCCGGCGTGTAAGTGTCTGAGAATGGAGCGTGCCCGAATCTGTTTGCGCAGCAACTCATTATTGCAGCACGCAGGGCCTGCCCAAAGGTGTTCTCCAGATGCCATGGCTATTGCCTCCTTGCTTACCGCCAAATATTTGCTCCTTGTGTAAAAAAGAACAAGGACATCATAACATAAACGGTTGGTTTTGGCAATTCAAACAGCTTTTTGCTGGGCGTTAAAGTTTATAGGCCAGATAGGTACCTTCACAAGGAGGACCGGCGCAGATATGCGCTGTATTATTGGCAAAATCGACAATCAGGGAGGCTACCGTCATGAAGTCTTTTAACTCATAACCGGGAAGATTCGTATTGTGTGCACAAATTGATTCCGGATAGTATTCGTGATCCTTCATACACTCCATGATATACGGAACATCAATGCTGCCTTGCCGCTGCCGCAGAAGCGCTTCCAGACGCGTGTCGCGATTTTTGGGACCGACTCTGGCATCCAACTGCTGATGTACAACGAAGTGGTTGGCGTGGGTCAAAATACCATCCTTCGGGGCCAGCATATTTGCACCGCTCGGAAATGCCTCGATATCCACCGCGACACCCTGCGCAGAGGCTAGCATCATGTTGTTCGAAACACTTCGCTTTGCGTGAATCAGCATATCTCTGGCTTCTTCAAAAGAGTGGCAGGAGAGGACTTTGCGTCTGAGGAAAGTAACCGGGATACCGGTGCCCCAATCGTCATATACTGACGTGATCATATTATTGCAAAGGCCTACCCCCCAGGAGTTAAACCCTTCACGGAGCATCTGCCCGGCCTCGGTCAAGCCTAAAATCCGGGTACCGTCAGCCTGCTCGATGTGTAAAATAACGATATTAGGAATCACTGCCTGCTTGTAATCCCAGTTTTTGACGAGATAGGTCGTATGGCTTGCGGTTGCTTCCGGCAAAATGGCCGCCGTGGTACACTCCGGAGTCTTGGGAAATTTCGTGATTTCATAGCGGCAATTAAGAACCATCAAATCTTCTATCGAGACTCCCGCTCCATCGGCGATTCCATATGCCTCTTCCAGCACTTCCGGCATCATCTGCTTGATATCCGGCAAATAGGCCATAGCGTATTGCTGAATTTTATCCCAACTCTTATCTGAAGTTTTCGCAAAATAGCGCCGATATACCTCGACACCTGCGCGAATTTTTTCTTTTGCCTGCTGACCATATTGAACACCGCAGGCATAAGGCGTGTCCGCCTTAATATGTATAGTCTGAAATGCCTCCAAGAGATGGCCTCCTTATTGCTAAATTAATGTATTTTGCCCCCTCGATCGGGGGCAAAATACAAAAGCTTTAAAAATACGATTACTTGCCGTTTGCGACGTTTTCATACCGATAAGCGGTGATCGGATTCAGCTGGAAACCGGAGACACCACTTCTCACACCCACCAGATTCTGATAAGCCCACAGCGGGATGTAAGGCCGGTCAACTGCCATAATGCTGCTGATTTCCTTATACACGGCAGCGCGTTCTGCGTCGTCCGTCAGGCTCCGTGCAGCCAGCAGCTTAGCCATGGCATCGGAGTTGTTGTAGTGAGAAAGGTTACTGGTGGATTCAGGAGAAATATTGCTGTACAGCACATAGTCCGCATCACCCATCAGGTTATAATACATGGAGCTGCATGCGTCAAAATCTCCGCCCTTCACAATGGTATCATCCATCACGGTTCCGTCCATCGGCTCAACGCTGACAGTGATGCCAACCTCGCTGAGCATATCCTGCAGGATCACACACGCCTCCTGACGGGTCTGATCGGAAGACTGAACCCAGATGCTCATTTCAAAGCCGTCCGGATAGCCGGCGGCGGACAGCAATTCCTTTGCCTTTTCAACGTTATAAATGTTGGCGGTGGCAGAAGCATCATAGCCAAAGACTCCGGGACCGATCAGGCTGGCTACGGGCGTTGCATAACCATACATCACAGAAGCGCACAAAGCTTCCTTGTCAATGGCATATTCAATTGCCTGACGTACACGGGAATCGTTCAGTGCTTTTGTGCCGCTATTGCAATTGATGGTCACATAAAACACTTTAAAAGAGGGGGCGGACAAAACCGTGGTCGCTTCATTTGCATTCAGTCTGTCCACATCGGAAGGCGGCACATCATATGCAATGTCGATTTCGCCGGTTTCCAGCAGAGTCGAACGCTGAGACGCTTCGGGAACCACGCGCATCTCCAGATACTTGGTAGCAACCGTGCCGCCCCAGTAATTCTCGTTTGCCTCCAGCTTTACATATTCGCCTTCCTTACGCTCGACGAACTTGTACGGGCCGGTTCCCACAGGGTTTGTTGTCAGAGCCTCGTCATTCTGCTCCAGGAGGTGCTTGGGCATGATGTCGGCAAGAGGACTGCACAGAGCATTCAGCACCGGGGTATAAGCGCCCTTTGTGTTAATGACAACCGTGTATTCATCCACGACATCCACGCTCTCCAGCCAGGAGAAATTGTTCTTTACAATGGTGCTGTTCATTGCACGGTCAAAGGTATATTTGACGTCCTCTGCCGTCAATTCCTGGCCGTCATGAAACAGTACGCCCTTGCGCAGGTGCATCTGCAGAGAGTCTTCATCCAAAAACTCCCAGCTTTCAGCCAAGTGAGGAATTACGTTGATATCGGCATCCCAAGTGACCAGCGTGTCAAAAATGTTGCAAGTCACATCATACGTTGCAGGGTTTTTTCCTACGTGGAAATCGAGCGAGGTGATATCACTGGCTTGCGCAAAAACGATCGTATCCTTAGCTCCGGTGGTTGCGCTTCCGTCATCGGACGTGCTGGGGTTTTTGCTGCCGCATGCGCTCAAGCAGCCAAGCAGCATACATACAGTCAGCAGTGCAGAAAAAATCTTTTTCATGTGAGTCCTCCTCATTTTTATTTCATAGAACCGCCGGCCAAGTGGCAGGCGACAATATGACCTGGTTCGACTTCCGTCATCTGGGGTGAACACTGGCTGCATTCCGGCCGCGCATAAATGCATCGTTTTGCAAAACGGCATCCCGGCTTTACATTGATGGGAGAGGTCAATTCGCCTTTCAACGCAACGCGCTCCATCTTAACATCCGGATCCGGGATTGGAATGGCAGAAAGCAGTGCCTGTGTATATGGGTGAACTGGGTTTTTGAACAGCTGCTTTGGCGTTGCTTTTTCCACCAGCTGTCCTAAGTACATTACGAGGATTTGATTCGACAAATGCTTTACCACGGAAAGATTATGCGTAATAAATAGATACGTCAGCCCCATCTGCGCTTGCAGATCCTGCATTAGATTCAGCACCTGGGCCTGAATGGAAACGTCAAGCGCTGAAACAGGTTCGTCGCAAACAATGAACTTCGGGTTCAGGGACAAGGCTCTGGCAATTCCTATGCGCTGGCGGCGTCCGCCATCTAACTCGTGGGGATAGGAGTTGACCAGCCGGGACGCTAAGCCGACAACGTCCATCATTTCAGCAACACGCTTCTGGATTTTTTCCTTTTCACTGGCCTTGTAGATCCCCTGAATGATCAAGGGTGCTGCAATTGCCTGAGAAACAGTCATGCGGGGATTGAGGGAAGCATAGGGGTCTTGAAAAATGATTTGCATTTTGGA
>ERZ837910.5010-NODE-5010-length-12378-cov-6.291406_pt1 | contig 12378 bp, 9 predicted proteins | sample MGYA00519940_ERZ837910 | MGnify/ENA primary metagenome ERZ837910 (study PRJEB31850, sample SAMEA3708825) | human gut metagenome | biome: human gut; feature: human-associated habitat; material: faeces | place: China | collected 2014 ... | reverse complement strand
CAATCATAATTTTGAAAGATTCGCTGCGCTCTGCAACACCCTTCCAGGGGAGGCAGGGGCACTTCATGCCAACGGGTCGCCAAGTTGGCGACCCCTACAGGGCGTGTGCAATTCACTGAATGCTTGCTAAAATCCAACGTTGCGGGAGGCTGCGAGCCTCCCCTACGGTTTGAGCGGGAAGCCAGTACCATTCAACGAGCCTCTCCGTTGCGGCGGCTTCGCCCCTTGCTTACTTTCCCTGTGCCAATTTGGTGCGAACCTTGGTGGAGAAGAACTCAATCACCACAACCAGCAGCATCAGCCCCCACACGAAGGAGCCAACCATGGCCCAGCGGCGGCTGTTGAGGCACTGCACCAGGGAAGCACCGATGCCGCCGGCACCCACGATGCCCAATGTGGTGGCATCCTTCAGGTTGATGTCGAACCGATAAATGGTGGTGGAAATGAAGCTGGCGGTCAACTGGGGGATCACGCCGTAGCGGATTTTCTGGAAGGGGGTGCAGCCCATGGCATCCAGGCTTTCCAGAATCTTCGTATCCAAATCCTCAATGGCGGTGATGTACATTTTGGAAATCATGCCGATGGAGCACACGCTCTGGGTGATAACGCCGCAGGCAGCACCGGGGCCTGTGACCCGAATCCACATCAGCGCCCACACCAGGCTGGGAATGGTCCGAATCAGGAGAATCACCACCCGGAAGGCATAGGCAATGGGCTTGGGCATGATGTTCTCGGAGGCCAGGAAGGCAAAAGGAATTGCCAGAATGGCACCAAACAGCGTGCCCAGAATAGCAATGGCAATGGTTTGCAGCAGCAGATAGGGCACATCCGTTTCGGATAGACCGAACATCAGGGCGGTGTCCGGGTGAAAAATGCCGGAAACAACACCCTTTGCCACGCTGGAGCCGGTGGAGGTCAAGCCGCTGAAATGCACATCGGAGCCGGACCAGCCGATTAAGAATGCCAGAATCAACACAATGGCGGTGTACGCCAGCCACTTCCGGGGGCGCAGGGCATAGGCCTCGGCCACGGTAAGCTTGTGGTCAAGGGTATCTAAAATTGAACCGTTTTTCTTTTTCATACCGCAGCCTCCTTTAGCTCAACTTCTTGCGCAGGTATTCGCTGAGAAATTCGATAATGACCACGACCACCAGCAAGCTCAAAAGCACCATGCCCAGGCCGTTGTAGTCCCGCCAGCCGATGCGCTCGTTGATGGTGATGCCCAGACCGCCGGCACCCACATAGCCCAAAATGGCAGAGGCACGGACGTTCATCTCAAAGCAGTACAGGCAATGGCTCAGGTATACCGGCAGAATCTGGGGGACGCAGGCCGACCAGAAGGCTTGGAATTTGTTGGCACCCAAAGCTTCCATGGCCTCGAAGGGTCCCATGTCGATGGTTTCAATGCTCTCATACAGCATCTTTGCCACAATACCAAAGGTGAAAATAGCAATGGAAACCGTACCGGCGAAGGTGCCCAGGGAGAAAATCAAGGCACACACCAGGGCAATGACCAGGGTGGGCAGGGTGCGAATCAGACCCAGCAGCACCCGCAGCAGGCTGACGACAAATTTATTGTGGTCAATGTTGCTGGAGGCCAGCACCGCAATGGGCAGAGCAGAAACGCAGCCAATCACCGTGCCCAGAATGGACATCTTGATGGTGTCTACCAGGGGACTGATGACCTTGGGGAAGAAGGACCACTTGGGGTTAAAAAGTTTTTCCAGAATAGTGACAATGTTTTTGCCTTTTTTGATGATAACGGAAAACTGAAAGCCCGTCATGTGCAGTGCCCAGGTGACCGCAATGACTACCAGAATGCAGATAACGCCCATGCGGCTGCGGGGGCGCTCCACGGTGTTGCCGCTTTTGGTAGTGATGACCTCCGGCTTGCGCAGGGTCAGCGCCAAAATAGCTGCAAAGACTGCAAGCTCCGCAATCAGCAAGTGATTGTAAGTGAGAATGTTAGCCATGGTGTGCCCCTCATTCCTTATCCATGGTGGGAACGGCGGTGCCGTTGTAAACTTCGTCCAGCTGCTCCTGAGTAATGGTGTTGGCCGGGCCGTCAAAGACAATCTCGCCTGCCCGGACACCGATGACCCGGTCGCAGTATTTCAGAGCCAGGTCAACATGGTGGATGTTCAGCAAAATGGAAATGTTGTATTCCTTGTTGATGCGCACAAAGTCGGCCATGACCTGCTTGGCGGTGATGGGATCCAGAGAGGCCACCGGCTCGTCCGCCAGAATGATGCTGGGGTTCTGATTCAGGGTGCGTGCCAGGGCAACGCGCTGCTGCTGACCGCCGGAGAGCTGGTCACAGCGGGTATAGGCCTTGTCCAGAATGCCCACCTTGTCCAGGCTTTCCAGGGCACGCATTTTCTGCTCCTTGGTAAACACGCCGAACAGCACCCGCCAGAAGGGCATCTCCGGCACATCGGCGGTGAGTACGTTTTTCAACACGGTGCTGCGGGATACCAGGTTGAAGCTCTGGAAAATCATGCCGACCTTCCGGCGGAACTTCCGCAGGGCTGCCCCCTTGAGGGTGGATACATCCACATCATCCACAATCACCTGCCCCTTGGTGGCATCGTGCATCCGGTTGATGCAGCGCAGAATGGTGGACTTACCGGCACCGGACAGGCCAATGATGGCAACAAATTCACCCTGCTGAATTTGCAAATTGATGTTTTTCAGTGCAGTGAAGCCATTGGGATAGGTCTTATAGACATTTTTAAATTCAATCATGGACGTGACATTCCTTCCTTTAGATAAAGACTTTGGACAAAATGGCCTTCTTTTTGTATTATACAACAGCATTCCACTGGATGCAATCTTTTTTCGACTCCTGTTTGTGCAAATACTGCCGCTCAAGGGGCACAAAGGTTGGCATTTTGCACACCGGGGATAGACCTGTCCCAACACTTCGCACCAAAACAAAATGGATGCTTCCCGTAAAAATCCGGGAAGCATCCATGATGAAAAACGATTGATTCAGTTCAGCCGACTGTGCCGGAAATCTGGACACATATCAGCCGGAGGGGAGAATCCCTTATCAGCCGGCGACAACAGCCATAGCGGCGCGGGCACCGTCATAGTCGGAGTCAACAGCCTTTGCATAACCGGCGTGGCTATAGATATTGAAGATAGCCTTGCCTTCGTCGGTGTTGATGATGTTGATGAAGCAGTTCTGGAGTGCTTCCACAATCTCGGGGGTGTAATAGGGAGAAGCCTTGGAGATTGCAACGGTATCGTTGTAGATGCCTTCGGTCACGCCGATAACATTCAGCTCATCCCAGATGGGAGCCTTGCGACCCATGCCCTGCTTGCCGGTCTCGTCCTTTTCGCCTTCGGGCAGCATCCAGGAAGCCTCATAGTCGTTACGGCCATCGGCGTAGCACACGATGATGTCCACAGATTCAGCAGCAGCGTAGGAGAAAGCGGTGCCGTAGCCGGAGTCAATGGGAATGACGTTGGAGAGGTCGGACAGCTTCTTGCCGTCGTAGTTCTCCATCAGCCACATGGTGGGATAGATGTAACCGGCAGAGGAGGAGGTCTTCTGCACGCCCCAGCTTGCCTTGTCCAGATCTTCCCAGGTCAGCTTTTCGCCGGCGTTGACCTTGGCAGCCAGCTGCTTGCCGTACTCGGAAGGAGTGGCGTAAATCAGGGAGCGATAGTAGGTGACCTGAGGGCCGTCCTTCTTCGTGGCGTTCTCAACGCCGTTCCAGTCAGCGGGGTTGGTGGAGTCGTTGCTCAGGCCGTTACGGGTAGCGGTCAGGATCACGTCCACATCATCGGAGTACAGGGCGTAGGTTCCGCCGGGCAGCCAGCCCAGGTCGATGGTGCCGGCAGACATTGCTTCGCCGGTGGCATCGTAGTTGGTGCCCACGGTGATGTCAACCTCATCGATGTCATAGCCCAGCTTTGCCATTTCAGCCTGCACCAGCTCGGGCAGGTTCGCGGTGCCGGCGATGATTACATCGGCATCCTTGGAGGGAACGAACTCCAGCGTCAGCTTGTCGAAATGCTGATTTTCGGCAGCAGCGGAGACTGCCAGCAGGGACATTGCCATCATGACGGCCAGCGCCAGACAGAAAATGCGGGACAGTTTTTTCATAATTGTTCTCCTTTTTGTAGTATGGTGTTGTTTATTACTACCAAGGTCATTATACAACGCCCTTCGCGCTTTTTCAACAGGAAAACGCAAATTTTACACGGCGCTTACAGATGAATTATCAAACCGGTCTGCGCGCCCGTCCGGTGGGAGATGGACAGCACCGTTCTTCCGCTGGAGGCGCGGCACAGGGCTTCCAGCACCCGCTCCTCCGTCCGGGCATCCAGGTTGGCGGTAATCTCGTCCAGAAGCAGAACGCCGGGGTCGGCGGCCACCGCCCGGGCAATGGACAGCAGCTGCCATTGCCCCTGGGAAAACAGACCCTCGGTGCAGGGGGTGTCGTAACCCTGGGGCAAAAGCGCAATCACCTCGTCCAGTCCTGCCAATCGGGCAGCCTTTTGGGCATCCTCCCGGGATACCAGAGGGTCGCCCAGGGTAATCTGATCCAGCACCGACCCGGGCACGCGGGAAAAATGCTGCTCCACACAGCCGATGCTCCTGCGCTTCTGGCTGTCCGGAATCTGGGATACCGGCACGCCGCCGATGGTAATGCTGCCGCTTTCCGGCTGGTACAGCCCCAGCAGCAGCCGGAATACCGTGCTCTTGCCTGCGCCGGTTCTGCCTGCCAAGGTGGCCTGCTGCCCCGCCTGGACGGTGAAGGAAAAGTCGGAGAGAATCTCCTGTGCGTCGTAACCGAAGGTTACATGGGAAAATTCCACGTCCCCCCGGGGGGCGACATCGGTTTCTGCCGGGATTTCCCGCTCCGGCTGCGCCAGAAATTCATCAATGCGCCGTACACCGGCCATGGCGGCCTGAATGGTTTGAATTTCCATGCCCAAACTCTCAATGGGGGCAAAAATCCGGGAGATGTAACCGATTACGGTGACGGCGGTGCCAACGGACATACCGAACAGACTGGTGATGCCGGGATTCCCGGTGACAGACAACAGCATCACAATGCCGACCACGACGGCATCCAGGGTAAGCACCACGGGGGAATAGACGGCATCAAAGAAGTTGGTTTTTTCCACAGCGGCGTAGCTCTGGCCAATGCACTTGTCATAGCGGCGCTCCATATAATTTTCCAGACCCAGCAGATGGATGGTGCGGATATTGTGCAGTGCCTCCGGCACCTGGGCGGAGATAGCGGCCACGGCCTTGCGATTTTCCAGCTGGGCGGAAAGCATCCGCTTCTGCACATAGCGGGTGAATACCGCCAGCAGGGGCAGAACCACCAATAGCACCAGGGCAAGGCCCGGGTTCTTGCGGAGTACCACTGCGAAGATGGAGACAATCCGGCAGCAGTCCGCCGCCATGGAGATGACACCGGAGGTGAACAGCGCCTCCACCGCGTCCACATCTCCGTTAAACCGGGCGGCTACAGCGCCCGGCTCTTGAGCAGCCAGGGTGGCGGCGGGCAGATGGGTCAGCTTCTTGGACATTTCTGTGCGCAGGGCGTGGGTCATCTTCTGGCCGAACAGCTCCAGGGTGGTTTCCTGGGCGGCGGTAAGTACCCCTTCCAAAACAAGACTTCCGAAATAAACAAGCGCCAGATAGAAAGGGAAGGGAAGACCAACCGTGAGCCGGTCAATCAGATGCCCCAGCACCAGGGGCGGCAGCAGGGAGACGGCAACAGAAGAAAGCGCGCACAGTGCCGTTCCCAAACTGAGCCAGCGGTGGGTCTTGGCAGCTTGCAGGGTGGCGGTGAAAACGGTGTTACGCTTCATGTCGTTTCCCTCCTGTCTGGCTTTCGTAAAGGGTGCGGTAACCGGGGCAGGAGGCAAGCAGCTCCTGGTGGGTTCCAACGGTGACTTTCCCACCGTCCATAAATACAACCTTATCCAGCTCCGGGAAATGATATAGCCGGTGGGAAATGAGAAATAGAATGCTTCCTGGGCTTGATTGTTTTAATGCCTCAAATATGGCATCTTCGGTATCCCTGTCCAGGGCAGAGAAGGGGTCGTCCAGCACCAGCAGGGGGCGGGGGTGGGCAAGGGTTCTGGCCAGTGCCAGCCGCTGTGCCTGACCGCCGGACAGACGGACGGCACCGCTGCCAACGACGGTCTGCATTCCCGCCTCCATGTCATTCACTTCCCCATCCAGGCAGGTGCGTTTCAGGTAGTCCATGGCGCGTCCGTCATCGCCGCACAGAACGTTTGCCTCCACCGTGTCGTTCCAAAGCTCCGGGTCATGCCCCAGGTAGCCGACGGTGGCGGAGATGTCACGGGGAGAAAGCGTCCGCAATTCCTGGTTGCCCCACCGGATGCTCCCGGTGTAGGGCGCTTCGCAGAGGAATGTCCGCCCCAGGGTGGATTTGCCGCAGGCCACCGAGCCTGTGATGCCGATGATTTGCCCCGGCTGGGCGGTGAGGGACAGACCGGAGAAGGTGGGCACACCGTCCTCATAGGAGAAAGAGAGGTCAGAAATGACCAGGGTTCTCCCTGCCGGAATTTCCAGCGGGGGCAGGGGATTTTGCTTCCGCATCAGGGGGCGGATTCGCTTCCAGGAGACCTGCGCCTTCTGCACGGCGTTAAACAGTTTCCCCGCCTTGGAGGATTTGACGGCCAGCTTTCCATAACAGGAGAGAAAGGCCACCAGAGCGGCAATATCCCATTTTCCTGCCAGAATGTTTTCCCGTCCCAGCCAGAAAATAAACAGCACGCTGATATTGGAGATGACCAGATACAGCGGCGGCAGGGCGGACTGCCAGAGGTTTGCCAGCACAGCGGAGCGCTCGTATTTGCTCAGGGCTTGCTCATAGCCGGTTTCCTGCGCTGCTTCACAGCCGTAAATCCGGTAGGTCACGGCATTTTCCGCCCGGTCAAGGGTGGCGGTGCTGAGAGCGGCGGCGGCCTCTTTGCAGGCGGCACCAGTGCGCTGGACGTTGCCCTTCATAAGCTCGGCACAGATGTAGGACACCGGCGGGAAAATCAGGCACAGCAGGGCGAGCCTCCAGTCGTAAGCCAGCAGCATTCCCGCATAGCTAACCATGGCGACACCGGTATCAAAAAATTCCGTGGTGAATTTCCGCATTCCTTCGGCGCAGTCGTCTACATCGCTGATGGCCTTGGTCAGCAGTTCCCCTGCGCCTTCGCATTCCAGAGCGGCCCTCTTTTGCCGCACCAGGTTGGAAAAGAGTACGCCCTTCATCCGTCGGCTGGTGTTGTTGGCAAACCGCCGCACATAAAAACGTTTGATAAATCGTGCGCCCTGCACCAGCAGGGTGACGGTGATGTAGGACAGCACCAGATACACCATGGCGGCAGCGGTTTTGCTGCCATCCAGAATGTCTGCAAGGCACTGTGCCAGTTTTCCTTCAAACCAGGGGCCAGCCAGCAGTCCCAGGTTGTAAAGAAGCCCGGAGAGGGTAATCAGCAGCAAATTCACCCATTCCAATCGGAAATAGGCGGCGATTTTGTCCGGCTGAAATTGCCGGGATGCGTGTTCCATGGGAATCCCTCCTTGTCTGGCATCCATTATACAAAGTGCGGCAGGGAAAATCAATCAACAGCAACGAGGGATGTGTCTAACGGGATGATGTAAAGCGGCAGGAGTGTACTTCGTTGGTTGCTGTAGGCTCACAGTTTCCACCGTACCGGGTAGGGGCGGCTAATTAGCCGCCCGCCAGCGGCAAAGCCGCTCGGGTCGCCAAATTGGCGACCCCTACAAACTCAAAAATTTTTGGCAATTTCCATTCCAACGAACCACTCCGTTGCGTAAGCTTCGGGAGGCTAAGAGCCTCCCCTACGATTTCAGAGCATTTCAGCTGCTCCCTTTTGGAGAAATCTTCCATCATTTTAACGTTTGACTTCCTTTCTATCTGCCCGTTATGAATTTCTCGTTTTGTCGCGTCAAGATGCTATTTTATCTGAGGTGAATGATATGAGTAATGTACTTGACTATGTAAAGTGGCGGGGTGACCTGTCTTTTACCCAGGATCTGCCCAATGCTGTGGATTCCGTCATTTTCTCCTATATGGTGTACATGAAATTTCCAAAGGAATTGGAGCAGTCTGACGGAATGACCCTGGCGGAAATGCAGGCATATATTGAAAAGCAGGAAGATCCCAAGCAGTTTGGCAACCCCCACCAATTGGAGCTTCTGCGCTGCATGGCCGCCGCCCCCCGCTTTCGCCAGGCCAAGCTGGTGGCCTTCCGGGATGAACTGATTCCAGAGGAAGACATCCAGTTTGCTGCCGTGAGTCTATTGCTGGATAACGGCAGTCTGTTTGCAGTCTTCCGGGGCACGGACAATACACTGGTTGGCTGGAAGGAAGACTTTAATATGTGCTTCCAGGAGTCCATCCCCTCCCAGCATCTGGCACTGGACTACATCCGGCAGCTGTATGATTCCTACCACCGCCCCATGTACATCTGTGGCCACTCCAAGGGCGGAAATCTGGCGGTTTACGCCGCCTCCATGAGTCCCCCGGAAATCCGTCAAACCATCCGCCAGGTTTACAACAACGACGGCCCCGGCTTCATGGAATATATGCTCACCATGCCCGGCTATCTGGAAATGGTGCCGCGCATTCACACCTATGTGCCCCAGTCGTCCATCATCGGCTTACTCATGGAGCACGCCGAGCCTTACCGGGTGGTCAAAAGCACCCAGATGGGCGGCATCATGCAGCACGATGTGTTCAGCTGGGAGGTGGAGGGCAAAGAGCTGATTCCGGTGGACAAACTGACACCGGATGCGCTGTTCGTCAACGCCACCATCCGGGGCTGGCTCATGAGCATGGACTATGAGCAGCGCATCACCATGGTGGACTCCCTGTTCAAGCTGCTCAGCTACGGCAACGTGGAGCGCGCCACCGACATTTTCCTGCCGAAGAACATCCGGCAGTACATGAAGCTGATCAGCACGGATGAAAACATCCGCCGCATTCTCTCCGGTGAGTTTGCAAACCTTCTGGAAGCCGCCAAAAAAGCCAGAGCCGCCGGCGACGAGACCGCTCCCGTCCCCCAGGAGGACGGCTCCCAGCCGGTGCAGGATTAGACCAAATTCACAAAACAAAAAACAGGGGATTGAATTTTTTGGGGCAGATTCAACCCTTGTTTTTTTCATGGCAGTATCATAGAATTATCATAGAATACGGTTCTCCGGCAGAACCACCGCCCCACGGAGCAAAGTGCCGAGGGTCAGCTTATTGATTGACTTTTCAACATAACTATCGGTATAAAAATGTGTATTCAGGCCGTTTTGATAGCGGCGGAAAGAGGGTAAATGATGAACACGGTAAGCAACGTCCCCAAGATTTTCGGCAGTGATGTCTTCAACGAGGCCACCATGCGCCAGCGCCTCTCCGCCCAGGTCTATAACGCCTGGCGCACCTGCATCGATACCGGCGCAGAGCTGAAGCTGGAAACTGCCAACGCCATTGCCGAAGCCATGAAGGACTGGGCGCTGGAAAAGGGTGCCACCCACTATACCCACTGGTTCCAGCCCATGACCGGCATTACCGCCGAAAAGCACGACTCCTTCATCTCCCCCACCGGTGACGGGCGGGTAATCATGGAGTTTTCCGGCAAGGAGCTGGTGCGGGGCGAACCGGATGCCTCCTCCTTCCCCTCCGGCGGCCTGAGAGCCACCTTTGAAGCCCGGGGCTACACCGCCTGGGACCCCCGCTCCTGTGCCTTCGTCAAGGATGGCAGCCTGTATATTCCCACCTGTTTCTTCTCCTACAACGGCGAAGCCCTGGACAAGAAGACCCCCCTGCTGCGCTCCATGAACGCACTGTCCGGTCAGGCCATCCGCATCCTGAAGCTGTTCGGCAAGGATGTTGATTACGTCTCCACCACCGTCGGCCCCGAGCAGGAGTACTTCCTTGTCAAGAAGGAGGACTACGAGGCACGTCAGGATCTGATCCTCACCGGCCGCACCCTGTTCGGCGCTCCCTCTGCCAAGGGTCAGGAGCTGGAGGAGCATTACTTCGGTGTCATCCGTCCCGAGGTCTCCGAATTTATGAAGGAGCTGGACGAGGAGCTGTGGAAGCTGGGCGTTCCTGCCAAGACCAAGCACAACGAAGTGGCTCCCTGCCAGCATGAGCTGGCCCCCATCTTCGACACCACCAATGTTGCCATTGACCACAACCTGCTGACCATGGAGATGATGAAGAAGATCGCGCCCAAGTACGGTCTGGTCTGCCTGCAGCACGAGAAGCCCTTTGAGGGGGTCAACGGCAGCGGCAAGCACAACAACTGGTCGCTGTCCACCACCGAGGAGAACCTGCTGGATCCCGGTGACACCCCCATGGAGAACCTGCAGTTTCTGGTGTTCCTTGCCGCCGTCATCAAGGCTGTGGACGAGTACGCCGACCTGTTGCGCACCTCTGTAGCCACCCCGGGCAACGACCACCGTCTGGGTGCCAATGAGGCCCCCCCGGCCATCATCTCGATCTTTGTGGGCGAGGAGCTGGAGGCTGTCATCGATGCCATTGCATCTGATTCTCCTTATGCCGGCCCTGTGAAGATGAAGATGGATCTGGGCGTGGACGTGCTGCCTAAGTTCAGCAAGGACACCACCGACCGCAACCGCACCTCTCCCTTTGCCTTTACCGGCAACAAGTTCGAGTTCCGTATGCCCGGCTCTTCCCAGAACCTGAGCGACTGCGACACCATCCTGAACACTGCTGTTGCCAAGGAGCTGAAGGGCTACGCTGACGAGCTGGAGGGCGCTGAGGACTTTACCAGCGCTGCCATTGCTCTGGTCAAGCGCACCATCCGTGACCACCGCCGTGTCATCTTCAACGGCAACGGCTACACCGCCGAGTGGGAAGAGGAAGCAGCACGCCGCGGCCTGCCCAACAAGAAGAACACGCCCGCTGCTCTGCCCGCACTGATCGATCCGAAGAACATCCAGCTGATGGAGGATTTCGGTGTTCTGACCAAGGTAGAGATGCACAGCCGTTACGAGGTCGAGATGGAGCACTACTCCAAGATCATCAACATCGAGGCTCTGACCATGCTGGAGATGGCACGCAAGCAGCTGCTGCCCGCCATCAACGCCTACATGAGCGAGGTTGCCAACACCGCCGCATCCAAGCTGGCCGTCAGCGAGGCCATCAGCGTGCGCAGCGAGACCAAGACCCTCACCCGCCTGTCCACCGATGCCGATGCCATGAGCGATGCCATCGATGCCCTGCAGGCTGCCGTGGATACTGCTGAGGGCATGACCGATGAGAGTGCCAAGGCTGTCTCCTTCCACGATGACGTTCTGCCCAAGATGGATGCTCTGCGCGCCGCTGCTGACGATGCCGAGACCATCTGCGGTGAGGACTACTGGCCTCTGCCCAGCTACAGCAAGATGCTCTACTACGTCTGATCTTTCTGACATAGCTTGATAAGCATCGCTGGGTTGTTGGATTTTTAAGCCATTCCCCTTTTCCTATTTCTTACACCAGCCTAAAGACCTGCTTTGCGCATACGAAGCAGGCCTTTAGGCGTTTTTTAAGAACACAAGCCGATTTTTCCAGTTTTGCACTGTTGTGCCATTTGCCGCGCCCTGCGGCTCGGAGGGAACCACTATGAGCTATAATACCCAACAGGACATCCTTGATTTTGTGGAGGACAACAACGTCAAATTCGTCCGCTTTGCCTTCTGCGATATCTTTGGCACCCAGAAAAACATCGCCGTGCTTGCCAGCGACCTGCCCAAGGCCATGGAGGATGGTGTCTGCTTTGACGGCAGCTCCATTGCCGGTTTTATGAAGGTGGAGGAGAGCGATCTTGTGCTCCGGCCCGATCTTTCCACCGTGACCATCCTGCCCTGGCGGCCCACCGATGGCCGGGTGATGCAGTTCTTCTGTGACGTGGAAAGGCCAGACGGCGCTGCCTTTGGCGGCAACTGCCGCGGCTTCCTGCGCCAGATGAGCCGCAGCTTCCGCAAGCTGGGGCTGACCTGCAACGTGGGGGCTGAGTGCGAGTTCTACCTGTTTGAGAATGACGACCGGGGCCGCCCCACCCGCATCCCCATCGACTTTGGCGGCTACTTTGATGTTGCCCCGCTGGATGCAGGTGAGAACCTGCGCCGGGACATCTGCCTGACCATGGAGCAGATGGGCATGAGCCCCCAGCACAGCCATCACGAGAGCGGCCACGGCCAGAATGAGATCGACTGCCACTACGCCGGCCCCCTGAAAACAGCCGACAATGTGATGATGTTCAAGCAGATCGTGCGGGCTGTTGCCATGCGCAACGGCATCCACGCCAGCTTCCTGCCCAAGCCCCTGCCGGATCAGGCAGGCAGCGGCCTGCACATCAACC
>ERZ837910.5004-NODE-5004-length-12388-cov-3.841807_pt1 | contig 12388 bp, 8 predicted proteins | sample MGYA00519940_ERZ837910 | MGnify/ENA primary metagenome ERZ837910 (study PRJEB31850, sample SAMEA3708825) | human gut metagenome | biome: human gut; feature: human-associated habitat; material: faeces | place: China | collected 2014 ... | reverse complement strand
ACATCTTTAAATCCATTCTCCTTATACTTCTTATAAATCATACATTCTCTGGATAATGGTTTGTTATTACCTTCGTTGAAGTCTATCATGTGGTCGAACATGGCAATTAGTTTCTTTACTTGCTTATCTTTAGGCTGGTCTATTATTAAGCCTTTGACCTTTAGAATCAGACAGTCACCAATTTCATCCAATAAATCCAAATCCTTTAACTGCTCTATATACCGACTAATAGTGCTATGTCCCATGTGAATAAGCTCCTTCAATTTCCTTATGGATGATAATTTGATAACATAACTATGCGGCTCTGTTACACTGAATAGTTTTAATATGAATCCTCTTAGCTTCAAATCTAAAGTATTGTAAGTATCGTAGAACTCTCTGCCAATTCTTCTATAATTGCCTGGCTCTACTTGGTTGAATCTGTACATAGTCCAATGCCTGTCCTTCCGTTTGGAATCTATATCACGTATAACAACCTCGCCTGTAGCTCTTAATTTGTCATTGAAGGATAATGTACTCTTACTCTTCTTGTAATTGTCCGGTTTATCCCCTACAAATCCTGCAAGCAGTTCTAATGTAGTATTGGTTTCCAAAGAATCTTTATCTGCTGTTAATAGCAAGGTATAAGCCCTGTACACATCTGAACAGTTTAGATTCTGAATCAGATTATTACTCATTACTGTGTACTCCTTGAATGGAAGTTTCGTGTCTTTCATAAGGCAAACGCTCAATATGGTTAATCAAAATAATCTGATTGGTCTTTAACAAGAATCTCATCTTAGTGGAACTTAGTCTGTTCACTTTCCTTAGTTCGCTTAGTTTCTCATATAAATTATTATTATAATGCCACATATATTATTGATTTATATATTCTACTTATCCCACCTACTGAAAGTTCGTCAGAACTTTACAGTATGGCTGTATGGAGTGTAGTATCTAGGAGTGTAGACAGGGGGTGAATAAGCACGCTCCAAAAGGGGATTAAGCACACCGCTAAAGGGGGGAATAAGCACACCTTTATAATCTGGTAATATCAATACTTCTGCACATAACTTTGCTGTATTAGTAAGCACATTAGTAGATAGTGATACTAATTAGATGATTAATTGCAAATACATACCCTGCCTAGTATGCTCACTTATTAACGGTAAAAGGGAGAACCATTTATACTGTCCTCCCTTCATTAGAAACTATTCATGTATCATTATTCATCTTGATGTAAACGGTGTAAACCTTGTTATCTCTTTGCTTGCGTCTCTTGGAATATCCATTGAGCTTAGCCCATATTCCAATCACTGTTTTGCTGTCCTTTACGTGGTGAGCCAATGCAAGCCTGCGTAGTTCTTCAAAACTAATTTCTTGTTTGTAGTTCATTATTAGAAATTCATAAAATTGTTGATTCAATCATGCTCAAAGCATAAAACGATATGCACTATGCCATTCACGTTATTGGCGACAAGTCTTGGGTTGTAGATTGTCGTATTGGCAATGGATAGTATGAGATGCGGGAACAGCAAGTGCGATGCAAGTGCGTCCAGTTGCTCTGATACATATTCATCTGTCATGTAGTCTGGTAGTATAAAACTGTAGAGGTAAACCTTTACGTCCTTGTACCGCTGCATTTTGAGTTTGATAATCTCTCTCTTGTTTAAAATTGCTACTGGAATGTTTCTTAGGAAGTAGCTTGAACTAACAAATAGAATGTTCATTGCCATAAATTCATAAAATTAGGTACATAAAGAATGAATCTGTGTGCGGTGAGTGGCGTAATTTCAAATAGTGGTTTTCAGATATACTTCAAGTGGGTAATTCAGTAGTTTCAGTGATACCACCCTTATCTCATGTTGGTAGTGCAAAGATACTGCACTTCGGTGAGGTGCCAAAACGCTTCGTAAACTTTCTTAAAACTTTATGTTGAGAGCCTTATGAAGTGAAGATATGCTCTTTTCTGCTAGCTTGGAAACTGATTCGGAACTTGAAAACGAATCTTGCTCTGATTTACGGTGTGCAGGTGAACAGTGCACACCTTGCTTTGAATTATTTTTCACTTCTGGGTGTATCAGTCGGCAGTTCAAAGCCCGATGTAAATTCTTGCGTCTCTGATATGTCACAGTCTCAAATTCCAAGTGCCGGATAGGTCAGCCCACTCATTTGAAACGAATTAGATTTATGGTGGCAAGTCTGGAAGATAAACGGAGCGGTCATTTCAAGATTGACAAGCCGTAGGGAATGTTAGCGTTGCGTATTCACCTCTCCGCTCTCGTCCGCATGGATAAACACACGTGAGAGTGCTTGCAGCCATGAATCTCCGAAAAATGAGACAGAACCGTTCGGAGTGTAATAAGTCAAACTCTCAACAGTTCTGTCCCACTTGCGTTCACCTTATTGGATATTTACAGTATAACAACAGGCAAATTCTAGTTATAAAGACATTGATAGAATGTATATAGATTACTACAGTCTATTAGTATGCTGTATTACTATAAGATACTGTAGTATTATAAAGTATTATAACTACTATGAATATATACCTAGTTCCATACTATCATTCAAGACCATTATGATATATATCTACAATAACACATTAATTTATAGCATAAATTATATTAGACTTGATTGCTTATTTAAAATATATTTGTACATTTGTGGCGTTTCATTTAGAGATACCATAATGGCTTAATTGCGCTTTATGTTCGTTTACTTGTAAACAACTTATGGACTAATACCGTAAGGAACGGCAAGCCTTTGAGTAGATTTAAAGGTTAATTTATTTACCCTAATTAATTTATCATTATGGAGAATCAGAATGAAGCAACTTGTGTAGTGTTAAGTCGTGAAGAATTATTTGATTTGTATGGCTCTTGGTTTGGTAATACTGCAACACCGGCTGATATGGTTTGTTGGTGTGACAGGCAAATCGAGAAGTACGAGGAATGGATTAAGAACTGCAAGGAACTCAAATTAGAGAACCAGAAGAAGCTTCTTAAAGATATTCCAACAGACATACTACAAGCTATTTTAGATTCTTCTACTAATTAATACTACTAAGTAAACACTTTAGGGTATCCATTTGGATACCCTTTCTAGTTAATACTAATAGGTTATGCTGTACACAAAAGTCCTTGATGAATATAAGATAGATTATGAGGAATATCTCCGAGAAAGGGAAGTAGACTTCTTCGGAATGAAGGATAGATACCTAAAGTATATACAGACCAAAGGAATAGACCATTTCACTTTTAAACCTATAAAGATTACCACCAACACAGGTCATATATATATTATCAGATATAGCTTCAGTGCATACTGGAAGCATAAGTTTGTACCATTAATTGCAAGATGTTACCGCCAACCGGAAGGCATATATGTAGTGACCTGTCATAGTACTATTACTAAAACTGCTAAGAGCGCTGCATATATACCACATTTCTTTGATAGATATAGAGATAGGATTCTTAAACGTAAACATGGCAATAAACTAGATGTTATAATGAAATTCTTCGAGCATGAAGCACGTTTCAGTGTAGGAACAATAGCACAGAATGACAAATATCCCGATAACAGCATATTCGTTTTTGATAAATTCATTATACTAGGCAGTCCACTAGAGGATGTTAATATATTTGAAATGAGAACCTTAATCAGCTTAGATATGCTAAAGGAAATGCAGAAGGATATATGTAATGAACTTGTAGAATCCCGTATTAAAGGATTAGAAGAACATATTAAAGATGAGGATAGGAATAAAGATGAACTTCTTCGCACTTTATTAGAGCTACCCAATTATAAAGAAGTATAGCATACATAATCAGAATCAAGCGTAATCTTTGTATATTTGTACCTCACATAATATAAGGCATATATGGAGAACTTAGATTTCGTTGCTATTGATTTGGAAACAGCTACTTCTCATAGAAACTCTATCTGTGAAATTGGTATTGTAAAGAACTCTATAGTAATTGAGAGTAAACTAATACTAGGTTGAAATTGTGAATATTGGAGTTGAGAGGGTGCTCTAGGGCGGAATTTACTTTTCTTCTTCAAAGGAGACGGCAGGAATTGAGATGAGAGGCTGACCGATTGTGAGGCTTTGTTGGGCTTACATCGGTGCGGAAACTGAATTTTACTGGATTGAATGGTTGTTCTGTCTGATTAAATAGTTGATATATAACAATATACAATAGTTAAATAGTTTTGAGAATAGTTCATCACGGAACAAGACTCCATCATGTCCTAAATTATACGGACATAAATAGCCTCCTACAAATGTATTGATAGAAGCATTCACTTTTAATCCTTGTATACGAGCCTCCTCAATAAATGCCTGTAAATAATCCCAAGTTTCCGTCCTTTCATAATAACTATATCCGGAATTACCCCATACATCCATACGTTTCACCTGATCTACAACATTAGTATTGAATAATACATCTCCTGTAGTGGGACGTACATCGACAATAATATCAGTGAATCCTGCCGCTTTTATCTTTTCCATATCTTTGGCTATGTTTTCCTTACTATTGGCATAGTCAGGAAAATTAGCAGCCGCATCAATCCAAATATATCGTGGCTTAGCTTCTGCAACATCCGGCTCGTCCGGCTTTTCTGTCGAATTATCGTTCCACGGCCATCCGGGAATTCCATCAGAATCATCACTACAGGAGGTTATTGTAACTGCTCCCAAGAAAGTCAGTATTAGTATTTTTAGAAATTTTCTCATATCATACTTGTTTTATTAGGTATATACTGCCTGATATATCCGCAGTACATTTTTTATTTAAGAGTGACTACTGATGCTACGGATCTTTCGTCTCCGCTGGAGTCACTTGTCTTGATAGTCTCTTGCCCATTGACTAACATGCAACTGGAACCACCGCCATCCAAATTGATAGCATCCGTACATCCCAGTGTTTTCATGATATTAGCTACATTTTCGGTGGTCATACCGGCAACTCCCGTTGTCATTCCATCTCCTTCACACACAAAAAGAATCATTTTCTTATCATTGGTGATACCAATAGCCGAACGAGGTCTGTTCGCCGTGGCGCCAATATCTGATAAAATTTCTTCTTCGTATGTATTCTTTATGTTTCCATCCAACAGAAGTACGGGGCCACCGCCTATTCCTGTTTTAGCATTTAAGACAGTTCCTGTAGACGGAAAATTTTCATTAGGAGTTGTTTCTGATTTTACCGGTGAGGGCTCCGAATACCAATAAGTAACATTGGATAGTGTTGTGTAAGTCCACATTGATTTGAATGAGCCATCGTTCATTTCACAGAATGCAGCTAATACAGGATACCAGAATGGACCGTTAGTCCAATCTTCTGCTGTTACATCATTGTTCTTACACACCATTTCACCGTTACGCCATATTAGGCTTAATGACCCCTCATAGAAGAAACCTCCATTGATTACAATTGTGGAGTTGTTCTCTTCATAAAATTCTTTTGGCTTTTTCAATCCAGTCTTTTCTCCTAATACACCAAATGCTGCCTTACTCATATCACCTACCGCAATATAAGCTATCGCTTTTTTGCCTTCCAGTGTTTCTGGTGATTTATATACGTTGATATGTTCAGGCAAGGTTCCATAAGTGCTTTTCACATTGGCCCAGCCTAAATTTACAATATCAGGATTGGCTTCAACAGGTTCAGTTGGAGTCTCCGGCTCCGCCCATGGCCAATCCGGGATATCAGTGTTATCATCACCACATGCTATGAAAAAAGGCAGTAATGATAATAACCATAACATTTTTTTCTTTGTTGACATATAGCTACTCCTTTAAATGATTTACAGATTTCTTTATCCCATATATGATGAATGGGTATTTTCTCATCATATATGAGATAAAGAGATCAATTAATTATTTGTCGATACAATCAAACTCATATCCTCCGATAACCTTACAGTTGTTATCCACGTAGTAAGCACGGAGCTTATATCCATCTGTTGTCGGAGCAAGCAATACATCACCTGTTGCAGCTACACCATCGGATGAATTGTATGAGGAAAGTGAAGGATTGAATGACAGAGCATCTGAAGTAGATATTGTACCTGTGAATGATCCGTCTGACGTTACATCATACATATATAAGCATGGAGTTCCACCCCATTGCGGGAAATGAGCTGTACACACCAATACAAGATATTGTGCATTATTAAAGCTTCTTGTATCCAGACAGTTGTTATTCATTGCCCAAGAATTACCATTGTCGGAGTCTTCCAGAGATTTACTTGCATTATTATTTGTTCCATTCACCCAATAAAGAATGTTAGAATCATAGTATGACAAGAAATAATCACTTTGAGCAGTAGTTCCTTTAGTCACAACTTTAGTGTTTGATGCGGGAGCTCCCCAATTACCTACACCATTCACTGTTACTACTTGAGGACTTCCCAATACACCGTCTGTTATAATCCAACGAACAAACTTATTGGAACCTGAACTGGCTGTTCCGTCACAAGTAGCAATAATAGAGGCATTAGTATTAATATCTCCTTGAACAGACACTTTCGTACCCATATCTAACCCTGTATTATTAGTATAAGTAGTCAATAAAGTTGGAGCAGTCGTAACAGAAGAAGTCTTATAGATTGAGAAAGACTTGCCATTAGTAGCCTTCGTTGCTAATAATATATTTCCCCTACTATCACTTGTCATACATCCTAAAGATGCAACACTCACACTACCCAAAGTTACATTACCAATCTTATTTCCCGTAGATGCATTGTAATATGCAGGAGTTGTGGTACCATCACCCAAGCAAACTACCAGATTATTTCCGGAAACAGCTAAAGAAGGTGCATTTGCTCCAGTCCAAGGTAAGCCGATAACTCCCATATCCAATTTAAATAATTCTGTCTCACTACCTTTTCTATATCCGTAAGGAATCTTATCCGGTACTGCTTTTTGAATAGTATAAGTTTGCTTTGTCACTCCATCGTGAGCAATCACTGTAAGCTCAACAGGTGAATTAAAATTAAGAGGCTCTGTTTTAGGATCCGGTGACATGGTCGCATGAGCCGACAGTGAATAATCTGCCAAGCAAGAAGATAAATCTTCCGCAGAGATTAAAGATACAGTTTTGTGGTCTTCATCAATAATACCTGTAATGTCTTCAGACGGTATTGAGAAACTTAATAACTGACACTTAGTAGACTTAACTCTTTCGCCTGTGATGCAGATTTGTTTCTTATATCCTTGAGCGTCTGTATAAGTGAAATAATTCTCTTTAGTCAGATCGAGAATTGAAAGAACCGGTTCAATAGTACAGTTTGGTGCCAACTTTGCCTGAATCCTCATCGCTTTCATATATTCTGAAGTTTCATTATCACTATTTTCCGGATAATACCATGGCATAGGAATTACATACTTATCTACAGAAGCATCTGCAATAGTATATACCACAGCCTCTTTATCCACGTATGGCCCAGAAGTAAAGAGTGCAGTCAAGCTCGTGATTCCCTGTCTGTCCGCAGTAGGAAGCACATATTCCGGATCCTGGCAAGAACTCGTGAGAGCCAAAATCCCTAATAATAGATATAGTATATTCTTTTTCATAATGTTTTCATTTTAGATTTATTGCCATTCTGCATATTGAGTTACCGCACCGTTATTGTCCAACTCTGCCTGTGGCATTGGGAAACGATACATCTTAGTCGGGAAATTACGATCTTTATCATCACATTCTGTATAAATGTAAGTGAAAGACCCATTTGCATTTTTCTCTATTTTCATTCCATGAAGACGAATACCGGTAAATGCTGTCGCAGATAATTTCCAACGACGCATGTCCCAATAATAATGTCCTTCATAAGCAAGTTCTACTTTGCGTTCCTGACGGATGGCTTTCATTAAATCATCCCCACTTTTGTCTGTGTAAGACAATCCCACTCTGTTACGAATATCTTTTATGTCTTTATTTGCCTTATCCGTATAGCCATTCAGATGATAACATGCTTCTGCATGATTCAGTAATACCTCTGCGTAACGAATTTCGGTCCATGGCTGTGTACTGGCTTGTATGGAAGTAAAATTATGAGCTTCATCTACCAGTTTACGTAAATAATACCCGGTAGTAGAACGTCCTTCCGGTTTGGCATCTGTTTTCCATGCAGCCCAACCATCAGTACCGTTTACGAAAGATTCTATCGGTCTGCCTTTCCATGTTGCTCCATTATAGAGAATGGTAGCTTTAAAACGTGGTTCCAATTTGGCATAAGGAGGAGTCGTTGTAGTACCTTCAGCAGTATGCCATGCACTCCAATCGGGGAAGCCACTACCATCTGCATATTCATACGATTCAACCATTTCTTGTGTCGGGGTACCGAATCCTCCGGTCATGGAATTGCCGTCGAGCGCTTTATCACCTCCAGGAACCATATATCCATCAAAGTCATGAGTCACAGTGGAACTCTTATCATAACAATATTGTAAAATGGCTTCTTTGCTTCCTGCTTTAAAGGCATTTGAATAGTCTTCTTTTGCTTCTAATTCATAACCCATTCCCATCACCTTTTCAGCTGCGATACGAGCGTCATCCCATCTTTCCGCATACAACATAGCTCTCGATAACATTGCATAAGCAGCTCCGCTAGTTAAACGTCCGTTAGGAGTTTTATCAACAGGCAAATGTTCACCGGCATATTTTAGATCATTATATACAAAATTCCATCCGTCGGCTTCCGAACTAACTGGCATATCCTTTTTTATATTATCCAGATTCTCATCGTATATAATCACTTCTTTATAACGCTTTAATAAATCTGTATAGAGATACCCTCTGAAGAAACGCATTTCAGCTTCCAAGCGTTCTTCATCAGCCTGACCAAATGAAGCATATTTCTTTAATTTGTTGATACCTTCATTGACACGGCGCACATATTCGTACATCGTCCCCCAGTTGCCAAGGTAAGTACTAACATAATTCACTGTGAGAACAGAACCTCCATAAGCAATTTCACTAGGTATCTGACATTTAGCCATATAGTTGTAGGAACCATATTTAAGCTGATCTGTCAGAGCTTCTGTCATTCCTGCCAAACATTGTCCATCCCTGTAGGCTCCTAAATAATCTATATAGCGATAGAAATCGTTGACTGCCTGTTCTGCATAGTCGAGTTTACTCCATACAAGTTTATCTGATGCTCTGTCTGTTGGAGTCATGTCCAGATAATCACTACATGAGCCAAGCCCTAAAGAGGCTCCCAACAATATGATACTTAATACTTTTGTTTTCATAATAGAACTTTTAAAGGTTTAGAAAGTCAAAGTTATACCGCCCATAATGGTGCGTTGTTGAGGATAGTATCCGTTATTTACTCCCGGAGATTCAGGATCGATTCCATCAGGAAGACCGGAAATCGTGAATAAATTAGAACCTTCTAGATAAATTCTAAGATTCTGAATACCGACAGGACTCATCCATCTCTTGGGGAATGTGTAACCCAATTGTGCGGATTTGAGACGAAGGTATCTACCGTTACGCAACCAGAAAGTGGAAGCTAATCCATTATCTCCTCCGTGTCCTTGATTACCCAGTGTAAGTCGTGGGAATGTTCCATTCGGATTTTCTACTGTATATGCATTCTGAACCAGATATAGTGGTGAGTTGGCTCCTTCTTTAAATGCCTGTGTCCAGACTGTATTATCGTCATATCCATTGTAATAAGTTCCTGTCAACGATACATCAAACAGTGCACCTCCAGTAAATTGTGCACTTAAATCGAATCCATTCCAAGCACAATTCAGGTTCAAACCGTAAGTTAATTCGGGACGATTGCCACGTCCAACACGTGTTCTGTCATCTTCGTCTATTTTACCATCACCATTTAAATCTCTGTATTTGATATCACCGACATTAGGACGAGTGCCATACCAGGCTGAATTGTCTATTTCTTCTTCTGAACGGAATAAGCCATCTGCAACCCACACAACAGAAGCATCGACACTACGTCCTGTGCGTTTTCTCCACTCTACTGTGTTCGGACTATCCGGATAACGGAGATAACGGTTTCTTGCAAATGTCAGATTGAAGCTTGCGCCATAGGAGAATGGCTTGCCTGCCAAGTTTAATTTATTACGATGGCTCACCGTTACTTCAACGCCTTTGCTATCGACCTTATTATAGTTGGCATAAGTATAATAATATCCTCCCATAGATGGGGGGTAATCGCCTCCCATTGCTGTCAAAATATCATAGGTATAATTATAGAATGCGTCAAACTCCATTCCCAACAGACCATTCCACATCGTAAAGTCAAATCCTGCATTGTAAGTTAAGGTGTTCTCCCAAGTTAGAGTAGGATTGGCAATTACAGAGGCGCGTAATGCTTGCATTACTTTTCCATTCAGAATTGTTTGGTATGCATTTTTGTTACCATCCATCAAATTGTAAGTACTAAGGAAAGCATACGGACTCACTGCATCGTTTCCTAATAAACCGACAGATGCACGTATCTTCATATCATCCAGAAATGTCAGACTAGACATAAAATCTTCTTTAGATATTCTCCACGCTACTGACGCTGACGGGAAGAATGCCCAACGTTTCCCACTAACATTGCCGGCAAATTTGTAAGAACCATCATATCGACCTGTAAACTCTGCCAAATACTTATTGTCATAGTCATATTTCAAACGAAAAACATAACCAATACTACGGTTTGCATCACTGTATCCCGAGATTGGAGAGTCTGCCGGTTGTCCAAAGCTCAATTCTGGTAGTTCAGAGAAACTCATGTTCTTATTATAGCCGGAGAAACTGTTTTCTTTATAATCCCGGATTTCTGCTAATACCATTCCTTCTACATTATGTTTTCCGAAGGAGCTTGCATAGTTTATGCTTCCTTGGCCTACCATTTGATGAGAACTATACTGTCCTTCACCTAAATTTATTCCATTTGCTGTGCCGCGAGGATCGTCTGCTTTAGACCAAGTCCAATCTGCTGTCGAAGTCGGCATTTTATGTATATATGTGGAGTAAGGTGTATTCAAATTCTTATTATGAGAAGTTGTATAGTCATAAGCTCCGGTTACTTTCACGCTCAAGCCTTTAACCCAAGGTACATTATATTGTAAAGAGATGTTAGTTTGTAAATCAAAGCTATTGGTATGTTTGTATCCTGATTCATAAATGGCAGCCAATGGACTGTTGGGCAGACTTGTGTTATTCTGTGTGGTAGCAGAATAAAGTCCGTCATATGTTTCCGGCAAATATGGATGCAACATTATAGTCTGATGAGCTACTGACAACCAACCTTGTTCACCCAATTCGGAATTAGAATCCGTACCGCCTGAAGCATATCCCGGAGTTTCACGTTTACCGACATTTCCTGCAATACCTAAACTTAACTGGAAGTTCTTAGCCAGTTGAGTCTCAAGATTAGTTCTTAAATTGTATCTCTTGTAAGAGAAATTGTCAATGTTACCTTTTTGACCTAAATAACCCACAGAAGCAAAGTAACGCATCTTATCACTACCTCCCTGTATTGTTACATTGTGTTTCTGATTAATACCGGTTCCGAATACTTTATCAATATAGTTAACATTATCCCATCCGTCAGTAGGATCACCATTCAACATAGCTTCCACATTCGCCTTTGTAAAAACGGGATTATATTGACTAATGTTTGAAATGCTTCCATTAGCCATTTTATCCATCATGTCAGCCATATTATAATAATATGCAAATTGAGGTCCATTCATAAACTGCGGAAAGTTTGCATTCATAGATGCTCCTATTGAACCATTATAAGTGATTTTGGATTTTCCTTCCTGACCTTTTTTTGTAGTTATAATAATAACACCACCGGCTCCTTTTAATCCATAAACAGCTGCAGAAGCTCCATCTTTCAAAACAGATACACTTTCGATATCATTAGGGTCAATATCATTAATAGAACGAGGCATTCCGTCTACTATATAAGTAACATTATAAATAGAGCCACGAACTCGTAATGTAGCCTGATCGTCTCCGGGTTCACCAGATACTTGAACAGATGAAATACCTGGCAAACGTCCACCTAAAAGACTCGACACATTGGTTGCCGGTGCTTTCAGCAGTTCGTCGCCTTTCACCGCAGATACGGCTCCGGTTAAAGATTGCTTCTTGGCAGTACCATATCCTACCACAATCACTTCATCCAAAGCTGCCACATCATCTTTCATAACCACATTAATGGTCGTCTGACCTGCTACCTTTATTTCCTGATCTGACATTCCAACATATGAGAATGATAAAATGTCTTTTGCGGTGGCCTGAATGCTATATTTTCCATTTACATCTGTAATAGTGCCATTAGTAGTTCCTTTTACGACAACACTTACTCCTGGTAGCGGTTCTCCTATACCATCAGTAACAGTTCCTTTCACTAAACTCTGTGC
>ERZ837910.5000-NODE-5000-length-12397-cov-2.957462_pt1 | contig 12397 bp, 19 predicted proteins | sample MGYA00519940_ERZ837910 | MGnify/ENA primary metagenome ERZ837910 (study PRJEB31850, sample SAMEA3708825) | human gut metagenome | biome: human gut; feature: human-associated habitat; material: faeces | place: China | collected 2014 ... | reverse complement strand
CGTGGGCGCTCTGGCTGTGGTCGTATGCCGTCTTGCCGCGGTCGCCGCGGTAGGCGGTGCTCGCAGTCTCGCCGATGGCGAGGTCGTTGCCGATGACGGCGTAGGTCGTCCCGCTCCAGCGGTACGTCTTGTTCTGGTACTCGCCTTCGCTCAGGATGACGTAGATCTTGTCGGACTCAGGCGTCAGGGCGGCGCCGCCGGAGGTCTTACTCAGCCAGTCGGCACCGAGGGCCGTGGCGCCGGTGCGGATGTAGGCGTCGACGACGTCGTCCACATAGCTCGGGAGCTGGTTGGCCGGCACCTTGCCGCCGCTATCCAGCTCGGCCACGCCGCCGGCTGCGCCCTTTTCCGTTGCGGGGATCGCGCCGACGTCAGCGGCAGCGGACGGGATCGTCGGCTTGTCGCTTAGATCCTTATAGCTGCCGGAGAAGGCCACGGTCTTGAGGTCGCTGAAGAACTTCAGCACCTTGCCGAGCAGGACGCTCAGCTTCTCGCCAGAGGTGGGCGCCTCACGCTTGGCCGATGCCTCGAAGGCGACGGTCACGTTGGAGCCGTCGCCGTCCGTGTTCAGCTTGCTGGTGTCCTTGGGGTGGACGTGGTCGCCGCGTGCGAACGCCATCTCAGTGCCGACGGCGGCGGTGCCGTTCATCTTCGGCGTAGTCGTGGACGCTGCTGCGCCCTCGGGGATGTCGCCGGAGGTGATAAAGCCGCTGTCGTTCTCGAGCTGCGAGGTCTTGGTCGGCACAGGGATCCATTTCTCACCTGTCCACAGGTACAGCGTCAGGTCGATGCTGTTGAAATAGATCTGGCCGATCTTCGGGTTGGCCGGAGGTGCAGCGAGCGGCTGCATGATGGCGTTTTGGATCTCGTTCTGTGAGAGATCAATGCTTGTCAGGAATTTCACGGGTTTACCTCCTTAGTTGAAGTATGCAGTCCCGGAAAAGGCCGCGCAGAAGGTCAGGCGCACGGTGTTGTCGTCGAGGTAGTCGACCTCCCCGATGACCACAGTGCCGGCGCTGTCGACGACCGTGACGGCGGGCCGCTTTCCGAGGTTGTGGGCGACTGTCCACACCTTCGCTGCCTGCGCCTGCTTGTGGGTGTGGTGCCTGTCGTCCGTGATGCCGAGCTGCGCCGGCGTCATGTCACCGATCAGCTCGTGCCCGTTGATCTTGGGCTTGTTGCGCAGGGCTTCGTAGTTTGAGGCGCTGCCGCCGCCCGTCTCCTTCATGGAGGCGGTCATGGAGGCAGGCGTCTCGGTCATCTTCGCCCCGAAGGTCTCCGCGCTGCCAGAGAACGAGGCATTGAAGTCGACGCTCACTTAGATGACGCCGTCCTTCAGGATCCGGCTGAGCGGGGCGGTCATAATGTTGCTCGCAAACGCGCGCCCGTCCTCCGTCCTGCCGCGGATCTGCACCTCCACCTGTTGATCCTCGTCGGGAGACAGAGAGCCGAGCAGCAGCGTGTCGGCTTGCGTCAGGCTGACGGTGACGACCTTGTCGGTCGCGTCGACGCCCTCGTCCCCGAGGTGCTTGGTGACTTCCACCTGCTTCGGCGGGGCATAGGTGGCGAGCTGCTGCGTGCGGAATGTTACCCACATGGTCACGAACTCGCTGACGTCGATGTCACAGTTGATGGTGATGGTTGGTGTGGTGCCTCTATACATGGGCGGCCTCCTTTCTGGCCTTTGGCCGGTAGTTTAGCACTCGAGGCGCTGGAGTCCGCTGTTCCAGATGCCGGCCGTCAGGGTGATGCCCGTCAGGTCTGCAAACGTGATCTGGAAGGGGTTGGTCGTGATCTCGCTGAAAACGGCGTCCCACAGTGTTGCGATCTTGCTGGTGTTCTGGCCGACCGCGTTGCTCAGGTCATTCACCGACGCCTCGGCGGCCTGTGCGGTTGCGATGGCCTGCCGGGCGAGTGCCAGAGCCTCCTCTGCCGTAGCCTGCGCGCCGAGGGCGATGGCTTTGTAGGTCTCGTAGTCCTCTTTGGTGGCGTAGGCGTCGGCGGGGATGTAGGCGGTCACATTGGTGGCCGTGCCGATCGCGGTGACGATGTCGATGGTTTTCTCGACGATGGTGGCGCCGCCGGAGGGCGGGATCCACTCGGCCAGATCGCCGCAGTTGCCGTAGCAGTACAGCACCTCGCCGACCTCGGGATCGGGATCTTCGGCATAAAGGCCGAGCTCGCGGTAGTAGAAGCCCTCGGTCTCGTCGCCGTTGGTGAAGATGCCGCCGACGGCCACGGTGCCGTCGCCGTTGATCTTCAGCTTTGTGATGTCGACGGTCGCCTTCGGGCTGACCACGCCGGTGAGGGTGCGGGGCGTCTGGCCCTCCTCGAGGTAGCCATCGCCGAGGACGATCTTGGTGTAGTTGATCTTCTGGCCGGCCACGCCCTTCGCCAGAACGATCAGGCCGGCGGTGGTGATGTCGTTGTTGATAAATGCAGCCATGTCTATCTCCTTTCCTTAGTCTGAGATGACCGCCGCGTCGGTGCCGATGCTGACGGTCTCGCGGTTGTTGTCGTGGACGACGGCCGCGTGGTAGATGTGGATCTCGTCGCTGCCCATGACGTGCACCTCTTGGGTGTGATCCCTGACGGCCATGCCGGAATAGAGGAACATTTCGCCGGTCAGGCAGATCAGGATCGCGTCGAGCCACGAGCTGCGGCGCTTGACCGTCCGCAGCAGCTTCAGGAACAGGTCGAGGTTGCTGTTGACGAGGCTCGGGTTGTCGCTCAGCACCTTGAAGTGATGCGGCTGCCCGCCGTACTGATACCACTCCCTGACCTCGCCGGTGCCGAAGTAGTCGGCCACGATCTGCTCCACGGCGTAGGGGGTGCCGAGTTTCGCGTAGACGCGGTCGCTGTTGCGGATGACGGCCCGCTTGGCTGCGATGGGCGCGGTGCTGTCATACCACTGGATGTTCAGCTCCCACGCCATTTCGTCGAGCTCTGCGTCGCTGAGCTGGTCGATCTTGTCCCACCTGCTCAGGAGCTTCAGGCGTGCATAGGCGTCGCGGCTGATAATGTTGCAGCCGGTGGCGATGCCCTTGTCGCTGCCGTCCTCCTGCATCCACGCAGGCAGCAGTTTGACCATCTCGGTCTCATTGAGCCGCATTTACACCACCTCGCTCTCGACCTTGTGGCTGACAGTCAGGTGGCCGCTGAATTTGGCAACTTGCGTGTCGTCGAGGGCCTTGTAGGTCGGCTTGACGACGTCCACGCGGAAGGCGCCGGTCAGGTTCTCGCCCCATGAAGGCGAGAGGATCCGCTTGCGGAGCTGGTCGGGGTTGATGTCCCGGCCGAGGGCTGCGACTTGCCACTCGTTGTAGCGGTCGATCGCGCCGCCGGTGCCTTCGACGTTGGCGATCACCTCGGCCTCGCTCTCCGGCGTGGTGTAGTACACGATCTCGATGTCGTAGGTCTCGACCTCCGGGGGCACGGCGCTCACCTTGTCAGTGAGCGGCCGGATGTCCTTGGCGTTGACCACGTCCAGCACCTTCGCCAGCATGGCAGCGTCGGGGATCCCGCCGCCTTCCAGCAGGGGCACGATCTTGACGCAGCCCTCCAGCGTGCGGGTGATGATGATGTCGATGCTCTCAGCGGCCGAGAGGCTGCCCTTGAGCGTGATGGTTAGCAGGCCGTCGGTGTAGTCGACGGTGTAGTCCGTGTTCTTGGCCGCCGCCGTGCTTTGCCCGTGGGCCTTCACGACGAGGCTGTCGGTCAGAAGTGCGCCGCCGCCCTTGAAGGCTTTGCCGTCGTAGACCGTGAGGGTCTCGCTGACTGTTTCCTTCTCGCTGACGGCCTTTGCGTCCACGATGGAGCTGTCGGCCGTCATTACCCAGTAGATGTAAGCCTGTTCAGGGCCCGCGGTGGATCTCTTGGCGGGCGCCAGACGGATCCGCTCGCGGAGGCGGTTGTCGCCCTCGGTGGTGTAGGGCTCGCCGTCATCGCCTCCGGCCGTTTCGGTCAGATTGGTGACGGACTCGATGTAGGGGATCAGGTCGACGAGGGTGGCGATCGTGCCGGCTGCGTAGCCGTTGAACTTCGTGCCGTTGCTCACGGCCGAGGTAGGCACCTCCACAGAGTAGGCGCCAGCTTGCAGCACAGCGATCTCGTCGGTCGCAAAATAGTTTTCGCTGTCCGGCGTCACCTTCGTCCACTTCGGAATGATGATGTTTCTCTCCTGCGGCGTGGAGACAGAGAAGCGCATGGTCGTCTTGGCCGGTGTGCCTTCCAGTCGTTTCACGTCCTGCCGCTCGCCGATGGCGTCCAGCACCTCGCCCCTCGCATAGCGGAGGAGCGTCTGCCGGCCGACGTCGTTGAGGCTGTTGTAGAGGGCAACGAACACGGGCACGAGAGCCTCGCCGAAGATCCGGCGCTCGTCGCCCGGGTAGAGCGGCTCGCCGGCGCCCTTTTCGAGCTCGGTGATGATGGTCTTGTATAGCCCGGATCGGCGAAGTCGCTGCCAGAGCTCTGGCCGCCGTCCTTCTTGCTGTCGCAGAAGTGGACGGAGTCGACCGTGATCTCGACGGCTTTGCGGCGGTTCCCGTCCTTGTCCTCGTAGCTGCGGCTCGTGAGCTCGCCCTCGACGAGGACGAGGCGGCCCTTGCTCAGGTACTTGCAGACGAACTCGGCCTGCGCGCGCCATGCGACGCACTCGATGAAGTTGGTGATCTTCTTGCCATCCTTGGTCTTGCGGCCGGTGTCGCTGGCGAGGGTGAAGCTGGTGATCGCCGTGCCCTGCTGCGTGTACCTGAGCTCAGGGTCGGCGGTTAGACGGCCTTGGAGGCCGGTGTGGTTATACATTAGGCGTTTCCTCCTTGCTGGTTATGCTGTGCGGCCGCATTGTCGAGGGACGTGCAGATCTCGTCGTACTCTTGGCGGGTCAGGGTGGCCGGATCCTGCTTTTTGTACTTCTCCACGATCCGGGCGTTGGTGCGCTCCTTGGTCATTCCTGCGGCCTCTGCCTTCTTGTAGAGGCGCGCGAGCTGCGCGTCGCTCAGACGGCCGGAGCCCTGCCCCTGACGGCCCTGTGTGGCCTGCTGGCGGCCTCCAGCGCCGGATCCTTTGCCCTGCGCGCCGAAGTCACTGTTGTCGGGGTCGTCCTCGCCTTGGTCGACGGTGAACTTCTCGAAAAGGTAGTATTTCAGGGCGTAGGTATGTGCCGCGCCCTTGGCCTTGGCGGGGTCATCGTTCCAGCCGACGGCGTGGACGGTGGCCTCGATGGTCTCGTCGTCGTTGTCGAGGTTCAGCCAGCGGATCGTCAGGTCGGCCTCGTAGAGGAACATGAGCTTGTCACCGTTGCGTGTCTTGGTCTGCATGGTGATCCAGTAGACCGGGTCGCCGTTCTCGGCGTGGCGCGTGGCCTGCTCGCTGATGACGTCGAAGTCGACGCCGAGCTCGTTCATTATGGGGGTGATCTTCTCCCACACGTCGTAGATCTTGGCGTACTTGTAGCTGACGCCGTCGCTGTGCCGCTTCTTGACGATCTCCGGGCAGGCTTTCCGCATTTCGACGAGCTTCTGCCGGAGCGTCAGGCAGGCGGCTTCAGGAGGGGCCGCAGCAGCGGCCGCCTCGGTTTTCTTGGTTTCCGCCATGTCGGTGCCTCCTTACACGTCGACTGTGAAGATGCCCGGGGTCTCGTAGACGGTGACGCCCTCCACGATCTCGCCGGTCTCGGTCAGGGTTGCGATGTCGCCGGTGTAGCTGAGCAGCTTCTTCAGATCGGCCCAGCGGGTCGACTCCTCGACCTTTACGAGCTCGCCGTAGCCGTTGGCCTTGAGCCACGGCACCAGCTTGGTCTCGTCGAGCTTGGTCTTGGTGGTGCCCTTCTTGAAGGTCAGGGTGCCGGAGAGGAGGCGGTACTTCTCCGTCGTCTTGGTCTCCTTGTGTGGGACGGTGGCGAAGAAGTCGGCCAGACAGCTCGTGAGGTACGAGGTGCCGTTCTCCATGCGCTTGCGGGCGGCGGCGACTTTCTCGTTGATGGCCGCGATCTGCTCGTCGGCCAGAGCCTTCAGGCGGTCGTACTCGCTGCGCTCGTCGGCGATCTTGCGGATGGCCCAGTCGGCACAGCGGTCGTCAGTGATACGGAACGGGGCTCGCTCGCCCTCTGCGACGGTGCCGAGGTCGACCTGCTCCAGCTCGTCCAGCGTGGCAGCAGGCAGCAGCTCGGCCTCCTGCGTGGTGGTGGCCTCTGTGTCTGCCTGCTCGGCAGCGAGGGCCGCGGTGGTCTTATCGCTCATTGTTGTGCTCCTTTCTTTCGGTGACGTTGAAGGTGAGCATCACGCCGCAGGTGACAGGGGTGACGCTCTCGAGCTCGAGGTCGCGGCCGCTGCGGAGGTGCAGGGTCTCGCCCGGCTTCATTTCGGTGAGGTGTTTCATCTGGTACTCCTTTCTGCAAAGAAACGGTGCCCGCCTTCCTCGATGACGAAGATCTGACTCTCGTGGAAGTCGCTGGTCACGAGGGCGGGGTTGTAGAAGTAGAGGATCGGCTCGTCCCCGACGGTCTCGCCTCGGTCGAACACGGCCGCGACGGCGTCCTTGACGCGCTGTGTGGGATCCGGCCGGCTCTTGGTGTAGCTGTAAAGGACGACGGCCTCAGAGGGGTCGACGCCGCGCTTCTCGGCTGCGTTGAGGATGCACTGAGCGACGAGCATCTGGCCCTCGAAGGACTCCCCGCCTGCCTCGGCCATGACCACGCGCTCGACGACGTCGCGCTCGGCGTCGGTCAGAGGGTAGCGCACGGCGGGCTCGGTCGGCTCCGCGGTCTCAGCGGCCGGGGCGTGGGTGTCCGGGATGTATGTGCCGACGGTGGTGGTCGGCGGCAGGATGTTGGTCTCCTGCTTGCTGCCGGCCGGGGTGGTGAAGATTGCCGCAGAGATGCCGCCCAGCAGAAGGACGGCAGCGGCCAGCGTGGCAGCTCTCAGGGCTTTCCTCTTGGCACGACGGCGCCGGCGTGTTATACTTGCGGTGCGGGATCCGTATGCTGGCAGGCTGCTGGATCTTCTCGCATGGGTCGCCCGGTCGCAACGGGCGGCCCTTTCTTTTGTGGTTTCCATTGGTTTCTCCTTTCACTGAGCCCGTGCGACGGTCAGATCACAGAGGGCGTGAGTGAGGTCGCTGAACTCGGTCTCTCGGACGGTGTCAGCGGTCAGCAGCACGAGGTAGTCGTTGTCGTAGTAGTCGATCTCGGGGTGCCGCTGCCGGTTTACTTCATTTTTGTGGCGGGCGTAGGGCTCGGTACGGTTCCAGACGTCGTCATGGATCCAGCGGTCGAGGCGATCCTCGACGCGCTCGCGCAGCTCCTCGCTCGTGATCGTGATCTCCGGGCTCATGCTGTCACCTCCGCGCCACGCGGGCCGGGAGCGTCTGCTCCGGGCGAGTCAGGCCCTTGCTGAAGCTCTGCGGCTCATATCTGACGCCCACGATCCGGCGGCCGCTGACGCCGTACTTGGGGTTGTAGCCGAACAGGTTGACGTAGCTGCCGAGATCCTCGCGCTCGTCGTCCATCGCCTTCAGCACCTCGAACAGGGCCAGCACGTCGTCGATGGCGCGATGGCTGTTCTGTACCTTGCCGGTGAGGTCGTAGGCGATGATCGCGTTGGCGAGCTTGTGCGGGTAGGCCCTGCGGTCTTTGTAGACCGTCAGACTGTCCAGCCAGTCGATCCGGCCGACCTTCTGGCCACGGAGCAGGCCACGGAGAAAACAGGCGTCGAACTGTGCATTGTGGGCGATCATCAGCGTCGGGCCGTCCTGCATCAATTTGGCGATCTGGCTGGCCGCCTTGGCCGGCTGTACTCCCTCGGCCTGAAGGATCTCGTCGGTGATGCCGGTCAGGCTGACGATGTTCTCCGGGAGGGTCTCGCCCTCCGGCAGCTTGATGAAGGTGTCCATCTTGCCGGCGATCCGCAGGCCGCCTGCGGCCGTGCGCTCCACGCGCAGGGCGGCGAGCTCGATGATCTGGTCGTTGTCGAAGTCGAGGCCGCTGGTCTCGGTATCAAACACGACGAGGGCCTTGTAGCGGTCGAACAGGGTGGAGAGGTTACTCATGCCGGGCCTCCTTCTCGCGGGTAGCTCTCAGGGTGCCGAGCATAAACGAGAGGGCCGTGGTCAGTTGATCCTCGGTGGCGAAGGGGCCGCCGAACTGCTCGGCCAGCGCCGCGATGATCTCGCCGGCGTGCTCCGGCGTGACGTCGTCTGTGGCTTCGTCGTCCTCGACGGAGATCAGGAGATCGGAGTCCAGATAACAAGCGGGGCGCAGGCCGCGGTGGCCGTCGTAGGCGTAGTTCCAGCTCAGAGTGCCACCGGTGCTGACGTCGCGGGCGAGTGACTCGTAGCCGTTAGACTTCGTGCTGAAGGCGGTGGAGAGCCACCACCAGTCGTCTACGTTGGGGATGACGTCGCGGTTGCGCCGGTACTGGTCGACCGTCAGCAGGAAGATGGTGACGGTGCAGGTGCCGTAGTCCTTCAGGCCGTCGTCGGTGGTCAGGTCGAGCTCCGTGGTCAGGAAGGCGTTGGGGCCGTTCACGTCCTCGAGCAGGTTGTCGAGGTAGGCTCCGTTGAGGTATTCCTTGCTGCTGGCGACGGCGAAGTTGTTGCAGTTGCCCTCGTCAAAGGCTCGGGTCTCGATGATGTCCTTGCTCAGGCAGAGTGCGCGGCCATCATCATTCTCCAGCAGGATCCAGCTCTGGCCGGCATAGTCGAAGGCCGTGCCGCGGGCGGCGTTCTTGAGTGCGATCTTTTTCATGGGGTTGCTCCTTTCGTTCTCTGCGGCCGAGCCTTCTGGCTGGCCTGAATGTTTGGCAGGGTCTCGCCGGCGCGGAGCCGGCTCTCGCAGTGCGGGCAGATGTAGCCGGCGCGGGGGATCTTCTGGTAGATGCTGACGTTCCAGTCGAGCCCGCAGCCGACGCACTTGGCTGTCATGGGCCTCCACCTCCTTCCGCAGCCAGAGCCTCGAAAACGTAGCGCCGGATGCGGTTGCGGTACTTCTTCCGGGTTCTGGCTTTCTTTGCGTGGGCCGCGAGGTGCAGCCACTTCGGCGGCACTCCGATGGCCCTGACCGATACCTTCCAGAGCTTTTTGAAGGCAGAGAGCACGGCGTTGATGACCGGCTTCATGGCTTCGGCCAGCTTGGCGGCGATTTCCCGCAGCGCGTCGGCCAGTCTATCGAGGGCTTCGCGGGCCTGCTGCATCTTCTCGTGATCGGCGAGTGCCATGCTGCCGTCGTAGACGTAGGGGCTCAGCTCGTCATCGCCGCCGTCGGTCAGACGCTCGCAGAACGGGAGGCCGGCAGCTTCGGCAGCCTTGCGGCCCTCCTCGAGGGCGTCCCGGCCTTGCGTGACTTCGCAATAGTCCGCGAGGCGGTTGTGGCCGCCTTCGTAGTGCCAGCGGATCCCGGCGGCGATCTCGTCGATGGTCATGTCCTCACCGAAGTGGCCGCAGTAGTAGCCGTTGACGATGACGGCGTCCGGGTCGGCCTTCAGGATCCCGATGGCGTCGTTGAGGTCGTCGGTCTCCCACTCGCCGTTCCAGATGTCGCTCCAGATCGTCAGGGCGTTCCACGAGCGGCCGGTGCGATACACGATTGTCCAGCCGATGCCGTCGCGGATCTCTGCGGCGAAGTCTCGGGCGATGTCTCTCAGTGCTGCCATGCTGGCGCCTCCTCTCTGGTGATGTGCACGACGGTGACGAGGTCGTCGATCTCGTGCTTGGTGGTGTAGGTGTCCCGCTCGTCGAGCCCGATGTGCCGCAGCAGCGTCTCGGGCCCGTCCAGCAGGAAGGCTGTGACGGCCACGGCGTTCAGTCGATAGACCGTGACCTCCACGGTGCAGCGGGCGCCGTCCTCGTCCAGCGTGGACGGGAACGAGGCTCGGCAGATGGGGCTCGCTTCGTATCTGAAGGCGGTCGCACGGTTCTCGCCGGCGATGATGTCCTTCACAAACTCCTCGAAGGCTTTGCGAGGGATCGAGCTGCGGTACTTGTCCAGCGTGACGTCGGCGAGCTGCTGGATGGCTTTGGTGTTCATGTTCCGCACCTCCTCAGCAGGCGTCGCCGTGCGGGCCGACGGTCATGATGCTCTTGGTAGCTCCGTTCTTGTCGATCCAGATCTCCTCGACGCTGTTGTCGGCCCAGTAGATCGTCTGATGAAGTTTCCACTCGCGGGCGTCGTCCGCTGCCTTCTCGGCTTCTCGAGCCGCCTGCTGGATCTCCTTCAGCCTGTTGAACTCCTTCACGGTCAGGCTGCGTCCCGGCTCGCTCAGGGCGTAGTCGCTGAGGTAGTAGGTGGCAAAGGTCTGATGCCACCCGGCGTTGTACCAGCGGCTCGTCACCTTTTCGGCGAAGGCCAGCAGATCGGCGTCGTTTTCGATAGGGCCGAAGCCTCGGACGGTGAAGATGAACTCGTCTCGGCTGTACGTCGGTTTTCCGTTGACATAGCCGTACACGTTTGGATCGTATTTCATGGTGTGCTCCTTTCTACTTGGCCCGGGGTTCCCGGGGATCTTGGCGTTTTTAGCAGCAGGCGAAGATCGCGGCGATCTGCGCCTTGGTCGCTCTCTGGTAGCTGGAATAAAAAACACGACCGCCGACTTCTTGGTTGATGGCATAGTGGCCGTCGGCGTAGCGCTTAATGAGCCACACTTTGCGAGGGTTCCACTTGTCAACCTTGCGTGTCAGGGTCGTGTTGTTTCTTCTGCTTCTCATGGGGGTCTCCTTTCTTCGGCCCGGCGCTGCCGGGTGTTCTTGGCTACTGTGCGGCCGGTGCTCGTTTACCTCTGCGCTTGAAGCTCTCACGCAGCCGCCTCTCGGCGAGCTCTGCGCTGTACCCTTCGCGCTGGTTGGCGTCCAGCGCGCCGGTCGCGCCTCGCTGGAGCTCCTTGTAGATCGTGGTGTGGTGGACGCTCAGGCGGGCCGCGATGTCGACCGGCCGATCTCCGAGCAGATGCCACGCCTCGATCTTCTTCCTGTCCTCGAAGGTCAGGTAGCGGTACTTTCCCGTCAGTCTCACCTCCGTCCTATGGGGTTGTAGTAAAGAAAAAACGCACAGCCGACTCGTTTGAGTCTCTGTGCGTTTAATGATAATGGATGGCAAATGTTGCCTCCTACACGCATGGCTTGACAAACGGCGGGGAATAGGGTATACTCCTCGGAGTTTAAAAGGTTACAAAATGGTTACAATAAAATGACAATTGTAACCATTTTGATGCGCCGCTTGTTCGGCGCACAGCAAACTTCGGAGGTCAACTATGTTAGCAAACTGGAAGAAGCGGGTCTTCCCGCTCAACCGGCGGCAGGCGGTTTTCGCCATGCTGCTGTGTCTGGTGCTGGCTGTGAACGCGGTCCCCGCTCTGCGCGCAAGCGCGCTCTACCTCATCACCGACGGCGAGGCGACCACGACGGTCGAACTGGCCGAGCCGGTGACGGCGGATAAATTGATCGTCGTCGGCGCGGCGGACGGCTCGGCCGAGCTGCGCTTTGAGAGCGGACACAAGGTCACGGTCACCCATGGGACGGACGCGGCGCAGTACGCCACCACCCGCACCAATGAAACGGCCGACGCGCTCTTAAAGCGCATGGGCATCTCGGTCGGCCCGATGGAGATGGTCAAGGTCGATGTGAGCGAGCCGGAGATCTTCATCGAGATCGCCGCGAGCTTCACCTACTACGAGACGCTCACCGAGCCGGCGGAGCACGCCACGGTCTACACCGAGAGCTATAAGGTCCCCAAGGGGGAGACGCAGGTCTGGCAGCAGGGCATGGACGGTACGCGCGAGGTGGTCTATGAGGTCGTTTACGCCGACGGCGAGCTGGTCTCGCGTCAGGCGGTCGCCGAGCAGAACAACACCAGCGTCACCGAGTACGCCTACGTCGGCACCCTCGTCAAGGAGGCGCAGGCGGGCGATACCATTGCCTCGGTCGTGAAAAACAGCGACGGCAGCGGCTATCTGCTCATGCAGTCCGGCGACGCGCTGCACTTCACCGGCTCGATGGAGGTCAAATGTACCGCTTACACCACCGGCTACGACGGGGTTGGCACCATCACCGCGACCGGCACTACGGTCGCACACGGCTGCGTGGCGGTGGACAAAAGCGTCATCCCGCTGGGGACGACCATGTTCATCACCTCTGGTTCTTACACCTACGGCATGGCGTACGCGGAGGATACCGGCGTGCGGGGCGCGAAGATCGACCTGTTCATGGATACCTACGATGAGTGCATCCAGTTCGGGCGGCGCAATTCCGTCGCCTATTTTCTCGACTGAGAGCATGAAAAAACCGAGGGCGGCTGCCCTCGGTTTTTCGTTTTCTTGTTCCTCAGAACAGCAGCTCGTAGAGCATCTTCACGAACAGCAGCCCCAGCACCAGAAACATCACGCTGCGGAGCTTCTTGCTGCCGCCGCGG
>ERZ837910.4992-NODE-4992-length-12426-cov-13.448307_pt1 | contig 12426 bp, 14 predicted proteins | sample MGYA00519940_ERZ837910 | MGnify/ENA primary metagenome ERZ837910 (study PRJEB31850, sample SAMEA3708825) | human gut metagenome | biome: human gut; feature: human-associated habitat; material: faeces | place: China | collected 2014 ... | reverse complement strand
TGGCAAGAAAGATGGTGGCGACGCACTGATAGATGGCGGTGCCGTCCATGTTGATCGTCGCGCCGAGGGGGATAACAAAGGAGGAAACGTCGCCCTCCGCGCCCAGCTCATCCGCGCACTCCTTGCTCAGGGGGATCGTGGCGGCAGAGGAGGTGGAGGTAAAGGCGAAAATCATCGCGGGGGATGCCTTCTCGAAGAAGGTGAAGGGGCTGATGCCCGCAAACGCCTTGGCAGAGAAAGAGTAGCAGAGGACTGCATGGACGATGTAGCCGAGGTACGCGCAGCCGAGCACCACGGCAAGAGAGCCGAGGATCTCAGGGCCCTGCGTGGCGACGACCCACGCCATCATCGTAAACACACCGATGGGGCTGAGGGCAATGATGAACGCCATCACGCGCTCGATGACCGCATAGAGCGTGGAGACCAGGTCCTTGGCAAGCTTGCCCTTTTCGCCCGCGGCAAGGATGCCGCCGCCGAACATCAGGGCGATCACGATGACCTGCAGCATGTTTGCGTCGGTGAAGGACTTCCACATGTTGCTCGGGAAGATGGCGACCAGGGTATCCATGAAGTTGGCGCTGGTGGCCTTATCCCAGACCGCGCCATCCTCCAGCGCGAGCGTGGGGAACCAGCCTGCATTGTTGAAGAGGTTGGCGAATACCAGGCCGATGACGCAGGCCGCGGCCGTGGTGACAAGGAAGTAGGCGACCGTCTTCCAGCCGACGGAGCCGACCTTCTTCATATCGCCCATGGAGATGATGCCGTCGATCATCGACAGCAGCACGACGGGGACGACGATGAACTTGAGGAGGTTGACGAAGATGGTGCCGAAGGGCTTTAAGTAGTTGGTCGTGAACTCGGGTATTCCCAGCATATAAAAGGCATAGCCGGCCAGAATACCGAGCAGCAGCGCGATTCCGATCTGCTTCGGCAAGCTTAGTTTTTTCTTTTCCATGCTCCACACACACTTTCTAAATGAAAATTCCCCATTTATAGGCATTATCAATAGGGGTCACGCTTATTGTACTGCATTTAATTTCATTTGGCAAGGGTTTTTGCAGGAAAAATTTCGTTTTGCTGCCCGCATTTTTGCACAAAAATGATGGATATCTTTCATGTAAATTGGTCAAAATTCCGGCTTGCAATCTTGCCTGCTTTCGGGTATTCTTGGTCAGACGACAACAAACGAACAGGAGGAACGACCCATGATGCTCTGCACTGCGCCGAAAAAGAAAAATTCTTCCGTTGGTATTGCTGTTTCCGTTTTTATTGATATTGTTTCTTTTGACCGGTAAGTTTTCTTACCGGTCTTATTTTTTGCCCGCACGGGGCCCAACCATGTTTATTCAAATGAGAATAAAAATAAGAAGAAAGCAAAGAGGGAAAATCACATGAAGAAAGAACTCGGACACGAAGCCATCTACGACGCCCGCCAGCTGGGCACCCCCAGAATGCTGATCCTAGGCCTGCAGCACATGTTCGCCATGTTCGGCGCGACGGTGCTCGTCCCCATTCTGGTCCAGGGCTACGGCCTGCCGCTCTCCATCCAGACGACGCTGCTGTTCGCGGGCTTAGGCACGCTGCTGTTCCACGTGTGCACCAAGTTCAAGGTCCCCGCGTTCCTCGGCTCCTCGTTCGCCTACCTCGGCGGCTTCTCCACGGTCGCGACGATGCCCGCCTACGAAGGTCTCGATCCCGAAACGAAGCTCGCCTACGCGCTCGGCGGCATCGTGATCGCAGGTCTCCTCTACCTCGTGCTCGCACTCCTCTTTAAGGTGCTCGGCGCGAAAAAGGTCATGCGTTACTTCCCTCCCATCGTCACGGGCCCGATGATCATCATGATCGGCCTGAACCTCTCCGGCTCCGCCATCAATAACGCCTCCACCTGCTGGTGGCTCGCCCTCGTCGCTATGGCCATCATCGTGGTCGCCAACATCTGGGGCAAGGGCATGGTCAAGATCATCCCCATCCTGCTCGGCGTCGTCGGCTCCTACATCGTCGCGGTCATCGCCAGCGCCTGCGGCGCGCAGCTGCCCGATGCAGAGGGCGTGATGCAGCCGCTCGTCAACTTCGCCGCTGTCAACAAGGCGAATCTCATCGGCCTTCAGAAGTTCGTCATCGCGAAGTTCGACGTCTCCGCCATCCTGGTCATGGCCCCTATCGCCATCGCCGCCATGATGGAGCACATCGGCGACATCTCCGCCATCTCCTCCACCACCGGCCGCAACTTCATCGAAGACCCGGGCCTGCACCGCACGCTCGTCGGCGACGGTCTCGCCACCGCGTTCGCCGGCTTCTTCGGCGGCCCCGCCAACACCACCTATGGTGAGAACACCGGCGTGCTCGCCCTCTCCAAGGTCTACGACCCCCGCGTTGTCCGCCTTGCGGCCATCTACGCCATCATCCTGAGCTTCTCCCCCAAGTTTGACGCGCTCGTCAACTCCATCCCCGCGGCCATCGTCGGTGGCGTCAGCTTCATCCTCTACGGTATGATCTCCGCGGTCGGTGTGCGCAATATCGTGGAAAACCAGGTCGACCTCACCAAGTCCCGCAACCTGATCATCGCAGCGGTCATGTTCGTCAGCGGCCTCGGCTTCAGCTCGGTCGGCGGCATCACCTTCACTGTCGGCGGCGCGGCCGTCACCCTCTCCGGCCTCGCCATCGCGGCCCTGTGCGGTGTCATCCTGAACGCCATCCTCCCCGGCAACGACTACGAGTTCGGCGTCAGCGTCACGGGCGACAAGTCCGCCGACCTCGGCAGCTACTAAGAAGCAAATTTCAAAATCAAATCAAAAAGGAAGCGGCACGCGCCGCTTCCTTTTTTCGCTTCTTCGTGCTATACTCTATCCAAATCCTTTGCAGGAGGCATCATTCATGGAAAGCATCAAGCCCGGGCGCTACCGCCACTTCAAGGGCAAAGAATATGAGGTCCTCGGTGTCGCACGTCATTCAGAGACGGAGGATGAGCTCGTCGTCTATCGCGCGCTGTACGGCGACTTTGGCCTCTGGGTGCGGCCCGTGAGCATGTGGAACGAGACTGTCGAGCGCGACGGCAAGACGTTCCGCCGCTTCACCTATATCGGCGAATGACGGGCTATACGCTGATTCGCGCCAAGCGCCGTACGATGTCCCTGCAATTGGACCGCGACGGAAATGCCGTCGTCCGCGCCCCCTACGGCGTCAAAAAAGAGTTCATCGACCGCTTTGTCGCCGAGCACGAGGACTGGCTTACCCGCGCCCGCGAAAAGCAGCAGGCGCGCCGCCTTGCCCATCCCGAGCCGACGGACGAGGAGCGCAAAGCGCTCATCGCGCGTGCGAAGGAATACCTCCCGATGCGCGTCGATTACTGGAGCGGCATCATGGGCCTCACGCCGACGGGCCTCAAGATCACGTCCGCGCGCACGCGCTTTGGCTCGTGCAGTGGGAAAAACAGCCTTTGCTTTTCCTGGCGGCTGATGCAGTATCCGCGCGAAGCCATCGACTATGTCGTCGTCCACGAGCTCGCGCACATCCGCCACCACGACCACTCCCCCGCGTTCTACGCGCTCATCGAGCGCTACATGCCCGACTGGCGCGAGCGGATGAAGCTGCTGAAAGAATAAAAAGAGACGCTCTGCAGGCGTCTCTTTTCATCATAATATGGTAGTCCGACCTTCTCTTACTTGTTGAGCTTCAGCCGGAAGTCCTCGCCTTCGGCGGCATACTCCACTTTATAACCCTGCTTTTCGGCAAAGCGGGTGATGATCCGGCGCGCGCCTTGAACTCCTTGCTCGCAACGCTCATGATGAACGCGCCGAGCACGAGGCCAATGATCTCAGGGCGGACATACTGCACCTTTGCCGCGCTGTGCAGGCCCACCGCGCCGGAAATATCGCGCAGAAAGCACGCGATGCAGAAGCCCATGTTCGTAGGGTTGCCGAGCGCCGTTAAGATGAGCGCCGCAAGGCCCACTGCGGCGCCCGCAATAATGACGCCCAGATGTACTTTTTTTATTTTCTCCAATTCTCCTTTTTTGATCGTTGACAAAATCAACACTTTTTGTCGAAAACCAGTATATCGGTTTATCTTTTGAAAAACAAACGGTATTCATAGATGAAAGAGGGGGAACCATCGTTTTTTCGATGGTTCCCTCTCTTTTCTTCAAATCACCAGCTCGTAAAAGCCGTCGGCCTCCAACCCCTCCGCCTCGGTCAGCGCGGCGAGCGCGGCGCGGTCCTGGACCTCCGCGCGCCACGACATACCGCAGTCCGCCGTCAGCTCACGCGGGACGGGGATGAGCCGCCCGGGCAGGCCCTTCGCCCGGCAGAGCTTTTCCATCGCGATGGCCGCGGCCGTCGTGTGGAAGGTGATGACGAGCCATAGCTTTTTCTCTCTCATGTTGCGATCTCGCGGAGCGCGGTGACCGCGGCGTCCGCTTCCTCTTCCGTATTGTACCAGCCGAAGCTGAAGCGCACCGCGCCCTGCTCCTGTGTGCCGAGCGCCTCGTGCAGGCGCGGCGCGCAGTGCGCGCCCGGGCGGGTCGCGATGCCGTAGTCCTCGGACAGGATGTCCGATACCTCGCCCGAGTCCATGTCGCCGATGTTGAGCGCGGCGACCGCCGTGCGCTCATGGTCAAAATCGCCGTAGAGCGCCACACCCGGAATTTTCTTGACGCCCGCGACAAAGCGGCGCAGCAGCGCCATTTCATGCGCGTGGATGGCCTCAACGCCGGTCTCCTGCAAAAAGTCGAGCGCGGCGTTCAGCCCCGCGATACCGTGGCCGTTGAGCGTGCCCGCCTCTAGCCGCGCCGGCATCTGCTCGGGCTGCTCGTGGAGATAGGTCTGCACGCCCGTGCCGCCGACCTTCCAGGGGTTGATGTCCACACCCTCGCGCACGCACAGTCCGCCCGTGCCCTGCGGGCCCATCAGCGATTTGTGCCCCGTGAAGCACAGCACGTCGATGTGCATCTGCTCCATGTCGATGGGCAGCACGCCCGCGCTCTGCGAAGCGTCCACAATGAACAGAAGGTCGTGTTCGTGCGCAAATGCGCCGATGCACGTCAGATCCAGCGTGTTGCCCGTCAGGTTCGAGGCATGCGTGCAGACGACGGCGCGGGTATCGGGACGCAGCAGCCGTTCAAAATCGGCGTAGTCGATGTTCCCCTGCCGGTCTGCGGGAACAAAGCTCAGCTTGACATTGTTTTCCCGTTCCAGCCGGTAAAGCGGTCGCAGGACAGAGTTGTGCTCAAGGTCGGTCGAGATCACATGCTCGCCCGCGTGGATGCAGCCATGGATGGCGATGTTCAGCGCCTCGGTCGAGTTACAGGTGAACGCCACGTGGTCAGGCCGCTTGCAGCCAAAGAGCGCGGCGAGCTTGCAGCGCGTGTCGTAGATCACGCGCGAGGCGGCAAGCGCCTCCTCGTGCGTGCCGCGCGCGCTGTTGCCAAAGCTCCCCATCGCCGCGACCACCGCGTCGATGACCTGCGGCGGCTTTCGCAGTGTGGTCGCCGCGTTGTCAAGATAGATCATCTTACGGACGGACGACGCGGTCCGCGCCGCTCATCTTTTCGACGATGACGTACATGTTCGTCACCTCGCCGACGGCGAGCTTTTCCTTGAGGTCGTAGAAGTTGAGGCACGTGCCGCAGCTCATGATCTCCACGCCGCGCGCGGCCATGCCCTTGAGGTCTTCGAGAGACTCCGAGCCCTCGCACGTCAGCTTCACGCCGCCGTTGTAGCAGAGGATGGTGTCAGGCAGGGTCTCCTGCTGGCTCAGGGCGAAGACGAACGCCTTCATCAGCGCGCCGCCGAGCTCGTCATTGCCGCTGCCCATCTTGTCAGACGACAGCACCACGACCGTCTTCGGCTTGCCGCAGGTGTAGCACTCGCCGCTCTGCTCCTCCACCTTGGCCTTTTCCCCCACGGTGATGGTCACGCGGTACTCGTTTTCGCCAAGCTTTTCGGTTTTGGACGTGCAGCCCTTGCTTGCGGCCAGCTTGCCGAGGTTCTGCACCGCAGTCTCGTTGTCGACCAGCGTTTCGACCGTTCCGGCGCCGCCGAGCTCCTGCATCGCCTTCTGCGTCTTCACAACAGGGATGGGGCAGGCGTCGCCCATGGCATTGACTTTGATCGTCATTTCTATCGCTCCTTATCACAGGGTTTGCACCCGTTATTTCTTTCTAACTATAACAGATTCCGCGCGAAGTGACACAACTTTTTTCTCCCACCGCGAATTTTTTTCATGGTTTTTCCCATTTTACCGTGCTGTTATCATTGATTTTTTCGATGGCAGTCTCCGCCTTGCGCCGTTTGCAGCAAATTGATAAAATGAGAAAAAGTTTGTATCTTTCTGCGCATTCCGCGCTCTAACAGGCAGAAAGAAGCGGAAAGGAGGCCCTGCATGGACGAATTTGACGAGATCTGCCGGCGCTGCACACCCGTTGTCTACCGCTTCCTGCTCTCGCTCTGCAAGGACGCTTCCCTCGCCGACGAGCTAACGGCGGAGACGTTCTATCAGGCGTATCTGCACATCGACACATTTCGCGGCAACTGCCGCGTTGAATCGTGGCTCTGCCAGATCGCCAAAAATGCCCTCACAAAAGAGCTCCGCCGCCAAAGGCGCGCCGTCCCCTTCGAGGAAACGCACGAGCTCGCCGCGCCGGACGACATTTTTGAGCTGCTGGCCGACAAAGAACAGGCCATGCGCATCCACGCCTCCCTGCACCGGCTCAAAGAGCCGTACCGCGAGGTCTTCACGCTGCGCGTGCTCGGCGAGCTGCACTTTCGCGACATTGCCGACCTGTTCGGCAAATCCGAGTCCTGGGCAAAGGTCACATTTTACCGCGCCAAGGACAAGCTGATCGAAGATATGGAGGAACACCATGAACATTGACTGCCGTGTCATCGGCGACCTGCTGCCGCTCTACGCCGACGAAAGCTGCTCGGACGCGAGCCGCGCTCTCGTGGACGATCATCTCAAAACCTGCCCCCGCTGCCGCGAAACGCTCGCGCGGATGAAAAGCGAGCAATTTCTCCCCGCTGCGCAAGTCATCGACCCGCCCGCCGTCGCCGACTATGCGCAAAAGGTCAAGCACCGTCGCCAGAAGCGCGGCACCTGCCTGACCGTCGGCGTCATCGTCCTGATCGTATTGCTCTCGCTCACCGCCGCTGCGTGGATGAACCTTGTCCGCGCACAGCACCCCTACATCCCCGTGGTTGAGGAGAGCGTCTGCAACCTTGCCGCCGGAGAGGTACAAACCTTTGCCGACAGCTGCGACGGCCGCCGTCTTTTTACGAACAGCACGCGCATCGCCGTCACCTTCCGCGCGGATACGCCGCAGAACGGCACGATCACGCTCTGGAACATCACCGATGTCACAAATCCCTACCCGGCCATGTTCTACGAGGTCGACGGACGCACCGCGCGCTGCGAATTTACGAATCTTTCCTCCGCCGAGCGCTATTTTGTCCTCTGCGACGGTCTTTCCGGCGACGTGACTCTCTCCGACGGACGCCCGACAGACCTTTGGGAGAGCTTTCTCGATCTGCTCCACACCCTCTTCCCGCGCTGACGGCGAAAACACGGCGGAGTTGACAAAGGCGTTTCGCTTCTCTACAATAAAAGCAGTTTTTCAAGGAGGAGGTGCGCGCCATGAACGACAAGCTGCGTCTCACGCAGATGACAAAGGCGGCGGGTTGAGCCGCCAAGCTGGGGCCGGGTGCCCTGACAGAAATTCTTGCTGACTTGCCGAATGTGTCGAATCCCGCGCTTTTAGTCGGCTACGACAGCAGCGACGACGCCGCCGTGTACCGCGTCTCCGACGAGGTCGCCGTCATTGAGACGGTCGACTTCTTCACCCCCATTGTGGACGATCCGTATCTCTTCGGTCAGATCGCCGCGGCGAACGCGCTGAGCGACGTGTACGCCATGGGCGGCGAGCCGAAACTCGCAATGAACCTCCTGTGTGTGCCGAACTGTCTGCCGAAAGAGGATATCCGCGCCATTCTGGAGGGCGGACATGCCAAAGCCGTCGAGGCCGGATGCGTCATCGCGGGCGGCCACACCATTCAGGATAACGAACCAAAGTACGGCCTGTGCGTCACGGGATTCGTCCATCCCGACCGCATCCTCAAAAATGTCGGCGCGCAGCCGGGCGATGTGCTGGTGCTCACCAAGCCGCTCGGCAGCGGCGTGCTCACGACCGCCATCAAAGCAGACCTCATCTCCCCCGCCGCCCGCGACGCGGTTTATGCCCACATGGCGACGCTCAACAAAAAGGCGGGCAATGCCGTGCGAAGCGCCAAAAATGTCCACGCCTGCACCGACGTGACAGGCTTTGGCCTGCTCGGTCACAGCTATGAGATGGCAAGCGGCAGCGGCGTTACCATCCGCCTGCACGGCGCAACGCTCCCCCTGATGGACGAGGCGCGCGATATGGCTGAGATGGGCATCATCCCCGCGGGCGCTTACCGCAACATGGACTATGTGAAGCCGCATCTCACGGTGCTGCCCACGGCGCAGCAGGTCTTCCTCGACCTCGCCGCCGACCCGCAGACCTCGGGCGGCCTTCTCGTCGCGCTCCCGCGCGAGGACGCAGAGCCGCTTCTTCGCGAGCTTCAGACCTTCGCCCCCTGGAGCGCCATCGTCGGCGAAGTGAGCGAGCTGCGCGCCACCGCGCTGGAATTCGACTGATCCAAACGGAACGCAAGCAAAAAAGGAGCTGAATGCCAAGGCATTCAGCTCCTGTTTTATATTCGCACCTCATTTCGCGTCCGCAGACGCAAAACATTTTCTAATCCGTATTTACTGACGACATGTGCGTCAGTAAATACACATTGCACGGAGTGAGTGTCGAGCCAAGGGCGAGGCACAGAACGCAGTGAATCTTTTACACAAACAAGTGACTTATGTCACTTGTTTGTGTAAGTCACATGTAGTAGCTCATGGCACCGCTCTTCCCCGTATTCCGCCATCATCTGGGCGACCACGGGGTTTCGCTCCGCGCGCTTGAACATTGCCGCGTTGTCGGAAAGGTGCAGGCCGTCGCCGCGCTTTTCCTTGCTCTTCTTGAGGCCGTAGGGCTGGCCCGCACCGCCGACGCAGCCGCCCTGGCAGGTCATCACCTCGATAAGGTGATAGAACTTCTTGCCCTCGTCGATTTCCTTTAAGAGCTTTTTTGCGTTGGCAAGGCCGTTGACGACCGCGAGCTTGAGCTCGGTGTCGCCGATCGTCACGCTCGCCTCCTTGATCGGCGCGTCACCGCGCAGGCCGAGGACGCTGATCTCGCGCAGGGCGTTTTTGCTCTTATCCGGCAGGCAGTGGCGCACGACCGCTTCAGCCACGCCGCCGCTCGTGCCGTAGATGACCGCCGCACCGGAGCCGAGGCCGAACGGCAGGTCGGGGGACTCAAGCTCCAGCTCGCCGAGCTGGATGCCCGTCTCCTGCATCATGTCGATCACCTCGCGCGTGGTGAGATGGCCGTTGGGCAGACGCACGGTGTCCACGCGCAGGTCGACGATGCGCCCGTGGAAAATTTCCTGACGGCTGACAAAGGTTTCTTTTAATTCCATGGATATCACTCCTTAATCCTCATGAAGCACCAGATAGTCGGTGTAAACAGCGCTTACTCCGCTTTGCAGCAGAGCTTCGGCCGTTTCTCTGTCGTTCACTGTATGGACATAGCAGCGCACGCCGCTGTTCTCCGCGATGACGGCGTAGGACGGCCACCACAGCCAGCTCCACATGGTCACGCCTTCGATGCCGTTTTTCCGGCAGAAGGTCAGCCGCTCGCGGAGGGCCTCCTCGGTGCCGTTGAAGCCCTCGGCGTAGAACGTATAGATGTAATGCGGGAAATGCCCGAGATGATCGACCACACGGAACATCAGCGGGCTATAGACCTGAATGACCATACGGTCAAAGAGATACGAGAGCCCCAGCTCGTGCGCGTCGTTCAGCATGGCGGTGAACTGCGCGGTCACGACCTCGGCGTCCGTAAATTTGGTGTCGGTGATGATACAGATATCCGGATACTCCTCCATCAGGAGCAGCAGGTCGCGGAAGCTCATGGGCGTGTACCTTTCCAGAAGGGGCGCGGCGAGAAACGCATCGCGCGTGGGGATCGACAGCTCGCTGATCCCCTCCTGCCAGCCGCCGCGCCAGTCGTGCCGCAGGACGACCTGCCCGTCGCTCGTCATGCGCAGATCGACCTCGAATACCCGCGCCCCGCGCGCGTAGTAGCGATCGAAGCCTTCGCGGCAGTTGAGCACGGAGGTCCCGCTCAGCTGGCCGAGCCCGTGCATGACGGTGCGGGAGGAGGCCAGGATCTCCTCCGCGCTCAGCTCGCCCGCGGGCCGGGCCTTCTCTTCGGTGACCGGCAGAGCGGCCGGGGCTGTCAGCACGGAAAGGCAGGCAAAGCTTATCAGAAGCAGCGTCAGCGCACGCAGCAGCGGCGCGCTGACGCGGATATGGACAAAATCGCCGATGACGGATCACCTCTTAAAACAGGTAAAAAACCACCTTATATTACACCATAAAGCACCGAGAATTTCAACAGAGAAATCAAAATTATTACATTTTGATTACAGCCCTTGTACGTTGGGCAGAATCATGGTATACTGAGATCCGCTTTGAAGGAGAGGGGGTACTGTGCCGTGGAGAAAAAGGGCATCAAGATCGCGGCGCAGAACCGCAAGGCCTATCACGACTACTTCGTGGAGGACCGTCTCGAGGCCGGTATCGAACTGAAGGGGACGGAGGTCAAGTCCATCCGCGCGGGAACGCTCAACCTCAAGGACAGCTACTGCGTCGTGAAAAACGGCGAGGCCATGGTCTACTCCATGCACATCTCGCCCTACGACAAGGGCAACATCTTCAACCACGATCCCGACCGCCCCAAGAGGCTGCTGCTGCACAAGCGTGAGATCAACAAGCTCCACGCGCTCGTCAAGCAGGACGGCTACGCCCTCATCCCGCTCTCGGTCTATTTCAAGGACGCGCGCGTGAAGGTCGAGCTGGGCGTGTGCAAGGGAAAGAAGAACTACGACAAGCGTGAGGCATCCGCGCAGCGCGACGCGAAGCGCGAGATCGACCGCCACATGAAAAACTACCGATAAAAACGGAGAAGCGAAGCGATGAACGAAGAGAGAAAAAACGGCCGCTTTGACCCCGCCGATTTTATTCCGGCGGACGCGCAGCCGAAGGCTGCCGTGTCCTGCGAGCTCGAGGAGCCGCCGCGCGGCAGCGCCCTGACCGGCATCCTCGGCGCGCTGTTCGGCGCGCTCGTGGGCGCGGTCCCTTGGTTCCTGACGAGCACCTTTGCCGACTTCTTCGTCGGCTGGCTGGGCTTCCTGGTGGGCGTCGCAGCCTGCTGGGGCTACCGCCTGTTCAAGGGCCGCCGCTCCACACGCTTTGCCATGGCGACGGTGATCGTCTGCTCGCTCCTCGCGCTCTTTGCCGCGGAGATCGCCTCGTGGATGTACCTCCTCTGCTCCAATCCCGAATGGCAGGCGGACGCTGCGTGGTACGGCATCCCGGTCGCGCAGTTGGCGTGGGAATCCATTCTCATGCCGGAGAACTGGGGCATCATGGCACCGTCCATGCTCATGGGCATGGTCATCGGCGTGCTGGGCGTGGTGTGCGTGAAGCAGAAGGTCCTCGCCTACACCGACCCGGAGCGCGCGGCGCAGATGGCCGCGCACACCGCGCAGAACGGGCTGGCTTCCTCCGCCGCGCAGACGGCGCAGGCGAACGCCGCGGCGGGCTTTGCCGTGCCGCAGAGCTTCACCGTGCGGGATAAGAAGTGGGTCAGGGTGACGGTGCGTATCGTGGGTGTGCTGATCGCCGTTTTCTTTACCGCCCTGCTTGCCGGTGTGATCGGCAGCTCGATCGACGAGCCAGAGGCCTGGTCGCTTGCCGAGACGGTGGGCTTTTCCGCTTTCGCGCTCGTTTTTGCGGGGTTCGGCGTGTTCCTAATCTTTCTTGTCCGGCGCAGGCTGGTGGTCGAGGGCGGCGTGTTCAGCTACCTGCCGACCTTCGGCAGGTCCCGCGCCTTCCGCCTGGCGGACATTGCGGGCATGACCATCGGGACGAACGGCCGCAGGCTGGTCGGACAGGATGGCCGGACGCTTGCCCGCTTTGAGGACAATCAGGAAAACAGCGCCATCCTATTGCAGTATCTCAGCGAGCACGGCGTCGGCCTGCTCGTGAAATAAAAAAACCGAACGCGCCGCGGCGCGAGACAAGGAGAACGAATATGTCCAATCCCATTGTGACCATCGAGATGGAGAGCGGCGCGGTGATGACCGGCGAGCTCTATCCCGAGCTGGCCCCAAACACCGTCAACAACTTCATCGAGCTGGCAAACTCCGGCTTTTACGACGGCCTTATTTTCCACCGCGTCATCCCCGGCTTTATGATCCAGGGCGGCTGCCCGCAGGGCAACGGCATGGG
>ERZ837910.4990-NODE-4990-length-12430-cov-4.147152_pt1 | contig 12430 bp, 13 predicted proteins | sample MGYA00519940_ERZ837910 | MGnify/ENA primary metagenome ERZ837910 (study PRJEB31850, sample SAMEA3708825) | human gut metagenome | biome: human gut; feature: human-associated habitat; material: faeces | place: China | collected 2014 ... | reverse complement strand
AGAGGCAGAAGAAGAGTAATATTGCACATCTCAAAAAGGGAGTGCTGAGTGTCCTGTAAGGTTCAGACAAAAGAGAACCTGCAGGGCAGGAAAGCCTGATTTCAAATGGAAATCAGGCTTTTTATGTATAAACATAATAAAGAGGGCGAATTCATAAACTGTTGCGTACATTCAAACCAGAAAGAATCCGAATGATAGCTTTCCTGGAAAACAGGTTTGAACAGTGCTTTTTCCTGAGGAAGAAAAAGTCCCCAGTGACGCTGGTAACAGGTTGTGGCTTTTGCAGGGATGCGTTCACGTGGATCGAGATAAGAGGCAACGTGCTTATGAATGGCACAGTCCTGCAAAGGAATATAATAATAATTTTTATAGTCAGATATGAAATACTTTAATTCGCCCTCGAAAGCATAGATCATCAGTTTGGCAGTGCCTTCCTGGAGCGTAAGATAGCACGAGGAAAGCCGGTTGGAGATCTGCTTTGGAACAGGATATTTCAGATCCAGCTCTGCGATCAGAAGCGGCTGTCCGTTCACAGAATCTTCCCAGAAAAGATTCCGGAGCGTATAATCCTGGTCTTTCAAAAACAGCGGATAGGCAAGAAGCGGCAGCAATTTTGTCATACCTTTCAGATCGTCCAGATTATGCAGAAGCAGAAGCGAAAGAGCATCCGCATCTTTTAACTGGCAGTAGCTCTGATAGATTTTGATCAGTTCGCCGCCGTTGTAGCGGTCTTCCCGCTCAATGCCAAGGAAAGATTCCAGACTTTTCTGGTTGATGTGCGTCAGTTTCAGATATTTTTTGTATGGCCGGGTCAGGAGGTAAAGGTCAATGCTCTGCATGGATGATAAGGTATCTGACAATGTATATTTTTCTGCTTTGAAAAGAAGATAAGGGATATCAAAACCGTCACCGTTGAAATGAACGACAGCACGAAATGACCGGCAGAACGCAAGAAATGCGTTTAAAATTTCACATTCTTCCGATGGGGTTTCGGCAAACCACTGAAGGAAAGTCCAGTGCTCATCCAGAAAGCAGACCGCACCGATCAGATACAGAGAAGTGTTTCGCGGGGAAAATCCGGTTGTTTCAATGTCAAAGAAGAGAAATTCTTCTCTGGAAAAAGGAAAAGAGTCCAGATAGCGAAGATCTGGTTCAAAGTCGGAAAAAGATTGTTGTTTATATAGCATGAAAAAATTCCTTTCTTAAACTTATGTGTTCAAGAATGCCTCCGGCATTTTTGAAGTTGATTTTGAATTCTGGCATCATTATAAAAGTGTTTCAATAAAAATGCAATACAGAGATATTTAGCGATTAAAAAGACAGAAAATTCAATGTAAAATAAAAGAAAAACAGAAATCAAAAATAAAAGGAGAAAATTATGTGGGATATTCAAATTCTTGGAGTAGATTTGTATCATGTTCTTTTCTGGCTGATCTTATACAGCTTTATGGGATGGATATGGGAAAGCTGCTATGTATCGATAAAGGAAAAGAAGCTGGTAAACCGTGGATTTGTAACAGGTCCGGTGTGTACGATCTATGGAGTGGGAGCCATGAGCGTTTATTTGGTTCTGAGGCCATTGCAGGATCATGGTTTATGGCTGTTTCTTGGCGGCATCGTTCTGGCAACCATCCTGGAGTATGTTACTTCGTGGGTAATGGAAAAGCTCTTCCACACAAGCTGGTGGGATTACAGCGAACGGCCGTTTAACCTGCATGGCAGGATCTGTCTGGGATGCTCGATCGCATGGGGATTTTTCACACTGCTGATGTTTGAGATTCTTCAGCCGTTTGCACAGTGGGTGATCGATCTGTTTGATGTAGCGACCGGACATGCGTTTATTATCTTATGTGGGATTCTGTACTGCGTGGACTTTATCGTATCGACACTTGCAGCACTGCAGCTCGGCGAAAAACTGGAAGGCCTGCAGACTGCCATGGAAGAGTTTACCGAATATCTTCAGACGACCAAAGTCTACAGTTCGACGGAAGAGGCAAGAGAACTGTTTGGAAACTATAAAAAGCATCTGCCGACGAAAAAAGAATTTCAGGAAAAGCTGGGAGAGTATCAAAGGCGCATTGCAGGCAAGATTGAAGAAAAGGGTCTTTCTGAATATGCAGAAGGCATTCGCTCTCGTTCAAAGGGATTTCGGGAACAGTATCAGGAGAGGGTCTCCAGGATCACCGGCGTAAACAAACGTTTTATGAAAGCTTATCCTACGATTCATAAAGTATCCAGAAAGAAAAAGGGGAATCAGAAAGAAACAAAATAAGCAAACAGAGAAAAAGAAAGCAGCAGTTATTGTTTTTTGATGGCTGTAAATATAAAAAAAGGAGGAGAAGTGTATGCTGCGTTTTACATTTCGAGGTGGCATTCATCCAGATGACGGAAAGGCGATGTCCAAAGATAAGCCGATTCGGGAGGTTTTGCCCAAAGGAGAGCTCGTCTATCCGCTTTCTCAGCATATCGGAGCACCAGCCAAAGCCATTGTAGCAAAAGGCGATCATGTACTGGCAGGTCAGAAAATTGCAGAAGCAGGGGGGTTTGTATCTGCAAACATTTTTGCATCCGTATCAGGAACGGTCAAGGCGATCGAAGCAAGGCTGGGGGTAGCCGGAGGCATGCAGGAATCCATTGTCATTGAAAACGATGGCCTGTATGAAGAGGTAGAGTTTTCACCAGAGCGGAAACTGGCGGATATTTCCGGAAAAGAGATCATTGAGATCATCAAGGAGGCGGGTATTGTCGGTATGGGCGGAGCCGGATTCCCGACACACGTCAAATACATGCCGAAAGATCCATCTGCGATCGATTACATCATTGTCAACTGTGCGGAGTGTGAGCCTTATCTGACATCAGATTACCGCAGGATGATGGAGGAACCGGAAAAAATCGTGGGCGGTCTTCAGGCGGCAATGAAGATTTTTGACGGAAGGGCAAAAGGCGTACTGGCAGTTGAAGACAATAAAAAAGATGCGGCAGCAAAACTGCGGGAAGCAGCAAAGGGGATACCGGATATTGAAGTTGTAGAATTAAAAACCAAGTATCCGCAGGGAGCAGAGCGACAGCTTATTTTTGCAGTCACAGGAAGACAGATCAATTCTTCCATGCTTCCGGCAGATGCAGGATGTGTAGTCAACAACTGTGACACGATCCATGCAATCTATGAGGCGGTACATTTTGGTAGACCGGTCATGAAAAAAGTGATGACGATCACCGGAAATGCGATCAAAGAACCGCAGAACCTGCGTGTCCGCACCGGTACGAACTTCCGGGAACTGATCGAAGAGGCGGGAGGTTTTACTTCCGAACCGGAGAAAATCATCGCCGGAGGTCCGATGATGGGAATCCCGCTGATCTCTCTGGATGTTCCGGTAGTCAAGACGTCTTCTGCGATCCTGTGCATGACAAAAGACGAGGTCGCAGCCTGCGAAGAGACAGCGTGTATCAATTGCGGACGCTGTGTATCCGTCTGTCCGGGCCGGATCATTCCGGCAAGACTGGCTGATTATGCAAAAAGACATGATAAAGAAGCGTTTGAAAAAGCAAATGGAATGGAGTGCTGTGAATGTGGCTGTTGTTCCTTTATCTGCCCGGCAAGACGTCCGCTGACGCAGGAAATCAGCTCAATGCGTAAAGTGCTTCTGGCAAAGAGAAAGAAGAAATAGGGGGATCTTACATATGAATGGATTATTACACGTATCATCTTCCCCACACGCGCGGTCCAAGGTGACGACAGACAAAATCATGTTTGCCGTCCTGCTTGCCCTTGCCCCGGCAGCCTGCGTGGGAGTCTGGAATTTCGGCCTTCGGGCACTGCTTTTGATTGCGATTTCGATGGCAGTCTGTCCCCTGACGGAATATCTGTATGAAAAAGGAATGAAGAAACCGGTGACGATTGCCGACGGCAGTGCACTGGTAACCGGCCTTCTGCTGGCCATGAACATGCCGGTGCAGGCACCTCTTTGGATGCCGGTGATCGGCGGTGTGTTTGCAATTCTCGTCGTAAAACAGCTTTTCGGCGGTCTTGGCCAGAACATTATGAACCCGGCGCTTGCAGGAAGATGCTTCCTTTTGATTTCCTTCCCGGGTCATATGACCAACTTCGCTGCCCCGGCAGCCGCACATCTTGTGGATACCGTATCCGGTGCGACACCGCTTGCCGCAGCAAAAGCAGGAGAGCAGGTGAATCTGCTGTCCATGTTCCTTGGGAATACGGCCGGAACGATCGGTGAGACTTCCGCACTGGCCCTTCTGATTGGCGGCATTTTCCTTGTCTGCATTCATGTGATTGACCTCAATATTCCGCTCATCTACATCGGAACAGAGCTTTTATTTGCCCTGATTTTCGGCGGCCACGGTTTTGATATCAACTTCCTTGGCGCGCATCTTTTTGGCGGTGGTCTGATGCTCGGCGCATGGTTCATGGCAACCGATTACGTTACCCGTCCGATCACAAAGAAGGGACAGTATATCTACGCGGTCATTTTAGGACTTCTGACCGGTGTATTCCGTATCTTTGGAAATTCGGCAGAGGGCGTTTCCTATGCCATCATCTTTACCAACCTTCTGGTTCCGCTTATTGAGCGCGTGACCGTGCCGGTTGGATTCGGAAGAGGAGGCAAGAAAAAAGCATGAACAAAATCATAAAAAACGCACTGATTCTTGCGGCGATCACGCTGATTGCCGGATTGCTTCTCGGGGCGGCACATCAGGTAACCCTGGAGCCGATCCAGAAACAGCAGGAGAAAGAAAAACAGGAATCCTGTCAGAACGTATTCCCGGAGGCAGCTTCCTTTGAAGAAGTAACAATGAGCGATGCACAACAGGCAGAGCTTACGGCAGCACTGATCGGCCACGGTTTTGAAGCACAGACGATTGACGAACTGCTGCTTGCAAAAGACGCATCCGGCGCGACGATCGGCCTGGTTGAGATCATCTCCACAACCGAAGGCTATGGCGGCGGCATGCAGTTCTCGATGGGAATTGCATCGGACGGAACGACAAAAGGAATCTCTTTCCTGTCACTTTCCGAGACGGCCGGCCTTGGTATGCGTGCCGACACAGACGATTTCAAGAATCAGTTCAAGGATAAAAACGTAGAAGCATTCTCCTACACAAAATCCGGCGCATCCGCGGATGATGAAATCGATGCGCTGAGCGGAGCAACTCTGACAACGAACGCTGTAACAAACGGTGTCAATGCAGGAATCTGCTGTTTTAACTACTGCAGTGAATCCGGTCTGCTTTCCGGAGAGGGAGGGAACTCATGAGAAAAGATACGCCGCTGGAACGGCTTTATAATGGTATCATAAAAGAAAACCCGACCTTCGTCATGATGCTGGGTATGTGTCCGACGCTTGCGGTTACCACTTCTGCAAAGAACGGTATCGGCATGGGCCTTGCGACGATGGTCATCCTGACCGCCTCCAACCTGATGATTTCCCTGCTTCGGAAAATCATCCCGGACGGCGTGCGTATGCCAGCATACATCGTTGTTGTGGCATCGTTTGTAACCATCGTGGAATTTTTGATGGAAGGTTTTATTCCGGCACTCTATTCCGCCCTTGGCATCTACATCCCGCTGATCGTTGTAAACTGTATCATCCTGGGACGCGCCGAGGCATATGCTGGAAAACATGGTCCGATCCCGTCTTTATTTGATGGTATCGGCATGGGCCTTGGATTTACCGTCGGCCTGACCCTGATCGGTATGTTTCGTGAGCTGATCGGAGCCGGAACCCTGTTCGGTATCCAGGTAATGCCGAGTGCTTACGAGCCGGTCAACATCTTCATCATGGCGCCGGGTGCATTCCTTGTGCTGGCAATGCTCGTTGCGGTGCAGAACCGCATCAAACGCCAGAAGTCAGAGAAAACCGGAAAACCGGCAGTCCCGGCAGAAGAGACCGGCTGTATGGCATGCGCCAATAAGGCATACTGCCAGGCTGTGAAAGGAAAGGAGGAAGCGAAATGAAAGAACTGATTTTAATTGCGATCGGTGCGGCGCTGGTGAACAACGTTGTCTTAAGCCAGTTCCTCGGCATCTGTGCTTTCCTCGGTGTTTCCAAAAAGATGGATACGGCGGCCGGCATGGGCGGAGCGGTTATTTTTGTCCTCACGATTTCTTCATTTGTGACAAGTCTGATTTACAAATTTATCCTGGCACCGGCAGAACTTGATTATCTGAAAACGATCGTTTTCATTCTTGTCATCGCGGCGCTGGTACAGCTCGTTGAGATGTTCCTGAAAAAGACGATTCCGTCTCTGTATCGAGCGCTCGGCGTTTACCTTCCGCTGATTACAACAAACTGCGCGGTACTCGGTGTGGCACTCATCAACGTACAGAAGGATTACACGATTCTGCAGGGTACGGTTTACGGTCTGGCAACCGCAATCGGCTTTACGATTGCCATGGTGCTGATGGCCGGCCTGCGGGAAAAGATGGAGTACAACGATATCCCGGAGTCATTCAAAGGAATGCCGATCGTTCTTCTTACGGCTATGCTGATGTCAATGGCATTTATGGGATTTTCCGGAATGATCTAGGAGGGATGAAGAGATGAATGGTATTTTAGCAGCCACCCTGATGGTGGGTGGAACCGGCCTTTTGATTGGTATTCTCCTTGGAATTGCCGGAAAGAAGTTTTATGTGGAAGTGGACGAGCGCGAGACGAAGGTCCGTGAAGCGCTGCCGGGCAACAACTGCGGCGGCTGCGGTTACCCGGGCTGTGACGGAGCGGCGGCTGCAGTGGTAAAGGGTGAAGCCCCGATTTCGGTCTGTCCAGTCGGCGGAGCGCCGGTTGCGGCAGCGATCGGTGCCATTATGGGACAGGAAGCCGGAGCACAGGAGCGCAGAAAAGCAGTGGTACGGTGCGCCGGTACGTGTGATGTGGCAAAGAACAAGTATGAATACACGGGTGCAAGGGACTGCTCCTACGCTGGTTTTGTACCGGGCGGCGGTCCGAAGAGCTGCGGAAACGGATGTCTTGGTTTTGGAAACTGCGTGAAGGCATGTAAGTTTGATGCGATCCATATTGAAAACGGCATTGCCGTTGTGGACGGCGAAGCGTGCAAGGCATGCGGTGCCTGCGTGAAGGCCTGTCCGAGAAATCTGATCGACCTGATTCCGTATGAGCAGAAGATCACGGTGAAATGCCGCTCAACCGAGAAGGGCAAGGCGGTGATGGCAGCGTGTGAGATCGGCTGTATCGGATGTAAGAAGTGCGAGAAGAACTGCCCGTCGGATGCAATTCACGTTGTGGACCAGCGCGCGGAGATCGACCCGGCAAAATGTACAGGCTGCGGCCTCTGCGCGGAGAACTGCCCGCGGAAGTGTATTATGGTAGAAAAATAAAAATGAGAAATTCCATGCTGTGGGAGGGAACTTCTGCGGCGTGGAATTTTTGCTTTTCGGTGATATCGTGTTAGCCAATGCCGGGGGTGGCTGGCTTGACTTGAATTTGGGAAAATGATAAACTGAAAGTCAGAAAACGAGGGGCAAAAAGCTAAAAAAATATAAAATAGCAGAAAGGACGGGGCAAAAGTATGACAATGACAATGGATGAACTGATGAAAGTGCTCGATATGCAGGAGGATATTCTGCAGTTTACGCATTTTACAAATGCAGACGCATGGGAACTGGGAACGATGATCCTGATGGAGGCAAGACGGCGCGGAGCACAGGTTGGCATCATGATCCGCAGAAGCAACGGGGAAGTTGTATTCCAGTATTGTGATAACGGCATTACGCCGCACAATGTGGAGCTGATGAGACGGAAGAGCAATTCGGTGCTTCTGACGGAGCGGAGTTCGCTGCAGCTCTACATGGCAGCGACGAATGCGCCGGAGAGCGTAAAACAGATGGTACTGGACCCGAAGGAATACGCAATGCTGGGCGGAGGTTTTCCGATCTGCGTGGAAGAAGTCGGCGTTGTGGCAACCGTAGCAGTGTCCGGCATGGGACAGGTTTCGGATCATGATGTGATTGTGAAATGCATCAGCAAATATTTGCATATCGATGAAGTACCGAGAATCAGAACTGTATGAAAATGATGATTGAAACTAAATTTTGTGTATGATACAATGTCACCGGCAAAAAGACATGACAGTTCCATCAGGGACAACAAAACCCCCGTGAGCGGCAACTCACGGGGGTTGGTTTATGTCAGCAGGTTTTGCATATCTTCCGGCAGTGGTGCGTGGAAGTTTAAGGGTTCTCCGGTGATCGGATGGACGAAGGAGAGCGATGCAGAGTGAAGTGCCTGGCGGGGGAAAGTGCCGGGAGTTTTGTTGTAGAGGGTATCGCCGAGCAGCGGATGGCCGATGTAAGCCATGTGGACGCGGATCTGGTGGGTGCGGCCGGTTTCGAGATTGAGTTCGAGGTGGGAGAAAACGGAGCAGTGCGCGAGGGTGCGGTAATGGGTTACGGAGCGCTCGCCGGAGGCAAAGTCGACGGTGCGCTGGATGAGGGAGCCGTTGAGGCGGGCGATCGGTGCGTCGATGGTGCCGGATGCAGCGGTTTCGCCGAGGGCGAAGGCCTGATACGTGCGGTGGATTTCGCGGGAGCGCATGGCCTGGGAGAGAACGGCGGCGCTTAAGGCGTGCTTGGCGAGCACGATAAGGCCGGTGGTGTCGCGGTCGAGGCGGTTGATACAGCGGTAGACGAAGGGTTCACCTTTCTGTTCAAAATACCATGCAATGCCGTTTGCCAGCGTATTTTCATAATTTCCAATCGACGGATGAATCGGCGTATCAGCGGGTTTATCCACAACGAGGATGTCGTCATCCTCATACACAACCGAAAACGGAACCGGCCGCGGCAGAATTCCGTCGGAGGGTTCTGTTTCGACAAGGTGCGTTTTGATCACATCCCCGGCGTGCACGGCCTGGCTCGTCCAGGCGCGGACGCCGTTTCGGAAAATGCCGTCCTCTGTGCGTTTTAAGCCCGTAATAATATGGCGCGAATATCCATGCCGGCGGAGAAACCATTCCACAGTCAGATTTTCCCGTTCCTCCTCCGGCGAAACCACATATGTAAACCTGTGTCCCATACACAAAACCTCCGTTTCTATAGCTTTTTTATCGAATGAACCCTGTCATTTCGGGGCAAAATTTCAAAAAGAGACTTTCCCAGTCTTTCGCAAGTATAGCCGAAAACAGATGGAAAAGCAAGAAACTTACCTTTCTATAGCGAAAATATAAAAAAGTATAAAAGTTTCATGAAATGTCAGAATTTGATTGATTTTAGCGAAAGAAAAGTTTATGCTACTAAAAAAGAAAGAAAATCAAGAAACAGGAGGGGATACAGATGAAACAGGTGCAAAAACCGAAAAAACCCATAATTTTTTATTATGTGATTGCGCTGATCGTCATTCTGCTGTTAAATCTTCTGCTTTTCCCGAGACTTCTCGAGCCAAAAGTAACAGAAGTTGATTACGGAAAATTTTTGCAGATGGTAGATAACAACGAAATCAGCGAAGTCCAGATCCAGTCAAATGAGATTATTTTCAGCGACAAATCAAGCCCGGCGAATTATTATAAGACGGGTGTGATGAATGATTACAAGCTGGTAGATCGTTTATATGAGGCAGGTATTACCGAATTCGGAACGCCGATCATAGAGCAGATGTCGCCACTCATGGAATTTCTTTTAACATGGGTAATACCGATCGTTGTGATGGTTGCGCTCGGACAGTGGCTGATGAAACGCATGACGAGCAAGATGATGGGCGGCATGGGAAATGCGATGAGCTTTGGAAAGAGCAACGCCAAGGTTTATGTACAGTCCGAAACCGGCATTAAATTTGCAGATGTTGCCGGAGAGCATGAGCCAGCCATATTCGTTGAGTTCCCAATAAATGCCGCTGCCCGGAATCACGCCGGAGGTATCGGAGGGCTGTCCGCCTTCCGGTTCAGGCTGTTCCAACAGAGGTGTTGCCACCGGCACAGCTATTTCTTCCGGTTCTGGCAGGGATTCTTCTGTGTGTTCCGTCTGTGAAAATACTTCTTCGTGCGTGTGTCCGCAGTCCTCGCCGCACAGCTCCGTTTGTGCCGCAATCGTTTCCTCCGGCAGCCCTGCCGCCAGCGCCGTGGTGCCGAGCAGCGACAGCGCCGCCAGAAGCGCCAGCAGCAGAGCCAGCGGCTTTTTTGCTTTCATAAGCGTCATGCTGCCCCCTCCTTAATCCACGATGGAGATGGTAAATACCACGTTCGCCGCCTGTACGTCCTTGCTGTTGGGCGCGTCGCCGGACACCTTTGCGAAATAGGAGAGCTTCTGGCTTCCGCCCGCCGCGATCACGGGAAAGGCGGAGGACGTGAGCTGCACCCTGCCCGCGCCGGTTGTGACGCAGCCGTTAATCTTCAGGGCGATGGTCTTGCTGCCGGAGAAGCTGTCGTAGCTCCCGACCTTGTACGCTCCGTCCGTGACGGAAAGTCCCGTCACCTGCACGGAGCCGGTTTTGGCGTTGTTGGTGATCCTCGCGTTGTCTGCCGTGACCACCGTGCCGTTGATGACGTACACGGGCAGGGCGGCGGGGACGGTGACGTTGACCGCCCGGTACTCGTTGGAAACGGTCAGCGTCACCGGTACGGTGGCGGTGGTCGTGCCTGCCGCCAGCGCGCCGGTGGAAAGGGAAAACACCAGCGCAAGGGCGAGGAAAAACGCCGGGATGGTTTTTCGTTTCATAAAGCCTGCCTTTCTGCGGCAGGGGCAGCCCCCGCAAAGGGAGCCGCCCACCGCTGTTTTGTGGTTTATTCGCTTGGCTGTTGGGTTTTTCTCTTACGCCGCGGTATCCCACTCCACGATGAACACCACGTTTGCCACGGTCGCGCCGGTCACGGCGGAGGACAGCGGGGTGACGATGGCGGCGTAGTCGATCTTCACGGTGTTGCCGGTGCTGTCACCCACGCCGGTCATGTAGCAGCCTGCGATGGGCGCGTCGATGAGTGTCTGGGTGTTGGCGTTGGAGGCGTCGGTGGCCTTCTGCTGCCCGCCGCCGATGGAGATGGCAAAGCCCAGCTTGTTGCTGTCCACCTTTTCTCCGGCGAGAATGGACTTATTGCCGAAGGCCGTGAGCTTCCAACCGGAGGCTGCGGTGATGGAAACGGACTTCACGCGCACCGCGCCGTAGGAGTGGTTGACGATCTGGCAGTTGTTGGCGGTGGTCACGTCGCCGTCCTGCGACATGGCCATGACGGTGAAGCTGACCCGGGTCTTGCCGGAGGCGTCGGAATCACAGACCCCGGAGAAGCTCTTGACGGCCTCGGTCAGAATAAACTCGGTGGAGCCGGAGCCGCCGGAGCTGTCGATCTCCGCCGCGAATGCGGAAACGGACAGGCTGAGGCAGAGGCAGAGCGCCAGGACGAGTGCGATGAGCTTGGAGGTATGCTTTTTCATAGGTTTTTCTCCTTTCGCCTTTCGGCTTGTAAAATATATTGACCGCCTTGCGGCATGGTCACGAAATGAAAAACCGTCACTCCAGAACGGTGACGGTGATGACAGCGCCCGCACAGCCGAGGTATTCGCCGCTGTCGGGGTCTACGTTGTAGAAAAGGGCGGTGCATTCGTATGTTCCGGCGTCAAGGTCGGCGGACAGCTTCGCCGTTTCCAGTTTGCTGCCTACGGGGATCGCGCCGGACTTGTAGATCACCTCGCCGGTGTCGTTGCGGTGGATCTCCACCACCTGCGGGTAGTTGTTGACGCTCTCGTTGACGATCATCAGGTTTCCGGCAGAGCTGCCGTTTTGGAAGGTGGGCGTGGTGTTCATGGAGATGTTGATCATGCCCTGCTCCACCTTTTCGTTGAGCGCGTCCACGATCTTGTCCGTGTCCGCCTCGTTCCAGCCGCCCTCCACCGCGCCGGGGTCGTAGACGATGCCGCCGGGGGCGGGATCGGGCGTCTTGCCGTCCGTGCAGCTTCGCAGCAGGAACACCGCCGCCGCGATGATGAGCAGCACCAGCAGCGCAATGAGCGCGCCCCGGTTGCTGCCGCCGTTTCTCTGCTTATGGGGATAATTGGATTTTGCCATGTGCCTTGTCCTCCTGTTTTTTACCGCATGAGCGGATAGAATGGTTCCGCGCCCCGCAGGGGGCGCGCGGATATGGGGAACGCCGTCCTCCATGGGACGCGGCGGCTACCGGCCGCGCAGCCCGTCGCCGTACATATCGTGGTTGACGAGGGCGGAATAGTAGCTTCCGATGGTGCTGGGTGCGTTGAACAGCGACGCCAGCAGGTATTTCTTGATGTTGCGGACGTAGGTGGTATTCTGCTTCAGGCAGTCAAAGACGTACTCGATGTGGGAGGACGTGATGCGCAGCAGCTTCTCCTTCACCATCTCAGCCGGGTACTCGTCTCCGGCAATCACGATGGTTTTCTTACGGGAGCAGAGGGTTTCCGCAATAAGCTCCACTACCTCGTCAAGCTGCTCTCTGT